>Ga0209267_1002019_pt1 | contig 13394 bp, 14 predicted proteins | sample GraSoiAngelo_137_FD_185894 | JGI IMG/M metagenome (GOLD analysis project Ga0209267, IMG submission 185894) | Grasslands soil microbial communities from the Angelo Coastal Reserve, California, USA - 14_0929_09_30cm (SPAdes) (version 2) | ecosystem: Environmental > Terrestrial > Soil > Grasslands ... | reverse complement strand
AGCACGCACTTCAACTTCATCAACGCGAACGGTTCAGGAGTGTTCAGCGAGGATGGGGTGCAGGAATGTCTGATAGTCCCGCCATTTCCAATCCGCTTTGGATGCCGCCCATATCCAGTGTGGGTCATCGAATTGTCAGGACCGTCGTGCCAGGCAACCATCGCGATCAACGCCCGGAGCGGCCGGTTCGGCGGAGCGGGGACGGACGGATGTGACATCGTCCCCGAGGCCGGGCCGCCTCCCATGATGTTCGTCGCAGAGTGGGAATAGCGTCGCGTTAGCCGACCTGTCCATGTGGGACAGAGGTGGGTCAGAGTTCAACGTCCCCCCGGGTGGGCGCGGTGGGTGCAGCTTTTCAACCTAAGGCAACCCTGACGGGCTAATAACCGAGCGGGGACGGGTGACCAGCGAGTCGAAAGGTCCCAAAACGTCTATGGGTCTCACCACCGATCAAACCCGTCGTTCGGGTAGCCTTTCGACCGCCGATGGCCTTGAACATCCGGTGGTCGGCGACGCTTCCGGGGGACGCTCATCACCTGCTGGCGATCGACCCCGGCGGGCCGCACCTCTACGCCGGCGATGGCTGGGGGGTGACGTATGCCAGCCTCAGTCTCCGGCTCATCGACATGAACGACGGGCGCGAGCTAGGGCGCCTGCGCACGAAGTATCAGCAGCCGAGATCGATCACGTATCGCGGGCCAGACCTCCTAGTAGCAACCGATTCGCGGCTATTCCAACTCAGCCGCTCAGATCTGGCGGTCCGGAGAACTTGGGAGCGCGGCGTCCCGCGGTTCGCTGACGCACTCGAGCTTGAATCCGACAAGCTGTTGATGACCAACTGGTTGCGGCCGACCGCTGGCATATTCGACCTAACGAGCGGCCGATCAGCTCGTTGGCTGCTTGAGGCTGGTCTGCGACCGTTTCGCATGCAAACCCACCTCGCGGTCTATTCGCTGCGCTCCGGATTGCTCAGGAGTGTCGACGTCGCGACGCGGTCGAGCGAAATCATCTTTAGGGGGGCTGCCGGACTGTGCGTCGCATTGGCCGCCGACCGCTGGTTGGCGATCCTCACAGGCCCTTGGAAGCCCGTCCGCGGCGGCCTCGAAGAGCCCGTTAGGGAAACGAGGGAACTCGTCGTCTATGACCTCAAAGCCGGTACTGCCCGCAAGAGAACCTTGTTGAGGGACACAGTGGCGGTTGAGGCGGCCAACAACAGTCCGATCCTTTGGTTGTTGCAACGTGGATCTGGACCGAGAGTGCTGCCATCAATCGTTGAGAGGGTGGACGCTCAGAGCTGCCAAACAGTTGACACAATCGCAGCACCGAGAAGCAGCGATGTGGTCCAAGTGGTCGCCGATCGATCTGTCGTGTTCTTTGGCCAACCTCAATATCGCGAACATCAAGCCGTGATTAGCTGCGGGATCGTCACCTGAGCGAATCGCCCTGGGCTCATTGGAGATTCCCCACGGCTGCGTTGAGGGGGTTCTTCGCGGAGCAATCGATCCGCCGGCCACAACTTAACTTGCGTTACGAAAGGAGGACGGGCCGCAGTTTCCGTAATGCGAACCAGGTCACGATCGCCGGATCGCGGATCTCGATCTGAACCGCCGCGCACCGGACTGCAACCTTATGCTGCGAGCGCAGTGACCGAGCCGACTGACCCGAAAGCACGATGTCCGCATCGAGCAAGGCGAACAAAGATCGTGACCCTTCTCGAGTACCTGGCAGAGATGCTTGAGGCCGAGAACAACCGAGCCTTCCTTTCGCAGGTCAGGCGCGAGAACTAAGTCGGTGGCGCTAGATCTCTCTCATTGATATGGAACTCCTCTTCCTTCACCGAGACAATCCGGACATTGTCGAGCCGTGCGCCCGTAATCACGTCCGCAGCGCGTTGACTGATCAGGAGTTCCTCCCGATTCGTGGGCACTGCGAAGTCAACCTCCTCTCTTGGCTCGTCCACATAAAGGCCACGAACCAGGATGAAGTCGCCCATTCGTTTGACCTGGGTCGATCTGCCGTAATCCACCGCACCACACCGCCCGATAGCACCCAGGACGCCGTAGCCGTCCGGTCCGTTCTGGATTTCGATCGGCGCAACTACGACCCCTGCTAGCCCCTGGATTGCCGTTGAGAATCGTGGTGACACGGCATACAGAGTTGGAAAGCCGAGTGACATGACATCCGCAAAGCGACCCTTTTTTGTGACAAGCGCCTGCGGGAGTGACCTGAACCGCTGGCCTCGTAACAGCAGACGGGCGGAGTCTGTAGTAATCGGCAGACTCAGGTAAGCAACTCCCCGTTTGTCCGCGTCGTTCAGACTCCATGGAAGGGCGCTCACTTTTTCGTGTTCAATTCTTGGGTATGCAACCGATCCCTGGAAAATTCGATGGCGGGCCGGGGTTTCCGTAACGCGAACCAACAACTGGTGATTCCTGGTCGCCCAATCCGACCGTTGACGTCGTGCCGTTAAAGACATCCATTGGTTGGGGCGGGGCCGTACGAGCTTGCGGGCGGACCGGTTTCGTCCCTGTCGAGCGGTGAAAGCCTCCGGGTTCTTACCCTTCGCTGCATTGAGGCCATGGACCCCTTCCAGACCCCGACCCCTTTCCAGTCACGGTGACCGACCAGGTGCCCACGAAATCAATCAAGAAGTAGAACGTTCCGCCCGCGTGGTTATGGACTACGCCCTGACTCTTTCCGCCGCGCACGTGCACGTTGATGCCCTGATTCGCAAGCGAGACCGCACAATCGGAGAACTCCTTGACCGCCACGATGAAGTAGCAACGATCAGCCTTTGCAGCGGGCGCCAGAGGGTATAGGTCACGCAAACTCGGCGAACAGTCATAAGACCACCGAAGATCCCAGGCGCCGTCAACGGTGAAAACCTCGGTCGTTTCACCGCCTGCTCCTGAGCCCGAAGTGCGCACCAGGCCCATGGTTGCACCATAGAAATAGGTGCCCGCGAGGATCAGCGCAATCAGCGCTCCGAGTACGGCAAAGGCGATTAGCGACCGCCAGCGAGGCCCATCTCGCATACCGGGTGGAACGTGCTGGAGGTTAGCGGGTTACGAGGTCTGAGAGGAGATGTGGTGGGCCGTAGCTTTCGTAACGCGAACCGCGGAGTCGCCATCGTCGGGAAAGAGATCGCGATCTGAAGCCCAGTCGAGGGCTTCAAGGCCTGGCAACGCTGGGGTTAGGTCAGAAGCGTTCGAAACGCATCAGCGTCGAAGTGCAGATTTGAGGAGGGCCTGTGCAGTGCCGCGCATCAGGGTCGTGGCCTCTTCACGAGATAAACCCGCCACGTCTGTGAGCCAAACCAGCGCCTCGATCCCAGTGGCACTCCTGATCGCCAATACGAGGCGAGTCAAGTCCTTTTCTGGCAGCAACGTTTGCAGCGGCGAAAGGGCCTCGGCTATCCATCCGATCGCGCGACCCTGCCGGAGCGGGTGGTCTCCACGCGGAGACCCGGGCTCGAGGGATAGCCGAAGCACAGCGCGCTGCTGAGGTTCGGTCTCGAGGATCATCCGGTGGAACTCATGGAGCACCGCATCGAGGCGACTCTTGGGGTCGTGGGGTGGGTTTGGCGGCAGCATCGAGCTCGTCTCGATTTCCGGGTGGGCCGCGACCAACAAGGCCCGTTGACTGGAGAAATAGCGATATGCGGTTGTCCTTGATATGAGTGCAGCCGCTGCGGCCGCCTCCACGCTGGGCGTCATGCCTTTGGCTACAAGCTCGCGCGTCGCTGAGATCAGGGCGCTGCGGGTGCGCCCCTTCTGGCCGACGCGACCATGCGATTCATATGGCACGGACATAAGGTTTATGGTACTCTCGTGCCGTCATGGGACTTCCGTCCCATATACCCGCTACGAAAAGGAGACCCCAAGGTGGCTTCAACCAGCACGGCCAGACCTGTTGTTCGCCAGGATGGCGAAGGAGAGCGACTCTGGTTTTACGGTGGCGGGGTTCATACGTGGAAGGCCACGGAGAAGGAGACCGGGGGCGCCTTCATCCTCTTTGACGCTGTGATGACTCGCGGCAAGGTCACCCCTCTACACACTCATCCATGCGACGAAACGATGATCGTGCTCGAAGGCGAGCTCCTGGTCCATGTGCAGGGCGAGGAGTACGTCGTGGGAGAGCTCGGGGTGCTGGTGGCGCCGCGTGGAGTACCGCATGCGTTCATGGTCACCTCGGAGACAGCACGAATGTTGGTGCTGGAGACGCCGGGGGGAAGCGAGGCGTTCTATCGTGGCGCCAGCGTGACCGCGACCGACGACGTCGTGGCGGCGGCCCCCGTGGATATGGCCCGCATCCAGCAATCGGCGAAGCAAAACGGCGGCATCGAGATTGTTGGCCCGCCACCGTTCGCAGCGAAGTAGCCCGATCCTGGGCCCTGGATTGGACAGTATCGTGGTGCCAATCCCCTCCCGCGACTGGGCGCTGTCCGCCATTGAGGATCTCCGCCGGGAAGGTATGTCGGCTGAGCTCGTGGGTCAGAATGCTGCTCGCCGTTGGTTAGTCTGGATCGAGGGCCCTGCCGCGTCGATCGCGGAAATTCGCTTCTCACTCCAGCCACGGTGCGAACCCGTGCGCTGGGAGGCCTTCGTCAACGCCGCGATCCGCGACTAGCGACCCTCCTGAGTGGGCAATAAAGGGGCAATCGATGGCTCCCGATAACCACCTTTGTGCACACCCGTCACATCCGGATGGTGGGCCGTAGTTTCCGTAACGCGAACCAGGGTCTCACTGTGACAGGGCTTCCGATCTGTTTGCGCTGACAGTTAGGCACAAACATCGGTGTCAACCCCCTTCTGGCATCCTGTTCGCTGATCATGACCTTTCAACCCGACGGCAGCGTGAGCTCATACAGTGACCCGCAAGATCATTTGCTGGCCGCCGGCTGGCTGAGCGCCGCCCATCCTTTTGACCAAGGGCCCACTGGCGAACCCAGTGAACATGAGCTCTTCTGCGACCGGCTGTTCACAGCCTGCCGTTCGAATGTCGTCGCGAAGATGCGCGGTTACCACTTCTGCGAGTTTTGCGGACCCGAAGCCGTTCGCGATGCGGCGGCACCAAGCGGTTGGCGAGTTCTGGATATTGTCGAGGAGCGGAATGGGCTAAAGGCCTGGCTCGGAAACGGGGAAGTGCGTGTCACGGAGCCATCGGGAATCCGGTGGACCGCCCCAACGATGATTTACCACTATGTCGTGGCGCATGGCTACCGGCCACCGCGCGACTTCGTTGAGGGGGTTCTTCGCGGAACCTTCGATCCGCCGGCCACCATTTAACGAAGAAGATGACTGGGCCCGGGTTCCGTGACGCGTACCGCCCTCACATCGTCGGGCGGCCTGTCAGTCTTTATGCGATCCGGCGATCACCTGTGGTTGGCAATCCCAAAAAGCCCATCACCGCGATCATGTAGGCGTGCGTAAGGACGCACTTTGGGTTGACGAACCAGACGGCACGCGGTGGATGCTGGCCCTTGAGTTGCTGGCTAGCGGTGAATACGTGGTTTGTATGGGTCTAGGCATAACCTTGGCCAGCGAGACTGACCCCAACCCGCGGCAGCTCGGACCGCTCCTGAAGGTGAGGATTCAGACCGATCGTCCCGACTCGCTGACCGCGGAGCACGCGCGTGCGGAGATCGAGAATGCAGAAGCCGGTCTCGAGGAGATTCGTCAACGCAGCCCGGCCTTTGCTGCGTTGGTGGCAGATCGGCAGACGTTGTTTGAATTGATCGACGACTACGGCATGGGGGCGGTAAGGCTCGCCTTTAAGGATGGCGCCGGCTTCCATTTCGCGAAGGTCTAAGGCGCATGGATCCGGGGTTGTGAAGCCGACCATCAGCCTCGGCGGCCGCGTCGATATACGTCAGCGCGGTGGTCGATCGTGATGATCTCGACCACGTGCCTTTCCTCGTCGATGCGATAAAGGACGCGGTACTGACCGCGCCGAGCAGTCCATAGGCCCTCGAGTTCGAGTCGGAGGGGCTTGCCCATCCGTTGCGGTGCGTCCGCAATGTGGTCGATCGTCTCAAGGACAGCAGAAGCCACTCCCTCCTTGAGTCGATTGAGGTCACGTCTTGCCGATAGCATGATCTCGACACGCCATCGATCGGGGGTCACCCCCGGCGCCGGCTCTCGACGATTTGTTCCAATGGGATGCCCTTGCCGGCGTTCGCCTCCGCGAGACCCTTGCGGACCTTAGCCAGCAGTCGCTTGTCGGACAGGATGGCCAAGGTCTCCTCGAGACTCTCCAGGTCGTCTGGACTGATCAAGACAACAGCCGGTCGACCGTTCCTGGTGACCACGATCCGATCCTGCTGCTTTTCAACCCGGTCCGCCACTTCGGAGAAGTGCGCCTTGACCGCCGCGAGTGACATTGTATCGCTCATGACCCGAATTATAGTCATGAATGGGTGGGGGCCGTCGTGGACTCGAACCACCAACTTCCCCATGAATGGGGAGGAGCCTGTCGGCCGCTACTTGGACGGTGAGGCTGAGGGCGACGGACTCGGGCTGGGGCCCGGCTTCACGCTCAGCAGCTCGATCTCGAAGACCAGTGTTGCGTTGGGCGGAATGATCGTCGCGCCGGTCGTCTGGTCCGTCTGCCCCTGCGCTCCGTAAGCCAGCGCGCCGGGGATCTTGAGGCAGCGCTTGCCCCCGACCTTCATCCCAGGCACCCCCTCGTCCCAGCCCGTGATCACCTGCCCCACGCCAATCTGAATCGTGAAGCTGCCCCGCCCGGCCTGGCGGCTCGAGTCGAACAGGTGCCCGTCGGTGAGCCACCCGGAGTACTGGACTTCGGTGTTCTCGCCCTTGCTCGCCGTATCGCCGGTGCCGACCTTCAAGTCGGCGATCTGCAGGCCATCCGGATAGGTCACGCCCTTGGCGGTGTTGCAGGTGTTGAAGTCGTCGGCGCCAGGCGAGACGCTCGCCGCCGAAGACGGGCCCGGGCTCTCGTTGGCCACGGGAGGCGCGCCGGCGTAAGGGTCGGAGTAGCCGCACGCCGCCGCAAACGCGGTCAGCAAAAAACCGGCTAGGACCAGCCTCCTCACGAGGCGGTGACGTCGAGCGATCGCATCGTGTCGCCGACCTGGATCTGGTCCACGACCTCCATCCCAGAGGTGACCTGGCCGAAGTGGTTGTACACGCCGTTCGAGCCGAGGAACGGAGCGTCGCCGAGCGTGATGAAGAACTGCGAGCCGCTGACTCCGGCGGCGCTCGACGCCATGCCCACCGTGCCGCGCGGCCACTTCGACGGGTTCGACTCGTCGGGCAGCTTGTAGGCGGGTCCGCCGGTCCCGTCGCCGAGCGGGTCGCCGCCCTGGACCACGAATCCCGGCACGACCCGGTGGAAAGTCAGCCCTTCGTAGAAGTTGTTCTTCGCGAGGTAGACGAAGTTGTTGACCGTCTCGGGGGCGACCTTCGGCTGGACGAGGGCGATCACAAAGTCGCCGCGCGAGGTGTGCACGGTGACCGAGTACTTCTTGCTCTCGTCGATCACGCTGGGCGGAGGCGTGGTTCTGTGTTCCATGGCGGTGGACGATCCACATTAAAGGATCACGCGCGCGCGACGTTCAGTTCGAACGTGCAGGTACGCTTGAAGCCAGCGATGGCCAAGCCCCAACCTGAGTTGAAGGCGGATGACTTTCACCTCGGCGCCCATGTCTTTGCGAGCGACGGAAAGGAGGTCGGCGAGCTCGTCCACGTCCTGGTCGACGGCGACTACAAGTTGAAGTCGCTGATCGTCAAGGAGGACCACGGCTTTTCAGGACACTGGCTGTCGCCCGGATCGATGCTCGTGAACGACGAGCTCATCGTGCCGCTCGACGCGGTCAAGGACGTGGACCACGACCGAGTCGATCTTAACCTCAGCTCGGGCGACGCTCGCCGCCTGCCGCCGTACCTCAGCTACCGGGAGAAAGGCGAGTCCGTCGGGGGAGAGGTCGAGGACGAGGCCGCCGTGCTCGGTTCAGGCCCCGAGATCCCGCACTGGCTGGAGCAGGTCGCCAACAAGCCCGCGAGCGAGCTGGAGATCGACGGCGGGGAGAACGTGATGCTCGGCCACACCGGCAAGAAGCTCGGCACGGTCAAGGACGTGCTGTTCGACGAGGACCAGCTGGTCGGGGTCGTGCTCCTGCCGGAGGGCTTGCTGAAGAGCGAGGTGATCCTGCCGCGCCGGTTCCTCGCCCGCAGCGATGATGCGGCGCTGTTTGCGCAGCTCGACGAGTCAGACCTCCAGCACCTCGAGCCCTTCGAACCGAACGGCTGATTTCAGCCGCGCTGGAATCCCTCCCTCGTGCGTAAGCCGAATCCAAGGCTGCGGTCGAATCCGATGTGGGCGCACCAGGCCAGGCCTGCAGCGGTCCACGCGTCGGCGTGCACGAGCAACGCGATGACGACCAGAACCGCCGGCGCCCAGAAACGGTGCACTGCGTTGTAGAACGGCACCGCGCGCGGCGCGAGCTGTCCGCGCTCGAGCCCACGGCCCGAGCCGAAGAGCAGCGTGATGTCCGGCGCGATCGCGAACACCACGAGCTGCCACCAGCTCGCGTGTTGGGTGACCACGACCGCGATCGCCAGGGCGGCCGCCGCCAGGCCGATCAACGCATAACCGAGCCGCTTCATCGCGAGGGCTCTCGCGCACCCGTGGCGAGGATTGCAGCGAGGACAAGCGCCAGCGCCGCGATCACGAACAGGGCGGCGGGATGGCCGGAGGTGCTGGCGACAGTGCCGGCGATGAGCGGGCCGAGGAAGAAGCCAAAAGCCACCGAGCTGGCGTTGAAACCGAACACCGTGCTCTGGGCTTCATGGGGTGTGTCGAGGCCGATCATGCTCGCGGTCGCTGGGATCACAACACCGCTGAACAATCCGTTGAGGGCGATGCCCGCCACCACGAGCGCCGGCACCGGCGCGATGCCTACGAGGGCCACGGCGAACGCGACCAGGCCCGCCGCTCCGGCGGCCGTGCGCACGTAGCCGATCCGGCTCGTCACGCGCGTGTAGCCGATCGCCGCAGCGCTGCTCGCGATGCCGGCGAGGCCGAAGCCGATTCCGCTCACCGCGGACACACCGGCCGTCACCATGTCGATCAGTCGCAGCACGACGAGGATTTGCGTCGCGGCGTTGCACATGTTGATCAGGCCCTGCGCGCCGATCAGCACCGCCAGCTGCTGTTTCAGCCCCGGCCGCTGGTCGATCAGGGCGAGGGTGCTCACGCGTGGGCCGCGCTGCCTGACCCTCGGACTCTCGCGCACGATAAAAAGGACGGGGATCAGGGAAAGAAGCAGCAGGATGCCGCCGGCGAGGAAGACCAGCCGCAGCCCGAACACGGCGCCGGCCAGGCCGCCCACCACCGGGCCGATCGCACCGCCGAGAGCCACCGCCGAGGTCACGACGCCGAGCGACCAGCCCACCCTGGAGCGCGGCGTCTCCGCCGCGACCAGCGCCGTCGCCGCGGCTACGGTTCCGCTGGTTGCGCCCTGCAGGAATCGGAGGACCAGCAGCTCGGTGGGGTTTTGCGCAAAGAAGATGAGCCCCACGGTGATCGCGCCGCCGAGCATCGAGCGGATGAGCATCGGCTTGCGTCCGTAGATGTCGCCGAGCACGCCCCAGATGGGGCTCGCCACCGCCATGGACAGGCCGGACACGCTGGCCGACGCGGCGGTCCACAGGTCGAGGTCGTGGCCCGGGTGCACCCCGAGGTCGTGCGAGATGAAGATCGACAGAAACGGGAACGCGAAGCTGAATCCGAAGATGGCGGTGAACTCGGCGAACCAGAGCGCGGCCAGGTTGCGCCGCCAGTCGACCCCGCCCGCGTTGATCGGTGGCGTCGTCGCGCGCGGGTCAGTCGACAGGGCTACTGGCCAAGGATTTCGACGATCCGGTCGGACGTGATCGGGAGGCGGTCGACCACCGCGTCGGGCTTTCGCTTGCGCAGCGCGTCCTCCACCGCGTTGGAGATCGCCGCGGGTGCGGGGATCGTCCCGCTCTCTCCGGCGCCTTTGAAGCCTTCGGGGTTGGCGTCGGTCGGCGTCTCGATGTGCACCAGGAGCGGCTCGGTGACGACCTCGCCGGTGCTGACGATCGTGTAGTCGAGAAAGCTTGCCGTGCGGTAGGTGCCGTCAGGGTCGTACGTCGCGGCCTCGTACAGCGCGTAGCCCAGGCCGTGCGCGTAACCGCCGTGCATCTGGCCTTCGACGATCAGCTCGTTGATGGCCTTGCCCGTGTCGTGGGCGATGACGTAGCGCAGGACCTCGACCTGGCCGGTGTCCGGGTCGACGGCGACGACCGCGGCGTGGCAGCCGCTGGAGTACGCCGCGCCGCGCTTGGGGTCGAATTTCTCCAGCACCTCGAGTCCTTCCTCGGGCACGACGTCGGTGGCGGGCAGGCGCTTACCCGGTGTCCCGCGCACGGTGATGATCCCGTCTTCGATCACGAGGTCGGCCGCGTCGGCCTCGAGCACCTCGCCGGCCCGCTGCAGGAGCTGCTTGCGAAGCGAGGTCGCGGCCTTTGACGCTGCGTTGCCGACCTGGACGGCGCTGCGGCTCCCGGCGGTGAGCAGCGCGAAAGGCACGTGCTCGGTGTCGCCCGCGGTGACCGAGATCTTCTCGATCGGCCAGCCCAGGCGGTCCGCGGCGACCTGGGCAGCCATCGTCCGGTGGCCCTGTCCCTGCGGCGTCGAGCCGATGAAGAGCTCCGCGCTCCCGTCCTTGTTGACTCGCAGCCGCGCCGGCTCGCCGCGGCCGAATCCGGTCGACTCGACGCAGCACGCGATGCCGACGCCCACGAGACGACCGTCGTCGGTCCCGTTCTGCGAGACATCGCCCAGCTTCTCGAGCGTGAGCTCGAGCAGCCGCGGGTAATCGCCGCTGTCGTAGACGAGGCCGTGGCGGCCGGCCGGGTATCCGGTGGTGAATGGGATCTGCTCCGGCTGGACCATGTTGCGGCGGCGCAGCTCGGCGGGGGAGATGTCCAGCTCTCGCGCGAGACGGTCCATCACGCGCTCCATCGCGTAGTTGCCGAGCGGCCGGCCACCGCCGCGGATGAATCCGCTTGGCACTGCGTTTGTGTACACGAGCTGCGACTCGATCTCCATCGCAGGCAGCACGTAGGCCGAGAGCATGTGGGAGACGATGATGTCCGGCTGCCCAGCGCCTGATCCCGCGTACGCGCCCAGGTCGTGGATCAGATTTCCCCGGAGGCCGCGCAGCTTGCCGGCACGATCCGACGCGATTTCCAGCTCGATCACCGAGCCATGGCCCTGCGCAGTCGTTGCGCCATCTTCGCTCCGCGATGCGACCCATTGCGCCGGCCGTTTGAGCCGCCATGCTGCGATTGCGGTCAGCACCTCCTCCGGAAATGCGCTGCCCTTGGCGCCGAATCCACCGCCCACGTCCTCGGCGACCACCCGCACCTTCTCGCCGTCGAGGCCAAGTACGCCCGCGATGGCCTCGCGGACGCCGAACACGTTCTGGGTCGAGGTCCAGACCTTGAGGCCGTCGCCGTCTGGCGTTGCGGTCACGGCGCGCGGCTCCATCGCGGCGCCCGCGATGCGTGCGGTGGTCAGGCGGATCTTCGCCGTGACGATGTCGCCCGCGAAGGCGGCCTTCGTGTCGCCATACCTGGTCGAGCCCTTGCGCGCGACGTTGCTCTTCATGTCTGAATGGACGGCCGGCGCACCGGCGGCGGTCGCCGTGACCACGTCGCCGACTCCGGGCAGCGGGTCCAGCTCGGCGCCGACCTGCTCCGCCGCGTCGTGGGCTTGGTACTCGGTCTCCGCGACGACCATCGCGAACGCCTCCCCGGCGTAGTTGACCTCGTCGCGGTTCAGGATGGGCCGGCCCTTGGTGATCATGTCCTCGGGGCCCCAATCGCTCAGGCCGTCGGCGACCTCCGGCAGGTCATCCGCGGTCCAGATGGCGAGGACGCCGGGCATCGCATTCGCTGTCGAGGCGTCGATGGCGCGGATGAGCGCGTGGGGCAGGACGGAGCGGCAGAAAGCGATGTGGACCAGGCCGTCGAGCTTGATGTCTCCCGCGTAACGACCCTGGCCCGTGATGAGTCGCTCGTCTTCGACTCGGCGCATGCGCCGGCCGATGTATGGAGCCATCGCTCCTACAATAAGTCGTCCACTCGCCACACTCCGGGGAGCCCGGTAGAAGGGCGGCTAGCTCAGTTGGAAGAGCGCCAGCTTGACATGCTGGAGGTCGGGGGTTCGAAACCCTCGCCGCCCACCACGCGAAGTGTGGGACACACGCGGTAGGCGCCAAAAGCGTGTATCGAGGCGCAGTGATAGACGCGTTAGGCGCCTAACGCGTGTATCGGGTGTCTTGCGTTCACATCAGCGCGGGCGCGGGTTGGAACTCATCCGGAAGCGGCGTTCCAACCTCACTCGAATTCACCTCGACAATGTCCGACTTCAGTGGGCCGAGGATCGCCAGGAGCTCATCCTGCTCGCGGCTCGGGACCTTGAATTGCTTCAGCGTTGCGACGAGGTCCTCGACCAGGGCATTGAACTCACCTGTGGTGACCTTCATCCCGCCATGTGCTTGTTTCATGCTGCGTCCGTTGTATTGACACGGCCCGCCGGTTGCCTCGCAGACCTGGTCGATGAGCATCTTTCTCAAGCGCCCAAGGTCTGTCCTCGCGAACTTCAGGTTTATCCGGTCGTCTTGGGCCACCCGGTCCCTGAAGTCTTCGACGACCGCGGTGATGGCGTCCAGTCCGCCAAGTCGTTCAAACAGCGTCTTTTCCATGGCTCCTCCCCGCGTAATCGTGTCCGTCGGAGCTCGGTGCCACGTGTGGCATCGCCGTCGTCCCGACTATTGGCCCTGCAGGCCACGGTGTCAAGCGCGTCAGAGGCTAAAGGCGTGTATCGAGGGCCAGCGACAGGCGCGTTTGGCGCCTAACGCGTGGAGTCTTCGGAGCCGTCAGGCCGAGCTGGGCCGCACCAGACCCGACTCGTAGGCGACCACGACCGCCTGGACGCGGGAGCGCGCGTTCAGCTTGGACAGGACGTGGCCGACGTGAGTCCGCACGGTCGCCTCGCCGACGAACAGCTCTGCTGCGATCTGGCCGTTGTCGAGGCCGCGCGCCATCAGGACGAGCACCTCTCGCTCGCGATCGGTGAGAGTGCTGATGAGGCCTGTGTCAAAGCTGGCCTGGGGTCTGACCTGTGCCTCGATCAGCCGGCGAGTACGTGCCGGCGCCAGCAGCGCATCCCCGGCTGCGATCAGCCGGACGGCGGCCACCAGCTGCTCGGGTGACGAATCCTTGAGGATGAAGCCGCTGGCTCCCGCCCGCAGCGCTTCGAAGACGTAGTGATCCGCGTCGAACGTGGTCACGACGAGGATCCGCAGGGCGGGATGGTGCTCGATCAGGCGGCGGGTT
>Ga0209267_1002013_pt1 | contig 13433 bp, 10 predicted proteins | sample GraSoiAngelo_137_FD_185894 | JGI IMG/M metagenome (GOLD analysis project Ga0209267, IMG submission 185894) | Grasslands soil microbial communities from the Angelo Coastal Reserve, California, USA - 14_0929_09_30cm (SPAdes) (version 2) | ecosystem: Environmental > Terrestrial > Soil > Grasslands ... | reverse complement strand
CGCTGGCCCGCTGGGTCCCGGCGGCAGTGGCGATCGCCGTAGCGGCGGCACTCGCGCTGATCGGCTGGAGGGCGCTGGGCGGTCGGCTCTTCGCTCCCGAGGTGGACACGGCGACGGTCGCGCTGATCACGCCGGCGCAAGGAGCGCAGCTGCTGGTGGCGACGGGGTACGTGGTCCCGCAGCGCAAGGCGAACATCTCGCCGCGCATCGGGGGCCGGGTGGCGAAGATCTTCGTCGAGGACGGCACGGTGGTGAAGGCTGGCCAGGTGATCGCGGTGCTGGAGGATGCCGACTACCGCGCCCAGCTCGCCCAGGCGAAGGCGGATCTGAAGGCGGCCCAGGCGCGCGAGATGCGCGCTCAAGTCGACCTCCAGGACGCGCAGCGGCAGTACAACCGCGAGCAAATCCTGCAGACCAGCGGAGTGTCGACCCCGGCCGCGCTCGACACGGCGAGTGCGCGGCTGGGGAGCGCGAAGGCGTCGCTGGCGGCTGCCGAAGCCGACGTGGCGGCGGGCCGGGCGCGGGTGCAAGTGGCGCGCGTCAATCTCGACAACTGCTACGTCCGCGCGCCCTTCTCCGGACGCATCACGCAGAAGCTCACCGACGTCGGGGAGATCGTCTTCGGCTTCACCAGCGCAGGCAACGCCGGGAACGGCGGCATCGCCTCGCTCGCCGACTTCGAAAGCCTGCGGGTCGAGGCGGACGTTTCCGAGTCCCAGGTGGCGAAGCTGGCCATCGGCACGCCGGCGGAGATCGTGCTGGACGCGTTCCCCGACCGGCGTTACCGGGGAAAAGTGGCGGAGGTGCGGCCGCGGGTCGATCGGGCGAAGGCGACCGTGACCGTGAAGGTGGCGTTCGTCGACGAGTCCAAGGACGTATTGCCCGACATGGGATCCAAGGTGACGTTCCTCACTCGCCAGCTCGACGAAGCCGCGCAAAAGGCGCCACCCACGCCTGCCGTGGCGCCGGACGCGGTGGTCGATCGCGGAGAAAACAAGGCCGTGTTCGTCGTGCAGCAGAATGAGACCGTGAAGAGCGTCCCGGTGATCACCGGCGGCGCGCTGGGAAATCTCGTGGTGCTTCGGGAGGGTCCCCCGCCCGGGACGCGCGTGGTGCGCTCACCGCCTCCGCAACTGAAGGACGGCATGCGAATCAAGGAGAAGCAGTGATGGCCGAAACCGTTCCCGCCTCGCAGCTCGCCAGACCCATCATCGAGATCCGCAACTTGCGCAAGGTGTACCGGCGCGATCGGCAGGAGCTGACGGTGCTCGACGGGATCGACCTCGACGTGCCCGAGGGCGCGTTCGAGGCGCTGCTGGGACCCTCCGGTTCGGGCAAGACGACGCTGCTGAACCTGATCGCCGGCATCGATGCCCCGACCAGCGGTTCCATCCGCGTCGCGGGCACGGAGATCGCCAGCCTCTCCGAGACCAGCCGCGCGGATTGGCGGGCGCACAACATCGGGTTCATCTTCCAGTTCTACAACCTGCTCCCGGTGCTGACGGCCGCCGAGAACGTCGAGCTGCCGCTGCTCCTGACGCGCCTGTCCAAGGCCGAGCGCCGCCGCCGCGTGGAGGTCGCGCTGAAGCTGGTCGGTCTTCTGGACCGCATGCATCACACGCCGCGCCAGCTCTCCGGCGGCCAGCAGCAGCGCGTGGCCATCGCGCGCGCTTTCGTGGCGGACCCGAAGATCATCGTCGCCGACGAGCCCACCGGCGATCTCGACCGCCACAGCGCGGAAGAGGTGCTGGCGCTGCTGCGCACGCTGAACGAGACGCTGGGGAAGACCGTCCTGATGGTCACGCACGACCCGCACGCCGCGGAGGCGGCCAGGGTGCGCAGGCGGCTGGACAAGGGACAGCTGTCGTGACGCTCGCCACCCTCGCCGTCCGCAACGCATTCCTGCGCAACAAGACGCGCGCGGTGCTCACCGTCCTCGGGGTGGTGATCACCGCCGTCGCCTTCCTCTTCCTGCGCACCATCCTCACCGCCTGGTACGCGAGCAGCGAGGCCTCCGCAGCCGATCGCATCGTCACCCGCAACGCCATCTCCATCACCCAGTCGCTGCCGCTCTCGTATTCCGCCCGCATCGCGCAGATCCCAGGGGTGACGCGCCTCACCTGGAGCAACTGGTTCGGCGGGATCTACAAGGACCGGCGCAACTTCTTCGCCCAGTTCGCCATCGATGCTGCCTCGGCCCTGGAGGTCTTCGACATCCGGTTCCTCCAAGGGAGCAAGGCGGACTTCCTCGCCGACCGCAACGCCTGCATCGTCGGCAAGGGCCTGGCGGAGAAGTTCGGCTGGAGCGTGGGCGACACGGTCCCGCTGTTCAGCGAGATCTATCCCGGCGACTGGAAGTTCCGCATCGCAGGGATCGTCGAAGGCAGCGACGACGCCAGCATCGGGAACACCATGTATTTCCACTGGGCGCGGCTCAACGAGGGCCTGCCCGAGCGGATCAAGAACAGCGTCGGCGTGTTCACCATGAAGGTGGCGAACGCCAGCGAATCGCCGCGGGTGATCCGGGAGATCGACGCGCTCTTCGCCAACAGCGACGCGGAGACGCACACCGAGACGGAGAAGGCGTTCAGGCTGCAGTTCGTGAGCGGGTCGTCGGCGATCCTCACTGCGCTGCAGGTCGTGAGCGGAGTGATCCTCGTGATCATGGCGCTCATCCTGGGGAACACGCTCGCCATGGGTCTGCGGGAGCGAACGGGAGAGGTGGGCGTGATGCGGGCGATCGGTTTTCTTCCTCGTCATGTCCGCGCCCTCGCCTTCGCGGAGGGCGCCATGCTCGGCGCGCTCGGCGGCGTGCTCGGGTGCTTCGTGGCCCGGCCGGTCCTGCACGCCGTGGGCAGGTTCGCGGCGAGCATCGGCTTCCTCTCCAACGTCTCCTACACGCTGACCACCGCGCTCGCGACCGCGCTGGTGGCAGCGATCATCGGAGCGGCGTCCAGCGCCCTGCCCGCGGTCCAGGCGGCGCGGATGGAGATCGTGAGCGCGCTGCGGAGGCAGGAGTGATCCCGCTCTCCTACAACGTCCGTTCGATCCTGCGGCGCCGCTTCTCCGCGTTCGCGGCCGCGGGCGGCCTCGGATTGGTGGTGTTCGTATTCGCGGCGGTCCTGATGCTTGCCCGGGGCGTGCAGGAGACGCTCAAGGCCACGGGCTCGCCGCAGAACGCGATCATCCTGCGCAAAGGGAGCACCTCCGAGCTGACGAGCTTCCTCCCGCGAGAAGCCGCGAAGACCTTCGCGGCCGATCCCGCGGTCGCCATCGAGGGTGGGCGGCAGGTGGCGTCCCCCGAGCTCTTCGTCATCTTCCAACTCCAGCGCGTGGACGGAAGCGGGACCGCGAACGTCGGATTTCGTGGCGTGACGAAAGACGGCTGGGAGCTCTTGCGTTCGAATTCCGTCAAGGTCGTCGAGGGCCGGATTCCGCAGTGGGCCACCAACGAGGTCATGCTCGGCAGATCCACGGTTGGCCGGTACAAGGGAGCGCGGGTGGGGCAATCGATCTCGATCGCCCGCCGCCAGTGGCAAGTGGTGGGAATCTTCGACGCGGGGGGCAGCGGTTTCGACAGCGAGATCTGGGGGGACGCCGACCCGATCGCGGATGCCGCCCGGCGCACCGGCTATTCGATCCTCACGGTGAAGCTGCGCAGCCCCTCCGAGTTCGACACCCTGCGCGCCACGGTGGACGCCGATCCGCGCTGGAACCTGGAGGCCAAGCGCGAGGACCGGTTCTACGAGGAAGCGGCGGGGCCCATGGCCACCTTCATCCAGGTCCTCGGGACGGCCATCGCCATCTTCTTTGCCTTCGGCGCCACGCTCGGCGCCATGATCACCATGTACGCGCAGGTGGCGAGCCGCGTGCGCGAGGTGGGCACGCTGCGGGCGATCGGATTCCGGCGGCGCTCGGTGCTGGGAAGCTTCCTCATCGAGAGCCTGATCCTGGCATTGCTCGGATCGGTCGCGGGGTGCGTGCTGGCTTCGCTGCTCGGCGCGACGACGTTCACGACCACGAATTTCGGGTCGTTCACGGAGATCAAGTTCAGGTTCCACTTCGAGCCGGCGATCGCGGTGAAGGCGACGATCTTTGCTGTTCTCATGGGCCTGCTCGGCGGCCTTCTGCCCGCGGCGCGCGCGGCGCGGCTGCAGATCGCGGAGGCGACGAAGGGATGAAGACGCGCGCGGATGCCCTGGCGCTGCTGCACGAGTTCACCCAGTCCGATGCCTGCGCAAACACGCTCTCGGCGTGGAAGAAGCGATGCGGGCATACGCGCGCTGGTTCGGCGTCACCGAGCTCTCGGGCGACCGCCTCGAGCACATCGCGTTCCTGATCGCGGCGCTCGAGCCGATCGCGGGCGAGATCGGGCTCTAATCACTGGGGCGGAGCAGGAGCGCGCGAGTCCGACCGCCGCTCACGCCCGACACCGCGATGTTCCCGGCCTCGTCGATCCCGCTTGCCTGGCCCACGGCGTACTGGGTCGGATCCACCACGGAGTTCAAGTCGACCATCCGGCCCCCGCCGTAGACGACGCCGCGAACGAGGCCGTTCCCGTCGCTGGCAAAGCCGACCGCCAGGCCCGCTCCGTTCACGGCCACCAGCTGACTGTGGGGCATGCCCGGCAGCGACCCGGCATCGATCATCTTCCCGTCCGCGTAGAGAAAGCCGTGATACGCCCCGCTCGGCAGATAGGAATAGCCGACGATCAACCCCTGGTCGCTGATGGCGAGCGCCGCCGTTGTGCCGCCCAGCGACCCGAGATCGTCGATCAGGCCGGGACCGCGAAAGCGCGCGGCGCGGACTCCGGCGCCTGGCGTGCAGGAAGATCCGACGATCACACCGTCGGAGTTGATCCCGTATGCGACCGAGCAGCCGGCGTCGGCGAAGGATCCGAAATCGACCATGCCGTCCGACGACCAGGATACGGCGCGTTGCTGCCCGTCCGGACGCTGCGCCCATCCCACGATGGTGCCGTCGCGGTTGATCGCAAGGGCGTTGCTCCCCGCGCCGCCGAGCGTGCCGAGGTCGGTGGCCGAGTCCGCTTTCCAGCGGAACGCGTGCCAGTCATACCCGGCCGGAGCCGCGCCCACGACGACGCCGTTGTCATTCACCGCTGCCACGTATGCCGGCGCGAATGCCGAATCGTGCATGGCGCCGTCCCAGATGAACATCTGCTGCGCGCCGCCCCACGTTCCCGCGACGAGTGTGCCTTTTCGGCTGATCCCGGCGGGCGCGCTCCAGGAACCTCCGCTGGGAAGACCCAGATCGACCACCTGGTACCGGCGCGGTTCGAATTGCGCGACGATCGCCGCGTCCGCGCTCAGGGTGAGCGAGCACCCGGCACCGCCGCAACTCCCGCCGAAGCGCGCAAATCTGGAGAGAGGATCCGGAGTCGCGGACAGCGTCACCGCCGCGCCCTCGGGAAACCTCGCCTCGCAGTTGCCGGGGCAATCGATGGCCGGCGGATTCGAGATGACGCGGCCGACCCCGCCGCCCGCCAGGACGACTGCGACCTTGAACATCGGGATCGCGGAGAACGACGCGAACACTGCTGCGGACGCGGAGAGCCGCAGCGAGCACGCCGCTCCGCTGCACGCCCCGGAGAACCCCGCGAACGTCGAGCCGGCCGCGGCGGATGCCGTCAACCTCAGCGCAGTGCCGGGCGCGAAGATGGCGGAGCATACCCCGGGGCAATCGATGGCCCCGGGGGTCGAGAAGACCCGTCCGCCGCCGTCGACCTGGACGGCGAGCTGGACAGGGTTCTGGACGAAGGTCGCGACGGCCGCGGCGTCTGCGCCGAGTGCGACGGTGCAGCCGCTGCCCGCGCACGCGCCGTCGAACCCGGTGAAACCCCAACCGGCAGCGGCGGAAGCGAGGAGGCTCACCGGCGTCCCTTCGGGAAAGTCCGCGGCGCAGATCCGCGGGCAGTCGATGCCCGGTGGATCGCTTCGGACCTCGCCCGATCCATTCAATGACACCTGCAGCCGGTGCGGCGTCGTCGGCGCGAAGGTGGCTGCGACCGAAACGTCGACCGCGGGCTTCAAGTCGCACGGACCGGTTCCGCTGCATGCTCCCGACCAGCCGAGGAACACGGCGCGGCTCGAGGCGACCGGCTCGAGACGAACGGGGACCTCGCGCTCCACCGAGAACCAGCAGGTCGCGTGGCAGTCGCCTTCGAGGTTCGAGGTCCGGACTACGCCAGGCCCGGTGACCGCGATGGTCACCGTGGCTTGCGCCCCGTAACGCCCACACGCCGTCGCGACGGTCGCGACGACGAGCATGCACCGGTACATGGAGGCCCCCACTGCGAAGCATGCGCATGGACCTCCGCAGGAGCGAGAGAAGTGCGCCCGCCTGGCTGCCGGCTCAGCCGTTCGGCGACGGAGCGAACGTCGCCGCGACCGAGACGCGCTCGCGGACCACCAGGTCGCACGTTCCCGTGCCGGCGCAGGCCCCGGACCAGCCCGCGAACGACGCCGGGACGTCCTCGGCAACGTCGAGGCGGATGATGGACCCCGGCGCTACCGGGAAAGAGCAGGTCCCGTGACAGGTGGAATTGAGCGCCGGCACCCGGACGGCACCCGCACCGATGACCGTGATCGAAACGACGATCGCGGGATCTACATCTGCTTCCGATCTCGCGGTTCCCTCGGCACAGCTTGCGACCAATGCCGCTACATAGATGATGAACCGTCGCATTTCGAACCCCCATGAAGCTTGCGCACGCGCATCCGGGGGGACGAGAGAAGTGCGCCTGCCTGGGCGTCCGGCGTGGAGTAGCATGGGCGTGTGCGCTTGCGCCGCGGTGAAGGCCTCCTGCTCCTGCTGCTGCTCGCCGCGTACGGATGGCTGTTCGTCTTCTTCGAGCGCATCAACAACCCAAATGAGCTCGTGCGCGTCTACGCGGCGCGCGCGCTGGCCGAGGAGCACACCTGGTCCATCGGCCGTCGGGAAATCCGCTCCGGACGATTTGTCGATGCGGGCCGCATCCATTCCGAGTGGGGATACGTCAACGACAAGGCGCTCGCCTGCGACGTGCCCGGCGAGCGGCCGCCGCGCTGCACCGGGCGCCTGTTCGCGGCCAAAGCGCCGGCCGCGTCGCTGTTCGGAGCGCCGGTCCTGGTGGTGCTGCGCGCGTTCGGCCCCCTGAAGAAGACGCCCGCGGTGTTCGCGCTGCGGTGGGTCTGCGTCATCCTGCCGTCGGCCGTCTTCTGGATCCTCCTGCGCCGGTGGATGCTGGACTCGGGCGTTCAGGAGAACGCCGCTCTCGTGAGCACGCTCGCCGGCGCGCTCGGCTCCCTCTCGCTGACGTACGGCCAGATGTTCGCCGGACATCAGATGGCGGCGCTCGCGCTGGGCGCGGGATTCCTCTGCGCGTCCTGGGGCAGCTTCCGCCCGTTCTGGGTCGGGTTCTTCTGCGCCCTCGCCGTTGCGCTCGAATATCCCTCCGCTCCTGCCGCCGCGATCCTGGTGGCGGCCGCTCTCCTGCGACACCGCCGCGGCGGGCTGCGCCTCTCCCTCGGAGCGCTGCCCTGGATGCTCGTCCTTGCACAGTTCCACTGGAGCGCATTCGGCGCCCCCTGGTCCACGCCCTATGGACACCTGGAGAACCCGGCCTTCGTCCGCGACATCGCGCCCGGGCTCATGGGGATCTCCGCGCCGTCGTGGGAGCGGATCTACGGGTCTCTGTTCTCGCCCTGGCTAGGTCTCTTCTTCTGGGCGCCGTGGACTGCGCTTGCGCTGCTCGCTCCGCGCTGGCTGCGCCGCTTCGACCTGGTTCCGATCGCGGTCGTCGCGTACTACCTCGTCTTCCAGATCACGCACGCGCTCTGGCGCAGCGGCTGGACGGTCGGGCCGCGCTACATCACACCGGTCGCGCCATTTGCGGCGATGTCGGTCGCGCTCGTGGTCCGCGAGGCGCCCAGGCTGCTGCCCATGCTGCGCGGCCTCGGCGCGGCCGCCGTCGCGACCACCGGCCTCGCTTCCGCCGTCTCCCAGGGATTCCCCTTGGAGGTGATCAATCCCCTGCGCGAGGTGGTAGGACCGCTGCTCGCGCACGGATATGTGCCGCGCAATCTGCTGCAATGGCTGGGCGTCCCCGGATTATGGAGCGCGTTGCCGTACTTCGTGGCGCTCGCAGCCGCGATCGCGCTCATCCTCCAGCGCAGCGCCGTGGCGATCGCGGTCGCCGCCGCCGTGATCGGCCTCCAGTGGGCGGCGCCACCGGGCGACGAACGCGGCGCGGTGCACTTCCTCGCCGCGCAGTGGGAGCCCGATCCGCCGCCCGGCGCCCGTCCCTTCATGGAGCGTTGAGCCATCCGGCGAACGCGTCGAACGATGCCTCGCGGCCGAGGAAGTTCCTCACCAGCCGCGCCGCCGGGAGCCCCCCGCCGGGCTCGAGGATGGCGCGCCGGTACCGCGCGGCAGGCTCCCGGTTCAAGAGGCCCTCGCGGCGGAACACGCCGAACAGGTCCTTCGCGATCACGAGCGACCACATGTACGTGTAGTAGATGGCCGAGTATCCCTCGAGGTGGCCGAAGCTCTCGTGGAAATAAGTGCCCGGAACGTGGCGGAAGGGCGTGTACCTTTCCTGTTGGACCGCCGAGAGCGCCGTGGTGTCGAGGCCCGCCGGATCGCGGTCGTGCAGGCGCAGCGAGGTGGCTGCGTAGAACATCTGCTGGCGGACGCGCAGCCCTTTCCCGAATTCGTCGGCCGCGCGCATCCGCGCGATCAGGGCGGCCGGGATCGCCTCTCCGGTCTGGACGTGCCGCGCGAAACGCTGCAGCACCGAAGCGTCCCAGGACCACTCCTCGAGCATCTGCGAGGGCGCTTCGACGAAGTCCCATTCCGTCCGCACCCCCGAGACACCGGCCCAGCGCGTGTGCCCCCCGAACAGGTGGTGCAGCAGATGTCCGAACTCGTGAAAGAACGTGACCACCTCGCCGTGCTCGAGCAGCGCCGGGTCCGCCGAGGGGCGGGGGAAGTTGCAGACCAGGGCGCCTTCGGGAATCGCGGCGTCGCGGACTCCGGAAGCGATCGTGAACTGCGCGGCGTGCTTGTACTTGCCCTCGCGGGGGAACAGGTCGAGGAAGAAGCGCCCGATCGCGCGCCCCTGCTCCAGCACTTCCCATGCCGTCACGTCCGCGTGCCAGACCGGCGCCTCCGGAAGGCGGCGGTACTCGACGCCGAACATGCGCGCCGTGGTATCGAAGATGCCTTCCATCACCCGGCCGAGCTCGAAGTAGGGGCGCACCGACTGCGAGTCGAAACCGAGCTGCTCGGCGCGTACACGCTCCTTCAGCGCTTCCGAATCCCAGGGGTCGACCCGCTCTGCCGCGGGATCGTCGCGCCGCTTGCGCGCCAGCAGCGCCTCGTAATCCTTGCGCGCGCGCGCCTCGGCCGCGGAGGCGATCCGCTCGATGAACTCCTCGGCGGCCTGGGCGCTGCCGATCATCTTGTCCTCGGTCACGTATGCCGCCCAGCTCTCGTACCCGAGCAGCCGCGCCAGCTCGTAGCGCCGCGTCAGCATGCGATCGAGCACGTCGAGGTTTCCTGGATGCGCGCGCTGCCGGTACACCTTCCAGAGCTGCTCGCGCGCCGGGCTGCTGCGCGAGTAGGTCATGAACGGCACGTAGTCGGGATGATCGGTGGTGATCCTGCCCGACGCATGCGCCCGCGCGTAGTCCGGAGGCAGCCCCTCCAGATCGGTCACCTGGATGCTGCGGACGTCGTCGCGGATGTTGCGCTGGAACTCCTGGCCGATGCGGACCAGCTCCTCGTTCAGCGCGCGGGCGCGGGCGCGCGTCTGCGCATCCTTGTCCACGCCGGCGCGCCGGAACTCGCGCAGCACCCGGAAGAGGTACCAGCGCGTGTCCTCGTCCTCGCCGGAGACGTCGATCTTCGAGAGGGGCGCGTAGACCTCGGGATCGAGCGCCAGCTCGGTGGAGAGCGCCTCCGCTTCCTGCTCGCAACGCTCGCCGGCGTCCCGCATCGCAGCGTCGGGATGCACCGAGCGCAGCAGCGACGCGCGCGCACTCGCGTCCGAAATCGCGGAAGTGGCCTCGTCCCAGGTACGCAAGCTCTCCAGGGAGGGCGGCTGCGACTTCAGGCGGCCGACGGCGGCCCGGGCACGTTGCAGGTCTTCGCTGGACGCGCCCACGAACGCGTCGCGTGGCCCGGAGAGCAGGGATGCGGCGGTCATGCCGCTCTTTATGCAGCGGGCCGCCGCCGGCGCAACCCTCCGGATGCATCCAGGGGCCCGGCAGCGTGTAGCATGTCCGCCGTGGCGCCCATCCTCGTCCGTTCATCCCGCACATGGCCGAGCTGACCCGCGTCGAGTCGGCCGCGCGCATCAACTTGCGCTGGATCGTCCGGCTGCGCTGGGGCGCCGTCGCGGGCCAGGTGATCGCGATCCTGCTCGCCCGGCATCTCGTGCGCGCGCCGCTTCCCGTGCCGTCGTTGCTGGCCGTCTGCGCAGCGCTCGCCGTGGCCAACGTGGGAGTGCACATCTGGCTCCAGCGCGGGGGCCGTCCGACCGACCGCGCCTGCGCGCTCAACCTCCTCGCCGACATCGCCGCGCTCACCGCGCTGCTCGCGCTTTCGGGAGGCCGGGGGAATCCGTTCTCCTTGCTGTACCTCGTGCACATCACCATCGGGGCGGTGATCCTGCCCGCGCGCTGGAGCATCGCGCTCGCTCTCGCCAGCATCGTCGCCTTCAGCGCCCTGCAGATGCTTCCCGCGCACGATCTCTGGCTGGAGGCGGAGGAGCCCCTGCTCGCCCTGCGCGGCCGCTGGATCGCCTTCGTGGTCGCCGCCGCGTTCATCTCTACCTTTTCGCTGCGGATGAGCGAGTCACTGCGCAAGCGCGGAGAGGAGCTCGACCGTGCGCGCTCCGACGCCGAGGCCGCCGAGCGCCTCGCCGCACTGGGCACCCTCGCGGCCGGCACCGCGCACGAGCTGAACACCCCGCTCGGCACCATCCAGGTCCTCGCGGGAGAGCTCGCCGCCCAACTCGACGGAGACCGTCGCGGCGAGGCGGAAGAGATCCGCCGGCAGATCCAGCGCTGCAAGGAGATCATCAGCAACATGCTCGCCCCGCGCGGCGGCGCCGACGTGGAGGAGCCGAAGGAGTTCGAGGTCGCCCCCGTGCTGGAGGCGGCGGTGCGGCGCTGGCAAGAGGGCCGTCCGGGGCCGCGGCCGCTGGTCTCGGTGGATCCGGCCGCGGCGCGCGCCCGCGCCCGCCTCCCGGTGCGCGCTTTCGAGCAGGCCATCGCGAACCTGCTCGACAACGCGGCCGAGGCGACCGAAGGCCGGCCGGCCCGAGACGTGCGTGTCTCGGTTCAGCGGGTAGGCGACGAGCTCCGGCTGACCGTGGTGGACAACGGGGTGGGCGTCCCCGAGCCGCTGCTGCGGCGCATCGGTGAGCCGTTCTTCACCACCAAGGAGCCTGGCCATGGCACCGGGCTCGGTCTCTATCTGGCGCGGCACGTGGTGGAGCGGGAGGGCGGAGAGATGAGCGTCGACTCCGCCGAAGGGCGCGGCACCAGCGTCACGCTGACCATGCCCGAAGCGTAGCCGCTGCGGCACGAAGTGCGGCTTTGCGGCTATGTTTTTGGACTCTACAGGTCTAGAAACGGCGCGTGCGCATCCTCATCGTCGACGACGACGAGCCGTTCCGCCTTGCGCTGCGCAATGCCTTCCTGCGGCGCGGCTACGACGTCTCTCTCGCGGCTTCCCCCGCGGAGGCGGAGGGCGCGATGCGCGAAGCGGCCCCGCACTATGCCGTGGTGGACCTGCGGATGCCCGGCGGGTCCGGCCTGGACGTGGTGCGCGCTCTGCGCGCGCTTGCGCAACCGCCGCAGGTGGTCGTGCTCACCGGTTACGGGACGATCGGGACCGCGGTCGAGGCCATCCGGCTCGGCGCCATCAATTATCTGAACAAGCCAGCCGACGCGGACGAGATCGAGGCGGCGCTGCAGGGGAAGCGGCCGCCGCCGATGAGCGACGTGCCATCGCTCGACCGGCAGGAGTGGGAGTACCTGAACCGCGTCCTCGCCGACTGCAACGGCAACATCTCCGAGGCTGCGCGGCGTTTGAGGATGCATCGGCGCACGCTGCAGCGGAAGCTGCAGAAGCATCCGCCCAAGGCGTAGCCGCAGTACGCTTCCTGGCAGGACCCCGCCCGGCATGTTATCCCCCGCCCTCTCATGATTCAGGTCCAGGACGTCACCAAAGCATTCGCGGGGAAGAAGCTGTTCGAGAGCGTCAGCACGACGTTCCCGCCCGGGCGCCGCTACGGCCTCACCGGTCCGAACGGCGCCGGCAAGTCCACCTTCATGAGGATCCTGGGGGGCGAACTGGAGCCGGACACGGGCGTGATCTCGCGCCCCAAGCGCTTCTCCGTCCTCAAGCAGGACCAGTATGCGTTCGAGGACCGCAAGGTGCTCGATGTCGTCTTGATGGGCAACGCGTCGCTCTGGGAGGCGATGCAGGAGAAGGAGCGCCTGCTCGCCAAGCCGGACTTGACCGACGAGGACGGCGCGCGCCTCGGCGAGCTGGAAGGGGTGATCGCGGAGGAGGACGGATACTCGGCGGAAGCCCAGGCGGCGACGCTCCTGGAGGGGCTCGGGATCTACGAATCCGACCACCCCCGGCTGATGAAGGAGATGGCGGGCGGGAACAAGGTGCGGGTGCTGCTCGCGCAGGCCCTGTTCGGGAAGCCGACTGCGCTGCTCCTCGACGAGCCGACGAACTCGCTGGACCTCGACTCCATCCACTGGCTGGAGGACTTCCTCCTCCAGTACGAAGGGACGCTGGTGGTGATCTCGCACGACCGGCATTTCCTGAACGCGATCTGCACGCACATCGCCGACATCGACTACGAGACCATCATCACCTACGGCGGCAACTACGACGAGATGGTGCGCGCCAAGGGGACGGTGCGCAGCCGCATCGAGGCGGAGAACGCGGACAAGATGAAGAAGCGCGCCCAGCTGCAGGAGTTCGTCGCGCGCTTCTCTGCCGGCACCCGCGCTTCCCAGGTGCAGAGCCGCATCAAGCAGCTGGAGAAGCTGTCGGTGACGGATCTGAAGAAGTCGAACATCGCCCGCCCGTTCATCAAGTTCGAGCAGAAGCGGCCGAGCGGGAAGCAGACGCTGACCATCGAGGGCCTGACCAAGGGATTCGACCGGGCGCTATTCGAGGGGTTCTCCGCGCTCGTCACCAAGGGCGAGAAGGTGGCGGTGGTGGGCCGCAACGGCGTGGGCAAGACGACGCTGCTGCGGACGCTGATCGGGGAGCTGGAGCCCGACGCCGGCAAGATCACCTGGGGCCACGAGGCCCAGGTCGGGTACATGCCGCAGGACGTGAAGCCGATCATCCCCACCAACACCACCTGCTTCGACTACCTGCACGACATCGATCCCAGC
>Ga0209267_1001996_pt1 | contig 13473 bp, 11 predicted proteins | sample GraSoiAngelo_137_FD_185894 | JGI IMG/M metagenome (GOLD analysis project Ga0209267, IMG submission 185894) | Grasslands soil microbial communities from the Angelo Coastal Reserve, California, USA - 14_0929_09_30cm (SPAdes) (version 2) | ecosystem: Environmental > Terrestrial > Soil > Grasslands ... | reverse complement strand
TGGACTGCGATGCTGTAGTCCTTCCAGACGGCGGCGAGCTGGGCCTGGGTCCCGGTGAGCCAGTGCCAGTCACCGGTCCAGTGGTGCTCCGCGGCAAAGGCGCGCTCGCTCTCCGGGGTGTCGGTGGCGGGCGCGACACTCACCACCAGGACCGACACCGGCACGTTCTTTCCCAGCGACCGCTGGACCTGGGCGAGCTGGTCCGCCTCGAGCGGGCAGAGCTGCTTGCAGTGAGAGTCGAGAAAAGTCAGTGCCACCACCCGGCCGCGAACGGTTGTGATCGAGACTGGCTGATTGTTCTGGTCGCGCAACGTGAAGTCAGGAGCCGGACTCGTGTTCGGCGGGATAACGATGTCAGCCACAAAGCCTGTCGCAGCAGAGCCCGGGGGCTGGCTGGCCGCCGGCGGAGCGAACCATCGCACGGCGAGCAAGGCTAGCAGCAGAACCGCGGCGCCCAGCGATATCGACACGAATGTGATCGGCTTGAGCAACCCCTACCTCCGAAAGAGGCCTCCAGCTTAGCTCAGCCCGATAAAACTGCCCGGCTTGCACTTCACGATTCCGTAATGGAAGGGACCGCATGATGGCGATGTCGAACCAGAAATCCAGGAGGTAGTCGAGAAATGAAGATGATCAAAAGCGCGATCGGCGGCACGCTCATCGGTATTGGCGGTGGAGGTGTACTCGCGCTGAGCCTCAACAGTCTGCTCCCAAGCGTGCACGCAGCGCCCGGGGACCAGGCGGTCTTTGTCGGCACGCTGATGTACGGCGTGGGCGTCTTCGGCGGAATCATGGGAGCGCTGCTTGGTGGGATACAAGAACCGGCACCCACTCCATACGCGGAGTTGGCGATTCAGCGCCAGGCCGCGTCGACCGCGGCCTGACCGGGTCAGGAGCCGAAGACCTTGTCCAGGAGCACCGCCCCCACCTGCTCGCTTGGGACAACGTACGGAGCGAAGCGCTTGGTCAGGTGGCGGAATGTGATCGTCTCCGAATAACCCAGGTGCGGAATGTCAGTCGACGGGATGAGAAGACAGAACTCATGCGGGCGCTCATCATCGGTTAGCAGGACCACGAGGACATAGAGCTTCTCATCGACGAAGAAGGTCGACCGGGAGACCTCGAAGTGCACGGTATTCGCCGGTGTGATCTTCTGCGTTCGGACGTGTACCCCAGCGATCTGCTGCTTGCGGAGATCGTGAACCAGCAGCGTGACCGTATCGAGGCGGGGCCTGTCCTCGGCGATCACAAGGGCGCCAGCTCGAGCGGCCCGTTCAATCTCGCCGGCCACCCAGAGGCGGCCGAGATCGCCGCGCCACGGGCTCTCACCGTGCGCGATAAGCACTTCGCCGAGTTCACGACCGACTGGAAGGACGATATTCGACCAGCCGGGGATTGCATCGAACCACGAACCCAGGCCGTCGACCGGAATCGCGTACTCGAGCCAGTGATCGTCGCCGGGATCGGCGAAGTTGCCGACGAACTGAAAGACTTCCTTACCGTGCGAAAGCGCACGCGGGGATCGCTTACGAAACTCAGCAAACGGGATCAGGAAGACCGTGCCATAGAGCTGCGTGAATGGCGCCGGCAGATGCACCACAGCCAGGTACCCGTTCGGATGATCGCTGACTGCGTCAATGGGCAGTTCCAGGCTGGCAATGCCGTCCTGCGTCAACTGATTGAAGCTCTTGACCTGGACGGGTACCGTCAGTAGCGTTCGGCGTCGCCGAAGATAAAGGTCGATACCGAGGTCGGCCAGTGGCCGTGCGATCGTCGCTCGACCGCTCGCTCCAGCCGCGAACGCGACCGCGAGAAGATCTTCCGCCATGGGACCTAACTGGGCTGTGCTGAGCCCGCTCCGCCATTCTGGCCGCGGAGGCGGATCCAGCCCGAACGGTCTGCGGAGAGCCATACCAGCAAAACGAGTGGACTGCTGAAGACCTGCCAGCTAGAGCGGAACCCTATCAGCCCATCCGAACGAACGCTCCAGCTGCCCCGCCAGCCGAAAGAGCGCAGCCTCGTCTCCATATCGACCCGTGAACAGAAGGCCGATTGGCAGCCGCCCGCCGTTGTCCCACGCCAACGGCACTGACATCGCCGGGTTTCCAGTCAGGTTGGCTATCGTGTTCCATGGGTTGAAGGCAAGGTCGTAGCGCCACCACTCCTTTGCGCCCCCGTACGACCTGTTGAGCAGACCCAGCGCAAGCGGTGGCTGTGCCAGGGTGGGGGTGAGCCAGGCATCATATCTGTCAAAGAAGGGCGAGATGGCACGTGATGCGGAGTGCATGAGGTCCACGGCCCGCACAAGCTCCACGGCGCTGACCTTGCGCCCCAGCTCCACCAGTTCCCAGGTTGTAATTTCAATCTCGTCACGGCGAGGGGGACGGCCGATTCTGGTGGTGACCAGCTCGAGATCGGCAGCATTGGCCACGGACCAGATCGTGATCATCGGGTCAAGCAGGACCTCCTCGTCATATACGGGGTCATCCTCGACCACGCGATGACCCAGCTCTTCCATGCGGGCGGCCGTCGCCTCGACAGCCCGCCGGCAATCTGGGTGGACGGAGATGCGGAGCGGCGCCCTGGCGCTCCACGCGATGCGCATGGGTCGTGGATCGAGCTTCACCTGATCGAGGAATGGTTCTGCCGGCGGCGCCGGCCAGTAGGGGTCTCCGGTGGCCGGTCCCGAAGTGGCGTCGAGGAGTGCCGCGCTGTCGCGGACCGTCCGAGTAACGGCATGCTCAACAGCGAGCCCGGAGAGGGCCTCGCCAGCATCCGGCGCGAAAGAGATCCGGCCCCGCGTCGGCTTGAGCCCGAAGAGCCCGCAACAGGAGGCGGGTATTCGAATCGAGCCAGCGCCGTCGCTGGCACTTGCGGCCGGCACCAACCGTGCCGAGACGGCTGCAGCGGAGCCCCCACTGGAACCCCCTGCGGTCCGCTCCATGTCCCACGGGTTATGGCAGGCTCCGAACAGCTCGGGCTCCGTGGTCGAGTGGTTCCCGAATTCAGGGCTGACGCTCCTCCCGATGATCACCAGGCCCGCGTTGCGTAGCCTGGTAACCAGACCGCCATCGTGGTCGGCAACATAGTTGCGCATTGCCCGCGATCCGTCCGTCTGCCGGACCCCGGCACAGGGCTGGCCCAGATCCTTAACCATGAACGGGACTCCCGAGAGAGGGCCGGGTGGCAGCGTCCCCTTTGCCCTCAATCGCGCCTCCTCGAACATCGGGCTGGCGATGCAATTCAACAAGGGGTTCAGTGCCTCGGCACGGGCAATCGCGGCATCTACCAGCTCGAGCGGGCTGACTTCGCGGCGGCGGACAAGTTCAGCCTGGCCTAGAGCATCGTGCTCCCAGACCTGGGTCACCTGCAGGTGACCAGCGTGATCAAAGGGCCGGGCGACGTCCGGGCGCGTCGAGCCAGGGGAACTGCTGCTCGTGCGCGGCCGCCACCCGGAACACGGTCACGTCATCGTAGGTCTTGCCGACGACCGACAGGCCAGTCGGCACCCCGTCGCGAGAACGCCCGGACGGAACGCTGATCACCGGACAGCGGCTCGCGATGTTGAACGGAATGGTCATCAGGACGTCCAACCAGTCAGTCGTCAGCCGGTCGTTGACGTAGAGCGGGACACCCAGGTCGTAATCGGCGGCGAGAGCCGGAACAGCGAAGGTCGGGCAGATCAGTGCGTCGAATTTCTCGAGTAACTCCCCCAATGGTCTGTAGATGAGGTTCTCCAGCTCCAGGCCCTTGACGAAGGCCTCCTTGGGGATCTCGGCCGATTCCTCCACGAAACGCCTGGCATAGGAGGTGAGCTGGTCGCCTTGCTCGTCGTAGAGCTCCTGCATCGACGGCCCGAAGATCGTCCCGAAGTGGATGTCCGCAGCCCGGTTGATGGTGGCAAGCTCCCAGGGCAGCGACACCTCCTCGATAGTCGCGCCCGCATCACGGAGCCGTTCGGCAGCGGCGCGGGTGTTCGCGACGACCTCCTCGTCCACCTCATAACAGCCGAGATCCGTGGAGAGCGCGAGGCGAAGACCGGAGATCGGTTCCAGATCGTCCGGAATGACGAGCTTGGGGCGGATCGACACCACGTCGCTGGGGTGCGGACCGGCGATCACGTTCTCCAGCAGCGCACAGTCGGAGACCGTACGCGCCAGCGGACCCTCGTGGCAGTAATGGTCGAGGTTGAATATCACCTCTTCCGGGACACGGCCGTAGGGCGGCTTGAATCCAACCACTCCGCAGAAAGACGCCGGGATCCTGATCGACCCTCCGATGTCTGAGCCGGTCGCCAGCGTCGCCGACCCGGCGGCCAGCGATGCTCCGGAACCGCCGCTCGAGCCACCCGGCGAGTAGACCGGGTTCCATGGGTTGCGCGTGACCCCCCACAGCTTCGACCAGGTAACGGGTGCGCAGGAAAACTCCGGTGTCGTCGTGCGCGCGTGGACGATACCGCCGGCGTCGAGGATGCGCTGCACGAAGGCCGCGGTGTGATCCGCAACTGCATCGCGCAGAGGGACCGAGCCGAACGTGTTCTTCTGCCCCGCGATGGGCGCCTCCTCCTTCACCGCGACCGGGAGGCCTTCCAGGGGGCGCGGCGGATCACCGCCGACCGCGTAGCGCGCCTCGGCGGTGCGGGCCTGGGCGAGCGCCTGCTCGTAGAGGGTCTCCGCGAAGGCGTTGATCGCCGGCTCCACCTTCGCGGCGCGATCGATGACGGCCTGGACCAGCTCCACCGGTGATAGCGTGCGCGCCCGGAACATTCTCAGGGCCTGCGTCGCCGAAAGGTAGTGGAGGTCGCTCATCCTGTGGCGACCGCGGGTCGCCGCTGCGGCTTCCAGCCCGGTTTCGGAACGCTGGCACGAAGCAACTTCGTGTAGTCGGCCTGGGGGTGGTCGAGCACATCAGCCGTCTGGCCGCGCTCGACAAGCCGGCCGCGCCACATCACCACGATCTGCTCCGTCAGCTGGCGCACGACGGCAAGGTCATGGCTGATCACGACAAACGAGATGGCTGTCTCGTCGCGAATGTCAGCCAGCAGATTGAGCACCTGGGCCTGGATGGAGACGTCGAGGGCTGCGACCGATTCGTCGAGGATCAGCACGCGCGGCTCGGCCGCCAGCGCGCGGGCGATCGCGACCCGCTGCCGCTGCCCGCCGGAGAGCGACCGCGGCAGCGCCCGAGCCTGACGGGCGTCCAGGCCGACCATATCGGACAGCTCGCGCACCCGCTCCATCCGCCGTTTCGGCTGCCACCCCTGGTGCATCCGCAGCACCTCGTCGATCGCCTCCTCCATGGTCTGCCGCGGGTCGAGGCTGGTGTATGGGTCCTGGAAAACGATCTGGACCTCACGACCCCGACGCCGGCGCTCGCGGGTGGACCGTGCCGGCGTCGAGCGGTCCCGGCCGCATGCCCGGATCGTGCCACCCGTGGGTCGCTCGAGGCCGACGATCATCTTCGCCACCGTCGTCTTGCCCGAGCCTGACTCGCCGACGATCGCGAGCGACCCACCCTGCGGAATGGTGAACCCGACGTCATCGACCGCCAGGCGCGGCCCGAACTCTTTGCGCAGGCCCTCGACCTCCAGCACCGGCTCAGGCATGCAGCTCGACCTCGAGCCTGCCGAATAGCTCGCGCGCGCGCGCGCACCGGGTCAGGCCGCCGTCGAGCTCAACCAGGGCGGGCCTGCGCTCGCGGCACACATCGGCGGCATATGGACACCGGGCCGTGAACGCGCAAGCCTCCGCCGGCGCCTCGAACGCCGAGAGCGGCCGCCCCGGGATTGCGGTTAGCCGGTGCGCCGTGGCATCGATGCTGGGGCGGGCGGCCGCGAGTGCCGCCGTGTAGGGGTGCAGCGGCTGGTCGTGGAGACGGTTCGACTCGCGCACCTCGACCACCTGGCCCGCGTACATCACCACCGTGCGGTCGCAGATCGCGGCGGCGAGCTCCAGGTTGTGGGTGATGAAGAGCATTGCCAGGCTCAGCTCAGAGCGCAGGTTGTCCAGAATCGCGAGCACCTCGGCCTGGGTGGTCACGTCGAGCGCGGTGGTGGGCTCGTCGGCGAGTAGCAGGCGAGGTCGGGTGAGCAGCGCGGTCGCGATCATCACCCGCTGAAGGAGGCCGCCGGAAAGCTCGTGGGGGTACTGGCGCAGCCGCCGATCACCGTCCTCGATACCCACGCTTGCGAGCAGATCCACCGCTCGGCGCGCCGCCTCGTCCATGGGAACCCTCGCATTCGTCCGCAGCGCTTCGGTCATAAAGTCGCCAATCCGGCGCACCGGGTTGGTGTGCGCCCGCGGGTCCTGGAAGATCATGGCGACCTCGCCGCGAAAGCGCTTGAGGTCGGCACCGGACAGCGTCATCACATCTCGCCCGCCGAACCGGACCCTGCCGGTCACCGCGGCGCCGGGGGGAAGCAGGCGGTCGATCGCCCGTGCGGTCATCGACTTGCCAGAACCTGATTCGCCGACGAGTCCGAGGGCCTCCCCGGGGCGGATCGCGAAAGACACATCCTGGAGCACTGCCTGCATCGAGCCCTCGACGGGGAGGCGCACAGTGACGCCCTCGAGCTCCAGCAGCGGAGCGCCGGCGGCCGGCTCCGCCCGGTTCACCGCCGGGCCTCTCCCCGCTCGTAGAGGCGCTCGCCGAGGAGGTTGAACGCGATCACGACAAAGACGATGCACACGCCCGCCGCGAGAGCCGGTATCGGAAAACCCTGGATGATCCCTTGCTGGTTCTCAGACACCATCACGCCCCAGTCGGCGCTGGGGGGTTGGACGCCCAGGCCGAGGAACGAAATCGCGGCCAGGTCGACCATGGCGTAGCCGAACAGGGTGGTGGCCTGGGCAACGATCAAGTGGAGCATGTTGGGGATCAGGTGGCGGAGGCAGATGGCGACGGATGATGCGCCCTGCACCTCGAGGGCGGCGATGTACGGCTGCGCTCGCTCTCGCAGAGCCGCGCCGCGGAGCACCCGGGCCACGTACGGGGTGTACGCAACCGAGAGGGCGAGGACCGGCGCCAAAAGCCCTGCCCCGAAGACGGCCGCGGCGAGCACCGCAAGCAGGATGCCCGGGAAGGCAAAGAGGATGTCCAGGCCTGAAGAGATGAATGCGTCGATGATGCCGCCTCTCCATGCGGCTGTAACCGCGAGCAGCGAGCCGAGGGTCATGCACATCAGGGTGACCGCGAGCGGTCCGAGCATCGAGGTCCGGGCGCCGACCAGCAGCCGGGAGAGCACGTCGCGGCCCTGGGCGTCGAAACCGAGCAGGTGGTCAGGGGTCGGCCCAACGAAGTACTGCGACAGGTCCGGCAGATCCGGGTTGTACGGCGCAAGCAGCGGACCGGCTACCGCGACAAAGGTGGCCAACACGATCACAGCGGCTGAGGCGATGAGCACCGGGCTTGTCCGGCGCTGCCTGCCGGCCCGATAACGGCGCCAGGCGGCGGTCGCGAGGCCGGCGGCGACGCTCATTGCGCCCTGCTTCCCAGGGACACCCTGGGATCCAGCACCGCGTAGAGGACATCGACGAGGACATTCATCACGACAAAGGTCGTGACCAGCAGCAAGGAGATCCCCTGCACAACTGCAAGGTCCTTGGACTGCGCAGACTGAACCAGGTAGGCACCCAGCCCGGCAAGGCCGAAGACGACCTCGACCACCGCGGCCACTGCTATCAGTGAGGCAACCGTGATGCCCGAGATGGTCGTGATCGGGATGGCCGCGTTGCGCAGCACGTGGCGGCGGATCAGCTCGGCCGTGGGGATGCCGCGGCTGACCGCAGTCTGGACATGCTCGCGCCTGGCCTCCTCTCGGATGGCGGCTCGCGTGACCCTGGCGACGATGGCCAGGGAGGAGACGGCGAGTGCAAATGCGGGAAGCGTCAAGTGCCTCACCTGGTCGATGAACCCAACTCCATTGCCGAGCGAGGGGAACCACTGCAGCTGCACCGCGAAAACCAGGATCAGCACGATCGCGGCGACGAAAGCAGGGAGCGAGGCCGAGATCGCCGTTATCACCAGGGTGCTGGTGTCGAGCAGGCCTCGCTTGAACCCGGAGAGGATCCCCAGGCCAACGCCGATCACGATGATCAGGATCGAGGAGTACAGCACCAGGCCGGCGGTGGTCGAGATCCTGGAGGCGATCAGGTCGGAGACGTTCTCACGGAGCGTGATCGAGATCCCCAGGTTTCCGTGGAACGCATTGCTCAACCAGTACCAGTACTGGACGATGAAGGGTTGGTCGAGGTGGTAGCGAGCCTCCAGGACGTGCAGGCTATCCGGCGGCAGGGAACGGCCGCCCGAGAGCGCCGCGATCGGGTTCCCCGGCGCCAGGTAGATGGCGGCGAAGATTACAAAGCTCGCCACCAGCAGGCTGACGAGCAGCATCGCCAGCCGGCGCACGAAGAACCGAAGGTGCACGCTCTCAGCCGGTCCCACCCAACTTGTCCGCCCACGGGGCGAACATGTAAGCGAACGAGGCGTAGGCCCCGGTGAGGTTGGAGCTTGTTATCAGGACGATCAAAGGCTGAAGCACCGGGATCCAGGGCAGGTCGGTCGCGATCATCTTTTCGACGTCGGCCACCTTCTGTGCTCGCGCGTTCGGGTCGGCGGTGCTGCGCGCCTCGTCGAAGAGGGTGAACGCTTTCGAATCGTTGGCCGCCTGCGGGTCGGTTCCCTGGACGCCGTAGCCGTCAAAGTTCTGCGAGCCGTCCGGCGGGATGAGCGTCGCCAGCAGCGACTCCGGGCCCGCGTAGTCGCCGTAGTTGAGGGTGAAGAAGCCGTCGATCCCGACCCGAGCTTTCGGATCGATGAAGAAGTTGATGAAGTTCTGGGCCGAGACGGAATGCAGAGTTGCCTTCATGCCGATCGCCTCGGCAGCCGCCTTCAGCGCGTTGGCCTCGATGGAGATACCGGTCAGCTCGCTCGACATGCCGATCGTGATCGATTTGCCGGTGGCACCGGCGTCGATGATGAGCTGCTTGGCCTTGGCGAGGTTCTGCGTCATGTCCGGCGCCGCGGCGTAGGCAGCCTCGAAGACACTCTTGCCGTAGCCGAATGTGCCCCGGTTGGAGATCCACTTCGGCAGGGTGGCAGTGCCTTTGTATATGGCGTCGATCAGGCCTTTGCGGTCGAGCGCCAGCGACAGCGCCTGTCGTACCCGCACGTCACCAAGCGCACCTTTGAGGTCACTGACGATGAACGCGTCCGTGTACCAGCCCGGGCCGTACGTCACGGTCACAGCCTTGTTTGTTTTGAGCTGGTCGAGGGTCGTAAGTGCCTGCGCGTAAACCCCGTTGATGCCACCCGTCAGCAGCGCCGAGGTCAGGGAAGCATCGTTCGGTGCGCCCTTGATATCCATCTCCCGCACCAGGGGCTTGACCGCGGGATTCCAGTAGCTGTCGTTGCGGACGATAACGACGGCGACCCCGGGTTTCCAGGACTCAAACTTGAATGCCCCGGTGCCCATGATCTTGCCGGCCGGAGTGCCGTAGTTGCTGCCCTGGGCCTGGGCAAACTTCTTCTCGATGATCATGCCGGGGATCGACCCCATCTCGCTGGCGAGCCAGTAGTCGGGCTGCTTGAGCTTGATCGTCACCTCGTTGGTGCCGGTAGCAGCGATCGACTGGACGCGGCTGAAGACCGCGGAGTAGAAGCCGGCGAGCGCCGGATCGGTGTTGCGGTTGAGGCTATAGACGACGTCGTCGGTGGTCAGCGGGTTGCCGTCCCAGAAGGTGACGCCTGGCTTGAGCGTGAAGACCATGGTCGACTGGTCCGGGTACGACAGGGTGGCGAGCCCTGGCCCTAGCGAGCCGTCGGCCCCCTGCCGCAGGAGCGACTCGTAGAGGAGCGAGTCTGTCGTGTTTTCGGGGTAGTCAAAGGCGAAGATCGGATCGAGCGAGTTCACGTCGCGGTAGACAGCCCACACGACCTTGTCGACCGGCTTGGTACCGGCTTTGGTAGTCACCCCGAGCTGCTGTCCGCCCGACGGCCCCCCAGCCGTGCGGCCCCCGCAAGCCGTGGCGAGCAGCCCCACCACTCCCGCCACCGCCATCACCCTGTGGGTAGTTAGCTTCCGGTTCATCCCTCCCTCCTTCTATCCCCCGTTGGGGACGCCTGTGCCGCCGGCCACACCACTTTGGACTTAACGTGGTTCGCCCGCCAGTGGTGAAACTCTAACCTAGCTGGAACCCTGGTTGCAGGCCATCAGGATTCCTTGGCGGAGGGAGAGGGATTCGAACCCCCGAAGGCTTGCACCTTAGTGGTTTTCAAGACCACCGCCATCGACCACTCGGCCATCCCTCCGGCGAGCTCAAATGATACGGCGGCTATGCGATCCGATCGAGACCGCCCATGTACTGGCGGAGGGCGGAGGGAACCTGGACCGTCCCGTCGGCCTGCTGGTAGTTCTCGAGGACCGCTGCCACGGTTCGGGGAAGTGCCAGCCCGGAGCCGTTCAGGGTGTGCACGAACTGGGGCTTGCCGGCCTTGTCGCGGTATCGGATATTTGCCCGGCGCGCCTGGAACTCTCCGAAGTTCGAGCAGGAGGAGACCTCCAAGTGACGGTCCTCGCCTGGGACGTACGCCTCGAGGTCGAATTTTTTCCACTGGGCGAAGCCCATGTCCCCGGTGCACATCAGCAGCACCCGGTATGGAATTTCGAGCCGCCTGAGGACGTCTTCTGCATCGGCTACCAGCGCTTCCAGGGCGGCCATCGATTGTTCCGGCTCCACGAACTGGACCATCTCGACCTTGTTGAACTGATGGAGACGAACGTAGCCACGGGTATCTTTGCCGGCCGCGCCCGCCTCGCTGCGGAAGTTCGTCGACCAGGCCACGTGCTTGATGGGAAGTGCGCCGACGTTGAGGAGCTCGTCGCGGTACATGTTCGTCACCGGCACCTCGGCAGTGGGGATCAGGAACAGGTCTCGCTTCTCAACCCGGAAAGCATCGTCTTCGAACTTGGGGAGCTGGCCGGTGCCCGTCATCGATGCCCGGTTAACGAGCTGTGGCGGCAGGACCTCTGTATACCCGTGCTCGCGGATGTGCAGGTCCATCATGAAATTGAGGAGGGCGCGCTCGAGACGAGCCCCGGCGCCCTTGAGGAAGACAAAACGCGAGGTCGCCACCTTCACCCCCCGCTCGATGTCGATAATGCCGAGCCGCTCCCCGATCTCGTAATGGGGCCGCGGCTTGAAGGTAGGAGGGTGACGCTCCGCCGGAGCCCACTCGCGCACCGTCACGTTATCGCTGGCATCCTTTCCTCGCGGGACGGACTCGTGCGGCGGATTCGGGACCTCGAGCAGGAGCATGTTGAGCCGCGCCTCGATCGGTCCAACGCGCTGTTCCAGATCTTTGATCTGTTCGCGCTTCTTTCGAAGCTCCTCGATCACCGCCTGATCGGCAGCAGGCGCGCCGCCCTGTCTCGACTTCGCCATTCCGGCCGACTGCTGCTTCTGCTCTGAGCGAAGGCGCTCAAGCTCACCGAGCAGATCGCGGCGCTCGCGGTCGAGCTTGAGGATCTCGTCCAGCGGCACCGGTTCGCCTTTGACGTAGGCGCCCTGCCGGACCGCGTCCGGGTGCTCCCGGATGAAGTTAAGGCTCAGCATGTCGGGCGCGCATGTGCGGAAAGGCGATCACATCCCGCAGCGTCGGCTGGTCGGTGAGGAGGGCTGTCAAACGGTCGATGCCCAGGCCCATCCCGCCGGTGGGTGGGAACCCGTGTTCCAGCGCGGTCAGGAAGTCCTCGTCCATGGGGTGAGTTTCTTCGGCGCCCGAGGCTCGGGCGCGCGCCTGGTCTTCAAATCGGGCGCGCTGATCCAGTGGATCGTTGATCTCCGAGAAGGCATTCGCGATCTCTGTCCCGGCGATGAACAGCTCGAACCGGTCGGTCAGCCGGGGATCGTCGCTCCGGCGACGGGCCAGGGGCGAGACCTCCACGGGATGGCCCGTGACGAAGGTCGGCTGGACCAACCGGTCCTGGACCAGCTCCTCGAACAACTCATTGACCAGGCCACCCCAGCCCAGCCCCGGCCTGGCTTCGATCTGACGTTCGGCCAGCAGGCGGCGCAACTCGGGCACCTCCGCTTTTAGAAGGTCACGGCCCGATGCCTGACTGGCCGCATCCACCATCTCGAGCCGGGCAAACGGCCGCCTGGCGTCGATCGATTCGCCCTGGTAAGAGGAGCTCGTCGAGCCTTTTATCCGCTGAACCAGGTGCGCCACGAGCGCCTCGGTCAGCTCGAGCATCCCCTCCCAGTCGGTGTAGGCCTGGTAGAGCTCGAGCATGGTGTACTCCGGGCTGTGCCAGCGGTCGATGCCCTCGTTGCGGAAGATCCGCCCGATCTCGAAGACGCGTTCAAAGCCACCGACGATCAAGCGCTTGAGGTACAGCTCGAGAGCGATACGCATGTAGAGGTCGATGTCCAGGGCGTTGTGGTGGGTGATGAAGGGCCGGGCCGCCGCGCCCCCCGCGATAGGCTGTAGCACAGGGGTTTCGACCTCGATGAATCCTCGGGCCCTCAGGAAAGCGCGCGTCTCCTCCACGATGCGAGCCCGGGTGACGAAGACGTCGCGGACCTCCGGGTTTGCGATCAGGTCGAGGTAGCGCTGCCGGTGACGGACCTCCACGTCCTTCAACCCGTGGTACTTCTCGGGCAAGGGCCGTAAGGCCTTCGCCAGAAGCACGAAATCCTCGACCTCACAGGTGACCTCGCCACGCCGGGTGCGAAAGAGCGATCCCCGTACCCCGATGATGTCGCCCAGGTCGAGGTCCACGAATTGCTGGTACTTCGGCTCGCCCAGCTTGTCGACCTTTACATGCAGCTGAATCCGGCCGGCAAAATCCTGGATATGGGCAAAGGTCGCCTTGCCCATCACCCGGCTGGCGACCAGGCGCCCGGCCAGTGCCACCGGCTCGGTGCGCGCTTCGGCGCCTTTCTCCTTTTCGACCTTTACGAAGAGCGCGAGCGCTTCTGCGGAGGAATGCGTCCGGTCGAAGCGACTCAGATAAGGCTCGGTGCCCTGAGAGCGGAGCCGCTCCAGCTTCTGCCGGCGCTGCTGCTCCTGCTCAGTCCGCTCGGCCTCCACTGCGCGCAAGTCTACAGAACGTCCAGCGGCCTGACGGTCATCGTCCGGTCGGGCCGAAGCGGGTTGTCTTGCGCTCGCAGGCGTCCCGTAATCGCATCGATAACGCGGCGGCTGCCACCGATGCTGCCCATGATTCCGTGGCCGCTGTAGCCGGTGTTGAGGGCCAGCCCGGGTGCCACGCTCGGGCCGAGCAGCGGCCGGTGGTCGGGCGTGTAGTCGTAGTAGCCGGCCTGCAAGAACCAGTCCAGCGACGGCGATGCCCACGCATCCTTCCAGAAGGGCGCAATCCGGGCGAGCGCGTGATCGCTCCGTGGATCGAGAAGGCCAAAGGCAAAGTCCGAGGACGGCGGCGGGTCCTCTAAAGGCTCTTCCGCCGCAGCC
>Ga0209267_1001992_pt1 | contig 13495 bp, 9 predicted proteins | sample GraSoiAngelo_137_FD_185894 | JGI IMG/M metagenome (GOLD analysis project Ga0209267, IMG submission 185894) | Grasslands soil microbial communities from the Angelo Coastal Reserve, California, USA - 14_0929_09_30cm (SPAdes) (version 2) | ecosystem: Environmental > Terrestrial > Soil > Grasslands ... | reverse complement strand
GGTGCGGGCGGCAATCGAGAGCCGGCCCTTCTCCTGCGCGCTGATGTTGTGATACACGAGCACAGGCACGAGCTGGTAGCCCCGAGGGAAGACCCCGACCGGATTCCACTCCCGCTTCGGAATCACGACTTCCTGGCCTTCCGCCAGCGTGCGGGTCCCCATGTAGTCCTCGATCATCCATTTCTTCTTGGGGTCGCCGAGGTGGCGGCCTGCGAGGGTCTCGGGCGTATCGCCCGACTTCGCCATGGTCACGACGAAGTCCCGCGACTCGAACGTGTCTGCGACCTTGACCGGGCCGCTCGGGCGGACGGCTGGGGGCGACGGCTCGCCGCGATCGGCCGGCTGAGGGGCTGGAGCCGGGCGCGTAGTCGAGCACGCGGTGATGAGCATCAGCGCCACCACCAGAACCGACAGCCGCGTCGCGGACATGCCCATTGGGCTCCTCTACAATCTCCGTGCCGGTTCCGGAAGCTCCGGCCGCACGGCCCCACGCCGAGCGCGACCGCCAGCTGCACAGGCCGCGTCTGAAATTTCGCCTCAAATTCGCGCCGGCTTGGGCCGGAGTCTATCTCGGTCCCCCTCGTCATGGCAACACCGATGCCAAGCTCGGATCTGCTCGAAAACACTGCGATCAGGAAGCGATCCATCGGGCGACCGTCCCTTTCGGGCATCAAAAACTGCGCAAGCGGGTGGTCACCTCGGGCAATCTTCCGCAGCCCACTTCACTATTCGGGTCCGGCGGCGCTCAGACTCGCAGCCGAATGTTCCATCGGTAGAGCAAGCATAGGATTGCCCACCAGGCGATGACGTACGCGACCGCGAAGCCGAGGGATGCGTTGACGGGCGAGGCCAAAGGGGCGAACACCCGGTCGAAGATCACCGCCTGGAGACTCCGTGCCTCGGCTCCCACCCGGAGGACGTACAGGAGGCGGGCGACGAGGGTCGACAGGAAGAATAGCACGAGCGCATTCACGCCCAGGACCGCGAAGGGGATGGCCCAGTGTCGCCACCCGCGGACCTCGACGAGCCAGTAGCAGGCCGCCAGGGCCAGCACGGCGAGCCCGGTCGTGAGCACGACGTAGGAGCTCGTCCACAGGGACTTGTTGATCGGGAACCACCAGCTCCAGAGCTCGCCGACCGCGACGCCGACGATCCCGGCCACGGCGAGCCGCGTAGCGATGACGCCCGCGCCGCGCCCGCTACGCAGCCAGGTTCCCGTGAGGACGCCGAGGAGGGCGGTGGCTGCCGCCGGGACCGTGCTCAGGATCCCCTCCGGGTCGTAGACTTTCGCGACCTGCCAGATGTGCGGCCCGAGGATCGCGCGATCGATGTACGCGGCCAGGTTTCCGGCCGGGCTGAGGTCGCCCGCGCCGTATCCCGGGACCGGAACCATCGTCATCGCGAGCCAGTACCCCACAAGGAGGCCCGATGCGATGAAGGCCTGGGCGCGGGTGCTCGTCGACAGATAGATCAAGGCAGCCACGAGGTAGCACACCGCGATCCGCTGGAGCACGCCGGGAATGCGCAAGGTCGCCCAGGCATACTCGGGGAAGCCGTTGAGGATGATGCCGAGCGCGAAGATCACGAGTGATCGCCGGACCACCCGGAGCACGACCGCCCCGCGTCCCGCGTTGCCGATCCGGGGTTCGAGCGCCAGGGGAATCGCCACGCCGACGATGAAGACGAAGAAGGGGAAGATCACGTCGGTCGGCGTCCAGCCGTGCCACGGCGCGTGACGGAGCGGCGGGTAGACGGCTCGCCACGTCCCGGGATTGTTGACGAGCACCATCGCCGCGACGGTGAGCCCGCGCAGGGCGTCGACCGAGAGCAGCCGCGTCAACTATCGACCAAGGCGGGACAGCGGTAACGTCCCTTCGATCTCACCCTTCATGAGCGGCCGCTGCCGGCCGCCGGCGGCGCGCGATTTCCGTTCGACCTGATCCTCGACGTAGGGGTAGAGCTCCGACACCGTCACGACGCCGTCGCCGTTGCGGTCGGCCTTTCCCGAAAGGCCCTCGAGCAGGTAATAGGTGAAGAGGCCGTGACCGAGCTCGGCCGTCTCGAGCGCCACCTCGTTCGGCCCGCTGGCCGTGATGACCAGGCGCCCGCGGCTCTTCGTGAGGCGGTCGAGGAATTGATCGCTCAGGGTCCGTGGCCGCGCGTTCGAGGGCGCGAAGCTGCGTCCGCCCGCCACGCCGCTGTACGACGTGTCCAGCAGGAGCACGACGCGCTCGGCCGGGATGCGGGCGAGAATTCCCTGGACCTCCTCCATCGCGAACGCGGTGCTCCGAAGCGACTCGGGCTGCACGTTGCGCGGGATCAGATACTTCGCCAGTCCGTCTTTCTCTTTGCTCGTGGTGTCGGCTTCCGGCGCGCCGAGACCGGCGTAGTAGATGAGCACCAGGTCGTCGCGCGTGGTCTTGCGGGCGAGGAAATCACCGAGCGCGAGGCGGATGTTCTGGAGCGTCGGCTTCTCGGGCGCCTTGTCGGTCAGCAGGACGACGTTCTCACGCGGAAATCCGGCGCGCGTCGTGAGCAGCCGATACATCGCGTCGGCGTCGGGCTCGGCGAAGCGCAGCTTCGGCACGCTCTTGCTTTCGTAGTCGCCGACGCCGATCACGACGGCCCAGCGGTTGGCGATCTTCGGACCTGCCGGCGTGGGCGCGCTCGCGCCGGTGAGGCGCGTCACGTTGCGGACCGCCTGCGCGACGTTCCCGGCCTTGTCCGTGGCGACGACCTCGATCACGTTCGGCCCGGGCTTGAGCTCGGCCAGCACGCCGAGCGGGACGCCCCGGCCGACGACTCCCACGTCGAGCAGCGAGGGCGCCTCGACCCCGTTGACCAGCACCTGGACGCGGACGACCTCGACGTTGTCGGTGACCAGGCCCGTCACGAGGATCTTCTCGTCGGTCAGCCGGGCATCGGGCGGGGGCTGGTTGATCGCGATCTTCGGGGCCTCGGTGTCGCCGCTCTTCGGCGGCTCCGCGCGAGGCGCAGGTGTCGGCGCGGGCTCTCGCCGGGGCGGTTCGGCCGGGGGCCGCGGCTCCGCCGGCTGGGGCGCCGGGGTGGCGACGACGGGCGGCGGTGTGGGTGTCGCCGCACGGTTCAGCTCCCAGTTGAGGCCCTTGAGATTGCCCTGAGCCTTGACGAATCGCTGGACGTCGGGCGCGTACCACAGCATCACCTGTCCGAACTGCTGGCCGCTGCCGCCCTGCGAGCCCGTGACCGTCTCGATCTTTTGCGTGATCCGAAAGGCCGGGAATGTTCCAGCCGGCGTGGCGACGTCTTCGTGCGCGTCGACCTGCCAGATGAGGCCGACGCTGCCCGTGAAATTGGGCAGGGGCTGCGGCAGCGCCGAGCGCCACAATAGGCGGGTTGTGCCCCACTTGCCGACCTCGAGGGGCCAGCTGAGCCGGGGTGCCGGCTCGAGATCGAGCTCGGTCCGCCCCTCGAGGATGATCTTCGTGATCCCGAGGTCTTTACTGAGGTGAAACTCCTTGCCGCCGCCGGCCGAGAAGACGTACACGTCCTTGTCGATCCGCACGAGCACGTAGATGCCGTCGGTACGGATCCACTTGTCGCCGACCTTGTAGACGGGACGCTCGGCTCGCGGCTTGTCGGCGGCGGAGACCGCGGCGACGAGCCGCAGAGCCGAGGGGGTCGTGACGCAGAGGGCGAGCGCGGCGAGCCCGATCAGGCGCACGACCACCGACGGGCGTGAGATGGTCACGCGCGTCGTGCTCTAGGCGTACTTGACCGTGCAGCCGTACGCGCGGGTGACCGGCGTCTGCACCGCGCGGCCCGCGGCCACGTCCTCGAGCGCGGCGCGCACGTAGTTGCGCGCTCCCTGGACGTCGGCGCGGCGGGTCGTCGGCCGATCGTCGATCGCGCCGGCGTAGACGAGCAGACCGTTGTTGTCGATGAGGTACATGTGGGGCGTGTTGGTCGCGCCGTACGCCTTGCCGACGATCCCGGTGGGGTCGAGCAGCACCGAGGTCGGGCTCGCCTTCCGAGTGGCCGTGAGCTCGTCGGCCTGCTTCGGCGTCACGTAGCCCTGCGTCCCCGGCGACGACGAGATCAGCGTGAGCCAGATCACGCCCTGCGCCGTCGTCTCCTTCTGGAGCGCCTGCATGTTGCCGGTCTCGTAGTGCTTGCGTACGTAGGGACAATCATGATTCGTCCACTCGAGGATGACGAGCTTGCCGCGCTGATCGGCGAGGCTCACGCTCTGGCCGGTCGTGGCGGCGACGGTGAAGCCCGGCGCGGCATCGCCGACCCTGGCGGCCGCGGCCGCCCACGCGGGCGGCGCGGCGAGGATGCCGCGCGGAGCGACGGTGGCGAGCCCGGCGAGCGTCGTGCCCGCGAGAAACGTGCGACGGGTGAAGCGGTGCGTAGACATGAGCTCTCCTTCGGATTCAGGCGCGACTCGGCCGGCGGGGCCCCAGCCCCGCAACAGCCTGCAGCGCCACGACGTGGTTGCCGACGATCATATCTTGTCGATCGCGTCGATGAGCGCACCTTCGGTCAGGATCTGTGGGAGCAAGGTCGGCGTTCCGATCGCCGCTCCCGGCGGATACAACGCATAGAGCGGCACGCCGCTCCGCCCGAGCGAGCCGAGCATCCGACTGATCACCGGATCCCGGGTGGTCCAGTCCGCTTTGAGCGCGACGACGCCCTTCTTCGCGAACACCTCGGCGACGGCCGGTGAGCGCAGCGCGACGCGCTCGTTGACCAGGCAGGTGACGCACCAGGCGGCGGTGAAGTTCACGAAGACGGGCTTGCCGGACGCACGCAGCTCGGCGAGCCGCTCGGGGCTGAAGGGCTCCCAGCCGACCCCGGGCGCGGCGACGGCTTCGGGCGCGGGCGAACGCGCGCCGGCGCCGAGCGGGGCCAGCGCGACGATGCCGACGATCAGCGCCGGAAGCAGCGCGACGACGGCCAAGGTCGCCGTCCGCCGCCAGAGCGCGCGGGCGCCGCCGAGCGACTGATGGAGCCACGACGCGAACGCGATGAGTACGATCCCGGCGAGGGCCGCGCCGACACCCTGCGGCCCGGCCTGCCGGCTCACGACCCATACGAGCCATGCGGCCGAGGCGTAGAGCGGAAACGCCAGAAACTGCTGCAGACGTGCCATCCAGGGGCCCGGCTTCGGCAAGAAGCGCCTCCACGCGGGCGCGAGCGTCAGGAGGAGGTAGGGCAGGGCCAGCCCGAGGCCGAGCGCCTCGAAGACGAGGAGCGCGGTCGGCCAGGGCTGCGTGATGGCGAAGCCGACGGCCGCGCCCATGAACGGCGCCGTGCATGGTGTGGCCGCCACGGTGGCCAGGGCGCCCGTGGCGAACGATCCCGCGTAGCCCGAGCGGCCCGCGAGCCTCTGGCCGGCACCCGCCAGGCGGCCGCCGACCCGGATCACGCCGGAAAAGCTCAGCGCCAGCACAAAGAAGAGCCACGCGAGGAGCGTGACGAAGGCCGGCGATTGGAGCTGAAAGCCCCAGCCCAGCTGCTCGCCACCCGCGCGGAGCCCGATCAGCGCTCCTGCGACGACCGCGAATGACACGAGCACACCGGCGGTGTACGCAAGGCCGTGAGCGCGAAGCAACGCGAGCCGCCCGCTCGAATGCTGGACGAGGCCGAGCGCCTTGACAGAGAGAACGGGCAGCACGCATGGCATCAGGTTCAGCACGAGCCCACCGGCGACGGCCAGTCCCAGCGCTCGAAGCAACGAGATGAGCGCCGTCTGACCGGCTTCGCCCGCCGATCTCGGCGAGGCCTTCATCGTGAAAGCGTGGCGCGCGACCCCGCCGTCCAGGCGCTCGGCAACGACCAGAACGCCCTCGATCGGCGCGGCGACTGCCTCACGCAGAGACCCCCGCGCGACCTCGAGCTCGATGCCGGCGGCTTCGACGCGAGCTCGCTGTGGGGCCGCAAGGTCGATCGCTCCCCATTGCGCGGGATAGAACCAGACGTCGGTGATGCGCTCGGCCATCAACCCCGGGGCGTCGACCGTCAGCCTGACGTCCTCGGTCGTGGCGACGAACGATGCCTGCCATGGGCTCGGCGTCGGAATGGTCCGTCGGGCGGCCGCGATGAGCTTCGCCCCGCGGGGATCTGGTGCCGGCGCGCCCCGCACGACCGGCAACGTCAACGCGATGGGAGCCTCCTCGGGGATGCAGACCTTCTCGCAGACGAGCCAGCTCGCCCGGCCTCGCAGGGTTACCAGGTCACCCGGCCTGAGGCCGGCTGGCGGCGTCACTGGAATCGGCAGCACGACCTCGCCGGAGTAGCCGTACGTCATCGCTGGGCCCACCACGATGCGTTCTGGCACTGGCCAGGCGATCTCGCCTACCGTGAAGCCTGACGGCAGGGCCCACTCGACCCGCGGCGGCTCGCCCGAGTCGCCCGGGTTCACCCAGTAGGTGTGCCAGCCGGGTGAGATGCGCTGGTACAGGGCGACCCAGAAGGGTTGCCCCGGGGCGATGCCCCCGACCTCGCTGACGAGCTCCACCCGGACCCGGGGGCCTTCGGGCCCGGAGGTGGCCGGCGAGGCCGCAGGGGTGCCGGCGGTGACGAGGGAGCAGGCAAGGACCAGGAGGGTGCTGCGGAGGCTCATTGCAGGGCTGATTATCCCATTCGGAGGTCCCAGGGACTCCCGGGCTACTTGACGCGCGGCCCCAGCTATGATGTATGAATAGTCTTTACGTTGTCGAGGGGGTTACAGGAGTGACAAGAGAAGCCCAGACGGGTCCTGCGGCGATTCCGAACGGCCAGCTCGGTGAGCGGTTCCCGAGCGGGCTGCGCGTGCGAGGTCGCTACCGCGTCGTCAGCGAGATCGGCGCAGGCGCATTCGGAACAGTCTGCGCCGGTGAGGATGAATCGACTGGCCATCGGGTCGCGATCCGTTTCCTCCCGCGCAGCTTCGCGAACGCGCCGCAGGCTGCGCAGGCCGTGATCAGGATGGGCCGCTCGATCGTCAGCGCCTCGACCTCTCATCCCGCGATGGCCCGAGTCCTCGAGTTCGGCGAGCTCGACAAGGGCCGGCCTTTCTCCGTCACGGAGTTCGTCGAGGGCCGCCGACTCAGTGAGTTGATGTCCGGTCGAACGCCGCTCGAGGTCCACGCGGCGTTGCGAGTGGCCCTCGAGCTCGGCGGAGCCATCGAGACCCTGCACAACATGGGATTCATCCACGGCGCCATCTATCCTCGTAACGTGATGGTGCTCGAGGATGGCCACGTCAAGCTGCTGGACGTGGAGCTGGCGGGTATCCGCGACGCTCGCGAGATCCAGGGCCTCGTCAACGTCGACCCGCAGGCTGAATATCTGTCGCCCGAACAGATCCAGAAGGGCCCGGTCACCGAGAAGACCGATATCTACGCCTATGGGATCGTCCTGTACGAGCTGCTGAGCGGGACTCCGCCGTTCCAGGGCTCGACGCGCGACGCGATCTTCGCGAAGCACCTGAAGGACGCGCCGATCCCGATCCACCGCCGGCGTGACGGCGTGCCCGCCTCGGTGTCGCGAGCCGTCTCGCTCGCGCTCTACAAGCAACCGGAGCCGCGTCCGCTGATGGGCGACATTCTCAACCTTCTGTGGACCGGCGCCCATGGCCCAGCGCCCCGGCGGAAGCGGGCCGCGGTGATCGTGGGCGGCTCCGCCCTCGCGACCCTCGCCCTCGTGGCTGTCATCTGGGGTGCGCTGGCCTTGCGGCCACCCGGCTCGCCCTCGTCCACGCCGCCGACCGTCCGTGAGCTGGTTCCCCCAACTCAGCCTCCGTCGGCGGAGCCCCGAAAGCCGGGAACGCCGTTGATCGACACGGGACGAGCGCCTGTCGGTGAGTCTTTAACGCCGAGCGTCCGAGCTCCCGAGACGAGCGTCCCACCGCCGATCAGGAGCGCGCCCACGGTGTCAACGCCGCCGGTGGAGCGGGCGCCTCAGCCCGCGCGTCCTCCTGTGGCCGTTGCGCCGCCCGCGGCTGCCCCGGCCGAAAGCCGACCGACCCCCACAGCTCGGCAGGTGACGCCGCCACCGACACCGGCCGTCTCGTCACCCGCGCCGACCACCCCGCCGCCTGTCGCGCCGCCCGCTCCGGCTGTCGCACCGCCCCCGCGGCCGGCGCCGACGCCACCCGCTGCAGCTGTCGCACCGCCCGCGCGGCCGGCGCCAACGCCATCCGCTCCGGCTGTCGCACCGCCTGCGCGGCCAGCGCCGACGCCATCCGCTCAAGCGGAAACGACGCCGGCCGTGCCCAGGAGCGAGCGTCGAGAGCCGACGCCGGCACAGGCTCCTCCTGCGGCGGCCGCACCGCAGCGGCCAGCTCCGTCGACCGATTCAGACGATTCGCGCGCCGTGATCGACTGGCTGCTCAAACCGCGCAGCCAGTAGCCGCAAGGGAAGCTCGCCGCTCAGTTCTTGGGGGGGAGCTCGGCCGGGGTGGAGAGAACCGGGTCGACTCGCTCGATGAGGGCGAGCGTCGTCTCATGGGGCACAGCCAGCCGAAGCGAAGTCATCACGAGCTCCGGATTGGTGCCCAGACGCAGCCGGCTCGCCTGCTCTTGCAACACAAGCTTCGTTCGCGCCAGAGTGTGCTCGAGCTTCGAGATGTTCTTGATCTCAGCTTCAATGGCTGCCAATAAACGCTCGCCTTGCACTGACACGCTACCCTCCTGGGTATAGGACTTTGCGGCGCCAGCCCAGACTTGTCAAGTAATCGCGTGCGCGCCACGACGGTCTCGATCGCGTCATTGAAAATGGGCGAAAACACGTTGTAAATCAGCGAGGCGGTTGCGGTGGACGCGAGAACCGAGAGCGGCAGTCGAGGATCTCGTGGACCTTGCGTCCGAGCGCCTCGAGGCTGAAGGGCTAGAAGAGGACCTTCAGGTCCGGCCGAATCTCGTGTAAGCGCTGTGCGGCTTCGGGACCGTTCATCCCGGGCATGACGACATCGACGCCCTCCGTGCGTTACTGAGCGGTCCAGCCCCCGTCGATGACGAGCTCGCTGCCGGTCATGAACGCCGACTCGTCCGAAGCCAGATACAGGACGCCGTAGGCGACCTCATCGGGCTCACCGTACCGGCCGAGTGGAATCCGCGAGATCATCAGCTGGCGCTGGGCGGGATCGGCCCGGCGCCGCTCCGTCATCGCCGTCACGATCGGCCCGGGGTGGACGGAGTTGGCGCGGATGCCCTCGCGTGCGTACTGGATCGCCGTGGCCTTGGTCAGTAGCCGCACGGCACCTTTCGAGGCCTGGTACTGCGGGCTGCTGTTGTCCGTCCCGACGAGGCCGAGCTGAGACGAGATGTTGATGATCGATCCGCCGCCGGCGCGGCGCATGGCCGGGATCACGCTCTTGGTCCCGAGGAACACGCCCTTGGCATTGATGTCCATCATGCGGTCCCAGTCCTCGACCGTGGTGTCCTCGATCCGACCTCCACCACCGATGCCGGCGTTGTTGACGAGGACGTTCAGCTTGCCGAAGCGGCTCTGGGCCACGCCGACCGCCTTCTGCCAGTCGGACTCGCTCGTGACGTCGAGACGCGCGAAGGCGGCCTCGCCGCCCTTCGCCTTGATGTCCGCTTCGACGCCGCGTCCTTCGGCTTCGAGGACGTCGCCGATGACGACCTGCGCGCCCTCCCGTGCGAACATCAACGCTTCGGCGGCGCCCATCCCGCGTGCCGCCCCGCTGATCAACGCGACCTTGCCGGCCAGTCTCATGGCGACCCAGCTTAGCGCAGATCGATCCACCGCGCTCCTCGCGTGACTGCGAGGCCCGCGACGAGCGTGGAGCAATCGGACGAGTCAGCTGCCGAAGCGGCGCTCGCGCTGCTGATAGGCTCGAACGGCGCGGAGGAAGTCGACCTTGCGGAACGCGGGCCAGTGAGCGTCGCAGAAGTAGAACTCGCTGTAGGCGCTCTGCCACAACAAGAAACCCGACAGGCGAATCTCGCCGCTCGTGCGGATGATGAGATCCGGGTCGGGCAGGTCGGGGGCATAGAGGTACTGGCCGATCGTCTCTTCCGTCACGCCGTCGATGATGGCTTGAAGATCTTCGCCCTGCTTGTTCTTCTCGCGAAGCATGGCCTGCACCGCGTCGATGATCTCCTGACGGCCGCCGTAGGCGAGCGCGAACGTCAGGTCCATCGCGCGATTGCCCGCAGTGGCCTCCTCGGCCGCTCGAATCGCCGCGATCGTCGAGTCCGGCAAGAGATCGAGCTTGCCGACCGCGCGCACGCGAAGCCCCAGGCGATGGGAGCTCGGATGCTGCGCGAGCCGGATCAGCTTGGATTCGACCGCCGACAGGATTCCTGATACCTCGGTCGCCGGACGGTGAAAATTATCGGTCGAGAAGACCCAGAGGCTTACCGCCCGGATCCCGATCTCGGCGCACCACTCGAGGACCTCATCGAGCTTCTCGGCGCCGAGCGCGTACGCCTCTCGGAGATCGGGGACGCCGCGCTCGAGCGCGTAGCGGCGGTTGCCGTCGAGGATGATCCCCAGATGGCGCGGAACGTCCCGCCCGCGCACCTGCCGTAACAGAAGCCGGCCGTAGAGGTAGTAGAGGAAGGTGCGCATCGCCAGGATTTCACGCTAGCGCCCCCCGGCCGAGCGAGTCAAGAAAACCGAGAGCGTCCTCCCGGCCTGCGTTCCCGGCTTACGGCACGGCGTTGACGGCGTTGCGCAGCTCCTGGATGTGCGCGGCCTTGGACGCGGTCTGGCCCGCGACGAGCGTCGGGTCTGTGTATGTCGGCAGCGCTCTCCCCAGCCTCGTGTAGACCTGGTTCAGCGCGGTGCGCAGCTCGGTGATGTGAACCGCCTTGAGCGTGGTCGACCGGGCCGTGAGCGTCGGGTCGGTCCAGGTCGAAGCCGCGAGCCCGTTCCGCGTCCGCGCAGCGTTGATAGCCGTCCGCAGCTCGGTGATGTGCACTGCCTTCACGACGGTACTCCGGGCGACCAACGGACTGTCAGTGAAGCTGATGCTGCTGATGGCGAAGGTAGCCGTGACGGCTTGCGCCGCGCTCATCGTGACGCTGCAGGCTCCAGTGCCGGTGCAGCTGCCGCTCCAGCCGGTGAAGGTGGAGCCGGCCGCGGGCGCGGCCGTCAAGGTGACCGCGGTGCCGCTCGTGAACGAGGCCGAGCAGGTCGCGCCGCAGGAGATCCCGGCGGGCGAGCTCGTGACGGTGCCACTGCCGGCGCCCGACTTGGTCACGGTCAGCGCGAAGGACGACTGGATGAAGGTGGCCGTGACGGAGGTGGCCGCGTTCATCGTGACGCTGCAGGTGCCGGTCCCGGTGCAGCCGCCGCCGCTCCAGCCGGTGAACGTGGAGCCGGCCGCGGGCGCGGCGGTCAGGGTGACCACGGTGCCGGTCGTGAAGGAGGTCGAGCAGGTCGCGCCGCAGGAGATGCCGGCGGGGACGCTGGTGACGGCCCCGCTGCCGCCACCCGACTTGGTCACGGTGAGGGCGAAGGACGACTGCATGAAGGTAGCCGTGACGGAGGTGGCCGCGTTCATCGTGACGCTGCAGGTACCGGTGCCGGTGCAGCCGCCGCCGCTCCAGCCGGTGAAGGTGGAGCCGGCCCCGGGTGCGGCGGTCAGCGTGACCACGGTGCCGGGTGTGAAGGAGGCCGAACACGTCGCGCCGCAGGAGATCCCGGCAGGACTGCTCGTCACCGTTCCACTGCCCGCGCCAGCCTTGGAAACTGTCAGCGTGGAGCCCGTCGACACGCCGCTGCCGGTCACCAACCGCGACATCGTGTCGCCGTCCGCGGTGAAGCTGACGTTCGTGCTCGACAGCACCGCGCTGATCGGCGCGAAGCGCACGGTCACGGTCGCAGTGGCGCCAGTGCCGACGAGGGTGAAGGGACTGCCGGAGACGATGCTGAAGGGCGCCGGTACGGAGGCCGTGCCCGTGATGGTGCCGGAGCGCGTGCTCTGGACAGTGAAGGTCTGGGTGGCGAAGCTGCCGACGTTGACGTTGCCAAAAGCCGTGGTGCCGGTCGGGGTGACGCCGATATCGACCTGTGCGACGGCGCTCGCGACGGAAGAGCACGAGCTCTCGCTGCCGCCGGTATCCACTGCGGTGACCGAGACGTTGTAGGTCGCGCCAGTCGCCAGGCCCGTGAGCCGGAAGCTGACCGTTTGACTCGACGGCGGAGTCGATGTCGCGGAGGCGACCGTGAAGAAGGTCGCGCCAGGGCACGGCGTGGCCGAGGTCGAGTAGTAGACGCGATAGGACCCGAGGTCCGTCAGGGCGCTCCCATCACTGTTCGTCGTGGGAGCAGTCCACGAAGCGTCCAGCACTCCGGCGCTCGCCGGATTCGTTGCACCGAAAACCGCAACCAGGGCCAGACCGAGACCCAGGAGCCACCGCCATTCGAACATGAGCGTGATCTCCCTTTGAGGAAGACCACCGTGTCCCGGGGGTGGTCGCCACCCCTCCTTCGGCAGCCCGGCGATCAGGCTCGCGGCCTGACCCGTGGCTTTGCGTCCCCGTCTCGCGACGGGTTTGCCCTTATCGAGAAGGGGGTCTTCCCTGTGTGCAAAATTTTTTTGCACGGGCGGTGCCAAAGCGACTCGATTCGACTCACGGCGACGTAAATGACTGTGAATCGTGAGGAAGTGGAGCCGCGCTGACTACCGCGACGCGCGGACGCACGCGCGACTTCGTGTCATCAGTTTGTCGCTGCGACAACGTGCGCGGCGATCTTGACATCGCAAATTTGAGAAACGTAGCGCTCTCATCGCTTTACGCGTTTCCGAAAATTCTCAGCTGTGATTCTCGGTATTTCTTCGGATTTTTGGTTCGCTTTGGAGGAGCGCGGAGAGAACCCGATCGAGCGCCGCGCTTAGCGATTCGAGTAGAGCCAGCGCGAGCCGTAGCGCCCGATCTCGTGTACTCGTGCGGCTGGGAGCGCCGCCACCACGCTCTGGCCGCGCGGGCGACGCACCACGAGGAACACGCGCTGCGGCCCATCCCAGAGACGAAGCAGGTCCCCGGTGCTCATGAAGAGCCCGCGCGCCTCCGGTAGCGACGCGGCGACCGAGAAGTAGTCGAGCGCGCCGTTCACCATCACGAACCGGCGCCCGGTGTAGAAGGGCAGCGCCGGGCTGTACTCGAGCGTGCCCTCGACGACGAGCACGTCCGCCGGGCCGGCCTCGGCGGTGATGGCCCGCGCCGTCTCCTTCACCGAGTGAACGGGCTCGACCACGTCCAGGAGCCTGAAGATCAGTACGGTGATCGCCCCGGCCACGCCGACAAGCGCGACGAATGCGCCCCGGTGCCGGCCGCGAAGCCAGAAGAGCGTCGCCAATCCCCAGCCCGCGATGAGGACGAGCCCCAGCCCCTGCAGCAGCCCACCGAAGGGACGGGCCGCGGCGAATGGGAAGGCGGCGCCCTGGTCGCGGAGGATGCGATAGTAGGCGTTGAGCTCGGCCAAACCGTTCAAGGCTTGTGCGGGCGTCAGCGCCGCGCCGACCCACAGGGCCCAGATTCCCACGGCGCCGCAC
>Ga0209267_1001991_pt1 | contig 13495 bp, 13 predicted proteins | sample GraSoiAngelo_137_FD_185894 | JGI IMG/M metagenome (GOLD analysis project Ga0209267, IMG submission 185894) | Grasslands soil microbial communities from the Angelo Coastal Reserve, California, USA - 14_0929_09_30cm (SPAdes) (version 2) | ecosystem: Environmental > Terrestrial > Soil > Grasslands ... | reverse complement strand
ACGGCGATCCAGGCTGAGGGCTTCCGCAGCCTCGCCGAGGGCGATACGGTGGAGTTCGAGGTCGCTCAGGGTCCCAAGGGCTTGCAGGCGCAGAACGTCCGCAAGGTCTGAACGACGCTGATCGCAGCTGACGGGCCCGGGTTCCCCGGGCCCGTTTGCATTGAGGGTCTTATATTGCCCCCATGACGTCGCTGAAGCTCGCGCTGGTCGCGCTGCTGGCTCCCGTCGCCCTCGCGGCGCAAGCCACGCCACCGTACCGCGGCTTCACGCCTGGCATCAGCTACCGCGCGTTCATCGAGCGCGCCCGCGCGCTCGCCGACTCAGATGTGGTGCGCTGCCAGACGTCCCCGCGCACGGCGCAGATCATGGAGTGCGGCGTCGTAATTCGTGATCCCGGCGACCGGGCGCGTTTCTATTTGAGCGCACACTTCGTCGAGGGAAACGCGGACGTGGTGGCGCTGTACGATTCTGCGGGGTTCGGCGACGCCCGGGGCGTGGCGCTCGTGAACCGCACCAAGCAGGGCTTGACCCGCGTGTTTGGTCGGCCCCGCCCGATCGGGAAGAGCGGGTGGGAGTGGCGCTACGGCCGCAAGGTGGTGCGGTTCAGCTGGCGGGGTCGGGGGACGGCGCGCTGGGTCTCCGTTACACTGATCGACCGGGACGTGATGGACCGGATCGGTCGGTATGTAAAAACAGCCGCAAGGCGCAAGCCGTAAGTCTTAGGGCTTTCCGCTTGCGCCTGCGATGAGTCGCTCCGCCAGCTCCGACACACCGCGGGCGCTCGCCCTCCCCAGCTGATCGAGCCAGCGCGGCGGCAGGCACGCCTCGCCGTCCCGGGCACCGAGAAGCGCCCCCGCCACGGCAGCGTTGGTGTCGGTGTCTCCGCCCGCCTCCGCCAGAAAGATCAGCGCCTCTTCCAGGGCCGGCCGGTGCAACGCGCACCAGAATGCGATCTCGACGCAGTGCACCACATACCCGTATTCCCCCTGCACCGCAACCGGCAAGTCGCGTTCCTGCTCCCAGGGGACGCGCTGGATCGCCTCGAGCAGGGGCCGCGGGGCCGCGCCTTCCAAGTGATGCAGCACGTCTTCCACGAAATGCCGATTGCCATGCAGCAGCTCCCGGGCGGCGAGATTCACCGCGACTGATCCCCAAGTGCAGCGCTCGTCGGCATGCGTGATGGCGGCCTGCTGCGCCGAGACGCGGACAAGCCGGTCGGCGTTGGCGTGATAGCGCAGCGCGACCGGTAGACACCGCATGACGCTGCCGTTGGAGGCGGCCATCCCCGCCGCAAGCGCGGCACGGCCCGCCTCGAACGGCTCCATGCCCCGCTCAACGAATCGCAGCGCCCGCTGCGTGGTCAAGCCGATGCCCCGGCCATCCTGTTTCATCCAGTTCAGCCAGCGCTGGGCCACGTCGTTGGCGTCGAAGTCGCCTCGCTCGGCGAGCGAGTCGGCGAGCAACAGCGCCAGCGCCGCGTCATCGTCGAACGGGGAGCCCTCGGGGGGCCGCGCCAGGTCGCGCACGCCCTGAGGAAAGGCGTTGCGGATCGCCGCGGCCGTACCGAGGCGCTCGGTGGGCACGCCGAGCTGGTTGCCGATCACCAGCCCCAGCAACGCACCGCGCGCCCGCGTGAGGAGCTGGGGATCGACCCCGCCGGGAGCCGTCAAAAGACGAGCACGACGGCCCCGCTGCGCAGGGCGACCCGCGGTGCGAATCCCTCCCGGTCGACGTGCGGGCCCAGGTAGGGGTGCGCGTTGTTGTACGCGGCGATGGTGGAGTTGCGGTACAGCCGATAGTACCCGATGTGGGTGCGGACTGCGCCCTTCGGGACGAGGCAGTTGCAGCGCACCGCCGCCTGCGTGCCGGGGTTCACCTCGATCGTGATGTCCGTGGCTGTGGTGTTGGTGACGAGCGGGGCGAAGTAGCTCTGCCCCCCGACCTCCGGCACGATCGGCGCGACGCGGCGCCCGCGCAGCCGCTGAAAGGCGGGGAGCGGGCCCTCGAGCGCCTCGCCGATCGGTGGGTTGCCCGGTCGGATGAGACGCCAGCGAAGCTCCGCCCGCCCCCCGCCGGCTCCGTCACCCCCGCCCCGAGACACCGCCAGCCGGGCCGTCGCATCCGGCCGCACCGTGTCGATGGGCGCGCCGTCTAGCAAGATTTCGACCGGCTCGACCAGCGCGTTGTGCGCGAACGCCACGCCGGCGCCGACGAACCCCGCGCCGCGTGCCAGCAATAGCCCACTGGCAACGAGCGCAAGCCCACCGCCCACCCACCAGCCGAATCGGCCCGGGCGAAGCCGCACCGCGTCCGAGCGGCGGACGCGGCGCTCTACCGTGGCCGCGTCGACGAGCTTCGCGGATCCGGCGGTCGGTCCCCGCCGCAGGGCCGCCAGCGCTTCGTCGGCTGTTTGGAACCGGCCCTCCGGCTGCTTGGCGAGGCATTTCACGATCGCGTCGGACAGCCAGCGCGGGATCCGGGCATTCACGTCGCTCGCGATGGGGATGGGGTCGGCGAGGTGCTTGCCCACGATCTCGGCGCTCGAATTGCCGTCGTAGGGCGGTGCGCCGGTCACCATCTGGAAGAGCATCGCGCCGAAGGCGTACAGGTCGCTGCGCCCGTCGAGGTTGGGTTGACCCAGCGCCTGCTCGGGGCTCATGTACTGCACCGTGCCGACGGTGAAACCCGTGGCCGTCTTCGGGGCTCCTCCGGTCGCGGAGCCGGGATCGAGCAGCTTCGCGATCCCGAAGTCCACGAGCAGCGTGCGGCCGGTCTTCGCTTCGAGCATCACGTTGTCGGGCTTGATGTCGCGGTGCACGAGCCCCTGGGCGTGCGCGTGCGCCAGGGCCTCGAGGATCGGCTCCGCGATCCTGAGGGCCTCGTCGGGAGAGTACGACCCCCGCCGACGCAGCGCGTCGGCGAGCGATTCCCCTTGGACGAACGGCATCACATAGTAGACGAGGCCCTCGCCCTCCCCGATGAAGTGGATCGGCAGGATGGCCGGGTGCTGGAGGCGCGCGAGCGCCTTGGCTTCCTGGCGAAAGCGGGTGAGCATGCCGGGAGTCCAGGCGATCTCGGGGTGCAGCACTTTACAGGCGAGGCGGCGGTCCAGGTCCTGGTCCCACAGCTCGTACACCTCGGCGAACCCGCCGCGTCCCACGAGCCGCTTGACCTGGTACTTGGGGCCGAGCGCGCGGGCGAGACGCTCGGCGGTCGGCACGGCCGTCGGGGCCGACGCGGGCTGCGGCGCGGCGGCGACCCGCTCGTTGGTGATGACGGTCGGCGAGGGGTTGCCGCACGCGGGGCAGAACGCCGAGCCCGTGGGAATCTCCGCACGACACGCCGGGCAGGTCATCTGCTGGGTGGTCACGGCACGTAAGATTCGCGGTAGGGGCGCCGCGTGCAATGGCGAAGCGCCGTGTACGGGCGCGGCATGCCGCGCCCGTACATATTCTCCCGGTGCTCATCCTCCGCGTCGCACTCGGTCTCGTCTTCTCGTACGTCGTCCTGGTCGCTGTGGCGTGGCTGTTCCAGGAGCGACTCGCGTTTCCCGCGCCGCGCGCGCCGGTGCCGGATCCACCGCGCGTCGGCGTCGCGAACGGGGAGAAGATCGAGCTGGTGATGAAAGACGGCACGAGGCTGGCGGGGTGGTACCTCAAGCCGGTGGAGGTCAGTGGCGCCTCCACCATCCTCCACCATCCTCCACAGCCTGCACAACCTGCCCCCGCGCTTCTCTGGTTCTACGGCAACGGCGAAAACATCGCGACGATCTGGCCGATCGTGCGTGACTTTCAGCCGCCGCACGCGGCGCTCCTGATCGTGGACTATCCCGGCTACGGCGGCAGTGCCGGGCGGGCTACGGAGGCGGGCATGTACGGCGCCTCCGACGCGGCGTACGCCGCCCTCGCGGCCCGCCCGGAGGTCGATCCCCATCGCATCTTTGTGTACGGCCGCTCGCTCGGCACGGCGGCGGCAACCTACACCGCGACGCACCATCCCGTCGCGGGCGTGATCCTCGAGTCGCCCTTCACGAGCGCGGCCGACATGGCCCGGCACGCCTATCGCATCTTTCCGTCATTCATCGTGCGGCTGTCGCTCGACAACCTGGCCCGGATCAGGCAGGTCCGCTGCCCGGTGCTGTTGTTCCACGGGACCGGGGATCGGCTCGTGCCGCTCGAGATGGGGATGCGAATCGCCGCGGCCGCCGCGGGCCCCGTCGAGCTCGTGCTGCTCCAGGGGTCGGGGCACAACGAGAGCTACGCGATCGGCGGAACGCAGTACCGGGACAAGGTGTGGGGATTCGTCAGATGACCGTCACCGGAACGATGCGGTCGCGCTCCTGGTCGAACCGCCGCTCCGCGTCGTCGAGCGCGCGCTGCACGACCGCGTGCTCCGCGTCGGCGAACTTGGCGCTCGGCGCCACCCGGCCGGTGAGCTTGCGCACGGCCACGAGCGCGCGGATCACTTCGCACCGGTCGATGTCGGGATCGGTGTGGCCCGCGACGAGCAGCTGCTCGAACAGCGGCAGGCTCCGCTCTTCCCCCAGCACGTAGAGCGATTCGAGGATCTTCGGGCCGAGGAACCGCCGCAGCAGCTGGTCTCCCCGGATCCGCTCGAACAGCGAGATCAGCACGTCCGCGCGTCCGCTGTAGTAGCGCGTCGCTTCGACCGCCGCGGCCACGAAGGCGTGGTGTGCGCCGGGCGTCACCAGATAGCGCTCGAACAGCGGCCAGGCCGCATCCGGATGGCGCTCGGCGATCCCCAGGAACGCGAAGTAGCGGCGTCCCAGCGGGGCCTGCGTGTCCGCGATGACGGTGCGGAGACCCGCGACGCCCCAGCGCGCGCCCACCAATGCCGCCGCCGCCGCGTGCTGCCAGCGCTCGAGCTCGGGCACGCGAAACGTCACGAGGTGGCGATCGAGAAACGCACGGCAGCGGTCCAGCACGGCGAGCAGCAGGCGGTCGACCTGCGCCAACGCGGGCTCGACCGCATCGGTATCCGCGCGGCGCGCCAGTGCCAGCGCATCCCAGGCGAGGCGATCGAGGCCGAGCGCGTCCCAGACGCGCTCGAACGCGGCGGAGTCGCGGGCGGCGAGCAACTGCTGCAACGCGGCGGCGAACCGGCACAAGCTCTGGACGACGTTCACACCCTTGAAACTACGGGCTCCAGTGCGGCTCGCGAGGGGGGATGTTGTGCACACCGTCTGGAAAACCGCGTGGAAATCATGTGGATGCGACGGGGACAACATTGCGCTTCCCCCTGGCCCTGCTTAACCTTGCCGCGCCACCTTGGAGGGCCTCTGCGAAGGTCAGCTCTCGTCGGCGCCGCCCTCGTGCTGGCGGCATGTTCCCGCCCGAGCGGCCCCATCGTCATCGGCTTGGCGGGCCCAATCTCGCAGGCGCGCGGCGCGTCGATGCTGCGGGCCGCTCAGCTGGCCGTCGACCAGATCAACGCCCGAGGGGGTGCGCGCGGCCGCCCGCTCAAGCTGAAAGCGGTCGACGACTCGGGCTCCGAGAATACGGCGCTGCGGGTGGCCGAGCAGTTGTACGCTGATCCCGCCGTCGTGGCGGTCGTCGGCCACCTAAGCTCGGACCCGTCCAAAGCCGCGCTGCGCGTCTACGGAGCCGGGCGGACCCCCCTGGTCATGGTCTCCCCGTCGGCCTCCAACCCCGACTTGGCGGGGATCAACCCCTACTTTTTCCGGATCTGTCCCAGCGACGTGCAGCACGGACCGCAACTGGCGCGGTTCGCGTGGCAGACCCTTGCGGCCCGACGCGCCGGCATCATTTACGTGAACAACGAGTACGGTCGCGGCGTGCGGCGCGCCTTCGACGGCGAGTTCGCGCGACTGGGCGGCGCCGTGGTCGAGGCCGACCCCTACGTCCCCGAGACGCGCTCGCTCGAGCCGTATCTCTCGCGCATGCGCCAACGGGGAGCGGTCGACGTGTTGGTGCTCGCCGCCGAACGCCCCGGAGCCGAGCTCGCGCTGCGGGAGATGCAGGCGCTCAAGCTGAGCTGGCCGGTGATCGGGGGCGACGCGCTGACGGGGATCGAGGCCGACGGGGCACTGGCGGAGGGCGTGCACGTGTCATCGGCCTACCTGCCCGATCGTCCCGAAGACCGCAATGTCACGTTCGTGGCCGACTACGCTCGCGCGTATCCGGGGCAGCGCCCGGACCATCGTGGCGCCGGAGCCTACGACGCCGTCCACCTGCTGGCGCGCGCCATCGCCGAGGCCGGCGCCGGCCGGCAGGCGATCCGGGACTACCTGGCGAAGGTCGGTCGCGGGAAGCCGCCGTTCGAGGGAGTGACGGGGACCGTCGCCTTCGACACCAACGGGGATGTCCCCGGCAAGCAGGTCGTGATCGGCGTGATCCGCGGTGGCCGGCTCGTTTCCGAGAGCGGGCACTGATGCGCCGCATGTTCGACACTATCCGCTCGCGCATCGTGGCGGGACTGATCCCGCTGGCGATCGGGCTCGTGGGGACGGCGCTGCTCGCCGCGGTGACGCTGCGGCAGATGCGCTATGCCGTGGCCGACGAGCTGGCGGGGCTGCGGGCGTCGAGCGAGATCGGCAGCGGACTTGTGGCCATGGTGTTTGAAGAGATTCGCGGCGCCGAACAGTACCTCGCCGCGCCGAGCGCCGACGCGCGCCAGCTGTTCCAGACCGCCAGTGACGAGACGTTCCATTACGAGCGGCGGCTCGAGGCGCTCGGCATCACGGGGGAAGACCGGATCGCGGTCAGCCGACTCAAGCAGCTGAACGCGGCGATCCAGGTGGACTACGCGATCGCCCATGCGCTCAAGGACCTGGGACGCGACGGCGAGGCGCTGGCGCAGTCGGCCGCCGTGCGACCACAGGCGGCGGAAGTGACCCGCCTAGTGCGCGATCTCGCGACCCGCCAGGCCGTGAAGGCGGCGCAAGTGGCGGACCGCCTGGCGGCCGCCTCGCGTGAGCGCGAGAAAGAGCTGTGGCTCCTGCTCGGGGGGATCGCCGTCGTCGGGTTGTTTCTCGCGCGCTGGGCGATGTTGTCGATTCATGGGCCCCTCAGCCGGCTGGTGACTGCAGCCGAACGGTTCGGGAGCGGTGACCTGCGGCCGGTCACAGTAGGGGAGATGCCGCGCGAGTTTCGCGTGCTGGCCGAGGCGATGCAGCACATGGCCGATCGGCTGCGGCGCATCGTGGGCGAGGTGGCCGGGGAGTCCGACCGGATCGCGGGCTCGGCGGGAGACCTGTCGGCCACGAGCGAGCAGCTCGCCGCCTCCTCCAGCGAGGTGTCCACCGCGATGGTCGAGATCTCGGACAGCGCGGATCACCAGCGCTCCGCGCTGGGGACGATGGGGGCAGGACTCGAAGAGCTGCGGCTGGCCGCGACCGAGATGGCCGAAGCGGCGGACCGCACCGCGCAACTCGGCGAGGAGATCCGCACCGTGGCCGACCGCCACCGGGGGGACGTCGCGGCCGCCGGCAAGGCGCTGCTGGACGTGCGCGAGGTGGTGCAGACGACGTCCCGGCAGATCGGCGAGCTGGCGCAGCTCTCGGCCGCGATCGACGACTTCGTCGACCTGATCAAGCGCATCTCCTCACAAACCAACCTGCTCGCACTCAACGCCGCCATCGAGGCCGCGCGGGCGGGTGAGCACGGCCGGGGCTTCGCGGTCGTCGCGGAGGAGGTCCGCCAGTTGGCCGACGAGTCGGCGCGCGCCGCCGAGGAGGTGACGCGTACGACCACCTTGATCCGGGAGCACATGGACGAAGTGACCGCCACGATGACGGCCGGACAGGCGAAGGTACGCGGCATCGAGTCGATCGCGGAGGGCGCGGCGCGCGGCCTGGCGGAGATCGTGGCCGCGATCGAGCAGGTGGAGCACGCCGCGCTCCGGGTGCGGGTCGCCGCGCAGGCGAACCGTCAGACCGCGGAGCGGCTCAAAGAGCAGGTCGAACAGGTGGCGGGCCGGGCGACCGCGCACGCGAGCAGCGCCGAGCAGGTTACCGCGGCCACGCAGCAGCAGGGTGCCTCGACACAGGAAATGGCGGCCGCCGCGGCGCACATGCTCGAGGCGGCCGAAAAGCTCCGGGGGGTGGTGCGGGGGCTGCGGGTCTAGCGGGATGCTGAGATTCACAGCAGATCCTTCGCTTCGCGCGCGTACCGCGCGCTCGCTCAGGATGACAAGCCGCGTGGCGCTTTGAGAAGAAAAAGAGGGACGTCATCGTGGAATTTTCTCACGGCCCGGCACTCAATTTTGCATCGGAGCGTGGTTTCATCTTTTCTTCTATTTCCCGGAGCGAGCGAGCCTGTCATCCTGAGCGCCGAAGGCGCGAAGGATCTGCTTCTTGCTGAGCGCCGAAGGCGCGAAGGATCTGCTTCTTGTCACCGGCTCCAGTCAACCAGCACGACCGCCCGTGGGCCGACCAGCGATACGGAGCCGCCGTTGCTGTCCGCGAGCCGACCGAACGCCATCTGGCCCTGAACGAGCAGCGTCACCTGGCCGCTCGCCCGGTAGCGCAGGTCGACTCCCGGGCGCACGAGCCAGCCGAGCAACGTCAGGCTCCCCGCGCTCTCCCCGGTCAGCTCGCTGCGAAACTCGACGTTCGGCGCGAGGCCGAGCGCCGGCGAGAGCGTCCGCTCGAGTCTCGCACCGAGCGCGAAGACATTACCGCGCGGCACTTGCACGGTATTCGAGTCGCTCGCGGTAAGCCCGCGCGGCCGCAAGCGGTACATGTCGTATCCATAGAAGACGAGGCTGCTCGCGCCCGCGGGAAGGCTGATGCTCGAGTACACCAGGATGCGATCCCCGATGCCGCTGCGAGAGCCGTTGGGAGTGGCCGCGCTGCTCGCCGTGGTGTCCACGCCGCTCGCGGTGTAGACCGCCGCTCCGCGGAAGTAGCCGCCCCCGCGCGCCCCGACCGGCCCCTCGACGCCGAGCCGCACCCGCCCTTCGCCTCCCGGCTCGAGCCGGCCGCCCCCCGCGACCGGTGTGTAGCCCGCGTGCCAGCGATAGCTCGCCGCCACGCCGCCCGCCCAGCGCTCTCCCAGCCGAAACGCCGTGGCGAACCCACCGGTCGCGCCCCCACCGGAGCCCAACGTCGGCGTGGTGAAGGCGAGCAGCTCGGTCGCGAGCGCGCTCAGCAGCGGTACGGTCGAGTCGGACACGGTCTCCTGCCCCGTCGGGAGCGTGGCCGCGACCGCCAGGATGAGATGCCCGGACCCCGTGGCCCAGCTCGCGCGCACATCGGTGTCGGTGAAGCCCGAGACCCGGAAGTTGCCGCTCGTGGTAGCGCCCGACGCGCGGGCGAACGCGGCAGAGAGGTCCACGGTCAGCCGCTGCCCCACGTGCTGCGACACGGTCACCGGTACGGTCCACTCGACCACGTTGTCGAAGGCGAAGCCCGATCCGAACGAATAGGCGTCGAGGATGACGCCGCTCCTGGCGGTGGCGAGATCGGCGCGGGGCTGCTGGGCCGCGAGCGGCATCGCGGCCAGGAGCAAAACCGCAAGCCTCACGGCGGCCGCTTGAAGATGATCGTAATGCCGTTTGTGACGGAAATGATCGACGGGAGGCCCGCAGTCTCGGGCCCGAGGTGCCGGATGGTCGTCGCCGTCCCCGATGCCGTCCCGCCGGCCTGCGCGACGACGTCACCAGGGGTCGGCAAGACGTCGAGCGTGCCGGAGGACAGGACCCCTCCGGTCGCCGACAGGACGGTCGCGGTGCCGTGCTCGAGCGCGTCGACTGCGGAGAGGGAGCCGACAGGGTCGGCGCCGGCCCGCTCGAGCGCGGGCGCCGTTTGCGCCGCCTGGCGCTGCTGCGACGCCGCCCGGAAGCTCGGATCTACGCGCGCGGCCTCGCCGAAGTGAAACGCCGCGCGGCTGTAGTCGCCCGCGTCCATCGCCTCGAGCCCGCGACTGTACGCGAGGAACGCGGCGAGATTCCGCGGCCCTTCCTTCAGGATGCGCTGTCGCTCGGCTTCGGTCAGCGCGATCCCGAGCTGCGCCGCGAGTCCGAACACGACCTGCTTCTCGAGCCCGAGCAACTGTGGGAGCGGCCCCGTCGCCGGCGCCACGGGCCAGATAACCCCGGCGCCGGTCACGACCGATGCCGTGAGCCGCACCGACCCCGCCCCCGTCGACGGGATCGTGACCGTGCCCTGCACCATGCGTTCGGCCCGGAGCAGGCGTCCCACGCGCGCCGCCGTCGCCGGGGCCGCCCGCTGGCTCGTCCCCAGCTTCAGCTCGTCGAGCAGCACGCCAATCTGCAGCCGCTCGAGCAACTTGAGTGTGCGGATGTAGGCGAGATCGGTGGTGATCAGCTCGGCCAGTCCGCGGGACAGCGGGCGGTAGGTCGAATCGCCCGAGACGAGCACGGGCAGCACTGCCACGGTCGCCGCCTGCGGCGGCTGTTGTGCCAGCTCGGTCTCACGCGCCAGCGCCTGGCGCGCCGTCTGCTCGGCCGAGGTCCGCAGCGCGAGCTCGGCGCGGGCGCGTAGCGCGGCGACGCCCCGCGCGCGGGGGTGCTGGGCGGCGAAGTCTTGATACGTGGCGATCGCCTCGTCGTAGCGCCCCGCCTGCTCCTGACACGCTCCCACCACAAGCGGCCCCCGCACGTTGTCGGCCTCGAGGCTTTGAGCGGCGCGTGCCACGACGACCGCGCTGTCGCAGCGCCCGGCGGCGGCGAGCGTCGCCGCGAGCCGGAACTTGAGCGCGGCGTTGCGCGGCTCGCGCTCGGTCTGGGCGACGAGCGCGGGGATTTCCGCCGGCGCGACGGCCGCCGGTTTCGGGGCGGACGAGCAGGCCCCGGCAAAGGCGATGAGGAGGAGGGCGGTGCCCTTCACGGCTAGCGGCGGAACTTCTTCTTCGCGGGCCTCTTCTTGGCCGCCTTCGGCTTCGCGCTCTTGACCACCTTGCGCCGCGACTTGAGCGCCACCTGCACCTCGGCGAGGACCCGGTCCCCCTCGTCCGGGCCGATCAACCCCCGGCGCACAGCGTAACGCACCAGCTCTTCGGCGTCCTCGGCCGAAAAATCACCCACGCCGGCCGCCGCCCGGATCGCCTTGACGAGCGCGTCGGCGACCGGGCTGCGCAACACACTGGCGATACCGGGGAGGGCTTCGAGCAGCGACGAGATCTGCGACCCGCCGAGTTCGGCTGGCATGAAGCACGCTGCTCCGGCGCTGAAGGTCGCGCCAAGCTACATCCCACCTTCGGGACCGTCAAGGATTTTGACGCCAACTAGCGCTGCGGCGCGCGGTTACGCCGCTGGCGCAGCGCCTGGGCCAGGCCGCCCGGGGCGCGCCGCGAGATGATCAGATCGGAGTGGGACAGCAGCTCCCCCAGCACCGTGCGCGTGCGGGGATCGAGCGGCATCCCGAACCGGAGGTCGAGCTGGTACTCCGCGTTGTCGGGACCCTGGCCGGTGAGCATGAAGCCCTGGCGCTCCGGCTTGACCTGATCCACCTCGATCTCCGCCAGTGGCTCGTACGCCCGGCCGTCCATGGCAACCTCCCGTTCCCGTGAGAGATACGCCCCGGGCGGAGGGTGTCAAGGCGGCGGGAGCCCTTCCCGGGGTTGCTACATTTCTCGATTGGAGGTGCACGGCAGGCGTGGGGAGACGCGGCATCAAGGAATATCGGGCGCCGGAAGCGCTGGCGCTGATCGCGGCAGACCGGGAGCACGTTCCCCTGGTCTGCCCGTCGTGTAGTACCCGGTCGATCGTGCGGTCGCCCCGCCGGCGGGGTGGGCAAGGCTTGTCGGCCGCATCGGAGCGGATCACGCTCACGTGCCACGGCTGCGGCCGGCACGCTTCGTATATCGAGCGCGGTCAGGAGCCGCCGCGCGACCAGACGATGGACCCGCGCGAGGCCCACGTCTGAGCCCGACCTGAGCGAGAGGAGCGACTGAGGAGCGGTGGCCGGCGACGCCATACAAATGATGGGCACCGTGAGCGAGGTGCTCCCCAATACTACCTTCCGCGTTAAGCTCGAGAACGGCCACGAGGTGCTCGCGTACGTGAGCGGGAAGATGCGCAAGAATTACATTCGCATCCTGCAGGGAGACCGGGTCGCAGTGGATCTCTCGCCATACGACCTGACGAGGGGCAGGATTACGTACCGGTACAAATAAAAAGGCGTCGCGCAGAGACGTCGCGCGAGATCGTAGCACAAAGGCGTCACGCAAGAACGGAAGAGGCCGGGATCGCTCCCGGCCTCTTACGTTGTTGCGCGACGTTTCCGCGTGACGTCTCTGCGAGACGTTGTTGCTTGACGTCGTTACGTCGTTAGAAGAACAGCATGAACCCGCCGGACACGTCGGTCTGCTTGACCCCCGGTGCAAGAGGTGCAGGACCTCCGACGACGCCCGTGGTGCCCTCCTGCGAGCCCTCGAACACGAGCTTCAGGGACTTGGTCCACTGGTGATAAATGCCGAGCGTGTAGTCGTACACGTTCGACCGGACGTTGTTGTTGCCATCGCCACCGGACGCTACGGCCGTGCTATTGTTCTTAATACGGCTGTAGCCCCAGCTAGCGCCCAGGGTCGTCTTCTTGTTGACGGTGTAGGTGAGCTGCACATAACCGCCGTCGGAGGTCCGTAGTTCGGTCCCCCCCGCCGCGATGCCGCCGCCGCCGATACCGGAGAACGTGAACGTCGTGCCTACACCCTTGCCGATGTAACCGTTCACCACGACCGAGAGATCCTCGATGTCGGCGCGGACTCCGGCCGTGCCCCCAACCGAGCTGGCCGTCTTGCCAGCGGTGATCGCGTTCGACGTGCTCTGCCACAACCCGCCGGCCCAGAACATGTACTTGTTCTTGCCGGACTTTTGGTTGTAGGTGAATTCAGCCTCGAGGCGCGGGATCTTGGTCACATTGAACGTGCCGTTGCCAGCGATGGTGCTCGGCTGGAACGCTCCGATGCTGAGCTGCGCGGGCCGGCCGGTCCTGGTGCTGTACGTGAGCTGCGCGTTGAAGTTCGGATAGAGGTAGCCGTATCCGATACGACCCGCTGTCGTGCCGCCCGACTGGCCGCCGCCGATCCCGACTCCGCCGACGCCGAACAGCGTCATGTCATTCAGGATGTTCTGGCGGCTGAACAGCGCCAACTCGCGGCCCGCCAGAATTTGGCCCCACTGACCCCCGACCGTCAGATAGACCTGCCGCATGTCGATTTGGGCACCAAACTGATCGTGGACGCCTGCGTTCTGAATCTGCGGGGCGAACCCAAAGTGCACGGCGAGATTCATCCCGGCCTCTTTGCCGCGAGCTTCGAACGTCGCAAACGCGGGGAGCAGCCCGGTGCGAACGCTCGAGTTCGCCACCCCGCTATTGTTGACTTTGCTGAACACCCAGAAGGCGTTCACATTGCCCGCGAAAGAGAACGACCATCCGTTGGACATCTGCATCGTGAGCTGGGCGCTGGCTCCTGCGGGCCAGAGCAGCGCCACAGCTACCAACAACAGCGCGAGACGCTTCATACGAGAATCCCTCCTTAGGGAGTGTACC
>Ga0209267_1001984_pt1 | contig 13532 bp, 13 predicted proteins | sample GraSoiAngelo_137_FD_185894 | JGI IMG/M metagenome (GOLD analysis project Ga0209267, IMG submission 185894) | Grasslands soil microbial communities from the Angelo Coastal Reserve, California, USA - 14_0929_09_30cm (SPAdes) (version 2) | ecosystem: Environmental > Terrestrial > Soil > Grasslands ... | reverse complement strand
TGGTCGGTCTCCCGTCATCTCCAGAGCTGTTTGGAAGCCAGCCGCGCGCCCTCGGCCATCGACTTGAACTTGGCCCAGGTGATCTCGGGCTCGACCTGGTTGACCGATCGCGCGAAGGTCGCGAACTCGCAGTCGGTGCCCGCGATCACGCGCTCGCGCCCGACGATCTCCGCGTAGCGCACGAGCCGCTGTGCGACCAGCTCGGGATGCTCGATGAAGTTGGTCGTCGAGTCGAGCACGCCGGGAATGATGAGCCGGTCGTCCGTCAGCTTCACGTCCTTGAACACGATCCACTCGTGCTCGTGACGCGGGTTGGCGCCCTCGAAGGACAGCGCCTGCGGCCGCGACTTGAGCGCGATCGGGAGGATCTCCTTGAGGGGGATGTCGCGGTGGTGCGGGCCTTCATAGTTGCCCCAGCAGAGATGCAGGCGCATGCGGTCCGGCGGGATGTCGCGCAGCGCGTGGTTGAGCGCCTCGACGTTGGCCGCCGCGATCTTCAAGAACTCGGCGTTGCTGAGGTCGGGGAACGCCAGGTGGCGGCCCATCGCCAGATCGGGACAATCCACCTGCAGGATGAACCCGGCGCGATGGATGGCGTCGTACTCTTCCTTCATCACGTCGACGAGGCGTGCCAGGTACGCCTCGCGGCTCGGGTAGTGCTCGTTCTTGAGGAAGTGGGCGATGACGCCCGGCGAGGCGGCGGTCATGAACGCCTCGGTCGGCTTCGCGGACGATACCGCCGCCGTCAGGTTGGCGACGTCCTTCTGCACGGCGGTGCGGTCCTTCCAGTCGATGGGCCCGTTGCAGGACGGGCGCATGATCGTCGAGCGCCGCTCGGACTTGGCGGCCGCCTCGGGAAAGTCAGCCCAGTCAGCCCGCGTCGGCACCGCGGCCTGACCCCCGAACCCGGTCAGGCGATGACGCACGTAGGTGGAATAGCCGACCTTCCCCTGCTCGCCGTCGTTGACGACGTCGACGCCGGCGTCCACCTGCTGGCGGACGATGTCGCCGACGGCGCGGCGCACACGCGTGTCGAAGGCGGCCTGCTCCGGGACCGTGCCTGCGTCCAGCGCCTCCAGCAGCAGCGTGAGGTCGTTGGCCCTGGGCAGGCTTCCGGTGTGGGTGGTCAGGATACGGTCGGTGCTTCGCTTCATGGCGTCATGCCTCCGTCGCTCTCCTCCACCGCGCTAGAGCCGCGCCATCACCTTGTCGGCGAAGTCCTCGATGACACGGTACTGACGATTCAGCGGAGGATAGAGCATGATCTGTGAGAGCCCGGCGCGCTCCATGGCGCGCACCTTCTCGGCCAGCTCTTCAGGCGCTCCGCTCAGGCAGGTGGCGTCGGTGATGTAGCCGATCTCGTCGATCTTCGCGGTGACGATCCCAACGTCCATGCTCAGCGCAGCCCTCCCGGATGAGGTGGCGCCGAGCATACCCTGGCAGCCGCGCCGCACGCCACCGGACAGCCAGGGCCGGCGGCCGGCTACGCGTCTCGGTACCAGTGCGCGAGATTCCAGAACGTCAAATCCCAGCCGCTGATGTCGGTGCCGCGCAGGCGGTTGGATACCGCGGAGGCTGTGGCGCGCCAGAGGAAGGGCACGATCACGACGCTCTGGATCAGCATGTCGTTCATGCGGATGAACAGCGCCGCGCGCTTCACGGGATCCATCTCCGTCTCGGCGGCCTTGTACATGCGGTCGTACTCGTCGTTGCGCCAGCGGGTCGAGTTCCGACCCGCCCACTTGTTCTCTTTCTGGGCGATCTCCCACGAGACGAACGGCTGCATGAACAGCTGGGGATCGGGCGAGCCGTTGATGAGGCTGTGCATCTGGAGATCGGCCGAGAAATGCGCGAGCGTGTCCGGGTTGGCCGGATCGGTCGAGAAGTAGACCGCGGGAACGACGGCCTTCACGTCGAGCTCGATCCCGATCTTGGCCGCCGCCTGCTTGACGATGGCCTGAGTCTTCTGGCGTGGCGCGTTGATCGAGGTCTGGAAGAGCATGCGCAAGCGCTTGCCGTCCTTCGCGCGCACACCGTCGCCCCCGCGCTTCCAGCCGGCGCCGTCCAGCACCTTCGCGGCCTTCTCGGGACTGAACTCCCACCGCGTGTTCTTGGATCGGAACACGGGCGGCGCGTTGAGGTAGTTCGCGGTGGCCTGTCCGTGCCGGCCATAGATCTGCTCCTGGATCGAGGCGCGGTCGACCAGCAGGCTCAGCGCGGTGCGGACGGCGTGATCGGTCAGGAACGGATGCGGCGCCTTGACGCTCGATCGCTCGCCGTCCACGTCCTTCAGCGGGTCGGAGAAGTTGAAGAACATTTGCTCGGTGCCACCGCCCCAGGCGATGTCGAGCCGGCCCTTGCCGCCCTGCTGCTCCATCCGTCGCAGCACGTCGTCCTCGACTTGCATGTTCCAGGCGAAGTCGTACTCGCCGGTTTGGATCACCGCGCGCGCCGCCGACACGGCGTCGCCGCCGCCCTTCATCTCGATCCGATCGAAGAACGGCCAGTTCGCCTCGTGATAGCCCGGGAAGACCTCGGCCCGGACGAGGTCGCCTGGCTTGAAGTCCACGACGCGATACGGACCGGTGCCCACGGGCTTGAGATTGGCCGGCGCCTCGCGTGAGCGCGCGCCCTTGAACGGCGCGAACACGTGTCTGGGAATGATGCTGCTGAAGGCCTTGGGCCAGAACGGGTTGGGATTCTTGTACCCGATCTTGACCGTGTGCGAGTCGAGCTTGTCGATGCGCGCGATGTCCCGGTACGCCCCGCTCGTCGTCGCGGCCGTCGCCGGGTCCATGATGTACTCCCAGGTGAACACGACGTCGTCCGCCGTGAATGGCTTGCCGTCGTGCCACTGGACGCCCTTCTTCACCTTCACGATGATCGAGAGCCCGTCGCGGGCCACGCCGCCGTTCTCGATCGTCGGGATCTCAGCGGTCAGGTTCGGGACGATGGTGCCATCGGGATCGAACGACACGAGCCCCTCGTAAAAGATTCGCGAGGCATCGGCGTCCTTGGCGCCCGTGGCCAGGTGCGGGTTCAGGATCGTCGGGGCCTGCCACCAGAGCGTCTTCAGCTCGCCGCCGCCGCCGCGACGCGTTGGCGTGAAGACCGACCGGCGTGCCTGTGCATGACCCGGGCGCGGTCCCAGCAACTCGACGACCATTGGCGCCGTCAGCCCGAGCCCGAGAAGCGTCCGGGCGAACTGACGTCGGTCGAGCGAGCCCTCTCGAACACGCCGCAGCGACTCGGCCAGCTCCCACTCGTCCATCGTGTGGCTCCCCCGTGCGTTTCAGTATGCGCCCTCTTGACGCGACGGGCCTTCCGGCAGAGGATTGTGGCTCCATGCCGCTCGCGCGCGCCTCGCGTTTCGCCCTCGTCGTCGCGTGTGTCCTGGCGTTGCTAGGGACGACCGCCGCCGCGGCTCATGCTCAAGCGGGCGGCACCCTGGTGATCGCGCTCGACCAGGAGCCGCCGACCCTCGACCCGCACGCGTCGCCGTCGGCGGTGACGTACCAGATCATCGCCTCGGTCACCGAGAACCTGGTTTACCGCGGGCTCGACGGCAAGCTGGTGCCGTGGCTCGCCGAGTCGTGGACGAGCTCGCGTGACGGGCGGAGCGTGACGTTCAAGCTCCGGCGCGACGTGAAGTTCCACGACGGGACCCCGTTCAACGCCGAGGCGGTCAAGTTCAACTTCGACCGGATCGTCGATCCGAAGTTCAAGGCCGGGGGCTCGCGATCCGCCCTGGCCGGCTACGCCGGATCGAAGGTGCTCGACGAGTTCACCGTGCAGGTCAGCTTCGAGCACCCGTACGCGCCGTTCCTCGCCTACGCGGCGGGCGGCACCCTCAGCCTCGTCTCGCCCAAGGCCGTGCGCGAGACGGGCGACCTGGTCCACACGCGTCCGGTCGGCAGCGGGCCCTTCATGATCAAGGACTACGTGGCGAAGGACCACACCACGATGGTCCGCAACCCCACGTACACGCGGAAGGCGCCGTGGAGCGACCGGGCGGGCGGGGCGCTGCTGGACTCGATCGTGTGGAAGTTCGTGCCCGAGGCCGGCACGCGCGTGACGACGCTCGAGAGCGGCGAGGCGCAGGGCGTCTATCTGGTCCCGGCGCAGTCGCTGCCGCGCATCGAGAAGAACACCGCGATGCGGGTCGACAAGATCCCCTATCCCGGCGCGCCGCGCATCTGGCTCCTGAACACGACCAAGCCGCCACTCGACGACGTGAAGGTCCGTCGCGCGCTCAACTACGCGGTCGACAAGGACGCGCTCCTCGCCACCGTCTTCAAGGGCATCGCGCTGAAGGCCTTCGCGCCGCTCACCGCGGCCATGCTCGACGATCCAACGCTGCGCCAGGCGTATCCGTTCGACGCGGCGAAGGCTCAGGCGCTGCTCGCGGAAGCCGGCTGGCAGCCCGGCCCCGAGGGGATCCGCACGAAAGCCGGCGCGCGGCTCGAGATCGTCCTGAACGCGATCGAGTACGGCGGCGGCGCGGAGCCGACCGCGCAGCTCATCCAGTCGTCGCTGCGCGAGGTGGGCATCGACGTCAAGATCAAGGCGCAGGCGCGGCCGCCCTGGTACGAGGACAACTACCGGTGCGCCACCCACGGGCCGGTCATGTTCCTGCGCGCCACCGACCCCGACGGGCTCTATCCGCTCTTCCACTCGTCCTTGGTCGGCAGCAACTTCAACTGGTCGTGCGTGAAGAACCCGAAGCTCGACCAGCTGCTCGAGCAGGGGCGGCGCGAGTTCGACCCGGCGAAGCGCCGCGCGATCTACCTGTCGATCGAGCAGATGGCGCTCGACGAGGCGCTCACGGTGCCGCTGCTCGACGAGCTCTCGGTGTGGGCGTTCCGCGCCGCCGTCCGCGGCGTGAAGTACAACTTCGCCACGTATCCTGTCCTGAGCGACACCGCCATCCAGAAATAGGTGCTGATCTACCTGGCCCGGCGGATCCTCGCCGTCGTGCCCGTACTGTTCGGGGTGACCCTGGCCGTCTTCAGCATGCTGTTCCTGGTGCCCGGCGATCCGGTCAAGATGATGCTCGCCGAGTTCGTCACCTCGCCCGACCAGATCGCCGAGATGCGCGCGCAGCTCCATCTCGATGAGCCGCTGCCGCAGCAGTACGGCCGGTTCGTCGCCAACGCGCTCCGCGGCGATCTCGGGACCTCGATCCGGAGCCGGCGGCCGGTCGCGACCGAGATCGCCGAAAACGTGGCCAGTACCGCCCAACTGGCACTCGCCAGCATGGCGATCGCGGTGGCCATCGGCGTGCCGCTCGGCCTGCTGGCGGCGCTCTTCCGCAACACGTGGCTCGACGTCGGGTCGATGGTGGTGGCGCTGCTCGGCGTGTCGATGCCGAGCTTCTGGCTCGGGCTCCTGCTGATCTTCGTCTTCTCGCTGCACCTGGCGTGGTTCCCGGCCACCGGCGGTGGTGATCTCCTGCACCTCGTGCTCCCGAGCCTGACGCTCGGGACGATCGCCTCGGCGATCATCGCACGTCTCACGCGATCGAGCATGCTCGAGGTGCTGGGCCAGGACTACGTGCGCACCGCGCGGGCCAAGGGCCTGGCCTGGTGGGGCGTGGTCGTCCGCCACGCGCTGAAGAACGCGCTGATCCCGATCATCACGATCTTCGGCCTGCAGTTCGGCAATCTGTTGGCGGGCGCCGTCATCGTCGAGACCGTGTTCAGCCGGCCCGGCCTGGGGCGGCTGATCGTGGGCGGGATCCTCGCCAAGGACTTCCCGCTCGTGCAGGGCACCGTGCTGTTCGTGGCGGCGTCCTACGTGATGATCAACGTGCTCGTCGACTTCGCGTACGCGTTCGTCGACCCGCGGATCCGGGTTGGCTGAGCGACCGAGCCTGGCCCGGCGGCTGGCCCGCCATCGCGGGGCCATGGCGGGCCTCGTGATCCTCGGCGCCCTCGCGCTGCTGGCGATCGGCGCGCCCTGGCTCAGCCCGCGCGATCCGATCAAGACCGCGCCGCGGACGGCGCTTCAGGCGCCAGGCTCGGGCTATCTCCTCGGCAGCGACCAGTTCGGCCGTGCTGCACGGCGCCAGGATCTCGCTGGTCGTCGGCCTCATCTCCGTCTCGATCGCGGTGGGGATCGGCGCGCCGATCGGCCTCGTCTCCGGCTACTACGGCGGCCGGCTCGACGCGGTGCTGATGCGGGTGATCGACGTGCTGCTGGCGTTCCCGGGAATCTTGCTGGCGCTGGCGATCGTGAGCGTGCTGACGCCGGGCCTCGGCAACGTGATGATCGCGGTCGGTCTGGCCGCGGTGCCGACGTACGCGCGGCTGGTGCGGGCCAGCGTGCTCTCGGCGCGCGAGCAGGTCTACGTGGAGGCCGCGCGGGCGATCGGCGGCCGCGATCGCGCGATCCTCACCCGCTACATCCTGCCCAACGTGGTGGCGCCGCTCATCGTGACCGGCACGCTCGGCCTGGGCACCGCGATCCTGTCCGCCGCGGCGCTCAGCTTCCTCGGGCTCGGCAGCCAGCCGCCGACCGCGGAGTGGGGGCGGATGCTCGCCGAGGGCCGCGACTATCTCCGGGAGGCCTGGTGGATCTCGACCTTCCCCGGGCTCGGCATCATGCTGACGGTGCTGGCGATGAACCTGCTGGGCGACGGCCTGCGCGACCTCCTCGACCCCCGCCTCAAGGTGTGAGCCCTAACGTGGTGACTTGCCGCTGTAAGGCAGCCACGTCCGGCCGGTCCCGCTGCCGCCGTCGACGCTCAGCACCTCGCCGGTGATGAAGTCCGCGTACGGCGAGGCCAGGAACAACGCCGCCCGCGCGATGTCGTCGGGCGTGCCCGGCCGGCCCCAGGGGATATTGGCCACCAAGGTCCGCACGTACTCGTCGGACACCCGGCTCACGTCGCGGTCGACCGTGATCAGCCCGGGCGCGATGCAGTTGACGTTGATCCGGTGCGGCGCCAGCTCCATGGCGAGGACCTTGGTGAACATGACCACGCCCGCCTTGGACGCGCAGTAGTGCGCGGCGCCCTTGCGGCCGCTGTTGTGGGCGCCCGACGAGATCGTGATGATCTTCCCCGGCGTCTTGTGCTCGGTCATCCGGCGGCCGACCGCCTGGCACGTGAGGAAGACGCCGCGCACGTTCGTTTCCATCACGCTGTCCCACTCCTCGACCGTCATCTCGAGCACCGGCGAGTTCGGATAGATCCCGGCGTTCGCGACGGCGACCGTGATCGGTCCCAGGGCGCGCTCGGCGGCGGTCACGAGCTCGCCGACGGACCGGCCGTCCCGCACGTCCACGGTCTGGCTGAAGAGCCGCGCCGAGCGCCCCAGCCGATCCACCGCTTGCTTGAGCGCCGGCTCGCGCAGATCCCCGAGCGCCAGGCGCGCCCCGGCCTGATGGAAGGCCTGGGCAATGCCGAAGCCGATCCCGGCGGCGGCGCCGGTGACGAGCACCACCTGGTCCTTGAAGTCGAACGTCGCCCCGTCAGTCAAGCGTGAGCACCGCCTTTCCCGGGTAGCGCCGGGCCATCAGATCCTGCGCGACCTGCGCGATCTCCTTCCATGGACGTTCGAGGCTGATGTGCGGCGAGAGCTGGCCCGCGGCTACCAGGTCGGCCAGACGCCCCAGCCCGACCGAGGCGGACTCGTTCCCGAGCTCGGTGAAGACGTAGAAGCCGTAGAGCGTCGAGCGGCCGGCCACGAAGAACTCCCGCGCGTCGAACGTGACTTCGGCCGAGGCCGAGACGCCGAGCGTGACGCAGACACCGGCGCGCTGCAGCGCCGCCAGCGCGGTGCCGAGCGTCCGCCCGCCCACCGACTCGACGATCAGATCGTACTTGGGCTCTTTCGGGACCTCGTCCCCTACGATCACCTCGTGGGCGCCGAGCTGGCGCACCGACGGCACCTGATCGGCCCGGCGGACGAGCCCGGTCACGTGGGCGCCGGCTAGCCGCGCGAGCTGGACGGCGAAATCCCCGACGCCTCCGGTCGCGCCCGTGACCAGCACGCGCTTGCCGAGGAGCGGACCGCCCTTGCCGAGGGCCAGCAGCGCCGTCAGCCCGGCCACCGGAAACGTCGCCGCCTGAGAGAACGTGACCTTCTCGGGAAGCTCGGCCAGCGCGTTCTTCGGCACGGCTACGCGTTGAGCCCACGCACCTTCGGGCAGGAAGCCGACGACACGCTCGCCGACCTTCGGGCCGGTGCCGTCGGCCACGGCGCGCTCGATGACGCCCGCGAGATCCCAGCCCGGGCGCCATCCGGCCGCGGCCGTCATCGAACGCCGGACTTCCCCACGGTTCAGCGAGATCGCGCGCACGCGCACGATCGCCTCGCTGCGGTCGGGAACGGGCTCGGGGACCGGCTTGAGGACCAGACGACCGCGTGCATCGGGATCGACGACGACGGCAAGATTGCTCAAGGTGCCCTCCGTTGGTGAGGCTGCAGCATACCACTGGGGTTGGGCGGTCGCAGCGCGTTCGAGCGGGAGTACACTCGGTCCGCGATGACGGAGCGGAAGCCACCCGGCCGCAGCTGGGAGTCGTGGCTCGAGGAGCAGATCCGTCAGGCTCGCGAGGACGGCGCCTTCGACAACCTCGAGGGCGTGGGCAAGCCGCTGGCGGATCTCGACAAGGGCTACGATCCCGACTGGTGGGTGAAGAAGCTCATCCAGCGTGAGAAAGTCTCCGCGCTGCCGCCCGCGCTCGAGCTCCTGCGAAAAGTCGAGGTCGAGATGGCGCGGATCTGGAAGTCGCGCGACGAAGCCGAGGTCAGGGCTCGCGTCGCCGTGCTGAACGCCGAGATCTGCAGGGCGAACGCGCGGATCTCCGAGGGGCCGGCGAGCCGGCTCGGCGCCGTGGACGCCGACGCGATCGTGGCGGAGTGGCGCGGCCGCGCCGGCGGTCGCTCCTGATCAAAGGACCATCCGCTCCTTGAAGGCGCGCGCCCGATCGCGGGCGACCTGCAGCTCCGTGCGCGGCCCGTCCTTGAGCTTCACGATCAAGCGGCCGCCGAGCTCGGGCTGAACCTCGGCGACCCACGCCAGGTTGACGATCGCGCTCCGGTGAATCCGCACGAATTGCCGCGGGTCCAGGCGCTCCTCGAGCTCGCCGAGCGCCCGGTCCACGAGATGGCTTCCCGACGCCGTCACCGCGAGGGTCCCCTTCCCCTGGGCGAGGAAGTGCGAGATCGTGGTGACCTCGACGAGCTGAGTGCGCTGCTGACCGAGGTCGAGGCTGATCCGCTCGGCATAGGCCGGCGTGTGCGGATAGTGGCGCGCCAGCTTCTCCAGCACCGCCTGGACGGAGGCTCCGGGATCGCCGCGGTGGCTCTCCAGGCGGTCCAGCGTGCGCTCCAGGCGCTCGCGCTTGACCGGCTTCAGGAGATAGTCGATCGCCGCCGACTCGAAGGCCCGGAGCGCGTGCTCGTCGTGGGCGGTGACGAACACGACCAGGGCGCGGGTCCGCAGCCGCTCCAGCAGCTCGAACCCGGTCATCCCGGGCATGTGAATGTCCAGAAACAACGCGTCCACGTCGAGCGCGGGAACCTCCGCGAGCGCGGTCTCCCCGGTCGTCGCGGTGCCGACCACCTCGACCCGGCCGGTCGACTTCAGGCTCTGCACGACCTGCTTGAGCGCGCCGGGCTCATCGTCGACGACGTAGGCGCGGAGCCGAGCCGTCACGGGCTCTGGCTCGCGCGATCGGGAAGCGTCATCGTGACTTGCCCTCCGCCTTCACGGCGGCCGGCGTCGAGCCTCGCCCGCGAGCCGAAGAGCACGGCCAGCCGGGCGCGCAGGCTGTCGAGCCCGTGTCCCGACGGGACGGTCGCGAGGTTGATGCCCGGCCCATCATCCCACACGCAGATCTCCAGGCGGTCGCCAGCTCGCCGGGCCGCGACTCGAATCTCGGCGCCCGCCGGCCGCGCGGCCGCCACGTGCTTGACGCTGTTCTGCACGAGGGTGTGGAGGGCGAACGGCGGGACCGGCCAGGCGTCGAGCTCGTCGGGCAGGTCGAGCTTGACGCGCAGGCGCTCGCCCAAGCGGGCCTTCTCGATCTCCAGATACGCCTGGACCACCGTGATCTCGTCCCGCAGCGGCCCGACGTGGCGGCCCGACGAATCGAGCGAGGCGCGGAGGAGGTCGGCGAACTCGCCTAGCAGCCGCTCGGCGCGCTCCGGCGCCTCGCGAATCTCTCCCGAGATCGCGGCGATCGCGTTGAAGAGGAAGTGCGGATGAAGGCGCGACTCGAGCGACGCGAGCCGGGCGTCGGCGGCCAGACGCTGGGCCCGCTCGGCCTCGAGCTCTTGCGCGCGCAACCGCTCGCGCGCCTCGTCGAGGCGAGCGCGGGTCCGCTCGTAGATCGAGATTCCTATTCCGATACTGAGCGTCATCACCAGCGTGATGCCGAGGCCCGCGCGCTGGACGGCCCAGAACGAGCTCGAATCGACCAGGCCCAGCAGCACCGCCCCGACGCCCGCCACCAGGGAGCCCGGCACCGCAATGGCCACGAGGGCGCCGGCGATGGCGAGCCAGGTGACGACGGGCGAGCGGGAGGAGAGCCGATGCGCCAGGGGCGGTAGGATCAGCGCGGCGGCCGCGCCGATCACCGTCGAGGAGATCAGCGCGATCGCGAACCGCGCCGGCACCGACGACCAGCCCACCAGGAAGCCGGCGACGATCGCGAACAGCGCCGTGCCGACCGTGGTGACCGCGAGGACCTTCAGCACCGATCGAGAACCCACCCGTATTGGGTCAGGCTCGGCCGCGGACCCTGCTCGCGGTAGGCCGCCTTCAGCTTCGAGCTCATCGCCTTTCTCCTGTGCGCGGTCAACGAGGCTCGGCCTGGCGCGCCGTCGCCAGGTCGATGTCCCGCAGGCCGGGCACCTTGACCGCTTCGGGCGCGAACCGCCCGCCCACCGCGACGCCGCCCGGGAGCGGGCCATATAGCTCGATACCGATCGACACGATGCGCGGCGCGCTCGCCCCCGGTGCCGGCGCGTCCGCGAACTTGACCGAGACGATCGTGAGGATGGGGCCGGTGTTCTCGGGTAGGTCGGGTAGCGGCTGGCGATCGAAGGTCTGGCCCGGGTACACGGTTCGCATTGCCCTCTGGTGCACGTCGCTGTGATACCAGTCGACCAGCGACTTCTTGCCGTCGAACCACGCGAAGATGACTTGTCGGCCGCCCGCCGTCTGCCCCGTCTCCACGCCGAGGCACCCGGGCGCGGCCTTGAGCGCGTTCACGACGCTGGGGAATCCGCGCGGTACCCCCTGCCCGCTGACCGGCGCGACCCACGCACAGCATAGCGTGACGGCGACCGCCCCGGCGCTCACGAGCTGTCCGATCCAGTGTGTCGTCATGGTAGCTCCTCCCTCGACACTCAGGATCGATGCCCGCGCCGACGCTGTCGTCGGAAATCGGACGAACGGTCGGATTCGGGGATGAAGGGCCAGTCGGCGGGAACCGACGGACCTCAGCGAAACCGCGGAGCCACCGCCTCGCCGAAGCGTCGCATCGACTCGACGATCGTCTGGTGCGGCAGGTACCCGTAGCTGATCTGGCACAAGACGTGGTGGACGCCGGCGTCGCGCAGCTCGGCCACCTGGTCGGCGACACGCTGCGTGGTCCCGTAGAGCGTGGACGTCTGGAGCGAGTAGCGAACGCCGTCCTCATGCGACACGTTGGGATCGTTCCACGGGTTCACGCGATTGGCCTCGACGTGGAAGTCGGCCGGGTTGTTGGTCTCGCGGGCATGGACCATGTGCCGGCGGGTCTCCAGGAGCGCCGCGGTCAACTCGTCCTCCGCCTGCGCCTGGCTCTCCGCGACGTGAACGAAGCGCCACAGGGCGGCTTGCTCGCGCAGTGCGCGTTGCCGCTCTGGGGCCAGGCCGCTCTCGGCGAGGCCGGTCTCGTAGAGCGCCAGCCGCTCGGGCACGCGCGCCAGCGGGATGCGCGCCATCATGATCGGCGCGCCGAGACGGCCACACTCGCGGACCGATCCGGCCGACGACACGCTGCGCCAGATGGGCGGATGCGGCCGCTGGCGTGGCTGCGGCCGGAGCGCCGGCACGCGGAGCTGGTAGAACTTTCCGTCGTGCACCAGCGGCGACTCGGTCCACGCGCGGACCATCACGTCGAGCGTCTCTTCCATGCGCTCTCGGCTGTCGTCACTCCTGAGGCCGTAGCCCACGAACTCGTACTCGTTGAAGTTGGTGCCGTGGCCGACGCCGACGTCGATCCGCCCACCCGAGAGGTTGTCGAGCAGCGCGAGCTCGGTCGCCAGCCGGATCGGGTGGCGGAGCGCCAGCTGGATCACCGCAAAGCCGATCCGGATCCGCGATGTCCGCGCCGCCACGACCGACGCGAACGGGATCGGGTCGCAGTAGACGCTCTCCCCCGTGAAGTTGTGCTCGGTGAGCCAGATCCCGTCGAAGCCGGCGGTCTCCGCGAAGCAGGCCTGGGTGACCAGATCGTGGATCGCGCCGTAGTCCGCCTCCGGCGAGCCGGAGTGGGCGAGCGTCAGCCAGCCGAATCGCATCGAGGTCTCTCGGCCCGCCACCTCAGAGGGCGCGCCGGTGAGAGAACGCGATCTCTTCGCTGGTGATGAACTCGAGCAGCACGGCCTGCCCGTCCTGATTGGCCTTGCGGGCGCGCTGGAGCGCCGGAATGATGTCGGTAGGCTTCGTGACTCGCTCGGCCTGTCCGCCCATCGCGCGGCCCATATCGGCGTAGTTGCCGCCGATGTCCCGGGTCCGGTAGCGATCGTGGGAGACCACGAGCGCGTGACGCTCGATCGCCATCGCCGAGTTGTTCAGGACGATCGTCGTGATGGGGATGCCGCAGCGTACGGCGGTCTCGAAGTCGAGGCCGGTCATGCCGAACGCGGCGTCACCCATGAAGTTCACGCAGAACTTGTCCGGCGCGGCGAGCTTGGCGCCCATGATCAGGCCGAGCCCGGTCCCGAGCGCGTGAGACTTGCCCCAGCCCATGTAGCCCCGCGGCGCGGTCGCGCGGTAGAACGGCACGAGCTGATTGCGCGGGCTGCCCGAATCGTGGGTGACGATGGCATCCCGAGCGTCGATCGCCTGCATGAAGTCCCAGATCACGCGATACGGCGTGATCGGCACCTCGTTGGAGGTGAGCTTGGGCATCCACTCCTTGAGCCACGCTTCGCGCGCCTGCTGGACCTCGCCCGCGGCGCCGCCGTCGCGCGAGCGGCCGCCCAGCAGATCCTTGGCCGCGTCGATGAACTGGCGCAGGACCAGCTTGGCGTCGCCGAGGATCGGATGGTCGGCGGTGTAGTTCTTGTTGAGATCGCGCTCGTCGTTCGTGGCGTGGATGATGGTCTTCCCCGCCGGGATGTTCGAGGCCATGCCGTGGCGCGTGAAGCTGCAGCCGATGCCGAGCACGACGTCGGCCTGCGACAGGAAATGATGGGACGGGCCGGACATGACGCCGCCGCCACCGGTGCCGAGGGCCAACGGATGATCCTCGGGAAACGCGCTCTTTCCCTCGAGCGTGGTCATGACGGGAATTTTTAGAAATTCGG
>Ga0209267_1001981_pt1 | contig 13536 bp, 10 predicted proteins | sample GraSoiAngelo_137_FD_185894 | JGI IMG/M metagenome (GOLD analysis project Ga0209267, IMG submission 185894) | Grasslands soil microbial communities from the Angelo Coastal Reserve, California, USA - 14_0929_09_30cm (SPAdes) (version 2) | ecosystem: Environmental > Terrestrial > Soil > Grasslands ... | reverse complement strand
GGGGCAAAAAGTAGTGATCCGCCGCGAGAAGCTGGATTGGGGCGGGACTGGGGCACGCCGCAAATCGCGGAAATGGTGGTTCTCCTGGTAAAACGACAGCCGTAGGATTCGACCCGGAGATTGATTGTGGCGTAAGCCGAGGAAATGGGCAAACTGCGGTCGGAAATTCTCGAAGATTTAACGTGCGATTAACCTACCTGCGTGCGCAGCTCGCTAGACTGCAAATCATCAATGAGGTGGAACACGCCCCTCTGGGCACTGGAAGGCTCGCACGAGAGACGGCGTGCGGGCCTTTCGGTTTTCTTCAAAACTTTATGAGGACGCCACTTCTTCTGAGCTGCGCTGTTTGCGGAGTTCCAGCAGAAATTCTTCCTGACTCAGCGACTCGTGGCGGCGCAGCAATTCGAGCAAGGTGTCCTCGGGTTCTTCTGCGCGCGGAGCTGGGTAATTGTCGCCGTTGAGTGCCGCGAGAGCGCGCGGAGTGATGAGCAATTGCGGCATCGTTCCGGGGCGGCTGGTAAGAAAATTAATGAAGTTTTCCACCTGCGCCCGTTGTTCATCGGTACGCGCGGCGAATTCGATGCCCATCCCAAAACCAGGGTGCATAACCCGTACCATGCCTTCTGCTTGTACTTCCATGCCTTCAGCTTTCAAGCAAAGGACGATGCCAGACCGCTCAGGAAAAGGCGACTCGGTTTCCACGTAGCATCCGCCAAGGCTCAGGTCGGTCAGCCTACATTGAGAAACCGGCTCGGGATCTTCCGGGGGAAGCTCGCGGGCATTGGCCGTGACCCAGGCGCGAAGGTTGGTTCGCAAATTTTCAGACAGGTCAATGAAGCGCACGCCAGATTCGCCGTTCGGGTTAGCCCAGGCGACTTCTCCACGAACCTCTACTTCCATATAGGGGGCAGTTAGACTAAAGTGCGCGCTGATGCCCGCGAAAGGATAAAGCGGCTGGGCGGCCAGCACGTCCAATCCATCCTCGCTTAAATCGAGAAGAATGCCTTCCATCTGCGTCCCGCTTGGAACGCGGAGCTGTACAGGAACCTGAACAGGGACGCGGAATGAACGGCGGCGTTCGCGCTTGACGAGCGCCGTGGCAGCGCGAAGCGTGGCCAAAGCGTGCTGCTCAGAAACCGGTTTGTAGAGCACGAAATTGGCGCCGGCGCCGAATACACTCCGAACTTTTGCCTTGTCGCTCAGAAGAGCGACAGTCACGGCGTGATTTCCCGAGGCCGCCTGGTATGCGTTCTGTAAAACTAAGGCGGCGCTATGGGGATCGTCGTAATCGACGATCACGGTGTCAAACTTCTGCTCCCCCAGACGGCAGATGCCATCGGGATAGCCGCAACTCTGCACCCCGAGGCCGAAGCCGGCCAGCACCGGCGTGAGTACGGCCACCGCTTGCTCGTCTTTGGAAACCAGAAGTGACTGGAGATTCATACGGCGATCATGTCCCCGCAGATCGAGTTCCAGATTACGGCCAGCGCGGAGCGCGGGCTGCGGGCTTGGCGGCCACCGGGCCTGAAGATGCCGATCCGGCTTTGGCGGCCATGCTATTGGTCTGGTCGTCAATCTCCATGAGAATCGTGCTGTCGTCGTCGTCGTTCTCAGCCAGCAGAGGCGCGACTTCGCGCAGCTTTTCCGCAGCCTGCTGCAGCGCTTCAATCTGCTTCCCCAACTGTGCGTATTTGGCTTGCTTGCGCCGCAAGACCTCGTGAATATCTTTCATACCACCCCCTGGGGCGAATTTAAGGACCAACGCGTGAAGCGTCAATTGGATTTGCCGGCAGTGAGATTACCGGGGTAATCACGGGGCGGGGCAGCGCAGGTCGAATTACGGCTCGAAGCAGATAAGAATAGTGCCAATCAGAGCCTTGGCAGGCGATCAGCAGCGCGGCTAGGCAGGGCCCATTTACCCTGGCCCAAAGTCGTCGGGACTTAAGTTTATGAAAAGCCCCGCTGAAAAAGCGGGGCTCAGAAGGGAGAGATATTTTGGTAACCGAGGTCCTGACTATGCAGCCTTAAATTTCCGCCGGACAAGCCCAGCAATTCCTACCAAACCGGTGCCAAGCAGACCGAGAGTACCAGGCTCGGGGGTGACGAAGGTATCTCCGCTAACCGCACCGTGTCCAATCTGCAACGTCACCGACACCTTATTGCCGACGGCATTGATGAACGTGATCCCGTTCAGCACCATGACGCTTCCGCTGGTAAACGACCCTTGAAACAGTGTCGTGCTACTGGAATTCGTGATGTCAATCGTGCCGCCGGTGAAGGTGAACCCGCCGGTAACAGCAGTCAGGGTACCGGTGGTAAGGCTTATTGTTCCGCCCGCTGGCTGACTGACACCGTTAATAGCAAAGAGAGCTGAGGTAACAGATATCGTACCGCTAGCAGCTGGGGGGACACCACTGAATGTGGCAGTTCCGGCAGAAGTGGTGCCAAAAATCGCATAGTCGGTTACGCTGTCTGCAAAAGCTGCTATCGGCAGAGCCAGCGCCAAAACGGCCAACAAAACTACTCTCCTCATAATTCCTCCGGGGACTTTAACTCGCACAAATACATAGCGAGGCTTATTGGACAGCGATTCCTACTTCTCAGCACCCGATATTCCAAAAGGGCCTGATTCTTAAACGGATGATTACAAGCAGCTTACCTGAACAATTTCCGCGCGGCAATAACTAGGAAGATGCAAACCTCTGCATAATTTCAACAACCCTTTGCAGCGATATGGACCCGAACGTGCGCTTACCCTAGCATTTTGGTGGTAGAGGTTTAGCACGAACGGGGGATTTACACGCGCGCGTTTGAGCAATATTCTCCCTTTCGAGCAGTTCTGGGGGAGGGCTGTTCGGGCGTCCCACGACTCTTAAGAGTCCGGGGCGCTTCTTATTTTGGGAGCCAAAATTTAACCTTGTGTAGTGCTGCAGGCCCCAACCAGGCGCCGGCGTGACAACGCTAATTTTTTAGATTAGGATGCGAGCTTCACGGCATGTTGGGCGTCCATTGCCGTAGAATTTCTAAGAGGTAGCACCGCCAGGATCGTGGTGCCAGTTCTTCGCGACTGGATTTCCAGGTGTCCGCCAAGCTGCCGGAGTCTTTCCCTCATTCCCTGTATGCCTACACCAGACCTGCCCGCTCCGGCCAAACCAAGCTGTACCCCAGCGGGTATGCCCTTGCCGCGATCGCTGATTTCGAGTCTGATCGCTTCTGGACCCTGGGAAATACGAATCGCGGCGGTCGAACTGCCCGAATGACGATGAATGTTGGTCAAACCCTCCTGTACCACACGAAATATCGTGGTCTCGAATTCTGGCGAGAGCCGCCCCAAATTTTGCGGAATTTCCAAAGCCACCGGAATCTTGCTCCGCTCGGCAAATCCCTCGACAAACCAACGAATGGCAGAAGGAAGACCAGCCTCGTCAAGCAACGGCGGATGCAGCAAGTGCGAGATGGTGCGCAACTCCTTCGACAACTGCTGAACCAAATGCAAGCTTTCGGCGCAGGCACGAGCTGCGCCATGGTTAAGATTCGCACCATCGCGTTGAATGGTAGCCAAATTCATGTCCAGCGCCACCAGCATTTGGCCGGCACTGTCGTGCAGTTCACGGGCAATGCGACGGCGTTCTTCGTCCTGCAACTGCAAGAGCCGTCCTGACATGGTGCGGAGGTTTTCTTCCGCGCGTTTCTGCTCTGTGAGGTCGGTATTCAGTTCCAGGAACCCCAAAGGCTTGCCTTGCTTATCCGACCAAACCGACCAGCGGCTGGCGACCGTGATCCGCCGTCTGTCTTTTGTGGAATGGATCAGCTCACCTTGCCAACTGCCGGTGCGCAATATCTCGGACCGGATATCCGCGAAAGGCTGCGGAAACTGAGTTTTGAGATAGTCATCGATAGGCTTGCCTAGAACTTCCGCTCTAGTCCAGCCGTAAAGACGCTCCGCGCCCTGGTTCCAGTAAGTGATCCTAGCGTCCAAATTGCGCACGAAAATCGCATCATTGGCGAGGTCCAGGAGTTCGGCTTGCTCTTGCACCTGCGCGGTGCGCCGCTCGAGTTCAGCAGTGCGCTCGCTCACACGCAGCTCAAGTTCGTCGTAGACCTTTCGAAGCGCTTCCTCAGCTTGCTTGCGCTCTGTGATATCACGGGCAATCTTGGAAGCGCCCAAAACTCTGCCGTCGCTGCCCTTGACTGGCGAAATAGTTAGCGAAACATCGATCTGCTTACCGGATTTGCTCAGCCGGATACTTTCATAGTGATCAATTCGTTCGCCGTTTCTCAGTCGCTGCAAAATTCGGGTCTCTTCATCGTACAGAGCACTCGGAATAATCAATTTGAGCGGCTGTCCTATAGCTTCGGCTTTGGTGTACTCGAACATGCGCTGCGCGCCCGCATTCCAACTGGTGATGATTCCGTCCAAATCCTCCGAGATGATGGCGTCATCGGAGGATTCCACCACAGCGGCGAGCCAGGCGTTCGCCTCTTCAGCTCGCTTCTGCGGGGAGACGTTGATCTGACGCTCGCGGATTTTCGGTTCTCCATTCGTTGGTGCCGATCTCTGGATTGGCGTCGAGCCGGAGGCGATGAGGTGCTGGGTTACCGATTCAACCGCGGTGAGCAAATCGCGGGCGACGTCAGATTTTGTGATGTATTCGCGCGCACCAGCCTGTAGTGCCGCCGGGCGCATTTCTGTAGCTTCATACTGGCTGAGGATCAGGATTTCTGACTGCGGAACTTCTTTGCGAATGACGCGTGCGGCCTCCAGGCCATTGAGATGGGGCATGCCGATGTCCATTACAATGACGTCCGGCTTTAGCTCCTTTGCTTTTTGCACCGCGTCGCGGCCATCGACGGCCTCGCCGCACACCTCCCAGTCCGCTCGCGATTTCAGCAGCGATCGCACACCGCGCCGAACTACTTCATGATCATCAGCAATGAGAATGCGGACGGGCTGCATGCCCTTTTGGGCCTCCGGTCGTAAGCTCGTTTCCAGGGCGGCGGATAATTCGCAGATGCTAAAGACAGGACAGCTTGTAATGCTAGTCCCGAGTCACGTAGCCAACCAGAAACCATCGCTCAGGAGTAGCTTCTTTGGCTATACAGGATGTTATGTAAGTGGGATGTGAACAGGCTGTAGCCGTGTACAAAACAGCAGCTTGAGTGCAATTTCTTTGCACTTTCACCGGATTGTCGGCTTGTCCTGCGCCCGGTCGTGCAACCAGGAACATACTTTACATTTTTCAGAGATGGGTTATGATGTCGAGCCACAACCGGCCCATGTTACCCGCCGCCACTCGGGTCCATGGTGCAAGGCTGGTTGACGCGTTGGACGAAGTAGGACGAGGGGGCTCGTCTAATTCGCGCTTGCCTTGGGTTCTCCGTGCTTTAGTGCGCGCGGTGGGCTGGTGAAGAAGTAAGGAGAAGTCCATGCACCCAGCCCCTGTTCCTTTCGCCCGCATATCACACGTTGTTCTTTTGCTGCTCATCCTCGCCGCATTGGCTTCAGCACAGGAAAGTAATGTGCCGCCCCTGATCGTCCAGGCTGTGGACGACTCGCAACTGACCACTCTCAAGGGCAATACACATCCTTTGGCGCGCGCGCAATTCGATCGCGGAGCGGCTCCGCCTGATCTGCCCATGCGACGCATGCTGCTGGTCTTGAAGCGCAGCGACGAGCAGGAATCTGCGCTGCGAAAGCTGCTGGATGACCAGCAAGACAAAGCTTCGCCCAACTACCACAAATGGCTAACACCCGAGCAATTCGGGCGGCAGTTCGGCCCGGCGGATCAGGACCTTCAGGCCGTCACATCTTGGTTGCAAATGCACGGCTTTCAAGTCAGCCAAGTGACCAAAGGACGAACCGTAATCGAGTTTTCTGGCACCGCAGCCCAAGTGCAGGAAGCGCTGCATACCTCGATTCACAAATATGTGGTGGACGGAGAAGAGCACTGGGCCAATGCCAGCGATCCGCAAATTCCGTCAGCGCTGGTGGCGGTGGTGGCAGGGGTGAATACGCTGCACAATTTCTTGAAGAAGCCAATGATTCGCGTTGGGCCGCGTGTTCCGGTCACTATTAAACCAGGGTCGCCTCCACAAGTGACTTTTCCGGCCCAGAACGGATTCCCGACCCTACATGCACTTGGACCGCAAGATTACGCGGTGATCTACAACATCAACCCCGCGTATCAGGCCGGAATCGATGGAAGCGGCACAACCATTGCAGTTGTCGGAAGGTCGAACATCAATGTTCAGGATGTCACTGATTTCAGGAACGCGTTTGGGCTATCTTTCAATCCGCCACAAGTCATTATCGACGGCCCCGATCCCGGAGATTTAGGAGGAGGCGAGGAGTTCGAGGCGGTGCTGGACAACACCTGGTCTGGAGCGCTTGCCCCAAATTCGAATGTGAAGTTCGTAGTTTCCGCCATCACCAACACAACAGATGGCGTTGATTTATCAGAGGTCTACATCGTCGACAATAATCTCGCCGATATCATGACAGAAAGCTTCGGCTCATGCGAGGCTGCTCACACTAGCGCGGAGATCAGTGCTGCAGGCGCGCTCGCCGAGCAGGCTGCAGCCCAGGGTATAACGTACACCGTTTCCAGCGGAGATACGGGAGCCGAGGGCTGTGACAATTTAAGCGAAATAGTCGCCACAGGCGCGGTGTCGGTGAATTTCCTTGCGTCCACGCCGTTCAATGTGGCGGTAGGTGGAACCATCTTCAATGAAGGCACTCAGAGCGGTAAGTACTGGAGCTCATCGCTCCCGCTCGCGGAAACGGCGCTTTCCTACATCCCGGAGAACGTCTGGAACGAAAGCTGTACTGTCTCACAATGCGGGAGCCAGAACGCAAATATTGCAGCCGGCGGCGGGGGGGCAAGCTCATTCTTCAGCAAACCTTCCTGGCAGTCTGGAGTAAGTGGGATTCCCACCGATGGCAAACGCGACATGCCCGATGTATCTCTAACCGCGGCACTGCACGATCCTTATCTAGTCTGCTTTGAATTCTCTTGTGAACAAAACTTTATCTACCTCGTAGGCGGTACGTCAGCGTCGTCGCCATCTTTCGCCGGGATTATGGCGCTAGTTGATCAGAAGATGGGGTCGCGTCAAGGGCAGGCGAATTATGTCCTTTATCGTTTGGCGGCGGCTGAAACGCTTTCGCAATGCAATGCCTCGAACACGACGACTTTGCCCGCTGCCAGTTGCGTGTTCAACGACGTCACCAAAGGCAACAACGTAGTGCCAGGCGAAATCGGCACGCAATACCAATCCGGTGTCGGCTATGACCTTGCCTCCGGCCTAGGCTCCGTGAACGTCTCTAACCTAGTGAACAACTGGAACACGGTTATATTCAGACCGACCAGCACCACCCTGAACCTCAGCCCAACAACCAATATTAGTCACGGCCAGTCTGTTACCGTCACCGCCAGCGTAACTCCCAACAGCGGTACGGGAACGCCTACCGGCGACGTCTCTCTAACTGCCCAGACAGGCTCAAGCAGCTCCGGCCAGACTCTCGTCGACAGCTTTTCGTTAACCAGCGGTTCAATAAACTTGCCAACCCACTTGCTCCCTGGTGGCACGAACTACACCGTTACCGCTCACTATGCCGGTGATGCAACTTTCGGAGGGAGTGACTCCGGTCCGGTTACCGTGACGGTATTACCGGAATCCAGCACAACGACTACAAGCGTGCTTGCCTTTGATCTAGGCGGCAATTCGCTCCCGCTCAGCAACGTGCCATATGGCAATTTTGTTTATTTGCGAGCTGATGTTGCGGGAAGTTCGGGCCAGGGATTTCCGTCCGGATCGGTAAACTTCAACGACAGCGCTGGATCCGTCCCAGGGAATCCTTTCGTGTTGAACAGCGAGGGCAACACAGCAACGCCAAATTTTGTTCTAACTTTGCCCGCAGGGCAAAACTCGATTTCCGCCAGCTATGGCGGCGATGCCAGTTTTAAACCCAGCAGCTCGACTGCTGTAAGCGTCACGATCGCGAAGGGTTCAACCGCTACAGTTCTGACATCGAGCAGCAGCAGCGTTGGTCAAGGCAGCAGTGTTACTCTCACGGCAACAGTTAACACCAACAGCTTGGGAGACGCGCCCGGGGGCACGGTGACATTCTTTTCGGGAACTACTCAACTCGGCAGCGCACCCGCTTTTGGTGGCTTCAACTCTAGGACGGGCATAGTTAACGCGACCGCAAGCCTTACGACTTCGCAGCTACCGAACGGGCAAGACAGCATCACGGCGCAGTATGGCGGAGATCAGAACTACAGCGTTTCGACTTCTGCGGCGATTACAGTCACCGTGCAGCCCGATTTTGCTTTTTCTGGGAGCGCTCCCTCGATTAGCACGAGCCCCGGTGGCTCGGGAACGCTGACGCTTACGATTACCGGGCAGACTGGCTACAACAGCACGATCAGTTTTACGTCGGCGTCCTGCGCGGGCCTTCCCCGTGAAAGCAAGTGCGGCTTCAATCCGCCTTCCGTGGCCGGCAGCGGCACGACGACGCTCACCGTTACAACCACTGCGCCCACAGCAGCGGCACTAAACGGATCCGGCTGGTGGGCAACCGGCGCCGGTTTCACCGTCGCAGCGGTGTTTCTCTGCGGCATTCCGAGAAAGCGACGGTGGAGCGCCGTGGCGTCATTTATCGTGACTGCGTTTCTTATGACAGGTGTTGGCTGCGGCGGTGGCGGGGGAGGCGGCGGAGGTGGTGGAGATCCTGGCACGCCACGCGGCAGTTACACTGTGGTCGTGACGGCGACGGGTGGCGCGCTCAGCCATACCGTGAATTTCACTTTGAACGTGCAGTAGCCGTGAAATGGCTTTAGCGAATAAACGGCCCAGACTGCGTCTGGACCGCTGCATTAACTCGCAATTGCTCGGGGCAGCTCAAACGTCAAACTTTTTGCGTGCCTTTTTGGGGGTCTAACTTGCTCGAACGTGCACTGCCGCGGCTTCTTCTCCGGACGCCAGCGCAGGAATTTTGTCCCGTGGCGGAAGCGGCCGCCGGAGAAGTGGTCGTACTGCACTTCGCAAACTAGTTTTGCCTTGAGCGGCTGCCACTCGGCGGAGCGACGTGTGCTCCAGCGGCTGGGGCCTCCGGGAGCGCGTCCGGTGAATCCGGGCGGACCGATCAGCGGCTTAACGATTTTCTTCAGCTCGCGGCGTTGCGCTGCATTGAAGCTCGAGGTGAATCCCACATGATCGAGTTGCCCCTGTTCGTTGTACAAGCCGAGCAGGAGTGAGCCGATGCCTCCGCCTTTTTCGGCGTAACGGAATCCTCCGACTACACAGTCAGCAGTGCGAATGCGTTTGATTTTGACCATGGCTGTGCGTTCACCGCTGCGATAAGGCTCATCGAGTCGCTTGGCGATGATTCCATCCAAGCCCATGGCGCCCAGTTCGCGCATCCAGTTTTCTGCTTGGTCTCGATCGTGCGAGGCTGGGGAAAGGCGAAGCACGCCTTCTGCGGGCAAGTTTTTTACCGGCAAATCATGGAAAAATTCCTCCAGCTTTGCGCGCCGTTTTGCCAGCGTCAATTTCGTGAGCAGCTTGCCATCGTCATCTACCAGCAGATCGAAGCACATGAGAGTCGCTGGCGTTTCTGCTGCCAGCTTGCGAATGCGCGACTCGGCAGGGTGAATACGCATCAGCAGATCATCGAAGGCAAGCTGCTCGCCCGAGTAGATGACAATTTCGCTGTCGACTACAAAGCGTGAGTGCGGCAACTTGCGAAGAGCGGTGACGAGTTCAGGAAAATATCGCCCTAACGGCTGTCCGGCTTTCGATTGCAGCAGTACCTGGTCGCCGCTGCGAAACGCCAAACAGCGAAAGCCATCCCACTTGGGCTCGTAGAGCCAGCCTTCACCGCTGGGAATCTCAGCCACAGATTTTGCCTCAGCGGGTGGATAAGGTGGATGAATCGGCAGTCGAATAGACGGAAAGCTCTGTTCCAACGCTTCTGCGGGAACGGCGCCTGATGCGACTGTCCCGACCGGCTCCGTTTTGCCTTTTGCTTTGCGCATCACCGCTTCGATGCCGGCGCCAAGCCGCCCGCTGCACCGGGGACAAGGGCACGATTGCCGTAGACAAAAGCTGTCACCTGCCATTGTGGAAACAGGTTCCACGGCTGCATTTGGCTTTGACAGTCGAAGCAAACGTTGTGAGACTCTGCATAGCGATTCTCGACAGAGCTATGAAGATCACCTTCGCCGGTTGCGTCCTATTAACGATATTTTCCCTTTCGGCTCCGTCACGCCCGTCAGATTCCTGGATCCACGAAAGCAAGCTGCTGGCTTTGGAGAATGCCTGGAACCAGGCGCAACTGCACCATGACTCGAAGGCTCTCGACAGCTTGGTCAGCGACACATTTGTGTACACCGACTACGACGGGACGGTGATGAACAAGGCCCAATTCCTCGCGGACTTAAAGGATCCCACATATCGCGCCACGCTGATCACCAACGAGGGGATGAGAGTTTTTTCTTATCAGGACATGGCCATTGTCATTGGCCGTTATCACACCAAGGGTTCGTATAAGCGCAAGCCCTTTGAGCATTATGGCCGTTTCACCGATACCTGGGTTTACCAGGATACGATGTGGCGGTGTGTGGCAAGCCATACCAGCTTGATCGAGAAGAAGTAGAAGGCGAGTTGCTGCGGTTCTAGTTAAGCACTGGCAGGGTGCACGAGCGCGTCGATGGCGCCATCAATGCTGGGGAAAATCAGGAAGAGCGGCTCTACTCCGGTAATTTCAAATAGCTTCCGGACGCGATCATTTACTCCGGTCAAAATCATCTGCTTTCCTGCTTTGTGCCTGGATACGTGAGCCCTGACGATTGATCCCAGGCCGGCGGAATCTACGTATGGCACCTCGGCGAAATCAATGATCACAATAGGGGCCTCTTCAACCTGTAGCGCAGTTTGAAACGAGGCCAGGTTTTGCAGTGTCAGCGGTCCGCGAAAACTGAGCACACGCTGGCCGTGGATTTCTCCTGCAAAGCGCGCTATGGTCGAGTCGTTCGGCGACATGGAGCGCGATTCTATTGCACATCTCCGAGGATAATCAAGCGTCTTTACATTTGCGAGGCATGATTTGTGACGCTTACCTGCGAGCGATACCGAAGGACGTCTGCGGCGGTATCGAGGCCCTTAAGGAGGCGGCTCCTAATGCGGTGTCGGTTTCCTCGGTTTCCGCTATATTCAAATTGCCGCACCGAAGTATCCTCTATAGCACTCTATGATCCGATTGCGGGTCACGCGGAACAGCCAAGCGGTAACCTGCTCCGCCGGTTTCATCATCCGGTAGGCCTCGACGAGCTCGTAGAAAACATCCTGCAGAATGTCTTCTGCATCGCCCTGGTCGGCCACTCGCCTCTGGATGAAGTTGCGAAGCCAGCCTTGCTCCCGCTCGATCGCTTCGGAGATCCGTTGGTCTTGCTCCGCCATGAGCCACCGTTTTCTCAGCGCCTCGTCCATCTGCGGTTGTAGACGAATGAGCAAGGCAAATATTTTAGCGAAAATGCTTCTGTCGCAAGCGACGATTCACGTAGCGGCAGTTCTTTTGCCTAAGCTCCAGATCGATTGGATCTGCTGTTCCGGGCTGTGCTTTGAAGTATCTGAGGGCGTCATAACAGCCGTCCAATTGAACTTTTGATCCCGCTATCAACACAGCCCGTTGTCTGAACCGCCATTCATTACATCGCAGGGCCAGCAGCTTTGGTTCTGCTGCAGCACGGCCGTTCGTCGCGGCTGGAATGCTAATCTGAGCGATGGTGTTCCTGATTCCCAAGAACGTCAGGCAGTTTGCGCTGATTGTCCCCTGTCTGCTCGCTGGCATGTTCGTACAAGCCAGTCAGAAACCGCCGGTTGAGTCATCGCACAATGCCTGGTCGATCCGCTGGCAGCCTGTCATCATCGTCAACGGCGCGCCTGTGCTTTTCCTGGTGAATCCGCCGGCGCGGCTCGCGACTCTTTCTGGAACGTGGTTAGACCACGAGGTCTCTTTCAGTTTCGATAAAGTCACCAGGAAATGGTTCGGACTCGCAGGGGCGAGCCTGGAGACACATCCTGGCACCTATACATTGGAGCTAAAGGGCACAATGGCCAGCGGCAGGGAAGTGTCTTTTCAGCGAAAAGTAACCGTTCGGGCGGCAAAATATCCCAGCATCGCCGTAACGGTTGCGAAAAAATTTACCGAGCCAAGTCCGGAACAGCTACAGCAAATCAAACAAGATCAGGCCGTCAAACAGGAAAATTTTCGAAGTGTTGATCCAGAACGCGAATGGTCGGGCCGCTTCCGTCCACCAGTGAATGCGACTATCTCCGATGTGTTTGGCACGCGCCGCACCTTTAATGGCAAAGTGCAAAGCATGCATCAAGGGCTGGATTACGCCGTGCCATCCGGCACACCGGTCCTCGCCTTAAATACGGGAACGGTGCTTCTCGCCCGGCCGTTATATTTCGAAGGAAATTGCGTCGTGTTGGATCACGGACAGGGTCTGCTCACACTTTATTTGCATCTTTCGGAATTCAAGGTCAAGGAAGGTGATCGCGTCGAGGGTGGGCAAGAGCTCGGTTTGAGCGGAGGCACGGGTCGCGCCACCGGACCTCACCTGCACATAGCGGTACGCTGGCAGGGCATCTACCTCAATCCCGCGACCTTGATGAAACTCAAGCTGCCATGATGACGCGACCACGTCGCGTCCGTGCGCAAACTCAACTTCTCGATCCGGAGCCTGTGCCCGCGCGAGCGCTCGGAAACGACCGGATCACGCCTCTCAGTTCAAAATTGCGGATCAGCCGGTGCAGGTAATTCGCATGCACCCCCAGAATACGGGCGGCTTCCGTGTAATTGCCTCGCGCCTGTTCCAGGGCGTTCACAATCAAATTCTTCTTCAGCTCTTTGACAGCCGCGTGGTACTTCGCGGGGACTATGCCGGGCGGCGGTTCTTTTTCCAGGACGGACTCCGGCAAGTCCTCAGGCAAAATCACTTCCGACGAACCTAGCACGAGCGCCCGCTCCATCGCATTCTCGAGCTCGCGCACGTTGCCAGGCCAATCATAGTTAGCCAGGCACGCCATAGCGTCCGGAGAAATTTGCTTCGGCTTCAGCTTGCACTTGGCGCTGCATTTGGAAACAAAATACTGGGCGAGCGTGGGAATATCTTCGCGGCGCTCGCGCAGCGGAGGCATGACCAGCGTGACCACATTGAGCCTGAAAAAGAGATCTCGCCGAAATGTCCCGGCGTGAATTGCTTCCTCTAAATCTCGGTTGCTGGCGGCGATGAGCCGCACATCGACCGATATTGGACGCGTGCCGCCCAGCCGCTCAATCTCGCGCTCTTGCAGTACGCGGAGCAGCTTTACCTGCAGCGCGGGAGCGAGTTCGCCAATTTCATCCAGGAAAACGACCCCGCCATCGGCCATTTCCAGGCGGCCTTTCTTTTGTGCAACCGCGCCCGTGAAGGCCCCGCGCTCGTGCCCGAAGAGTTCGCTCTCCAGCAAGCCTTCTGGAATGGC
>Ga0209267_1001974_pt1 | contig 13575 bp, 15 predicted proteins | sample GraSoiAngelo_137_FD_185894 | JGI IMG/M metagenome (GOLD analysis project Ga0209267, IMG submission 185894) | Grasslands soil microbial communities from the Angelo Coastal Reserve, California, USA - 14_0929_09_30cm (SPAdes) (version 2) | ecosystem: Environmental > Terrestrial > Soil > Grasslands ... | reverse complement strand
ACGTCGTCCATGTAGATGACGGCGACGGTCTTCACGCCGTTGGCCGCGAGCATGTCGGCGGCCGCGGCCATCAACACGTACGGCTGGGGCAGCATCGAGAAGAAGTACGGAAGCTTCATGTCGACGAGCTTCATCGAGAGCGCCGTCGGCGCCAGCACCGGATAGCCGTGCTTGTCGGCCAGCGGGGCCACGGCGAAATTGGCGGTGGAGCCCCAGGGCGGCAGGATCAGGTCGACCTTGTCGGTGACCATCAGCTTCTCGAATGTGCGGACGATCGTCTCGACCTCGCTCCGGTCGTCGTAGCTGATCAGCTCGACTTTGCGCTTCTGGCCCTTGACGTTGACGCCGCCGGCGGCGTTGACCTGCTCGGCCCACAGGATGTAGCTGGGCTCTTGCGTGGCCTGAGCGCCCGGCGCGAAGGGCCCCGTGCGCGAAATGGCATAGCCGATCTTGATCGGCGGCGCGTCGGACTGGGCTCTCGTGTCGAGGCTCGCGCCGGCGAGAACGACGGTCACGACGAGGGCGAAGGTGAGCACACGCATCATGGTGGTGTCTCCTCCGGCGCCGCCCTTGGCCGTCCTCGCAGCGCCATTGCTTCGCCGGATTATATGCCACCGTCTACGCGAACGAGCGCGCTACTCGGCGCCGAGGACCACGATCTCGACCTTCGTCACGCCGTCGCCGATCATGCCGAGGGCCTTCGCCGCCGCCCGACTGAGGTCGAGGACCCGATCGTTCGCCCACGGGCCCCGGTCGTTTACCCGGACCACGACGCTCCGGCCGTTCTCGACGTTGGTCACACGCAGGCGCGTCCCGAACGGCATCGTGCGGTGCGCGGCGGTCAGCTTGTTCATGTCGAAGGCCTCGCCCGAAGCGGTCGCGAGCCCATGATGACGTTGCCCGTACCACGAGGCGAATCCGACGATGCGGGCTCCCGGCGCCACCGACGCCGGCGTCGCACGGGTGGGCTTCGTCGAGGCGCAGCCGGCCGCCGCGAGCGCCAGCACGGCGAGGGCGAAGCCGACCAGCTTGTACGGCCGACACTGGGTCTGCACGACCGTACCGGGGTGCGCGGGCTCCGGCGCGCGACCCTAGCGGGTGGCCGTGGTCCGATCGGGCGGCGTGTCCCCGAGGAATTTCAGGGATTCGTGCCCTCGGATGACGTTCGGGGTCACGATCCAGGATCCACCGCAGGTGGCCATCGCCACCTTGCCGGCCGTCGAGGGCGAGGCGATCGCGGTGACGCCGCTGCCGATCCCACCGAGAATGCAGAACGTCGCCTTGAGCGGCGCGTACATCAGCGTTCCCAGTGCGCTGCCGGCCGAGGACCCGATCTCAACCGCGGTCGACGACGAGCCGGCCCAGCTCGGCGCGCTCGAACCGACCAGGCTCAGCGTGAGAAGCAGCATGACACTACGTCGCATGGCGTGGGCCCTCCTGTCAGTCTCGATGCTTCACGATACCCCATATCGCCGCGCGAAGCGCGTCGAGGCGGAAGGGCCGGAGGCGCGCCGTCGTCGAAATCGGCGTGTGTCAGTTGCTCGAGCCGCCGCGACTGCCCCAGTCGAAGAACAGCACCTGGACTCGATACGACGCGGCCGGCACGACCGCCGTGGTGAAATAGGCGCGGTTGCCCGGGGGCACACTGCCCAGCACCCAGGTCGACGAGGTCCCGACGACCTTGCCGGAGGCGTCGAGACCCTCGATGGAGAGCTGCATCCGCTCGGCCGGGTTTCCGGGGTGCGTGTTGTACACGTACCCGCTCAGGACGGGGTGCGTGGCGCTCTGCGCCACCTGATACTCGATTCGGAAATATCGATCGAGGGTTTCCTGCGCGTAGTTCGCCGCCACCGCGCTGTCGGTGGCGAGCAGCACCACGGCTGCGAACACGAACGCGAGACGAGCTCCACGCATCGGCGCACCTCCGCCTCAAGAACTCGGAACCAAGGGTATCGGTTTCGCGAACCCGGCTCCGCACGCACCTATAGGATGAACGGTGGCGCGTCCACGATTCTCTATCGCGCGACTCAGCCCGGCTTTTCGGTTCGCACCGTGTAACCTCTGCGCTCCATACATCGGTTGAACACCATTCGGTCGATACGCGGCGAGCCCGGCAGCGCGACCGTCTGGGGATCATGGGCCTCCTTCCGGCACAGCGCCATGTCGCGGTCGACCTTCGCCGCTGTCGCGCCCTGCTTTTCGTACACCCACTCTTTCTCCGCGCACCCACCGAGCAAGCCTGCCGCGCAGAGGAGGATCGCCAGGCGCCGCATCACTCGATGACCCGGTCGGCGCGCTGGAGCAGCGACGACGGAACGTTGACGGGAATACCTCGCGCGGCGCGGAGATTCACCACCAGCTCCAAGCGCGACGCGCGCCGGATTCCCAGCTCGGCGGGCTTGGCGCCTCTCAAAATTCGGTCCACGAGCTCCGCGGTCTGACGGAAGACGTCGGTCCAGTTCGCGCCGTAGGCCAGGAGGCCGCCGGCGTCCGCGAAGTCACGAGATGGGAACACCGCCGGCAGCTTGCCGCGGCTCGCGAACTTGGCAAGCCGCTGACGATTCGCGAGCGTGATCGCGTCGGGGAGCACGATCAGTGCCTGCGGGCGCGACTGGTCGACCCGGCTCAGTGCCTCGCGAATGTCTGCCTCGCCGGTGATCTCGATCGGCGTCAGCTCAACACCGCGCGCCTTCGCGGCCGCTTGCGTCGCCCGCAGATCGGCGGCGCCGCTCGCGCTGGTCGAGCTCCAGAGCACGACGGCCCGGGTCAGCTTGGGCACGACCTGGCGCAAGAAATCCAGACGGCGCGCGTTCAGCTCGGGGGCGAATGTCGTGAGCCCGGTGAGGTTCGTTTCCGGATTCGCGGGCTCCCGGGCGAGCCCGGGGGCGGCCGGGTCGTCGATGGAGACCATGACGATCGGGACGGTCTTCGTCGCTTGCCGCGCGGCCGCGATGGCCTGCGGGCCAACGGCCACGATCACGGCGACGTTCAGGCGCACGAGATCGTCGGCATGTTGTTGATAGAGCTCGGGCTTGCCCTGAACGTAGCGGTACCAGATCTTGACGGACTGGCCCTCGACCCAGTCGCGCTCGCGCAGTCCCTCGCGCAGGACCGGGACCGAGTCCGGCGTGGGCTCGTTGGCGAGAAAGCCGACCCACGGAATTCGGGTGTCGGGCTGGGCCGTCGGCGATCGCGGCGCCGCGACGATCAACGCCCCGGCCAGCAGCGCGAAGCCGGCGCGCGCGATCTGCCGCGCCGCGGCGCGCCTCACGTCCGGGCGAGCGTCTCCCACGCGGCGACTTGCACCGCGCGCAACGGCGTCGCCTCGAAGGCGGAGCCGGTCGCGCCGGTCGGCGAATGCTCGCGGCCCGTGACGTCGGGTGCGTGCGGACCCAGAGTCATGGTCGGAGCCTATCAAACGGTCGGGGAAATTGGTATGATTCGCTCGATGGCGCAAGGGCTGCGAGAGCTGGTGGGACGCGTGATGATCGATCCGGAATTCCTTGCCGAGTTGCAACGTGCGCCCGAAACGCTGCTGGCCGAGTACGAGTTGAGCGACGCCGAGCGCGCGACGGTCCAGCAGGCTCTCGCCCGGCTCGCGAAGACGCCGTCGAACGAGCGGCGACACCAGTTCCGCAGCAGCCTCATCAGCCGCGTGGCCACCTAGGCCCCGCTTCACCCTCGCGTGCAGGCGTCGGCCGAAACACTCGCGTTCCTGCACGACGTTCGTGTGTTCGAAGCCTTCGCCGATCCCGATCTCGTCGCCCTCACCGCGCGCCTGCGCGAGCACGACCTCCGCCGGCACCAGATCCTGTTTCGTGAGGGCGATCGCGGCGACGAGATGTTCATCGTCCGGCGCGGCACGATCCTCATCTCCAAGGCGGTCACGGGCAAGGTGGAGCAAGTGCTGGTCCGCGTCGAGCCCTTCGACTTCTTCGGCGAGATGAGCCTGTTCGACGGCTCGCCCCGGTCGGCTACCGCCCAGGCCGAGACGGACGTGGAGCTGCTGGTCCTCGGACGCGATAGCCTGCAGGCGATGACCGAGACTGCGCCGCGCGCCGCGGCCGCGTTCTTCTACGCGATGGTCCAGGTCTTCATGGAGCGACTGCGCCGGTCCACACAGCAGGTGGCCGAGGCCACCCGCTGGGGCCTCGAGGCTACCGGCCTCGACGTCGAGGCGCGCTGATGCCGCGGCCGTCACCCGCGAAGTTCGAGCTGCTCGTCCGGCGGGACGGCGAGGACGATTTCGAGCTCCGCCAGGTCGCGAGCGTGATCGGCTACCTCAACTCGCGGCCGCGCCGGCTCGACCAGGCGTCGTACGAGATCTCCGAGCTGCGCTCGCGGGTCGCCCTCACGCCCGGCTTCATCCTCAAGAACAGGACAACGGACCGATTCCTCCTGCTGTCGGCCCAGGAGCGCTTCCTCTGGGATCAGATGGACGGCTCCACCTCGCTGCAGGAGATCGCGACCGCGTACGTCCTGAAGTACGGAGAGTTCGATTTCGAGATCATCCCGAGCCTTCTGCACAAGCTCCAGCGGGCGCAGTTGCTGACGTTCGAGCCGACGTCGCGGCTCCGGGCGGCGCTGGCGCGCAACCGAGGCCGAGTCATCGTGAAGGCGCTCGAGCTCGCGTTGACGGGCCTCGAGCGCATTCGGATCTCGAGCCACAACGTCCAGCCGTTCTTCCAGGCGCTCTACCGATACGGCGGGTTCCTCCTCTTCACGCCGATCGCCGCCATCGCGTGTGCCGTGCTCGCCGTCCTGGGCGCCGTCGCCGCCTTCGTGCTGTTCCACGACCTGCGCGACATGCTCGAGGGCTTCGGCGGCCATGCCCTGCGCGGCATCCTGACGGTCAAGCTGGTCTTCTTCGCCAGCGTGGCGCTCCACCAGTTCGTGCACGGGCTGGCCTTCTACATCGACGTCACCGACATCTTCATGGCGACCCGCCGCGCCCGCGTCATCACCGCGGTGACGGGCGCGCTCGTGCATCTGGTCCTCGGCGCCATCGCGTTCATCGTCGCGGCCCAGGCCCCGGCCGGCAGCTTCACGCAGGCCTTCGCGGCGGCGTCCGGGATCATCCAGTGGCAGGCGCTGGTGGTCGCGCTCTATCCCTTCTGCTTCATCGAGATGGACGGCTACCACGTGCTCGTCGACGTACTCGGCGTGCCCACCCTCAAGTCCGACGCGATCGCGTACACGAAGAGGCTCCTCAGCGGCGCCGGGCGCATGCGGCAGGGCCGCGAGGAGCTGCTCTGGATCGCCTACGTGGTGCTCTCGACGCTCTCCGTCGCCTCGTTCATCGCGTTCAACGTCTGGATCATCTTCAGCGCCACGCACTGATTCGGCGCGACCCGACCTCAGCCCGCGGCGTCCCCAAGCAGCGCGTCGACCGCAGCCGCGATGTCCCGCGCTCGCTCCGCTCCGCCGCGCCCACCGGCGGCTGAAGGGACGTCGAGCGTCGGCGGCCGCTCGGTGTGGGCGACCTTGACGACCTCGGCCTGCGCGCGCGCCCGTAGCGCGTCGCCAACCAGCGCCGCCACCTCGGCGATCACGGCCAGCCCGAGCGCGGCGCGGTCGCCCGCGGTCTTGGCCGACGCCAGCCCCGCCACGAGCGCGGCGCGTAGCCCCTCGGCGATCCTCACACGGCCGCGACCGATCTGAACCAGGTCGCGCGCGACGGGCCCCCACTCGAGCGAGACGGTACGGGCGACCGATTCCACGAAGGGCGCCAGCGGCCCGGCGCAACGCGCCGCGACCGCGGCGGCCACGCCCACCCAGACTGCATCCGGTAACGGCCGGCTGGCCGAGGGCAAGGGCTCGTCGAACAGGATTCGCGCGAGGTCGCCGTCGGGTCGCAGCAGCAGCGCGTCCTCGAGGCGACGCCCGAGCGTCCAGAGTCCGCAGCACACGCCATCGGACGCGTCGACGATCCGGCGCGGTGTGTGGCGGACGACGTTCTGCCAGTCCGGGCGATAGTAGGCGATGCCGCGCCAGACGACTTTCTCGATCCGCCCGCGCAGCTGCACGTAGAGGTCGTCGCCCACGAACAGATGCTCCGAGGGCGCGGGCCTCCACGCGAGGCCGCCGCCCATGAACGTCGCGAGCGGATCGGGAACATCGGGCTCGTAGCGGAACGACTCCAGCAACGCCAAGAAGAGCTGCTCGGTCGGATAAGGCCCGCGATAGGCGAGGGGACCTACGCCCTGCTCCGCCGCGCGAGCGGCGATGAAGTTCAGGACGGCGGTTCCGCCGCCCGGCGGCAACCGCGCGGGCTCCCCGAGGACGGGGATGCGGTCGATCCGGGCCCAGTCGAGCGCCTCGAACAGCGTCAGCCGAGCTCCGTGCCAGCCGTTGACGCGGGGCTCGGCGGCATGCCAGAGCCGATCGGACCAGCCCCACGGCGCCTCGCGCGTCGCCCGAGGCTCGATGCCGAGCCACGAGCCGTCCGGAATTCGGACCCAGGCGCTCTCGAGCGACCCCGCGGCCGTCGGGCGGAGCACGGTGACGAGCGACCCCCGACGATCCACGATCTGCACGAAGCGGAATGATACAATTGTGCGGTCAATGGAGACTTGGCTCTCCGCGCTCGAGATCGCAGATCTCGTTCGGCGAAAGGAGGTCAAGCCGCTCGAGATCCTCGACGCGATCCTGGCGAGACTCGAAGCGGTCAACCCCATCCTCAACGCGTTTTGCCTGGTCACGGCCGACGTCGCTCGGGTCGCCGCGCGCGAAGCGGAGATCGCCGTGATGAAGGGTGAGCCGCTCGGTCCGCTTCACGGCGTGCCCCTGTCGGTCAAGGACGTGCTGCCCACGCGCGGCTTGACGACCACGGGCGGCTCGCGGCTCTTCGCCGACTTCCTCCCGGAGGAGGATGCTCTCGCGGTCGGTCGGCTCAAGGCGGCTGGCACGGTTCTCCTCGGCAAGACCAACACCTCGGAGTTCGGTCACAAGGCGTTCACCGAGAGCCCGCTGTTCGGCGTCACGTGCAATCCCTGGGATCCGACGTTGACCCCGGGGGGCTCGAGCGGCGGCGGCGCGGCCGCGGTCGCGAGCGGCGTGGGCCCGATCGCCCTGGGCACCGATGCCGGCGGCTCGATCCGGATCCCGGCCTCGTTCTGCGGACTGTACGGATTCAAGCCGTCGTTCGGCCGCGTGCCGGACCGCGCGGTGTTCGGCGGCTTCGAGCGCGTCAACCACGTCGGCCCGATCACCCGCACGGTGCGCGACGCGGCGGCGGTGCTCGACGTCGTGGCCGGCGGCGATGACCGTGACCGCGGCTCGCTGCCGCGCGAGGTCGGCTCGTTCCTCGAGGCGTGCGACGGCGAGGTGAAGGGACTCCACGTCGCATGGACTCCCGATCTCGGCTACGCGGCGGTCGATCCGAAGATCCTGGCGATCTGCGAGAACGCCGCGGGCGCGTTCGAGACCCTCGGCTGCCACGTGGAGGTCGTCAATCCCGGGTGGGAGAATCCCGAGGAGATCTTCGCCACGATGATCGCCGCGCAGTTCTATGCCGCCTGGTCGGATCGGCTGCCGGACGCGGAGCCCGACATGGATCCCTCGCTGGTGCGGTTCATCCGGCGCGGCGGCGCGGTCACCGCGCGCGACTACTTGCGCGCCGTGGCGCGAATCGAAGAATACTGGCGCGAGGCGCAGACGTTCCTCGAGCGTTTCGATGTGCTGCTGATGCCGACGGTCGCGGCGCTGCCGTTCGCCGCGGGCGCACACCCGCCGCGCGAGATCGCCGGGCAGGACGTCTCGGTGCTCGGCTGGATGCCGTTCACGTATCCATTCAACCTGACGGGCCAGCCTGCCGCGAGCGTGCCCGCGGGATGGACCGACGAGGGGCTTCCGGTCGGTTTGCAGATCGTGGGGCGCCGCCACGCCGACGGAACCGTGCTGGCCGCCTCTGGAGAGATCGCCGTCCGGCCATGTGAGGCCGCGCGCCGCCACTCCCGATGACTGACCGCGCGCGATGGGCGCTCGTCACGGCGGTCCTGTTGGCCGTGCTCGCGATTACCATCTGGCTCGTCGCCGCGGACGCCCCGATCGTCCGTTTCGTGGTTCGCCTCTACCAGGACAAGAAATTCCTGAAAGAGACGGTGAGGTCGTGGGGCTTGATGGCGCCGCTCGTCTTCATCGCCATCCAGGCGATCCAAGTCATCATCTCGCCGATCCCGGGCGAGATCACGGGGCCGGTAGGGGGCGCGCTCTTCGGAACCTGGCTCGGGCTGATCTACTCGACGATCGGCCTGACTATCGGCACGCTCTTCTGCTTCTGGGTGGGGCGCAAGTGGGGGGAGCCGCTGGTGCGGCCGTGGCTCAGCGAGCACCACTGGAATCGGATGAACTTCGTTCTCGAGGCAGAAGGCGCGATCATCTGCTTCATCCTCTACCTGATCCCGGGCTTTCCGAAGGACATCGTCTCGTACCTGTTCGGGATCAGCCCGATGCCCTTCTGGCTGTTCGCGATCGTGTCGACCGTGGCGCGCATCCCGGGCACGTGGGTCTCCTCCTACTTCGGTGCGCACGTGGCCGAGCAGCAGTATATCTACGCGATTGCCTTCATGGCGATCGTCGTCGCGCTCTGCCTGCCGCTCTATTACTATCGCGATCGCATCCTCAAGCGCTTCCACAAGTCGCGGCCGGGCAAAGGCGAGCACCGAGAAAGCGCTTGACGGTCCCGGCTGGGCCCGATAGACTTCTCGGCACGCTATGGGTGCTTCGACTCGCGGGTTCTTCGGCTTCTACTTTTACTTCGGCGAGGTCCGCCCAGGCGCTCTGACTTGATCTAAGCAGGGGCCGCGGGCGGACCGAAAGCCCGCGGCGCCGATCGAATCCAGGCCGTGGGCTCTCCCCGCGGCCTTTTCTTTTGTTCGCAAGCGGGACCTGACGGTCCCCGTTACAACGATCGAGCGTAGAAGCAACGATCGGGCGTAGAAGCCAGAAAGCACCGCCAAGGAGAAAGCGGACCAGTAGAGCCGGTAGAGACGGACCGGGAAAAGCGGGCGAGCGGAGCCGGGTCGCGCCTATGTCAGGCCACCCTCGGTGTGAGCCGGTCTCCAAGGCACCCCGCTACAAAGGAGCCAGTCATGATCATCGTGCTGAAGTCGGGAGCCTCGGACGCTGCGGTCGAGGATGTCTGTCATCGCATCACCGCGATGGGCTACAGCCCCCACACGATCCGCGGCGCGCTGCGCACTGTCATCGGCGCAGTCGGCGACGATCGCGGCAAGGACGCGCTGCGCAGTCTGGAATCGCTCGAGTGCGTCGAATCGGTCACGCCGATCCTCAAGCCCTTCAAGCTCGCCAGCCGGGAGGTGCGCGACGAGCCGACCCAGGTCCGGGTCGGCGACGTGACGATCGGGGGGCGCTCCCTGGTGGTCATGGCCGGACCGTGCTCCGTGGAGTCGCGTCCGCAGCTGCTCGAGGTCGCGGAGAAGGTGAAGGCGGCCGGTGCTCACGTCCTGCGCGGCGGCGCCTTCAAGCCGCGCACGTCGCCCTACGCCTTCCAGGGCCTCGAGGACGAAGGGCTGAAGCTCCTGGCCGAGGCCAAGCGCGAGACCGGATTGCCGATCGTCACCGAGGTCATGGAGCCGGACAAGGTCGACGTCGTCGCCGAGCACGCCGATATCCTACAAATCGGCGCCCGCAACGTGCAGAACTTCCCGTTGCTCAGGCGCGTGGGCGACGCCGGCAAGCCCGTCCTCCTCAAGCGGGGGATGGCGACGACGATCCAGGAGTGGCTCTTGTCGGCGGAGTACGTGCTGGCGCGCGGCAACCCGAACGTGATCCTGTGCGAGCGCGGGATCCGGACGTTCGAGGCCTCGACGCGGTTCACGCTCGACCTCAATGCAGTCCCGGCGGTGAAGAAGCTCTCGCATTTGCCGATCCTGGTCGATCCAAGCCACGGGACAGGCCACTGGGAGTTCGTGGAGGCCATGGCGATGGCCGGTGTCGCGGCCGGCGCCGACGGACTCATCATCGAGGTGCACCCCCGCCCGGAGGAGGCGCTGTCCGACGGCCCCCAGTCGCTCAAGCCCGAGCGCTTCGCCGCGCTGATGCAGCGGCTGCGCCGCATCGCGCGGGCCATGGACCGCGACCTCTAGGGGCTATAATCTTCGGAGATGCGTGTGCACGTCTCCAGGCGCGTCAGCCGGCGTCCGCTCGCCATCGCGATCGGGGTGTCGGTCGGCCTTCACTTGCTCCTCCTGGCCGTCGTGCTGCTCGTGCGGCCGCCCGCAAATCCCTATATGGTCAAGCGTGGCGAGCCCTTGTTCATCGAGCTGCCGAAGGCCGAAGGGCCCGCTGAGCGTGGCGCACCGCCCGCGCCGTCCCCCACGCCGAAAGGTCAGCCGGCGCCGCCCGCACCACCGGCTGTGAAGGCTCAGCCGCAGCCCCGCGTGGCGCCGAGCCAGCCCCAGCCGGCCCCGGCATCGCCGCGGGCTCCGCAGCCTCGAGCGCCTGAGCCGCCGGCTGTCGCGAGCGCGCCGGTCCGGCCGCCCACCCCCGAGCCGCCCGCCGCCGATGGACTGCAGGCGTCCACACCGCCCTCGAAGCCCGCCGAGCCCATCGTGGACGAGCCGGTCCGGCCGCCAGAGGCCCAGCCCCGCGAAGCGGCCCCGGCGACGCCTCCGCCGCCGCAAGTGGCGGCTGTTCCGCCCAGTCCGCCGCTGGTCGATAGCCGATCCGCACTACGCCGAGGCGGACCGGCAGGGGCCGGTGGTGCGGGAGAGGGATGGGCCGGGATCGAAGGCGAACCGATCCCGCTCGACTCGGCCGATCCGAAGTACAACGACTACCTGGAGCGCGTGCGGCGGATGATCAAGGAGAAGTGGGGCTATCCCTGCATCAAGGACGTCTCGACCGGCCACTGCGACTACAAATCGGCGCGGCTCAAGATCGTCTTCGGCATCTTGAGGGACGGTCGTGTGCCCACGCTCGCGGTAACGCTGCAGTCGGGTTACCCGATCTACGACGACTACGCGGCCAACGCGATCCGACTGGCCCAGCCTTTTCCGCCCGTTCCGGCGTCGCTTCTGGCGGCGGCGAAATCGGGGAGCACGGGCGTGAAAATCGAGGCCGCCTTCCAGTACGTGCTGGTCGAGAGCTCCCTCACCAACATCCTCCGTTGAAACGCTCGTAATTCCAGGCCCTTGCCTTGACACGCTCGCGGCGTCGCATGTAGCATGAGCGTCACTCTGGATAGGCTCGTAGCTCAGTGGGAGAGCGCCTCTCTGACGCAGAGGAGGTCGGCGGTTCGAAACCGCCCGAGCCTACCAACTATAGTCAACCTGACTGACGACGAGCCGACCACTGTCTGAAGAAGATCGTCACCTCAAGCTGACCGGCGACTTCGACTGCGATCCCTCGCCGCTCGCCACTCTGCGCCATTCGACCTCGCACGTCATGGCTCAAGCGGTGAAGCGCCTGTTCCCGTCCGTGCGCGTCGCGATCGGTCCCTCGATCGAGGACGGCTTCTACTACGACTTCGCGAAAGCCGAGCCGTTCACACCGGACGACCTCGTGAAAATCGAAGAGGTCATGCGGGAGATCGCGAAGGCCGCGTATCCGTTCGAGCGGCAGGAGATGCCGCGCGAGGAGGCGATCCGCTTCTTCGACGAGCGCGGGGAGCCGTTCAAGGTGGAGATCCTCGAGGGGATCGAGGCGCCGCGCGTCTCGCTCTACCGACAGGGCGACTTCATCGACCTCTGCCGCGGGCCGCACGTGGCGTCGACCGCGCACGTGAAGCACTTCAAGCTGCTCTCGTCCTCCGGCGCCTACTGGCGGGGCGACGAGCGCAACGCGATGCTCCAGCGCATCTACGGCACCGCGTGGCTCACGCAGGAGGAGCTCGACAAGCATCTGTGGCGGCTCGAGGAGGCGAAGAAGCGCGACCACCGGAAGCTCGGGCGCGAGCTCGACCTCTACGCCTTCCACGACGTCTCGCCGGGCGCGCCCTTCTGGCTCCCGAACGGCTGGACGCTCGTGCGTGAGCTCGAGCGGTTCGTCCGCGAGGTTCTCGACGCGCGGGGCTACCAGGAGATCTCCACGCCGATCCTCGTCAACCAGCGGCTCTGGGAGCAATCCGGCCACTGGGAACACTACCGCGAGAATATGTTCCTGGTGGAGTCCGAAGAGCAGGTCTTCAGCCTCAAGCCGATGAACTGCCCGGAATCCACGCTGGTCTATCGCCACGCGCTGCGCTCGTACCGCGATCTGCCCTTGCGCTTCGCGGACATGGGGCGTCTGCATCGCAACGAGCGGTCGGGGACGTTGACCGGCCTCATGCGCGTGCGGCAGTTCACGCAGGACGACGCCCACATCTACTGCCGGCTGGATCAGATCCAGGACGAGATCACCGCGCTGCTCGAGCTGGTCCGCGAGTGGTACAAGACCTTCATGCTCGAGCCGTTCTTCAAGCTGTCGACGCGGCCCGAGAAGTCGCTGGGGACCGACGAGCAGTGGCAGGCCGCCGAGGGGGCCTTGCAGGACGCGCTCCGCGCCAACGGGCTCGCGTTCGAGCTCAACCCGGGCGACGGGACGTTCTATGGGCCGAAGATCGACGTCGACGTGCAGGACGCGCTCGGACGGCGCTGGCAGGTGGCGACCATCCAGGTCGACTTCCAGCAGCCGGATCGCTTCGGGCTCGAGTACATCGACAGCGACGGGCAGGCCAAGCGGCCGGTCATGATCCACCGCGCCATCTTCGGCTCGTTCGAGCGCTTCGTCGGCGTGCTGGTCGAGCATTACGCCGGGGCGTTCCCGACGTGGCTCGCGCCGGTTCAGGCGCGGGTGCTCCCGATCAGCGAGAAGCACATCGAGTACGCGCGCACGGTGCACGCGCGTCTGCGCGCCGCGCGCGTCCGCGCCGAGCTCGACGACCGCAACGAGAAGCTCGGCTACCGCATCCGTGACGCGCAGGTCCGGAAGGTCCCGTACATGCTCGTCGTCGGCGCTCGTGAAGCGGAAAGTGGCACCGTGAGCCTCCGCCACCGCACGGGCGACGACGTCGGCGCCGTGCCGCTCGATCGCGTGCTCGCCGATCTCGCCCGCGAGATCGGCGCGCGTGATGTCAGCCTCGCCGTAGGCCGCTCGTGATCGCCCGGCACGCCGAACTCATCTCCAACTCAGAGTAACGAGGAGCCACGCCTATCAGCCAAGCCAAGGACATCCGTATCAACGAAGGCATCCGTGTCCGAGAAGTCCGTGTCGTCGGCGCCGACGGCTCGCAGCTCGGCATCCTGCCCATCACGCAGGCACTGGAGACCGCCCGCCAGCAGGAGCTCGATCTGGTCGAGGTCGCGCCCGACGCGTCGCCGCCGGTGTGCCGTATCATGGATTTCGGCAAGTACAAGTACACGCAGGCTCGGCGACTCAAGGAAGCGCGCAAGAAGCAGACGACCATCCAGGTCAAGGAAGTCAAGATGGGGCCGAAGACCGAGAAGCACGACTTCGACTTCAAGTTGAAGCACGTGCGGCGCTTCCTGGAAGAGGGCCACAAGGCCAAGGTCACGGTGCGCTTCAAAGGGCGTGAGATGGCGCACACGGAGCTCGGCTGGAAGATGCTGAACA
>Ga0209267_1001971_pt1 | contig 13583 bp, 13 predicted proteins | sample GraSoiAngelo_137_FD_185894 | JGI IMG/M metagenome (GOLD analysis project Ga0209267, IMG submission 185894) | Grasslands soil microbial communities from the Angelo Coastal Reserve, California, USA - 14_0929_09_30cm (SPAdes) (version 2) | ecosystem: Environmental > Terrestrial > Soil > Grasslands ... | reverse complement strand
CTGAATTCCATCCACGCCACCGCCGCGAAGGGCGGCAAAAAGGCTGTGGTGGTCTACACCGTCGAAGCCGCTGCACAAGTCGCAACCGCCAGCGCGTAGGAACATCGCATTTTTTTGTTTGCGATTCCGCCCGCGCCGGACTGGCTCGACCGAAACGCCATATCGATACAATGCCGCCCAAGCCCGCTTCGAGCTTTACAGCATGGCGTGGAATCCGAACAAGATTTTTCACGCTCAATGGGCCCGCGGCCACCTCGCCGGTCAACTCCTCGTTGTGGAAACGACAGGGCCTGACACTCTGGTCGAGAAATCTGAAGTCATCGTCCTACCGCAGAGCGACGTCCGTGTAGCGTACACGGAATCGCGAGCCATTTATGCGGCGCGCGCTGCGATATCAAAGAGGTAGATCACGTAACAGTTTCGAGCCCGTGCGGCTGGCGACGATGCGAGCGCCGCTTTTCATGACCACCTCGACGCGGGTTGCATCGTAAGGCTCAATCGAGGTGACATATTCGAGGTTGATGAGATGCGATCTGTGGATTCGCAAGAAATTCGCGGGCGCTAGAGACGTTTCGAGATCGCCCAATCGGATGCTGACGAGGTATTGTTTCGGCGAGGCGAAAATCGTCGCGTAATCATCCGCACCTTGTACGCGTTCAATGCTGGCCAGTGCGATCGGGACGATTCGGTTGCCGTCGCGCACGAATACCCTGGAGAGCGCCCTGGTCGGTTGGAGAGCTTCCTTTGCGCGAGACAGAAGAGACCCCGACCGTCCTTCTAATGTTGCTTGCGCTCGCTGCAACACACGCTCAAGCCGATCTCGTCCAAAAGGTTTGAGCAGATAATCAAGAGCGCCAAGTTCGAATGCGGTGACGGCGTACTGATCATGAGCGGTTGTGAAGATCACCTTGGTTTCGCATGCGAGCTGCTCAAGAACCTCCAGGCCAGTCGCGCCGGGCATGACGATGTCGAGAAACATCAGCTCAGGCCTCACCTTGTTGGCAAGCGCAATGGCAGTTTTTCCGTCGGGGGCCTCGTGAATCTCGCCCGAGCAGCCGAGATCACGTAGATGTTCTCGCAGCGTACGTCGAGCCAGCGGCTCATCGTCAGCGATCAAAATGGTTCCTTTCATCGAACCTCGCCCTGTCATTTAAGACGATTTCCCACAAGCAGGAATGCTAAAGCTCGCTTCAAAGCCGCCCACGCCGCCATGGACGCTCAGCTCGGCTGAGGATCCGTATGCTGCCTGGAGACGCTCGCGTAGCGAGCGCAGACCGAATTGGTGCGAAGTTCCGGCATCCGAGCCGTGGCCAGGTCCGTCATCTCGGACGGTGACTTGAAGCCGTCCGTCACCACAGGAGCATTTGATCCATATCGACCCGCCTTCAGGGCGAATGGCAATGGCGTGTTGCACCGCGTTTTCAGCCAACGTCTGCATCGAGAACGGAGGAAGGTTAAAGTTGAAGGCTTCCGGGTCGATCTGCAGGTCCACTTTCAGCCGGTCTTCATAGCGGAGCTGCTCCAACGCAAGATATTGACGTGTGAAGTCGTACTCCTCGGAAAATTCCACTAGCTCGCGACCATCTTCTTTCAGTGTGTAGCGCAGCATGTCCCCAAGACGCTCGATCGCACCTTCGGCCATCGCCGGGCGAAACTTTACCAAAGCGGCCAGCGTGTGAAGAGCGTTGAACAGGAAATGTGGATTCAAACGCACGCGGATTGCGTCTAGGCGCGCCGATGCGGCCAGCGCCTCGGCACGCGCAGCAAGCGTCTCCTTTTCGTGCAACCGATTCCGAGTCTGCACGGCATGGGAAATGCCCGCGAACACCGCGTAAAACCAAATTCCCATCAACATCTGCCGACCAAGAGCGGACCACGACCAGAAAGCTTCGGCAGCGCTGCCACGCCGCAGGAACTCAAGTCCATAGACCACGGCAGTCCAAGCGACTCCGTACGCCACGGCAAAGGAGATTTGAAGTACATAGAAGTTCAATCTGAACCCAAGAGGCCAAGGCCAACGTTGACAAACGTACCAGACGGCGATGCCCAGCAGGCCCGCGCTTCCCATGGAGACCAAGCTTCCGATCAGAACCGCGGAAAATCGATCGCGCGCGAACGACATGGCAACTAGGAGCCAGATCGTGAAGAACGGCAGCCATGCGGCCAAAGCGATGGCGCATCGCTTGATCAGCTTGTGGACCATTTCGCCCAGATTATCTCAACTTCTCCCCATCCCAGCTCACCATTGACCGAGCGAATTAGCCGATTCGCCGAAAGCGTCTGGCCCCCAGGGTGCTTGGTGGTCCAATTTGGGAACCGCGAATGAAGATGGAGGACTTGATGATCGGCCAACGATGGTTATTTTCGATGCCCAAGATCCTGTTGCTCCTGTCTTCTGTTGTTGTTGTGCCCGGGGGAACGATGGCCCAGGTATGGACTGTTCTTGCAGTCGACCCGAAAGACGATGGTCGCGATCCATCGTTGGCCGACGCGGCGCAGCTTTCCTACCGCTATGAGAAAGAGCAGGATCTGCTCTGGTTCCGCGTGACCCTTTATGGCCAGCCTAATGAAGAATCCCTCGGAGTGAACATTGCCGTCGATACTGGAACTGATGCGGCGGCCAAGATGAACTGGTGGGGCGCAAACAAAGATTTCCAGTTCGACAAGCTGGTAACCGTCCAGGTGGCGCGAGAGAGTGGCGGTTATAAGGGCACGATCGGAGTGGGCGACGCAGCCGGAGCAAGAGCCAAGAACTTTAACAATTTGTTCCAGAACAATCTGGAAATCCGTGTCGAAGGTGATTCCATCCTGATCGGCGTGAAGCGCACGGAGGTGACAGAAAAGATGAAGATGAATCTAATCGCGGCCGTTGGTTCGCCTGAGCAGTGGAATGATGACATTCCTAACACGCGATCTGTCACTCTGGATCTCTCTCTGCCCCGGCCAGCACGGGGACTTCGCGAAATCGATGTGAGCCGCAACAATTTCCGCTTCCCTTCAGATTACAAAACTTTGGCAGACCATCAGCAACCGCTGATTATCAAGGAGGGACACGGTCACAAGACACTGATTCTCGTTCCGGGTGTTTATTCCGGCAAAGAGATTTTTGATGGATTCATGGCGCGAAACCAGTCGCAATACGAGTTTTATGTGCTTACACCACCGGGTCTGAATGGAACTCCGGCGCGCGCCTTACCATCGGAAACGACCAGTTTTGGCGAATTCAGCTGGACGCGGCGGCTGGAGCGCGACATTCTCGACCTGATCAACAGAGAAAAACTCAGTAAGCCCATACTCATGGCGCACGGTTTCCCCGGGTCGCTGGCCGCCGAGGAGCTGGCGGTCCAGCACCCCGAGGCGCTCGGCGGAATTATTGAGATCGCCAGTATGCCCGTGCAGTTTTTCCCATCGCCCAAAGATCCAACCCGCAAGACGCCAGCGACCCGCGAAGAGCGAGTCGAAATCGTGAATGAGGGTTGGGCTCAGAAGTGGTTTAAGTACGTCACGCATGAAACATGGGAAAGCAACAACTACCCTGCCGAGATGTTTCTGAACGATCCGGTGCGATCCGAGCAGGCAAGGCAACAGGCGGAGGCCGCTCTGCTGCCAGTGAAGATTCGCTATCTATGCGAGTTCATGGCCTCAGATCACAGCGCTGCATTGGCCAACCTCCAGGCGCCATTACTGGCGCTCCGGCCGGGGTTCAACGAGAAGCTGCTTGCCGATTCCGCCACGAGCTGGTTCAAGGGTAGTTTTCAGGATTCGTGGGATGCATTTTCCAAGAATTCACGCATACAACTGCTGACGATTCCGAACGCCCGGGCGCTGATTCTGGAGGATCAGCCGAAACTGGCCGATGACGGCGTCGCCAGGTTTATCGAAAACGTCAGTAAGGCAAAGGCCCAACGAGTGCCATGAGAAGTGCAACTCGAGCGCAGGAGGCGAATATGGGGACATCAGGGTTACCGCATCAGAAAAAGATAATGAACCGGTCGGCGCCCGCTGCGACTATCGTACCTGTTTTGATCTACGAGGATGTGGACAAAGCAATCGAGTGGCTCTGCCGAGCCTTTGGACTGAGCGAGCGCCTGCGCGCATCTGGAGCCGGCGGTAGGATCACCCACGCGCAGCTCTCGATCGGCAATGGCGATCTCATGATAGGAGCGTCGGGAGCGAAGTTTCGGCCTCCGCACGAGGAGGAGGTCAGCCAATATGTTCTCGTGCACGTTGAAGATGTCGACCAGCATTTTGAACAGGCGAAGCGATCGGGGGCGCGCATCGTCGACCCACCGAAGGACATGCCTTTCGGGGAGAGGCTGTACACGGTCGAGGATCTTGCCGGCCACCGCTGGACGTTTTCGGAGTCGATCGCCGATGTTGCTCCGGAGCAATGGGGCGCCAAGCGAGTTCAGTTCAGATAGCGAGATTCATGGGCTGGACTGTGCGCGCGATTTACGGACCACGTGCTGAAGGGCGGTAATTAGAATTTGGACGACTGATTTTGCTGGCCGTTGGAAGATCGGTCGTATACCACGCCTGAACGGGGCGCCAGGATAAACTGTTGAGTCTATGGGGTCAGCGACTCCTTGTGCCGCGGAATGATGTTGTCGAACGGGAAGACCTTCCAAGAAGGCGGATTTATGAAAATTGCGACGGCCGCAGTTTATGTCGAGAGCCAGCCGGAAGCTCTGAAATTCTGGACGGAAAAAGTCGGGTTCGTAGTGCGCCGGAAACAACGAATGTCTGAGAACGCGAGCTGGATCGAAGTAGGTGGTCCCGATGCGGAAACCTGTCTCGTGTTGTTTCCGAAATCGATGATGCAGAATTGGGCAGAACGGAAACCATCAGTGGTATTTCAGTGCGAGGACATTCAAAAACAATATGAAGCGATGTCGTCGCGCGGCGTGACGTTTCAACAACCGCCCAAGGACATGGGGTGGGGACCGTTCGCGATATTTCTCGATACAGAAGGTAATGTGTTTGGTCTTCGTGAAACCGTTGCTACGTAGGGCCGAGGAGCAGGTTGCGCACCAGCGAATTCGATGAGAACGCTTGAAACGTTGCTGAAACGATATCCTCAAGAGACTCAAGCGGTCGTTCGCGATGCCAGAAAGTTGTGCTGACCTGAAGTGCCCAAATTCGCATCTGGCCATCGCATCGAAGAAGCCGAGGTGCGGTCAGGACTTGGTGATCGCCCGGATCAACGAACTGCGGAAAGTCAGTTTGCATGGCGCTTGCTCCTTCGACAGGATGGGCGGTAGCCTCCTAGTCCGAGGGGCCGAGAGGGAGGGTCATAAGCAGGATATGGAAGAGCGCTTTCGGTTCATACCCAAAGAAATCGAGACGCACTATTTACAGGGCCGAGAGTCACAGCGTCTATCGGGCGACCGTGGAGAGCTCGAACGGCTTCGGACGCAAGCGATACTCGGCCGGTCACTTCCGGCTGCTCCGGCAGTAGTTTTCGACGTAGGCGGTGCTGCAGGGGTCTATGCCTTTCCCTTGGCGAAGCAAGGCTACCTAGTGCACTTGATTGATCCGGTTGAACTTCACTTGGAGCAAGCAAGATCCTATGCGGCTTCCTCGGGCATCGCGCTGGGCTCCATCGTGCGAGGCGACGCTCGCCACTTGGACGTCCCCTCGCGCAGTGCTGACGTAGTTCTTCTGTTAGGCCCTTTGTATCATCTCGTCGAGCACTCGGACCGTTTGGCAGTTCTTCGTGAAGTCCATCGTATCCTGACGCCCCGAGGTGTCCTGTTCGCAGCCGCGATCTCTCGTTTCGCCTCTCTGATCGATGGGCTAGCGAGCGGGTTTTTTCGAGACGCTGAGTTTCGCAAGATCGTGGCGGAGGATATCGCATCGGGTCAGCACCGCAACCCGACGAACCACCCAGCCTACTTCACCACGGCCTACTTTCATCGCCCGGAAGACTTGGCAGCCGAAGTTCATGCTGGCGGTTTTGGCGATGTCCAGATCGTTGCGATCGAGGGTCCGGTTTGGAGTGCCGCTCTGTTCCATGAGGCTTGGGACGACCCGGTACAGCGAAAGAGCCTGATGGAGTTTCTGTCGCTGATCGAGCGAGAACCTTCCGTGCAAGCTGCCAGTGCCCACCTCATGGCAGTGGCCCGTCGTCCTAATTAGACAACTGCCTGGTGACGAGTTGGGTTCGTGGTTTGATTACCGTATGCGGAAGTATTGGAGCGAGTCGTTCAAGGTGCCCGTGACTTGAGACAGATCGCTAGCCACGGTCGCCTGGCGGGCGATGTCGGCATTGATGGAATTCGCCATTGAATCGCGCTGCTGTCTTGTAGCGATGACGTTCTGTTCAGGTATGTCGAGTGATCAGACCAAATCGGATCTTTGAGGCGAACGCGGAGGAGGCTGCCGATGAGTGCACAAAAGGGCCGCAACAAACAATTAGACCTTCTTGGTCGAGTTGCAGTCGTGACCGGTGCCAGCCGCGGTGCAGGCCGTGCTATCGCGGCCGTCCTCGGCGAGCACGGTGCAACGGTCTACGTCTCCGGCCGCAGCGTCAGGGGACAACCGACCACCGATGGCCTACCGGGCACAATCGATGACGCGGCTGAGGAAGTCACGCGGCGAGGCGGGACCGGTATCTCGGCGCGGTGCGATCACGCAAATGAGCACGACGTAGAAGCTCTCTTCAAGAGAGTTCGCGAAGAGCAAGGGCGGCTGGACATCCTCATTAATAATGCCTGGGGAGGTTACGAAGGTGAACGCCTCATGCCGGCGTACTTCTGGAAGGCCCCGCTGCGGCTTTGGGACGCGATGTTCGAGCGCGGGCTCAAGGCGCACCTCTTGGCGACCTACTTCGCTATTCCGTTGATGATCGAGAGCCCCGCCGCAAAGGCGCGGACCAGGACATCCAAGCCGCCCGGTCTCATTGTCAGCACCATTGCTTGGGATCGTGATAGATATATCGGCAACTTCTATGATGTTGCCAAGCATTCGATCGTGCGTTTGCTTTGGGGGTTGGCGGAGGAGCTGCGCGCACACTGCGTCGCAACGGTGGCCTTGGCTCCCGGGTTCATGCGCACTGAGCGTGTGATGTCCCACGCCGGCGGGGAGACGGACTGGAAGAAGATACCGTGGCTGAAAAAGAGTGAATCACCAGAGTACATCGGCCGAGCTGTGGCGGCACTCGCCGGTGATCCACACGTGATGCGTAAAAGCGGAAAGGCGTTCCATGTGGGCGAACTGGCACGTGAATATCGCTTCAGCGACATCGATGGCAGGCGAGTCCCCCCTTTTCGCATTGTTGAACCATTTGTGGGGATGGTCAAGAAGTTCGAGAAGATACAGAGCAAACAAGGCCCAAACTCGGGGCGCGAACTGGCGCGCTCGACTAGCACCTAAGGAGATGCCCATGAACACTGCGGCTACTCCCTTCGTCGAATGCGAGCAAGTCCACGCCGGCCTCGCCGTCACCGACATTGCTGCCGCCATCGACTTCTATACGAAAAAACTCGGCTTCAAGCTGGCGTTTACTTGGGGCGATCCGCCGACGTTCGCGGGCGTGAACTTCGACAAGGTGCAGATGTTCCTGCGGAAGGGCACGCCGGATCCGAAGGGCTGCGTGGTGTATTTTCTCGTCGGCGATGCCGACCAGCTCTACGAGTTCCATCGGGCCAACGACGTCACAATCGCGGAACCGATCGACGATAGGCCCTACGGAATCCGCGACTACGTCGTGCGGGACCTGCATGGGTACTATCTTTCCTTTGGGCATCACCTGTTCAACGCCGGCCCGTCGATCAAGATCGAGCGGGTGGACGTGCCGGTGCGGCTGGAGAAGCGTCTTGCCGCGCTACTCGAGGATTTGGCCAAGCACAAGCGCATGAGCGTGAATAGCTGTCTGGAGGAGATGCTGCTGCATACTAATGATGGCGTCGGGCCGCATACGCAAACAACGCTTAGGCACATTCAAGAACTGAAGAAAAAGCATGGGATCGACTACGACAGCCACGCGAGCTATCGGTTCGCCGAAGAGTAAGTGCGTTGCGCGTGCTGGCAGGTCGAGGCGCACCCGATATAGTGAAGCCTTCGATGGAGACACTCCGTAGTGTGCGCAGCCCCCAAACCGGGTTGCTTCCGTCGAGACTTCATGCGTCTTTGGCGCACACCCGGCATGAAAACAAGGCGGTTTAGCAGGTAACGGCGTTTTGCGCCGTCTGTTTCCTGGAGAGCGTCGGACGACAAGCTGGGAGTCATCACGTCGTCGACTTGACCACCGAAGCCAGATTTTGACGACTTGCACGAATGGTCATTCTCAGCAGTTAACCGGCCTATCTTGATCCGATCCGCCACAAAAACGAGAGGTGGAGGGTATTATTGCTTTCCTTCTAATTTCGTGGGGAAGTGGAAGCCCTCTTCTGAACACAGATCCTGACAAGAGTCTGTTCAGGGAGAGAGCTTCCCATGCAGTACGATTATTTTTATCCCACTTCGCGGTGATTCTTGCAACCCAGATTTGGACTGGGCTGCCACCGGCAAGGAACCGATCCCGCGCCGTTGTCCGAGATGTTTGTGCGATTCGATTACTGCGCACGGCTGGCGGAGCAAGCAGGCTCATGACGAGACTCACGATTGGATCGAAATTCGCCGAGGCGTGTGTAGGTCCTGCCATCTAACCTTCACCTGCCTTCCCGTTTTCTCTCTGCCTTATACCCATTACAGCCTGGTCGCCCGTAGCCATGCCCTGCGACGGTATTTCCTGGAGCACAGGTCCATGGAAAGCGCAGCACCGCCCCTCAAAGATCCAGATCGCGTCACCGACCCTTCCACCGTCCGCCGTTGGTTCCGTAGTCTGGACTCCTCGCCCGCCTTTTTCTTCCTGCGATCCGCTTTGCGGACCATCGCCGACTGGTTGGCATGCGGAGAGCATCTCCCGTACGCTCCCTTGTCCTTATCCTGGCCAACCCTGTTTCCTTTTCTCCAGATCTTTTGGCCCCTCCGTCTCTGAGACGAAATATTTTTTCTCCCGCCCACCATCCTTGCCTGGGATTGGCTACCCAGCACTTCGTACTCTGTGCCTGGGAGCAACGTACGCACCATGGGCGAGGATCTGGAACGGCTCAAACAGCGCCTTCCGCTGCTGGAGTACCTGCAACAGCACGACTGGACCGGTCGTCCCGTGGGAACTGGTTCCGAGTTCGTCGGTCTCTGTCCGTTGCATGAGGAAACCCATCCCTCCTTCTACGTCAACCCCCATAAGAACCTGTTCTACTGTCATGGCTGTGGGCGCGGCGGTGACTTGATTCGTTTCCTCGAGTTGAGTCGGCATCTCTCCTTCCGCAGCAGCATCGCCTACCTGCGCGAGCAGCTCGCGCCCTCCGCTCAACTCCTCGAGCACACCGCGTCCTTCTATCAACTCCAACTCTCCCGCCATCCCGAAGCCGTGCACTACTTGCTACAGCGCGGACTCCGCGAGCCTGCCGTGATCGAAGAATTAGGCATCGGCTATGCCCCCGGCGGAACACTGCGCTCCCACCTCAGCGACCTCGGCTATTCCTTGGACTTGCTATTGGAAACGGGTTTGATCGGCTCGCAAGGCCAAGATGCCTTCTGCCGTCGAGTGATCTTTCCCTGCCGTCAAAACCATCGCGTCGTCAATCTCTATGGTCGCAGCATCGGCACCGCCTTTCCTCATCGACTCCTGCCCCGCTCGAAAGGTGGATTGTTCGCTTGGGAATCGCTCCGCCACTACTCCCACGTGATTCTGGTCGAGGGCCTGTTCGATCTTGCGCTTCTCTGGCAAGAAGGCTTTCGCAATACCACCTGTGCGATCGGCACTCATTTGACACCCCTGCAGTGGGATCAACTTTGCGATTCCCCGGATCGTCGAGTCGACATTGTTTTCGATCAGGATGAAAACCAGGCCGGTCAACAGGCCGCTCGGGCCCTCATCAAGCGCTTGTACCGCGCCGGTCTCACCGCGCGGATCGTTCGCCTGCCCGACGGCCAGGATCCCAATAGTTTCTTCCTGGCAGGAGCGAGCCGCGACGATTTTATCCGCTGGCTAGAGGAGGCTGAGTCCCCATGACTTTTCAACTCATTCTGCGGAACTCTTCTCCGCCGAGCGCCTCTCCCTATCGGTTGCTCGACGGGCAAGGCCGTGAACTCGCCTCGGCCAATGCCTTTCTCGATGCCCAGAGATTGCGTCAACTTTCTCTCCGCTCCTTGCGCGCCTATGGCTACGACCTGCTGCACCTGGCCCGCTGGCTGCACCTCAAGCGTCACCGGCTAGCCAAGATCGATCAATCGCTCCTGCTCGACTATGTCCGCTACCAACTCGATCAGCTGCCCAAGCCCACGCCTTCCACTGTCAATCATCGTCTCGCTGTGCTGGGCTGTCTCTATCGCTTCCACTACGGACGCGAGATTCCTGGCGGTAAGGCTCATTTCCATCGCACCTATACGACGCGATCACCTCTCGGCTACGGCCGGCCGCATCGCCGTGTCACGACCGCTTTGCGACTCCGCCAGCCCCGCTGCCTGGTAGTTCCTCTTTCCGCCGACCAGGTCGCCCGTTTCTGGAAAAGCTTCCGCACCTTTCGCGATCTGGCCATCGTGGCCTTGATGCTGCTGGATGGCTTGCGCTCCTGCGAAGTTCTTCAGCTCCAGCTCGAAGATCTCTCCTTCTCCGAAGCACACCTTCGTGTCCTCGGCAAGGGCAACAAGAAACGCCTCGTGCCGCTACCGGCTGAAATCATCGAGGTCCTCCAAAACTATCTCCGCTGTGAAAGGCCCCTCACCAACTCCCCTCTCCTGTTTGTTTCCTGGAAGGGCCGTCGGCGTGGCCTTCCCATGACCCCCGCAGGGCTGCGCTCGCTGTTTCGCCATCATCGCCTCTCGAGCAAGATCCCCCAAGCCAACCCCCACCGCTTCCGCCACACCTTCGGAGCCGACATGGTGCGTGCCGGTATTTCCTTGCCCGCCCTGATGCACTTGATGGGGCACGCGCAAATTCACACCACCATGCTGTACGTGCAACTCGCACCCCAAGACGTCTGGCAGGAATATGCCCGCGCCGTCGCTCAGCGCGTTCGTTTGTCTTCTCCGGAGATTCCATGAGCCGCCGGACCCGCGGCCTGGAGCAGATTTTTGACGCTCACCTCCACGTCCTCGCCACCACCCTCCGCCCCAACACCGTGGACAACTATCGAAACGCAACCCACAGCTTCCTCGCCTATCTCCATACGGCGTTTCCCAAAGTACGCAAGCTCTCTCAGTTGCGCCGTGCCCCCCATCTCTTGGGCTGGTTCCGCTCGCTGTGCGATCAAGACCCTCCCTTGTGCACTGCATCCCGCTTGAATTATCTGATCCGGCTCCGACGTTTGTTGCAGGACTTGGCCGACAACGGTCGTCCTCTCCAACCCAACTTGATTCGCCGCGAAGATTTCCCTCCCCCCACCCGCTATCTGCCTCGATCGTTTTCCCCAGAACAGGATCAACAACTACAGCAGCAACTCCGCCACACCGACGACCTCGAATCGAACGCCTTGTTACTCATCCGCTTCACCGGAGTGCGCATCGGCGAGTGTGTCGATCTGCCCCTCGATTGCCTACGGCAGGTCAGTCAGGATCAGTGGGCGATTCATGTTCCATTGGGCAAGCTCCATACCGAACGCCAGGTGCCCGTCGACGAAGCCACCCGGCGCCTCCTCGATCGCATTCTTTCGCTGCGCGCTTTGTTTCGCCCCTCTCGGTCGGAGAAGCCTCCAAGCTACTTGCTCCCACGTCGCGGCCGCAGCCGTGAAGCTTGGTTTGAGATTCTCCGCCAAACCTTAGCCAACGCTGCTCGCACCGCCGTCTGCACAACCTCGGTTACTCCCCACCGCCTGAGGCACACCTTCGCAACCACTATGCTGCGCCTCGGTGTCAGTCTGCCCGCTCTCATGCAATTGCTGGGGCACAAAGATATCCGCATGACTCTGCTATATCTCGACGTCACGCAGCAAGACTTGCAACGCGAATTTCACTGCGCTCGACAAAGAGCCGCTTCTCTCCATCCCATTCCTAAACTGCCTCTCCCGCAAACCACCATGCCGGAGCGCGTTGACCTCCCCGCCATTCGCAACGCTATAGCTGTTGTTCGTCACCTCCTCCAGTTGTTCCGTCTGGAACTACAAGATCCCAACGCGCGCCGCAAACTTCGTCGACTCTCCCAACGCCTCCTCACGCTCAGCCATGTTCTTGATCACATCGCCCAAGAATGAGTGCACATTGGCCGGTCAATCAGCAGGAATCCAGCTGATTGTCGTAGCTCAAGTTATCGGTTGGAGTCGGATTGCTAATGCATCGACTTGTGCAGGTCGTCAGCCGATCCGTTTAGAAGATTGCGGAGCACGGCCACTTCTGCCGTGATCCCCGTGTGCAATGCCGGGTCCACATCGGGAGCGAAGAGGGCAGAGTGATTTGATGGCAGCGTCGTTCCGGCTGCCTTGGCTTCTGCATACTTCTCTGGATTTGCTCCACCGAGACTGAAGTAGAAGCCCGGAATCCCCTGCTCGATGAAATACGAGAAGTCCTCCGACGCCGTGTGCGGCTCTTCCGTGACCACGTTGTCTTTGCCGAGCACTGCCTCAAGCGGGCCCCTGAGCCGCTGCGCCAGCCCGGGATGGTTGTACACCGCATCGGTGCTTTCGTAGTTTTCGATCAAAGGCTCGCGCGCGGCGCCGGCGGCGTCTGCTTCGGCCTTGCTTATGCGAGCGATCGCCGCGAGAGTCTGTTTACGAATTTCAGGTTTGTAAGTGCGTATGGTGAGCCCGAGTTGGGCCTGGTCGGGGATAATGTTGTTCTTCGTGCCCGCCTGAATGTATCCCACCGTGACTACAGCCATCTCCCCGGGCTTCACTTCGCGAGACGGAATCGTCTGCAGAGCGAGGATCGTTCTGGCGGCGATTACGATTGGATCGATCGTGGTATGCGGTGCAGACCCATGTCCGCCCTTGCCATAAATTGTGATACGCACAGAGTCTGCGTTGGTATCAAAGATTCCGGGAGTGATTCCTAGTTTCCCCGCCGGAAGCGAATTTCCGACATGCATCGCCACCGCAACATCCGGCCTGGGAAAGCGTTTCAGCAGTCCATCGTCGATCATGCGTCGGGCGCCGTCGATCGTTTCCTCGGCGGGCTGGCCAAGCAGCATCAAAGTGCCGTGCCAAGTCTGTTTGCTGTGGGCCATGATCGCACCCGTGGCTAAGATCGATGCCATGTGAAGATCATGCCCGCAAGCGTGCATGACCGGAACGTCGTGTCCCGCGTCATCTTTGGTATGTGCGGTGCTGGCGTAAGCGAGACCGGTCTTTTCTTCGACTGGAAGCGCGTCGAGTTCGGTGCGAAGCATGACTGTGGGGCCAGGTCCGTTCTTGAGGATGGCGACAATCCCCGTGCCACCGACATGTTCCGTCACGTCGTAGCCGAGGCCGCGCAGCCCGCTCGCGAGTTTCGCCGCGGTTTGCGTCTCGTGTGAAGAGAGTTCGGGATTTTGGTGCAAATCCAAGTACAGTGAATGCGCTTCGGGATATACGGTATCGACTTCTTTAGACAGTGGAGGAATTTGT
>Ga0209267_1001962_pt1 | contig 13601 bp, 13 predicted proteins | sample GraSoiAngelo_137_FD_185894 | JGI IMG/M metagenome (GOLD analysis project Ga0209267, IMG submission 185894) | Grasslands soil microbial communities from the Angelo Coastal Reserve, California, USA - 14_0929_09_30cm (SPAdes) (version 2) | ecosystem: Environmental > Terrestrial > Soil > Grasslands ... | reverse complement strand
CGACACGGGGATTTTCAGTCCCCTGCTCTGCCGACTGAGCTACCTGGGCACAGGCGCAAGGGCGCGTTGTATGCCGCGCCGAAGCTGCACAGTCAAGAGGCGCACTCTACTGACACAATGCTGTCAAGAGCCCCGGCGCAGAGTGCGTTCCCACAGGAGGAACGCACATGGCTAATCCGTTCACGTACCTAAGTTGCACTCGACCGACGCGACGCGCGCGAAGAGCTTTTACGCCGAGCTCTTCGGATGGAAAGACCCAGGACACCCCGGTGCCGGGTCTCGGCACGTACACCGAGATCGATCCCCAGGAGGGCGCCTGGCTCGCGTACATCAGGGTGTCGAAGATCGACGAGACGGTCGCGCGCCCAGAAGCTGGGCGCGACCGTGATCACGCCGCGCACCGACATCAAGGAAGGGTCGTTCGCCGTCCTGCAGGATCCGGCGGGTGCGCGGATCGGCGTCTTCCAGAAGGCGGAATGACGCAACCGTAGTGATCGGGCGGCGCGTCAAAGCCTGCCCGGTCTCTCTCAGGCAGCGTGGGCCGGCCTCGATCTTCGTTTGACGCGGTAACGAGTGCGTCAAAGCAGGAAGCGCACCGTGAGGAGACCCCAAGGCAGGTCCGGCAACGGCGCCCCGCTTTCCACGGTCGTTTTGATCGGAACGAGGAACCGCAGGCCCGCCCAGATCTGCCCCCAGCGGCGCTTCCGCCCGATGACGGTTCCCGCCTCCGCCGTGAGGACCACGTGCTCGCGAACGGGCTGCGAAGACTGATCGAAGACGAGCCTTCCTCTCGCGAGGTACCCGACGCCGCCGAGCAGGTAAGGCGTCCAGTCCGACGTGCTCAGCACGCCGCCGATTCGGCATTCGCGAGGAAAGTCCCGTAGTTGTGCACGCCGTCGCCGCCGAGCACGTCGATCAACAACAGGACGCGCTGGAGCTCGATCGCGAGCTCGTACGAGAGGCCGCCGCCGGGCGACTGCGCGGCGATGAACGTCGCCCCCACCCCGAAATAGACGGTCCCGCCCGGCCCGCTGCCGGGCGCTTCGACGGTGACGTCGTCGGGGCCGGGCGCGGGCGCCGCCAGAAGCGCCACGATCGCCAAGGGTGCAAGCACAGGCTCCACGTACCCGATCTTCCCGGCCGGTTCCAAGGACGATCTCTCCTGACAGCACGCTGTCAGGAGCCGAGGCGCAGGATCCGGCTCCGGAGGTAAGCTGGCTCGAGCATGCGGCGAGCGGACAGGCTCTTTCGCATCGTCCAGCGGATGCGGCAGCGCGGCGCGCCAGCTGGCCGAGGCGCTGGAGGTGTCGGAGCGGACCGTCTATCGGGACATCCGCGACCTGCTCGTCTCCGGCGTCCCCATCCAGGGAGGAGGCCGGCGTCGGGTACGCGCTCGACCGCTTACGAGCTGCCGCCGTTGATGTTCGACGAGGAGGAAATCGAGGCGCTGGTCCTCGGCGCGCGCATCGTGCGCGCCTGGGCGGACAAGAAGCTCGCCCGCGCGGCGGAGGAGGCGCTGCAGAAGATCGAGACCGTGCTGCCGACTCTCGAGGACCGGTTCGAGGACGAGCCGGGGCGGACGCTCGCCGACTTCCTCGCGCTGGTGGCCGCCGAGGAGCGGGCCGTGGCGAGTTCGGCCGCTCCGCGGCGCTGAGAACGAGCATGAGCGACCTCGGGGAACCAAGGTTAAGCTCGCGCGCATGAACCCGAGCAGCCCACAAGCAAGGGAGATGGCGGACGAATCGATGGTCCGCAACCTGGCGGCGCAGATGGAGGCGATCTGGCCGCAGGAAGAGCCCATCTTCCGGCGGGATCTACTGCCCAAAGGCGCGCGCGTCCTCGACTCGGGATGCGGAACGGGTGAGATCGCTCCGCGGATCGCCCGTCTCTTTCCGCAGGCCAGTTATCTCGGCGTCGACCTCGAGGAATCGCACCTGGAACGCGCTCGCGCGCGGTGTCGCGACCTCGGCGAGCGCGTCCGCTTCCAGCACGGAGATGCGCTGCATCTGCCGCTCGCAGATTCCCAGTTCGACCTGGCCATCAGCCGCCACGTGCTGCAGGCGCTCCCGGATGCCCGCCGCGCTCTCAGCGAAATGGTGCGCGTGCTCAAGCCGGGGGGCCGCCTGCACCTGATCGCCGAGGACTACGGAATGCTCTGGTGCCATCCCACCGAGCTGGAGTCGGACGGTTTCTGGCAGCGCATCCCGAACCTCTACGGCCCGGCGGTCGGTTGCGATCTGCACGTCGGCCGCAAGACCTTCACGCACCTCACCGATCTCGGGCTGCGCGACATCAAGGCCGACTACGTCGTGGTCGATACCCTGCGCGTTCCCCGCGAGACGTTCGCGCGCATCTGGGAAGCCTGGCGCGACGGCTACACCGACCCCATCGTCCAGCATACGGGCGTGCCACGCGACGAGGTTGAGCGGCGCTGGCGCGAGATGATCGCCTGCGTGCGCGACCCGCGCGGATACGCCCTCTGGCAGGTGCCGGTGTGGACGGCCACGAAATCGACCTGAGCGGCAGCGCGGGTTAGCTTTTTCGCAATTGGAACCGCGCTACGACAAGCCCGGCCTGCTGCGGACGGCGTTCGCGGTGCTCGCCGTCGCCGCCATCGCGCTGGTCGGGCTGCTCGACTACGTGACCGGACCCTGGATGTCGTTCGCCCTCTTCTACGTCATCCCGGTGCTGGGAGCGGCCTGGTGGCTCGGCCGCGGGCCGGCGCTGCTGGCGTCGCTCACGGCCGGCGTCGTCTGGTTCGAGGCGGAAGCGTGGGGACATCGCGGCGAGTCGACGCGCACGCTGATGTGGAATTCGATGTCCCGCCTGCTCATGCTGGTGGCGATGGCGGCGATGGTGGTGCGCATCCGCGAGGACCGGCGACGCTTGAAGGAGATGAACGCCCGCCTCGCCGAGCTGCTGCAGGGAGCGGAGAAGCTCGCGCGCACCGACCCGCTCACGAACCTGCCGAATCGGCGCGCCTTCATCGAGCGTCTCAGCGCGGAGCTGGCGCACGCAAAACGAACCGGAGCGCCGGTCTGCATCGCCTACATCGACGTCGACAACTTCAAGCGGCTGAACGACAAGAAGGGCCACGTCGAGGGCGACCAGTTCCTCAGGAAGATCGCACATGCGATCCGCGAGACCATCCGCGCCAGTGACGTGGCGGCGAGGTTGGGCGGCGACGAATTCGCAGTCCTCTTCACCGAGGCGAAGCGCGCCGCCGTCGAGCCGCTCGCGCACCGCCTCCTCGTGCGCACGCGCGCCCTCGGCGACCGCTACCCCGGGTTGGACCTCGGCGCTTCCGTCGGAATGGCGTGGTTCGAATCCGCGCCCGACGCTCCCGAACAACTCCTCGACCGGGCCGACGCCGCCATGTACGAGGCGAAGTCCTCGGGCAAGCACCGTTTCGCCCTCTGGGCAGCCGACTCCAACCGCCCCGAATTGCAAAGCTGATTCGGTCTTCAATCGGAGGATTTCCTTCCTTGATTTGGCGCTCGTGTCGGCTACGATGCGCGCCCCTCGGAGGATTCATGATGGTTCCGTTCCTGGCCGCGCTGGTCGCGGCCTCCGCAGCACCCGCGCCCGCTGCCGAGAAGGCGTTCCCCTTCCCGGTGGAGATGCATTCGCTCCCGAATGGCTTGCGGGTCGTCTTCATCTCCTACGAGGCCCCGGGACTGGTCGCCTACTACACGCTGATGCGCGTCGGCAGCCGCAACGAAGTGGAGAAAGGCAGGTCCGGATACGCGCACTTCTTCGAGCACATGATGTTCCGCGGAACGAGGCAGCATCCGGCGGAGGAGTACAAGCAGACGGTCACGCGCCTCGGCCTGAACACCAACGCGTTCACCAGCGAGGACATGACCGTCTACCACCTCTACGGTCCGGCGAAAGCGCTGCCGACCATCATCGAGTACGAGGCCGATCGCTTCCAGAACCTCGAATACGACGAGGCCGCCTTCCGCACCGAGGCCGGCGCCATCCTCGGCGAATACCTCAAGAGCGCCAGCAACCCCGAGCAGAAGATGTTCGAGAAGCTGGTGGAGACCGCGTTCACGCGGCACCCGTACGCGCATACCGTCATCGGCTACCCGAAGGACATCGAGAACATGCCGTCGGGCTACGAGTACTCGCGCGAGTTCTTCCGTCGCTATTACACGCCAGACAACGCGACCATCTTCATCGCCGGCGACTTCGACAAGGAGGCCGCGCTCGCGCAGATCGGGAAGGCGTACGGGAGTTGGAAGGGCAGGCTCGATCCGGCGCGCATTCCCGTCGAGCCGAAGCAACGACAGAGCCGGCACGCGCAAGTCGACTGGGACAAGCCCACCCTGCCGCGCCTCTGGATCACCTGGCACACGCCCGCGGCCAGCGACATCAAGCGCGCGGCGGTCCAGAGCCTGCTCAATGCGTACCTGTTCGGCCCCACCAGCCCGCTCTACCAGAACCTGGTGCTCGGCAAGCAGTTGGTCGATTCGATGGATGCGACGTACAGCGATCACCGCGATCCGAATCTGTTCGGCGTCCTCATGCGCGTGAAGGATGCGAAGAACCTGCGCGCGGTGGAGTTCGCGGTGCTGCGCGAGATCAAGAACCTCGCCGGCGGACGCGTGGACGCGAAACGTCTCGATGCCGTGCGCTCGAACCTCCGCTACTCGAACATCATGGGCCTCGACAAGGCCGACGCGGCGGCCGTGACCCTGGCGGTGACCACGGCGCCGACCGGCGACGTGGACCACCTCAACAAGGAGTTCGCCACGCTCGCCACCGTGCAGCCGCGCGATCTACAGGACTTCGCGAAGGGCAACTTCATGGACCTGAATCGGACCACGGTCACGCTGGTGACGGGGCGGAAGGGGGGCGGGCAATGAAGCGCGTCCTCTGGACTGCGCTTGTCCTCGCCGCTGCCTGCGCGCAGCAGCAGGAAACGGTCCGCAATGCGCCGACCGCCGCAGCGCTCGAACCCGAACGCGATGGCGGCGTCTTCGCTCCGGGCGCCGAGCCGCACAAACCCGCCGCTCGGGCCGCCGGCACGGCCGCGCGCGCTGCCGCTGCGCCGCAGCGTGAATCAGGCGCTCCCGCCGCTCCCAAGATCACGACGCTTCCCTCCGGCGTCACCCTTCTCGAGCTGCCCGCAAACCAGAACGCGATCGTCGACGTCCAGATCCGCTTCCGCACCGGTTCGGTCGACGACCCGCGCGGCAAAGCCGGCCTCACGGATCTGACCGCGCGCGTGATGACAGAGGGCGGCACGGAGGCGCTGAGCGCGAAGCAGCTGCTCGAGGCGCTCTTTCCGCTCGCCGCCGAGTTGGACGTCCGGGTGGACAAGGAGCTGACCACTTTCATGGCTCGCGTGCACAAGGACAACCTGGCGAAGCTCCTGCCCATCGTCACCGATGTGGTCCTCCATCCGCGCTGGGACCCCGCGGAGTTCCGGCGCTTGCGCGAGGACGCCGTCAACGACATCGAGAAGCGGCTACGGCAGGGTGACGACGAGAACCTGGGCAAGGAGTCCCTGCAGGAGACGATGTTCCGAGGTCATCCGTACGAGCGCCTCATCCTCGGCCACGCTTCGGACTTCAAGTCGATGACCGTCCAGGAATTGCAGCAGCATGCAGGTCGCGTGTTCACCGCCGATCGCCTCGAGGTGGGCGTCTCCGGCGGATATCCGGAGAACCTCGGCCGCGACATCGCGCAGGCGCTCTCGGCGCTGCCCGCGAAGTCGAGCGCGCCTGCCGCCGTCCCGCAAGCGCAGCCGCATGGACCTCGCTTCGTGCTCGTGGAGAAGAGCGCCGATTCGACCGCCATCTCCATCGGGATGCCCTGGGCGCTCTCGCATGCCGACGAGGACTGGCCGGCGATGTCGATCGCGCGCAGCGCCTTCGGCGAGCACCGCCAGTTCAACGGCCGGCTCATGCAGCGGCTGCGCGAGGCGCGTGGGCTGAACTACGGCGACTACGCGTACATCGAGCACTTCCGGCAAGAAGGCGGGGACGCGGCCACGGCGCAGACGGGGCGCGCGCGGCACCAGCAGGAATTCACCATCTGGCTGCGGCCGGTGCGCGACGAGAACCGCCTGTTCGCGGTCCGCGCCGCGCTGTACGAGCTGGCACGGACGCTCGGTGAGGAGCCCTTCTCGGCGCAGGAGGTGGAGCAGACCAAGGGCTTTCTCGACGGGTACCTCCTGCTCTTCGACCAGACCGACGCGCGCAAGCTGGGCTATGCGCTCGACGATCACTTCTACGGAATGAACGGGTTCCTGGCGTCGTGGCGCTCGGCGCTGCGCGGCGTGAGCGTCGACCAGGTGAACGCAGCCTGGCGCAGGTGGATCGATCCGGCGAAGCTCGAGATCGTGCTCGCCGGAAAAGACATGGCGGCGGTGAAGAAGACGGTGCTCGCCGAAGACCCTACGCCGATCCACTACCAGCAGGACGCGAGCGGCAAGACGCCGGAGAAGTCCACCGCGCAGCTCGCGACCGACAAGGAGATCGAGAAGTTCCCTTTCGGCGCGAAGGGCGACGCGGACGTGCAGGTGGTGAGCGTCGACCGGATGTTCGAGTAGGCGCTGCCGCCGAAGGCGGCTTTGCGCCTATGCAGTTGCTGGCGGTTTCCGCGGAGGCGGAAACCGCCTTGAACCGTCGCCTATTGAGCCGCGACCTGTGTCGGCACGTCGATATGCAGCTCGACGCGGCGGTTCTGCGACCTGCCTGCCGCCGTGCTGTTGCTCGCGATCGGCCGCTCCGGACCCATGCCCTCGACCAGCATCTGCTCCGGCTTGACGCCGCGTCCCTGCAGGACGTCGCGCACGGCCTTCGCGCGGCGCAGCGAGAGCTCCTCGTTGTGGGCCACCGGTCCCGTCGAGTCGGTGTGGCCGGTGACCCGGATGCGATCCTCCGGGTACTTCACGAGGATGTCGCCGAGCTTCGCCACCAGCTCGACTGCCTCCGGCTTGAGGACCGCGCTGTCCGTCGTGAACAGCAGCTTGCTCTTCAGATCGACCAGGATGCCGTCCTTGGTCCGCTTCGTGTCCGCTACTTCCTTCAGCTCCTGGGCCTGCTTGTCGAGGTAGTTTCCGACAGCGCCGCCTGCCAGGCCGCCCACGGCGGCACCGATGACCGCGCCCTTCCATCCGCCCGCGATCGCGCCGACACCGGCGCCCACCGCGGCTCCACCTCCGGCACCGATAGCGGTCCGCTTGCCGGGCGTGGCGCAGGCCACCGCGAGAGGGGCGAGAAGGCAAAAGGTGAGATATTTCCGCATGACCACTCCTTGTTCTGCCGCTTTGGAACGGCTTGTTCGACGCGTTCTTCAAACCGCCCGAACGACCGCCCGAATTCCTGCGTGCCGGGGACATTTCGCCACGACACCTACATTCGTAGCGACTGTGGGAGAAAGTGCGTCTTCGGTGGCCGCGCTAATTCGACGCCGTTGCGTGCCGCCGGAGGCGCGGGCGCGCCATCGCGACCGTCTTGTGCTTCTTCACCTGGTCACCGCGCTTGCGCGCCATCTTCGCTTCCTGCGCCATCGCGAGCCGGTGGATCTCCGCGAGGTGCTCGTCTGTAACCTTGCAGGAAATCTGCTCGGTGGCCGAGTGGCGGCGGACGAGCTCGGCATAGGTGAACGACTCGGTCTCGCCGCTGTGCAGGTCGGCCTCGAGGCGATCCAGCTGGCGGAGGATGCGCGCCGAGCGCTCCATCGCTTCCGACTCGCGCGGGGCGGGAGCAGTCCTGGCGCAGGCTGCGAGCGCCATCGACAGAACCAGTCCTGTTCGCCGCATCACGCCCTCTCTCCCGCCACGCGAGAAGGGTGGGCAGCGCAACGCTCCGCGGCAACTCCGCGCTCCCTGGGGCGCGTTGGAAAGTCTTCAGATCAACCGCCAAGCACGCCAAGCAGACCAGGATTTTTTCAGGTGTGCGGAACGGCCTTGAGGATGGCCTTGCCGCCCTTGATGACGACCTTGAACTCGATGTTCTTCGCCTTGTGCCTCTGCATCAGCTCCGGCACCTGCGAGCGGATGCGTGAAGCCATCGAGTCGAAGGAGAGGCCGACGGTAGACTCGCCGCAGCGCTGGCGGGCGACGAGATAGGTATCGTACAGGCGGCGCAGGTTCGCGTCGGAGATCGTGGGGCCGGGGGCTGCCGGCCGTTTCGGCCCGGCGTCGTCGCGATCCTGCGAGCGCAGCTTGGCCTTGAAGACGTCGCGCTTGTAGGTACCCTCTTCGATCTCGCGCAGGGTCCGGTCCCACATGCGCTCGAACGAGATCAGCTTCGCGAACAGCGCGTTGAACTTGAACTTGAGGGCGGTATTCCCGATCGCCGTGGTGCGCATCTCGCGCGCCTTTTGCGAGATGCGCTTCCGCTCCTGCTCCGGCGGCCTGCGATCGATGCCGAGGAAATACTTCTCGTAGAGGACGTGCAGCTCCTGGATTCCCTCGTCGAGCTCGTTCAACTCCTCCGCGTACTTCTCCTGGGGGAGCTGCGGTGTCCCGGTCGGCACGGCCACGGACCGAATTGTACCTCAAGCGGCGACAGGCAATGTAGCCGCATAGGCCCTGCGGCCCCGTGTCACGTAGATGGCCAAGCCCGCTGCGAAAATCCCGATGCTGATCAGCTCGCTGGTCGACAGGTTCCACCATGCGTGCCGCGCCCACCCGCCAAGGAAATTGAATACCCGGCCCCGCTCCTCGTCACCTCGAAACGTCTCGACCACCGCGCGGAGCGGCGCGTAGAGCATCAGGTAGAGGGCGAGCAGCTCGCCGTGGAACCGCTTGCGGCTGCGCCAGTACGTCAGGAAGAGGAAGATGAGCGCGCAGCCGAGCGCTTCGTAGAGCTGCGTCGGGTGGATGGCGATGGTGCTCGGCGCCCCGGGCGGGATCACCTGCGCCGCCGCCTGCGACTGGTACGCGAGCGACTCGGGCGGAAAATGCGCCGCGAACGCATAGTGCGTATCGCAAGCGTCGCCCCAGCAGCAGCCTGCGGAGAAGCAGCCGACGCGCCCCAGCGCCTGCCCGATGGCAACGGTCGGACCCATCGCGTCGGCATACGGCAGGAACGCCATGTCGTGGCGGCGCATGTACCAGATGGAGAACAGCACCGCGCCGATGAAGCCGCCGTAGAACACCAGGCCGCCCTTCCAGAACTGGAAGATGCCGGCGAGATCGTGCGCGTACTCGTCCCAGTTGACGATGATGAAGAGGATCCGCGAGCCGATCATCGCCGCCACCAGGATACCGAACGAGAGATCGAGCACCTTGTCGCGGTTGAGTCCCGATCGATCGGCGGCGCGCGCAGCGAGCGTCATGGCCACGAGGAAGCCGGCGGCGACGAGGATACCGTAGGTGTGGACCGGGATCGCCAGCGGCCGCTCGAGATGAAGGATGTTCTGTCCGCCGAGGACCTTGACCGCCAGGTACAACACCGCCGCGGTGCCGGCAGTCCAGGTGCCAAACGTCTTCCACAGGTCCTTCTCGCCGGCGGCGCGCGCCGAGCGGACCTGCCAGCCGCCGGAAGCGGCGGAAAGGGCGAGCCAGACCACGATGCCCAGCGAGGGTGGAATCGTCAGGGTGAACAGGACTGGAAGCATCAGGCTTTCCTCGCCGCCGGCTGGGCGGGCGCTTTGGCGGGTTTCTTCGCGAACAGCATCTCCAGGAAGAGCATCGCGAGGCCCACGGTGATTCCGCTGTCCGCCACGTTGAAGGTGGGCCAATGGAGGGCGGGCCGCAGCCAGTCCGGGTCGAACCAATGCCAGTCGATGAAATCGATCACGTAGCCGCGGAGGAGCCGATCGATGGCGTTTCCCACCGCGCCGCCCAGCACGAGCGCCAGGGCGATCTGCAAGTAGCGCTGGTCCATCCGGAGCTTGCGGTAGTAGGAGAAGATGAAGATCACGGCGGCGATGCTGACCAGATAGAAGAAGGGGACGCGGAACTCTTCGCCCGCACCTGACAGTACGCCCCAGGCGGCTCCGCGGTTTTGCGTGTAGCGGTGCTGCCAGAACGGGGCGACCGGCACCGGGATCGGACTGGCGAGTCCGCGCTCGAGCAGGTTCTTTTGGGAGACGAACGCCCCGAGCTTTTCCGGAAACGTGCGCGCGCGCGCGACGAGGAACGCCGCCGTGAGGTGCTCCACCGCCAGGTACTTCGTCACCTGGTCGGCGACGACCCAGAAGCTCGCGATCAGCGTGAGCACCTTCCATTTCGACAACCCGCTCTGCATCAACCCTCGCTGACCGCGCGCTGGCAGCGCGCGCACAGACCCTTCTCTCCCACGTCGGGGAGCGCCCGCCAGCACCTCTCGCACGGCCGGTGCGGACTCTTCCGCACCTCTGCCGCGGCCTTCTTCCCGGCGCGCAGCATGACGGACGCGACGAGGAAGAGATCTGCCAGCTGCTTCTCGTAACGCTCGGCGACCTCCCTCGCCATCCCGGAAGGGACGGTGAGGGTGACATCCGCCTCGGTGGCCTTGCCGATCTCCTTGGACGCCCGCTTCTGCTCCAAGGCGACGTTCACCACTTCACGCAGCGATTGGAGATGGCGGAACTCCTCTTCCAGCGAATCGGAGACCAGGCCCGGCTCCGGGGAGGGCAGGCCGGCGAGGAAGACGCTGGGCGTTTCCCGACGGGGTACGAAACGCCAGGCTTCCTCGGTCGTAAACGAGAGTGCGGGAGCGAGCAGGCGGCAGAGGTCATGGACGATGCGGTACAGGACCGTCTGGGCTGCCCGGCGTTCGGGCCAGCGCTTGCCCGAGCAGTAGGTGCGGTCCTTGAGTACGTCGAAATAGAAGGCGGAGAGATCCACCGTGCAGAGCTCGACGGTGGCGCGGTAGACCTTGTGGAACTCGTACTTGTCGTATGCCTCGATCACCGTGGCGCGGTAGCGCTCGAATCGGGAGAGGACCCAGCGATCGATGGGCTGCAGCTCGCTGATGCTGTCCTGCTGCGGATCGAAGTCGTACAGCTGCGAAAGGCAGTAGCGGACGGTGTTGCGGATCTTGCGGTAGCTCTCGGAGAGCGTCTCGACGATGGCGTTGGAAAACCCGATGTCGTCGCGGTAATCGGATCCCGCCACCCATAGCCGCATCAACTCGGCGCCGTACTTCTTGAGCAGGCCCTGCGGGTCCGGCGCGTTCCCGAGGGATTTGGACATCTTGCGCCCTTCGCCGTCCACCAGGAACCCGTGCGTGAGCACGGCCCGGTACGGCGCCTGTCCGCGCGTGCCGATGCCGATCATCAAGGCCGACATGAACCAGCCGCGGTGCTGATCCGAGCCCTCCAGGTAGAGATCCGCCGGAAGGCGCAGCGTCGGCCAGACGCCGCTTTCGAGCACGGCGGCGAAGGACGACCCCGAGTCGAACCAGACGTCGAGGATGTCGGTCTCCTTCTCGAACTCTGCGCCACCGCACTTCGCGCACCGCGTCTCGGGCGCGAGCAGATCGCGCGCGGTCCGGTCGAACCATGCGTCGGCGCCTTCCTTGTCGAAGATGCGCGCCACGTGTTCCATCGCCTCGGCGGAGACGAGCGGCTCGTGGTCGCGGTCGCAGTAGAAGACGGGGATCGGGACGCCCCAGGCGCGCTGTCGCGAAACGCACCAGTCCGGGCGTCCTTCCACCATGCTCCGGATGCGCTCCTTGCCCCAGGCGGGAATCCAGCCGCCCTGCGCGTCGATCTCGTCGATGGCGGCGAGCGCCGCCTTGCGGATGGTGGTGTGGCCGCGCCCCGGCAGATCGATCTCGATGTCGAGCCCGATCCACCACTGGTCGGTGGCGCGGAAGATCACGGGGTTCTTGCAACGCCAGCAGTGCGGGTAGCTATGGCGGATCTGCGCCGCCCGGCCTCCCGCATTGAGCAGGACTCCAGCGCCCGCGAGGAGTTCGATGACCTTCGGGTTCGCGTCGAACACCTTGAGACCCTCGAGTCCCGCGATGGCGACGTCGCCGGTGAACCGGCCGTGCCCGTCCACCGGCGCCCAGATGGGCAGCCCGTACTGCACGCCCATGTTGAAGTCGTCCTCGCCGTGGCCTGGGGCGGTGTGGACCAGGCCGGTGCCCGCGTCAGCCGTGGCATGCGCCCCCATGATGACGGGGCCCTCGCGCGCGACGAGCGGGTGCCGGTACTTCCACCCGTCCAGCTCGGTGCCTTGCAGGGTCCTCCGGATCCGCTCCGGATGCCTCAGCGTCGCCCCGGTGGCGCGCGCGGCCGAGAGCAGATCGTCGCCGCGCGCCTCGGAGGGCTGTGCGAGCTCGTCGGGGGCGCAGTCCGCGAGGAATGCGTGGAGCAGGTCGCGCGCGACGACGGTGACGCCGTGCCGCGGCAGATCGTACGCGACGTACTCGAGCTCGGGATTGGCGGTGATGGCGAGATTCGCCGGGATGGTCCAAGGGGTGGTGGTCCAGATCGCCAGACCCCATCCTTGCGGCCCCCCCGTGGTGACCGGGAAGCGCACGTAGATGGACGGGCTCGTCTTGTCGGCGTACTCGACCTCGGCTTCGGCCAGCGCCGTGACGTCGACCGGGCACCAGTGCACCGGCCGCTTGCGGCGATAGAGCGCCCCGCGGCGCGCGAACTGCGAGAGCTCGCGGACGATGTCCGCCTCGTAGCGGAAATCCATCGTCTTGTAGGGATGGTCCCAACGGGCGAGGATCCCGAGGCGCTTGAAGTCCTTGCGCTGCAGATCGATCTGCTCTTCGGCGTATTTGCGGCAGGCGCGGCGGAATTCGCCGACGCTCAGCTCGCGCTTCTTCGCGCCGAGCTGCTTGTCGACCTGCCGTTCGATGGGCAGACCATGGCAGTCCCAGCCCGGGACGAAATCCCCGAGACGGCCGGCCATCAGGTGGTACTTCACCACCAGGTCCTTGAGGATCTTGTTGAGGAAGTGCCCCTGGTGGATGGGGCCATTCGCGTATGGCGGGCCGTCGTGGAAGACGAACTTCTCCGCGGCGGCATTCTTCGCCAGGAGCTTCTCGTAGACCTTCTCGTCCTCCCAGGCCTTCACCTGCGCCGGCTCGCGCTCGCTGAGCGCGGCGCGCATGGGAAAATCGGTCTTCGGCAGGTGGACTGTTTCTCGGTAATCCATTCCAACGTCCGGACAAGAAAGGGGCTTCGCGTATCACGCGAGGCGCGTCGCCGCAACGCTTCGCGTGCTAGGTTCCGCCCCCACTCATGCCGCTCGAGATCCGCGCCGTAGAGTCGAACAGAGAGCTGGAGACGTTCCTGCGCGTGCCCTGGACCCTGGGGATGAAGTCGGACCCGAACTGGGTGCCGCCGCTGCTCGACGACCATCGCCGTTCGCTGAATCCGAAGAAGAGCCCGTTTCTCAAGCACGGCGAGCTGAAGTGCTTTCTCGCGCTGCAGGACGGACAGCCGGCAGGCCGGATCTCCGCGCAGATCGACACCGACTTCGACAAGCAGTGGCCGCAGGAGAAGGGGGTCGCCTTCTTCGGCTTCTTCGACAGCAGGGACGACACCGCAGTCGCGCGCGCGCTGTTCGACGCAGCCGGCGGCTGGGCGCGATCGAAGGGGCGCGCCCGCATCCGCGGGCCATTCACGCTCGATTCCAAAGTCGAAGTGGGCGTGCTGATCGAGGGATTCGACACGCCGCCGCGCAT
>Ga0209267_1001961_pt1 | contig 13602 bp, 12 predicted proteins | sample GraSoiAngelo_137_FD_185894 | JGI IMG/M metagenome (GOLD analysis project Ga0209267, IMG submission 185894) | Grasslands soil microbial communities from the Angelo Coastal Reserve, California, USA - 14_0929_09_30cm (SPAdes) (version 2) | ecosystem: Environmental > Terrestrial > Soil > Grasslands ... | reverse complement strand
AGATCAGGTACGGTGCCCGGCTGTTTTCGCGGATGAAGCCCATCGTGATGATCATCAACATGGTGAGCACCGCCATCAGCATCAGGATGCGTTGTTCGCCGCGCCGCGCGCTGCCCCAGACCACGCCGGGCAGGCCTCGCAGATACCAGACGACCGCGGCGATCGCGATCAGCGTGTAGAACATCAGGGCCAGCACTTTCCAGGGAATCATCGACCCCAGGGGGTTGATCAACCCGCCTTCCCAGAAGGGCCGGTTCAGGCCGGCGGCCGCGACATCGGCGTAGGTGAAGCCGAGATGGTACGGCATGGCCGCGAGCAGGGTGGTCAGCACCAGGCCGACCGACATGGCTCTGAGCAACCCGGCCCCACGGGCTCCGTCAGTTCGCAGCCGACGGCCGAAATAGAGCGTGGCCGTGATGAACATGATCCCGAGCAGCGTGATCTGCCAGAGGAAGACCGGGCTGAGCGTCCCGAACATCATCTTGTACCAGCTGCCATAGCTGTGCAGCTGGATCTCTTTGGCATATGAGTAGCCGACGATCGGCTGCATCAGGGTCATGGCCACTCCCCAGAGCAGGCCGAAACTGCCAGCCCAGTCGTAGAACGCCTTGTCCTCAGGGTTGCGGGCTCGGCGGAAGCGAATGGCGCAGAAGGCCCCAAAAGCAAATCCGATGTAAGCGAGATTGCCGATCGTGCGATGCACGGTCAGCGGGTAGGACGTCGGGTTGAGGGCCAGGCGGAGCGGATTCTGCGGATTCGTGGGCGTCAGCATGTAGCTGGCGATGATGTCGATCATGTACACCTGCAGGAAAGAGGCGATCGCCAGCAATCCACCGATCGCCATGTGCACGCCCTTGAACGCGCGCAGCGGCCCCCAGGTGTAGTACCAGAGGTAGGCGAGGGATACCTGCAACACGAAGGTCCAGGCTTCGATGAAAAACGGCCAAAAGCCGATCGTCACCATGGTTGTCCAGAAATGTCCCCAGAAACCAACCAGCAACACCGTGACCAGCAGGATGGCAATGGCGGAGCTGAAGCTGAAGTAGAGGGTCATGAAGCGGCCGAGGCCGTGCGCCAGCCGGTCGTATCGCCGGCGCTGACGAACGAACCCGAGAAACTCAATGGCCGGTCCGATCTCGCCCGCGCCGCTGACCAGGCCGGCGATCAGGATGTGGATCGAGAAGAGGCTTCCGATCGCCGCCTGGGCGGCGACCCGGTTACTCCCCTGCGGCGCCTGGGATGGCAGCTCCGCCGCCAGCAGGTGGAAGGCAGGCCCAATCAGGGCGATGAGCGCGCTCACAGGTTGAACAGCCGGCCGGAGCCGAGCAACGTCAGGATGACGACGAAAAGCACGGCGAACGCGCCGGGGACCATCACGGCCGGCCGTTCGAACGGGTTGCGCTCCGGCCCGCGATCGATGAAGGGCAAGGCGAGCATGAGCAGAACCCCGCCGGCCGGAAGGACCAGGACCAGCGGGATCAGTTGTTGCGGAACCAACAGCAGCAACTCATCCAGCGGGAGGAAGAACCACTCAGGAACCGGGGTATAGCTGGTCGTGGCGGGGTCTGCCATCGCCTCGAGCGGGGCACCGATCGCGACCGCCAGGATGAAAACCAGGATCACCAGACCGGCCGAGACGACGCCGTCTTTGAAAGTCTGGTGCGGATAAAAATCCTCGGTCTCTAAGGGCGCCGCCCACAGCTCATCGGTGGGTACCGCCGGATAGGGCGGCTCGATCGGCCGCTGCGCGGGCGCGGGCGGCACGTCAACCCCCTCGCGGCTGCGGTAGGCGCCTCGGTAGTTGACATACGATCCGAATTCGCCGTGCTTGCGGAGGAGCGCGAGATGGGCGCCGATCAGGGGAAACAGGATGGCCGGAAGCAACCAGACGTGGATGCCGAAGGTCCGGCTCAGCGTGGTCGGCCCGACGCTGTCCGCGCCTCGCCAGAGGGCACGCAGGAAGGAGCCGATGAAAGGCGTGTACACCGCAATGTTGGTTACCACCACGGCCGTCCAGTAGGCGGCCTGGTCCCACGGAAGAAAGGCGCCGGTGATCGCCATGCCCAGCACCAGGACGAAGAGGCCGACCCCGGTCACCCAGTTCAGCTCGCGGGGCCGTTTGTACGATCCTGAGAAGAAGGTCCGCACCATGTGCAGCCCGATGACGAACAGCAGGATGTAGGCCGACCAGAGGTGGATGCCGCGGACGATCGAGCCGAAGGCGTCGTGCTGTGCGAGGTAGTGCAGGCTCGCCCACGCCTCGGCGACGGAGGGGACGTAGAGAAGGGTGAGAAAGATTCCCGTGATCAGCTGAAGCAGGATCAAGACGAGCGTGGCGCTCCCCAGCGTGTAGAACCAGGCGCCGCGAACCGGCACCGCCTCGTAGAGCCCCTTGCGGATCAGGCTGCGGATTGCCGCCCGCTCGTCGAACCAGTCGTAGGCGGCGGCCAACCGGCGCATCAAATCGATTCGGTGAAGCGGTTCTGGATGAAGAGCGTCGTGCCATCGATCCGGTGGACGTACTGAGGCAATGGCTTGGGCGGCGGACCGCCGACATTGTTCCCGGTCATGTCGTACAGCCCACCGTGACAGGGGCAGAGGAATTGCCCCAGGCTGTCCTGCCACCGCACCGGGCACTGCATGTGCGTGCAGACATTCGAGAAGACCAGATACTCAGTGTTGATCTTCACCACATAGACCGCCAGGTTGACGTTGGCCGCCGTCCACTCGCCCAATGGGAACGAGACCTCGAACTTGGTGGGCTGCCGATCGGGCACGCCGCCGATGTCGCCGACCTCGCGCCACACAGGTTGTTGCCGCCGAAAGAGCGGCGAGAGGACGAAGCCAACAATCGGAATGCCGAGCAGCACCGCGACCACGGCACCCGCGACTTGCGTGCCAAGCAGCGCGAACTGGCGGCGACTCAGCCGCCGCGTATCACGATGCGCCATAGCGAATGAACCCGTAGAGCACGCCGGCCGTGCCGAAAACGATGAACAAGAGGGCGAGCGTGATCGCGCTGCCGACCAGCCAGAAGGTGAGTGGAGCTTGCCCATGCGCCTGCCGGAACCAGCGCCGAAGGCCAGCGCCCGCAATCCCGACGAAGGTGAGCGTCAGGCCGATCATGATCACGCTGATCAGGGCCAGGTAGAAATAGGTCTGGATATCGCCCATCAGCCACTCACGGGTAGTAGCCCTTGGAGGGAGCCTGGAAGATGCCGTAGCTATCCGTCTCCTTCATGACGCCGTAGATCGTGTAATCGCTCCGCGCCGTCGTCCGGATGACGCCCATGAGCAGGAACAGGAGGAGCGCCGTGGCCCCGGTGACCGCGAGGGTGACCTGGCTGCTCCGCCGAAGATCCGGGGTCGCCGCTCGAGCTCGCGGTCGAGAGATCAGCCAGTGCAGCAGACTGAGCAAGACGGCGATGCCCAGCGCCAGGTAACGCAACCAGAAGAGGCCTTTAGGAAAGACCGCCGCCGGCATCACCGTCACCAGCGACGCCAGGATCACGATCGCGGTCAGCGGCGGCGCCGGGCCGGTCGGCCGAGATTGCCAGAAATAGATATTGCTACCCACCAGCAGGATGGCAACAAAGGTGGCCTGCAGCAGCCAGAGCCAGGCGAACGGGCCTTGCATCGAATACTGGAAGGCGCCCGGGGACGCCTGCTTGATGCTTTCCACGAAGACCGCGCCGAGTGCGATCTGGACCACGAGGGTCGTAAAGCCGACGACGAGGCTGGTGCGGGCGGCCCAGTGGAAGTAGATCCGGTTGGCCGGGAGCCGGCTGGCTGCCGCGTAGACGGCGGCCACGGCCGCGATGAAGAAGGATGCCCATGAGAGGTTGCCGACGAATCGATGGCCGAGTTCGGGCCAGTACGAGGCATTGAAGAAGGCCGCGGTCCCCTGGCCCTGACCGGGCGTCAGCAGGTAGCTGTCGAGCGCAACGATGATGAAGAGAAAGATGTGCTCGGTGGCGGCCGTCGCGTAGCCGATCACGATGTGCAGGCCTTTGCGCAACCGGAACTGGTCCCAGCGCAGGTTATAAAGGAGGATGCCGCCGAGCGTCAGGAACCAGACGCTGAACGCCACCACGGCTGGCCAGAAGAAGAGGGTGATCAGGGTGACAAAGAACTTCCCGTACAGGGCGACGACCACGATGACGGCAAAGCCGCCGAGGGTCGCGCCCAGGCTGAAGATCTTGAGGTTGACGTTGCCGAGCGCTCGGGCGTAGCGCTCGAACCGCGGGTCCTCCCTCCGGACCCCAATCCATTCAAAGGTCGGTCCGAGCACGAGCGCGCCCATGGTGAAGGAACCGAAGATGATGTGGGCCAGGAAGAAGAAGCCCACCACCCATCGGTTGGTGACGAAGGGGATCTGGACGCCGGGCTGGTCGATGGAAAACGATCCGGCGAGGTAGCTGACCATGGCCGTTGCCGGCTCAGTCCGATTCGAAAACGCGGCGGCCGAGGCGCCCGGCCAGCCCGGCGGCACCGACCAGGAAGCCCAAACCGGCAAGCATGGTTTCCCAGGGCAGCAAACTCGGCTGACCTCCGAGGGCCCCGAGCAAGGCCTCGTGCAGGTAGCTGAAAGGGAGCAGCCGCGAGGCGACGACCAGCGCCGGTTCGGACAGGGGGGTAAAGACCCCCGACAGGTAGAGCAGGGGCAGTAGCGGGATCACCACGTAGAGCATCACCTCGCCGGGCGATTGCGAGAGCGTGCTGGCGACGGCCCCCATCAGGTTGCCGATCAACAGAACGGCGGCCGTGGTCAGCAGTAAGGCGGGCCACCAGGCGAACGTCGATGGATGCCGTAGCGCGATCAAAACCAGCACGGGGGTCAGCTGGACGAAGTCGATTGCGGCATTGGTGGAGAGCCGCTCGATGAGAAGCCGCCCGGGTGTGACGGGCAGTGTTCGGTAGCGCAGCGTCATGCCGGTCTGACGCTCGCGGGTGAGGACCGCGCCGGCCCCCAGGGCACCCACGATCGCGACCAGCATGGTGAGCGCCATGGCGGCATAGATCGACGGTGCGCCGCTGAGGACCAGCGGAATCGCGACCAGCAGCGGAAAGGCGAGCTTGATGACGAGCGCCCGCCGCCGCTGGGCAAACTCCACCAACTCCCGCTGCCAGATGGTTCCGGCCAGCATCATCGGTGCCCTGCCGGTAACGCCACGCCAGTCAGCTTGAGGAACAGGTCGCCCAGGTTCGGCCGGCGAACTCGCATGTTGCTGACCAGGTCCGCCGTGCCGTTGAGCACGGCCAGCACCTGGGCCGGGTTGGCGCCGCGCGCCAGGATGATGTGCACGGTGTCGCCGTCGACGTTCGCCGCTTCTACGGCCGCCAGCGAGCGAAGGTTTTCCAGGCCAATCGGTGAGTTGACCTGTAGCTGCACCTCCTTTGATCCTGCAACCTCGGTCAGCAATTCCGGCACCTGCCCCTCCCGAATGATTCGGCCCTGGTGGAGGAAGGTGACCGAGTCGCAGAGGCGCTCGGCGAGGTGGACGTCATTGGTCGCCAGGATCACCGCCGTGCCGGTCAGACTGAGCAGCTGGAGGCGCTCGATCAGGTCGAGCTCCGCCCGGTAGTCCAGCGCCAGGGTGGGTTCGTCGAGGAGCAGGATGGCGGGCCGGTGCACCAGGGCCTCGATGAGATTGAGCCTGCGCTTCATCCCAAGTGAGTACTCGCCGACCAGTTGATCGCGCGCGTCCCCTAGGCCGGACCAGGAAAAGAGCTCGTCAAGTCGTTCACGCGCGAGCCCGTCGGAAAGCCCGAACTGGTGGGCGAAGAACCACGCGTTTTGATAACCGGTCATCTGGTCGAAGTGCGCCGCCTGGTCGAGCATTACGCCGAGCCGTCCGCGGACCGATGGATCACGCGCGTTGCTCGATCCAAACCAGCTCACCTGGCCGGCGGTTGGCGTGGCAGCGGTCGCGAGCAGGCGAAGGAGGGTGGTCTTCCCCGACCCGTTCGGTCCCATGACGCCGAGCACCTCGCCAGCCCCCAGTCGGAGGTGGATATCGAAGACCCCCTTGCCACCGCGATAGGCGCGGCTCAGATCGGTCGCAATCAGCAGACTACGCTCGGAAGCCGTATCGACCTTCATGGAAGTCGCCCGTCTCGATCCACTTCTGGATGACCGCATCCATCACCCGATTGGTAACCCGTTCCTCACCGAGCTGCCGCGCGTTGCCTTCGATCGCCTCCATCACCTGACCTTTGACGAATGGCGGCATCCTGGTAAGACGGCCTTCGGCGTCCTCGTCCCACGGCATCGACGACCCTTTTGCCTGAAGCGCATCCGACACCTGCCCCCACATGTCGAATTTCACATCCATCGCCTCCGGGGTGATGACCGGGCCGAGGCCTTTCTTAAAGGCGGTCCACTCGACGCGCCAGCGGCTCAGCTCCCGGCAGTAGGAGGGGAGGTTGGCCAGGCGTGCCTCGGCCTCTTTGGACCAGGTGAAATGGTGCTCGAACGTTTTCGGGTTCAGCGGATGGCCGTAGCCGATCTTGATCCCCAACCGCTCCAGGAAGGCGGCGTTGATCGCTTCCGAGGTCCGGGCCGCGCGCGATTCGGCAGCGTGCTGGGCCAGCTCGCGAGCCCGTGCCGGATCGAATTTCTCCTCGGCGCGGATCTCCACTTCGTTCAGGCGCCGGACACCATCCTCGGTCCATCCGGGGGAGGGCTCCCTGGCGCCGGAGCCGTTGTTTCCATGGTGGCCGTGCGCGCGCATTGCCGCCTCGACCGCCTCGGGCGTGTGCGCCTTCAAGGCCTGGTCCATCATCAGGCGGGCATCAACCAGGCCACCTTCGACCACGTCACGCGTGATGGCGAAGGCCTTGATCTTGCGGGCGAATTCTTCGACTTTGGTTCTTGCCAGCATCCGCATGAAGCCGGCCGGCACCCGTTCCATCCGCTGAACAGCGTCGTCGGTCCAGGTGAGCTCCGTCTCGCCGCCCACCGTCTTTATCTGAGGAACCGAGTCACCGACGACCTCGGCCACCGGTGCGTAGGCCTCGTCGAGGTTCGTGTCGGCGAAGTCCCGGGTGATGCTGGGCAGACGCTGGACTCGGGCGATCTTCTCGATCCGAGCTTTGACCCGCCGACGTTCATAGCCTTTGGGGACACGGTTCAGAATCTCCTTGGCTTCGGCGGTCCACTTCACCTTGAAGCCATCGAACGCCTCTTCTTCCTCGATCGCACCTTCGCGCTTCGCCATGGCCGCGATTGATGCCTTGTCGACTGCCTGGAAGCTTGTGCCCTCGCAGACAGGGCAGGCATCCGGTTTCTCGCCTCGGGCGGGGCGCCCGCAGCGCCGGCAGATCCAGGTATCCACCACCTCGAGCCCCTCCATGCTCGCCCGCGCACGAACCGGTTCGACGCCCATCGCGCGAGCCGCGTGCTCCGGCATCACCTCGGAAACCGCCTGGTCGATGATCGACGAGCTGATGATGGAGTGGCCGCGTTCCATGGCGTAGCGGCAGATCGCGGTGCGGGTGATCGCGCGAAAGGCGGCCGGAACCTTTTCCATGCGCGCCACCGCCTCCTCCGTCCACGCCACGCTGGCTTCCGCCTGGACATCGACGGGCGGGACGAAGGTCCGGCTCGACAGTAGGACGCTGACGGGCGCCAGCCGGAGCAGGTTGTCGCTGTTGCTGCCCATGTCCATTTCGGCGGCGGAGTGCACCCCGATTCGGCCGACGATCAACAGCCAGGGTGGCTCCTGGCGGACGTACTGCAGCACCTTCTTGAAGGCCTTGCCGTCGAGCAGGGTGGTCTTGAGCTCGATACCCTCATCGCGGGCGACCGACTGCGCCACCCGGAGGTGCGACTCGTAGATCTTGGCGAGGCCGGTATCGATGATCTCCTCGTGCAACTGCTCTTGTTCTTTGAAGCGGAAGATCTTCGAGGCCTCGGCAGACAGTACGTCGACGATGCCGTTGAACATGGCGTAGTGGAGGTAGGGGTCGTAGACGGAGACCGCCTCCACCTGCTTACCGAAGACCCGAGCCAGGGCGATCGCCGTCTGAAGGCCGGCGAAGGATTGCGGGCTGCCGTCGATGGCCACAACGATCCGGTCCGACGCGTCATCGCGAAATGGATGCGTATCGCGAATCACCAGGGTGTCGACGCGAATCCGGCGCACGACTCGGTCGGTCACGCTCCCCACCATGCTGTCCTTGACCGCGCCCATTCCCAGCGCCCCCATCAGGACGAGGTCGTAGTCCGAATCGGCGACGTCGTCGACCAGGCACTCCCAGTTCTTGCCGTCGAAGGTCTTGTACTCGAAGGGAAGGCCGGCCCGATCGCAGGCAGCCTTCATCACGTCGAGGTAGGAGTCGGAGATCAGCTGAAGTCCGCGGGTGATCAGCGAGTCATGAATCTTCCGCTGGCGTTCGAGCTCTTGCTCGTGCTGGTACTCCTCGGGGAGCGTGTACTCCATCTGCTTGAAGCGCACGTCGTGCATGCGGGCGGCATAGACGTGGCTGCCGACCAGCCGGGCTCCGAGGCCACGAGCCAGCGCGATGGCCACCTCGATCGCCGCATTGGAATGGTCCGAGTTGTCGAGGGGCACATAGATCTTCTCGTACACCAGGAGCTTCCCTCCCTACATTGGCGCGACCGCCTGAACTGATATTGACAGGCGAAGACAATGTGTGCAATCGCCGCGCCATTTGATGATAGGCAGGAGCCCGCCTAAATTACCGCAAAATACCCCAGACGCTGGTGACCGAATGGCCCGGCGCCAGGACGATCAGTCCGTCGCCGCTGCGGAACGCATTGGGGGCGCAGGTCATCGGCTCGAGGGCTACGCTGCGCCGGCGGCGGTCGACCTGCGGGATGGCATCGCCGGTGAAGGCCATGAGGAATCGATAGGTCTTGTCCATCCAGAGCGTCAGGCGCGGTTGCCCGCCCGGCGCCTGGAGCTCCACCCGTGTGAGTCCGTCGGCATCGCAAACCAGGCTCGCAAACGCGGTGTCGAGCTTTACCGACCCGATTCGGCGCAGCTCGAGGAAATCGACAGGACTTCCCTGGACGGGGATAGCGCGGCCGGTCGGGAGCTGTCGCTCGTCGACTTCGAGATACATCAGCGCCGGGATGCGCAGCCGGGCGTCATCGATCAGCTCGGTTCCCACGGTCAGGTAGGGATGGTGACCGGCGCCGTACGGCAATGCCTGCGAACCGGCATTCGTCGCCGTCGTCTGTACCGCCAGGCCGCGCTCCGAGAGCCGGTAGTCGAGGGCAAGCGACAGGGTGAACGGGTAGCCATCCTGCGGATGGAGGAGGAGCTCCATCACGACCCGATCCGACCGCTGGTCGCGGGCCGCCCAGCCCAGCCATCGGGTCAGGCCGTGAATCGCGTTGCCCCGTTCGGGCTCGCTTACCGGCGTCTGGTGGGTGACGCCGGCGAACTCGTATCGCCCGTCCTGGAGCCGGTTCGGCCAGGGGAGGAGTGGCGCACCCCGAGCCGCCGAGCACATCTCATCCTCCGCGTAGCCGTCGATGACGTCTTCACCGTCGACGGTGTAGGCGCGAAGGCTGCCACCGACTTCGGTAATCACCGCCCGCTGGGCGCCGTGGCTGATGATGTACTGTCGGCCGGATGGTGGCGTGGCGGCCATAGGCGCTCCCGATAATAGGATGGTGGCCCAGTTAAAGCTCGGACTGTTTGGCACACCGCGTGACGAGCTGGCCAGCACCGTCGACGGCGAAGTCCCGGAGTGGATCGAACGGCTCTATCAGAGCTACGGCACGTCGGCCGACAGCGCCCCGGCCAGTGTGTCAGTGCTGGCCCTGGGCGAATCGCTGGGCTATCGCCTGCGGAAGCTCTCGGTGTTGCTTAAAAAGATGGAGGGCCTCGGCTGGTCGATCGAGCCGCATCGCTGGGACCTGCTCGCCAGCACGGACCTGGATGAGATGGAAGCCCAGGCACAGCTGGAGGCGGCCGGCGTCTGGGTGATCGCCCGGCAGCACGCTCCCGTTGACAGAGCCGGTAACGTGCGCTGGTCCCGTGGGTTGATTCCATAGGCGAGCCGCCGCCCGTCCTCTCGGAGGACACCGTCGATCCGGATCCCTTGAAGCAGTTCGCCGCCTGGTTCAAGGATGCGCTGACCGCGGAGGAGGTTCTGCCGGAGGCGATGACGGTGGCGACCAGTACGCGGTCGGGTGAACCCTCAGCCCGGATGGTGCTGCTGCGCGGGTTCGATGAGCGGGGCTTCGGATTCTTCACCAATTACGACAGCCAGAAGGGCCGAGAGCTGGCCGAGAATCCACGAGCGTCGCTGGTCGTTTACTGGCCGAGGCTGGGACGCCAGGTACGGATCGGCGGCGCAGTCGTCAAGCAGTCCGCCGAGGAATCCATGCGCTACTTCCGCAGTCGGCCGCTCGCCAGCCAGCTCAGCGCATGGGCGTCACCGCAGAGCAGCGTGATCGCGAATCGCCAGGTGCTGGAGGACGCCGCGGCGGCGTTGGCCGCGAAGTATGAGGGGGCTCCCGTCCCGCTGCCGCGTCATTGGGGCGGTTACCGGGTGATTCCGCAGACTATCGAATTCTGGCTGCATCGTGATAATCGCCTGCATGACCGGATCCGCTATACGCGGCAAGCCCGGGGTGGTTGGCGCATCGAGCGACTCGCGCCGTAAGCCCGCCAGCTCCCCTCCCCGCGTGCTGAGGTGCTCGTGTTGGCGCTCCCGGAAATTTTCCCTCCCCCGCGTGCGGGGGAGGGTCGGGGTGGGGGCTTACTTGCTGCGGTAGGCGACGAGCGCGGCGTCGAAGTTGTGGCTCGAGTCGTAGCTGCCGGCCGCGATCAGCCGCATTCCCGCGTGGATGTCCTTGAGCGAACCGGGCTTCCGCTGCTTCTTGCCGGTGATCTCGAAGTACTTGGTGCTGGCGTTCACGGTGAGCTTGACGTCCTTGCCGTCACGGGTGCGGATCGCGATGACGTTGCCGTTGACACTTGCGACGGTGCCGGCGACATGGGGCCGGCCGATGTGAATACGCTTCGCGTAGAGCTTGCCGTCGCGCGTTTCGTAGCGAACCAGCACGCGGCTGTTGATCTCGATCTCTGACCAGCTCGCCTTTTCGTTGCGGCCCTTGACCACGACGGTCGTGTCCTGGCGCGCAAAGGTCTTGCTCCCCTGCTTCGTATTCTTGACCGTCAGCTGGCTCTCGTTGATCGCCGTCACGATGCCGCCGAAGGCATCCTTTGCCGCCGGGCGCTGCTTCGTCGTCGGGGTTGGGGACGTAGCCGCCGGGGCCGCCATGGCACCGGTGGCGAGTACGCCCGCCAGGACTCCTGCCGCCGCGATTCCCGCGAATACCTTGCCAAACATTGTTGAATGACCTCCTGTGATTTCGACGAACTCGACAGGGCCATGGTCGCGCCGGCCGCTGAGGGAATTGGCAGCGGAAGCTTAGAGATCACTGAGAACGGAGAAGAGCCTTCACCCTGACCCTCCCCCGCCAGCGGGGGAGGGTCAATCGCCTGAGCCTTCCCCCCGAGGGGGAGGGTCAATCGCTATTAGCGGAAATACTCGCGCATGGCGACAGCATTGCCTGCCTGGCCGAGCGCACTCAGGCCCCAGGCGTCTTCGACCGTCCGCAGCAGGCTGTAATGCGTTTCATTCACGGTCGAGCGAAGCCCCGACACGCCATTCGGCGAAATCACGAGCGTTGCCACCTGGCCGCCTGCAGCGTTGCTGCAGCATCCGGCGGCTGACGAGCCCTCGTCCCAGGTGATGAACAGGACGCCGCCGTCCGCAAAGGCGGAGGAGGCGAGGATCCCCGGCACCAGTCTGGCCAACCAGGCATCGCCGCTAGCGATCGAGCAATCGTGCATGTCGTTGCACATGTTCGGCGTGATCCAGGCGAAATTCGGCACCGTCCCGCTGGCCAGGTCCGCGTTCAGCTGGGTGGCGGGCACCACATGCCCGGCACAGCGGGTCGCGTTGGTGCGGATGTCGTTGTAGTAGATGAAGGGATTGTGCTTCTGCATGTACGGATAGGCGTCGCCGACGAAGCAGCTCGAGGGCATGCTTTCCAAGTACGCCTTCCAGGATCGACCGCTGGACTCAACCTGGTCGGCGATGTTCGTCGCATTGACGTAGCAGCCCGTGCAATCACTGGCAATCCCGAAGGTGCTGCCCGCGGTCAGGGCGAGGTAATTGGGAAGGCTCGGGTGACTCACGGCGTAGTACCGGGCCGCCAAACCGTGGCTGGTGGCCAGGCCGTTGATATAGGGGGCCGCGCCATTCCCTACGATCGCCGTTGACTCTTCGTTTTCCATCACGATCACGAACACATGCGAAAAGTTCGGTAGCGTTCCGCCCGCGGTCGGTGTCGGTGTTGGCGCAGGTGTCGCGGTGGGCGCCGGCGTTAGCGTTGGCGCCAGCGTCGGCGTCGGCGTTGGCTGGCCATGCTTTAGATGGCCGCGCCCCGCGGGATGGGATCGCGCCTCGACCGTGAGCGTCACGGTCGCGGTCAGGACGATTGCGGCGATGGCCGAGAGGACGATAGTCGTCTTCTTCATGGCGCCACCCTAGGGACGGCCCCCGGTGCCAACAATCGATTTCCTTTACAGGTTCGGGCACCCTGCCGCTGGATGGAAAGTGCGGTAGGTAGATGTCATGTTGCACTGTGCGCGATACGACGGCGGTTGGCGCGGTATTCGACACGACGCGCTGTTAACGATTCCTTTGCCAATCCGATACTCTCCGCGGTTGCCTAGGCATACGCGAAGGCCCTTCGAAGCGCTTTGAAAGAGCTGTGACGGCAGCTTCCGTGTTACGTCCGCCGTAGCCTTGCGGCCGTATTGTCGGCCGCATGGGTTCGACCGCTACGTTCCACCTCGCGGAGCTCGACTCGGCTCCTGGCGAGGCGCGTAGCCTGGATGGGCGGGATTACGGCCCCATCACGCCATTGCTCAACGACGACAGCATCAGTGAAGTGATGGTCAACGGAGCCGGCCAGATCTACATCGAACGCAAGGGGCAGCTCTTCCTCTCGGACGTGACTTTTGGCAGCGAGGCGGAATTGATCCGGGTGATCCGCGAGATCGCCGCCTTCGTTGGCCGCCGTATCGATGATGACTCACCGATGGTCGATTGCCGGCTTCCCGATGGTTCCCGGGTCAACGCCATCATTCGCCCGCTGGCCATCGATGGCGCATCCCTCACCATCCGGAAGTTTGCCCGGGATCCCTTCACCGTCCAGGACCTGATCAGCTTCGGTACCCTGACGGCCGAAGCGGCCGGTTTCCTGGAAGCGTGTGTGAAGGCCCATTTCAACGTGCTTGTGGCCGGCGGCACCGGATCCGGCAAGACCACCACCCTCAACGTCCTGTCGTCGTTCATTCCCGACACAGAGCGGGTCGTCACAATCGAGGACGCCGCCGAGTTGCAGCTCCGCCAGCCGCACAAGGTTCGCCTCGAGTCGCGCCCAGCACGCATCGATGGCAGCGGCCGGATCAGCATCCGTGACCTGGTCGTGAACGCCCTGCGGATGCGGCCGGATCGGATCGTGATCGGCGAATGTCGAAGCGGCGAGGCGCTTGACATGCTGCAGGCGATGAACACCGGCCATGACGGTTCGCTGACCACGAT
>Ga0209267_1001948_pt1 | contig 13682 bp, 15 predicted proteins | sample GraSoiAngelo_137_FD_185894 | JGI IMG/M metagenome (GOLD analysis project Ga0209267, IMG submission 185894) | Grasslands soil microbial communities from the Angelo Coastal Reserve, California, USA - 14_0929_09_30cm (SPAdes) (version 2) | ecosystem: Environmental > Terrestrial > Soil > Grasslands ... | reverse complement strand
CGAATCGAGAAATGCGCCATAGGGGTAGCTCGCATTGGTCGATCGTGCCAGCGCACCGTCGAGGATGTCGCAGGTGCCCGCGAAGATGAGCACGACGCCCGCCCAACGAAGCTGTCCGAACGCGGCCAGCCCGGCCGCGAGGAACGTGAGCGCCAGCCCCACCACCGTGACCTGGTTCGGGGTCAGTGGAGTGCGCCCGAGCGCGGTCATCAAAGCCTCCGCGTGGCGCCGCACCCAGGCCTCAAACCGCGTGGTGAACACTGGTCACCTCCATCGCCTTCGCCGGGTGGGCGGCGAGCGCTAGGCGCGCCTCCTGGTAGACCTCGACGACCTCGGACGCCACCAGGTCCCACGAGTAGCGACGCGCCTTCTGCAGCGCGTAATCGGAGAGCCTGCGGCGCAGCTCCGCGTCACGGGCGAGGATGACCAGCGACGCAGCCAGCTCGCGCCAGTTGTTGGGCTGCACGGTGACGCTGTCGCGGCCTGACTCGAGCACGGACATGTAGCCGGGCACTTCGGTCGCGACCACCGGCAGCCCAGAGGCCAGCGCCTCGAGCAGAACGATGCCGAAGCTCTCAGCGCCCGTTGCCGGGGCGCAGAAGATGTCGGCGCTGTTGTAGTACCGCGGCTTCACGCTCTCTGGCACGTAACCCGCCAGGACCACGTTCGCCAGGCGGTGGCGCGCGACGTACGACTCGACCCGGCCGCGGAGCGGACCGTCGCCGACGATGATCAAGCGGGTTTGGGGGACGCGCATGCTCATGGCGCGATACGCCCTCAGCAGATCGCCAAGGCCCTTGCGCTTTTCGAGCCGTCCAACAAACAGGACGTTGAGGTTCTCGTCGCGCAGGTGCCGGATGGGCGCCAGGCCCGGACGGTAGACGTTGAGATCGACACCGTTGGGGATGACGCGCAGCGGGAAATCGGGGAAGTAGCGCTGCACGAACGCGCGGGCCGGCTCGCTGACCGCGATGCCGCGTTGCAGATGCGCGAGGTACGGCTGGAGCAGCGGCCGGCCGTAGAAGTAACCGACGTTGGATCGCGCAAAGGCATGGAACGTTCCGACGTTGGCCGTGGTCGACATCCGCAGCATGGTGATCGGCAGGGCGGGCATCAAGGGCTCGTGGAAATGAAGGACGTCGAAGCCCTCGTCGGCGATGATCGCGGCGACCTGGTTGGCAAGGTGAAAGCTCAGCGTGATGCGCGCCACCGAATCGTTGACCGGGATGGCGATGGGCGTCCCGATCCTGTAGAAGCGCGCGCTGTCGAAGTCGACGTCTGCGCGGCTGGACGGCGCGAAGATGCGCGCCTCATGGCCGAGCTGTCGCAGCCGGACGGCGAGGCGGCGGACATGGTCGTTCACGCCACCAGGCGAAGCGAAGTCATACGGCGAAACGAGCCCGACCTTCATGGAGAAACCCCGCGCGGCGTGGAGGCCGGATTTACTCCGGCCGTCACCCAAGCGTTCCCCTTCCAGTCGCCTGCCAGACGATGCCAGAAGAGGGGGGCCCGTGGGGGGATCCTGATCCCCCCACGATTTTTCTTCATGGAGATCCGGCCCAGATGCGATGAGGGACGTGCCACTGGTCTGGATGCTGCCGGATGAAGCCCTCGATCTGGCGCAAGAGCTCCTGCGTGGCCCGCACCTGGTCGGCGCGCGGGTTGCCTGTCGGCTTCGCGAACACGTGCGGCGCAGCCTCGGCCATGTACGTATCGTCCGGCAATCGGTAAACGCACACAGGCAAGAGCGGTGTGCCGAGACGCAGTGCAATCGACGCCGGCCCCAGCGGGATCGGCGCCAGCTTGCCGAAGAAAGGCATCAGGTAGCCGGTTTCCGTGATGTCGCGGTCGATCGCCGTGATCACCATCTCCTGCTCGCGCAGAGCCTGGAGCACCTTGCGGATGCCTCCCATGTCGAGCGTCAGAACGCTGATCCCGAGACGCGCTCGTGTGTCGCGGTACCACTCGAAAAGCGCTCGAGGCTCCAGCTCCTCGGCGAAGAAGCTCACCGGCGCCAGCGTCGCGGCCCAGATCGCCGACACCACCTCGTACGAACCCATATGGCAGGACACGGCCAGCACGCCCCTGCCCAGGCTTCGCGCGGCGTCGAGATTTTCCAAACCCGTCACCTTCAGCAGCGGCCGCATGGCCTCGATCCTCGCGCTCGGAAGCTGCATCAGGTCGGCGTAAGCCTTGGCGTGATTCTGAAAGTTCAGCCTGGACAGACGCCGCAACGCCACCGGGTCGTCCCGCAGCTCCGGGCACGCGATCTTGAGGTTGTACTCGAGGCGCGGACGCGCCAGTGGAGAGAAACGCCATGCCACACGCGACGCCATCACGGCAAGCGCGTACGCCCACGACCGGGGCAAGCGCTCCACCAGCGACTGGACGACTTTGAACCCACGCCATGTCCATTCGCCCATCCCTCAGCGACTGAACATCGGCCGAAATGCATACCACTGGTCGGGACGCTCCTTGATGAAATCCTCGAATCGGCCGATCACCCGCTGCATGAGGGTCTCTTTTGTGTCGCCTTCGTGCGCCGCCAGCGCCGCGTCGAGGTGCACGTGATATCGACCCGCCGCGGTCGCGTACTGGCAGGCGGGGAGGAGCGCCGCGCCCGTCTTGAGGGCAAAAGCTGCAGGTCCCCCAGGCACCGTCGCGCGGCGGCCGAAGAAATTCACACTGAGTCCAGGCCCCTGTTCCAGGTCGCACAACAAAGCGACGACATGGTTGGCATCCAGCGCTTCGTTGATTCCTCTGACAGCGGCTCGTCCCAGCGTGATGACGTTCAGGCCGAAACGCTCGCGGGTTGCCACCACCGCGTCGTTGAGAGAGCCGGGAAAGCGTTCGGCCACTGCGGAGATCCGGTACCCCAGCGCGCCGGCGTACGAGCCGGCCATGTCCCACGAGCCCATGTGCGGCACGGCCATGATCACGCCGCGGCCATGAGCGAGCGCGGCGTCGAGGTGCTCTCGGCCGTCGACTGACATGCGGGCGATCAACTCATCCGGCGTGAGGCTGCCGAGGAGCAGGAAGTCAATCAGCATCCGGCCGTAGTTCTGGAAGGCGCGCCTGGCGACGCGAGCCACGTCGGGGTCCGACCGGTCGCGGCCCAACGCCGTGGCGTAGTTGTCGAGCGCGGCGCTCCGCTGGGCCGGGCTCAGCCAGAACCACGCCACGCCGCCAGGTCCGGCGACGGCATGCCGGACCCCGGCCGGCATCACACGCAGGGCCCGTGCGCCGGCTCTGTAACTAGCGGCGAGCAGTCGCGGTCGCCGGCTTGACGCGGGGGGTGCGGCGGTCTCGCCCGTCGCGCCCATTGACTCCGGCCTTATCACCTTCGATGAACTCCTCCACCAGCCGTCTGGCGTCGTTGTCGCTGTACTGCACCGGCGGCGACTTCATGAAGTAGGAGCTCGGTCCCTCGAGCGCTCCACCGAGACCGCGGTCGAGCGCCAGCTTGGCGCAGCGCACAGCGTCGATGACGATTCCGGCCGAGTTCGGCGAGTCCACCACCTCGAGCTTCAGCTCGACGTTCAGCGGCACGTCGCCGAACGAGCGGCCTTCGAGCCGGATGTAGGCCCACTTGCGGTCATTCAGCCAGGGCACGTAGTCCGACGGGCCGATGTGCACGTTGTCTTTGCCGATGTCGTAGTCGAGCTGTGACGTGACGGACCGAGTCTTGGAGATCTTTTTGGACATCAGGCGCTCGCGCTCGAGCATGTTCAGGAAGTCCGTGTTGCCGCCGAAGTTGAGCTGGTAGGTGCGCTCGAGCTTCACGCCGCGGTCGCGGAACAGGCGGGTCAGGACGCGGTGGATGATGGTCGCGCCGACCTGCGATTTGATGTCGTCGCCGATGATCGGCAGATTCTTGTCGAGGAAACGCTTCTGCCAGTACGGCTCGCGCGCGATGAAGACCGGGATGCAATTGACGAATCCCACGCCCGCGGTCAGTGCCTGCTCGACGTACCACTTGGTCGCCTCTTCGGAGCCGACCGGCAGGTAGCTGACCATCACGTCGGCCTTCGTCTTCTTCAGGATGCCGACTACGTCCGAGGTTTCGCCGGGCGCCTTCTGTACGACTTCGGAGAGGTACTTGCCGATGCCGTCGTGGGTCATGCCGCGCTGGACTTTCACGCCGGCGCGAGGCACGTCCGCGAACTTCACGGTGTTGTTGGGCTTTGCGAATATGGCCTCGGAGAGGTCGAGCCCCACCTTGTTCTTGTCGATGTCGAACGCGGCGACGAACTCGATGTCACGGATGTGATAGCCGCCGAGGTCAACGTGCATCAGCCCAGGCACGGACTCTTTGGGCGATGCGTCGCGGTAGTAGTGCACGCCCTGGACCAGCGACGAGGCGCAGTTGCCGACCCCGACGACGGCAACTCGTACCTTGCCATTGCGATGACCGTTCTTTTGGGCGCTCATGCCCCAACCTCCTCACGAACTTTTGCTTTTTCAATCTGTGTCATGCCGAGCAGTTGATCCAGGCGCCGGCGAAAGCGCCGGATGTTCTCCAGGTCCAGCGAGCAGTAGACCTGCCTACCCTCACGGCGGGTGCGGATCACGCCGCCGACTCGGAGCATCCGCAGGTGCCAGGAGATACGGGGCTGGCTCATGTGCAGGTACAGGGCCAGGTCGTTGAATTGACCTCGCCTGCCTGGGCCAGGCGCTCCAGGATGCGCAGGCGCGTGGGGTTGGCGAAGGCCAGGAAGTGGTCCGGCAGCTCGTTCCGCGGGTTCTGAAGAAACATAAAGGTTGCTTTATAAGCCAGTCTAAAGCATAAAGGCTGGTTTATGTATTGAGGCTCGGGCTCAGGCGGACTGACGGACTAGGTTCAGGAATTCGGCTCGGGTCCGCGGGTCGCGCCGGAAGGTGCCGAGCATGCAGGATGTGATCATCCGGCCACCTGGAGTCTCGATGCCGCGCATCTCCAGGCAGAGGTGGCGCGCTTCGGCGACCACGCCGACACCCCTGGGCGCGACCGCCTGGTTGAGCGCTTCGGCGATCTCGTTGGTGAGCTTCTCCTGGATCTGGAGCCGATGCGAGAAGACCTCGACCAGGCGCGGGATCTTGCTCAGCCCGACAACCTTGCCCTTGGGCAGGTAACCGACGTGGACATGCCCGAAGAAAGGCAGCATGTGGTGCTCGCAAAGGCTGTAGAAAGCGATGTCCTTGACCACGACCATCTCGTCGTAGTCCTGGTCGAAGACCGCGTCGGCGACGACCTCCTCCGGTTTGACGTTATAGCCGTTGGTGAGCTCGCGCAGCGCCCGGGCCACGCGGTCAGGCGTGGCCTTGAGGCCCTGCCGATCCGGGTCCTCGCCCAGCTCGACCAACAGCGATTCGACCAGCTCGGGGATCGGGTCGCCCGGCTTGGGCTTTGGTGTAGCCATCTTTGCTCACACAATTTACGGGTTGGATGCGATTGAAGCGGCGCAGGTCCTGTCCGAGATCGGCTATCTGCTCCGCCAGGATCCCAAGGAGCGGTTTCGCGCCAAGGCGTTCTCCGCGGCCGCGTGGTCCCTCGCGCTGCAACGGCCCAACCTGGTCGACCTGCAGCGGGCCGAGAACCTGACCTCGATCGAAGGCGTCGGAGAAGGAATCGCCAGGGTCCTGACCGACGTCATCCAGACCGGACAGAGTCGTTATCTCAACCGGCTCCGCGAGCAGTTCAAGCAGCCCGCCCGCGACGACGAATCCGACCTCGACGTACGCGACTACCAAGGCGACGTCCACTCCCACACCGACTGGAGCGACGGCCGGGCAACGATGCTGGAGATGGCTCAGGGAGCGCAGGCGCTCGGCTACAGCTATCTGGGGATCACCGACCACTCGCCCCGCATCACCGTCGTGCACGGCCTCAACGCCGAGCGGCTGGTCGCGCAGTCGCGCGAGATGGCCGAGGTGCAGAGCCAGGTCGACGGTCTGACACTCCTACAGGGCATCGAGGTCGACATCCTCGAAGACGGGTCGCTGGACCTGCCGGACGCGGTGCTTGAGATTCTCGACATCGTCATCGCCTCGCCGCACGTGAAGCTGCGGCAGGAACCCGCGGCCATGACGGAGCGGATGATGCGTGCGGTCTCGCACCCACACGTCGACGTGATCGGCCATCCGACCGGGCGCCGTCCAGGCTCGCGCGAGGGCGCGTCGTACGACTTCGAGCTGGTTTTCCGGGAAGCCGCCAAGCGCGGTGTCGCGCTGGAGATCGACTGTGACCCGGCCCGCATGGACCTTTCGCCCGAGATGGCCCGCCTGGCCTACGAGTTCGGATGCTCGTTTGCGATCGACGCCGACGCACACGCGCCGGCCGAGTTCGCATATGTGCCGATGGCGTTGTGGATAGCCCGGCGGGCGGGCATCCCACGAGATCGCATCCTGAACTTCCGCCCGCTGGATCAACTTACGATGACTCGCTGATGGCGCAGGTCGGGATCATGATCGAGGGCCAGGAGGGTCTCAGCTGGGACCGCTGGCGCAAGATCTGCCTAGACACCGACCGCCTCGGTTTCGCGTCGCTCCGCCGCAGTGACCATTTCACTTCGCTCAACGGACGCCCGGACCAGGACTGCATCGAGACGTGGATCTCGCTCGCGCTCGCGGCCGAGTGGACGAAGAACATCGAGATCGGGCCGATGGTCAGCCCGATGACGTTCAGGCCGCCGGCTCTGCTTGCGCGCATGGCCGCCGCCGTCGACGTTCTCGCCGCCGGCCGGCTCATCCTGGGCGTCGGCGCGGGCTGGAACGAACACGAGCACACGGAGTTCGACATCCCGTTCTATACGGAGACACAACGCTTCGACATGCTGGAGGCCGGCATCAAGACGATTCGCGAAACGTGGAACAAATCCAGCCCCAAGCCGCTGCGCAACCCGATTCCCCTCCTACTCGGGGGCAAAGGCGTGAAACGGACGCTTCCCCTCGTTGCCCGCGAGGCTTCGGAATGGAACTACTCGAAGCTCGACGCAGACGGCTACAGGCAGCGACGCGATCTGCTGGAACAGCGCTGTCGCCATATCGGACGGGATCCCGCGAGCATTCGGCACTCCGTGATGACCGGTTTTCTTGTCGGCCGCAACCGGACCGAGCTGCTGGAACGTGCGGCGCAGGTGACACAGGTCGTCGACGATCTGAACGAGATGAGCCCTGAGGAGGTGCTCGAGAACCGCAAGGAGGCCTGGTTGGTGGGGACGCCCGAACAGATCGCGGAGCGGATGCGCGAGTTTGGCCGTCTGGGAATTCACCTTTTCATGCTCCAGCACTGGCTGCTCGACGACCGCGAGGCATTGGAGCTGCTCGCGAAAGAGGTGATCCCGGCCGTCGCCTGACGGCGGCGATTTCAGGCGAGCCGGCCGCTCGAGATCAGCTCGTTCTTGAGCTCCTGGCGCGCCGTGAGGTCTCGCACGACGAAGATGGCCAGCACCGCGGCACCGATCAGCACGACCGAGCTGGCGATGTCGACCGCCGACCCGGCAACCCTGGTGCCGACATCACTCGACCTGTCCATCACGGCGGAAATTCGGTTCATCACCAGCGCCAACAGGTACAGCGACCACCAGACCGCGGGGAGCGCCGGGACTCCCAGGGATTTTCGAGCGGTCTGGTTCAGCCAGCGCCAGCGAGGGTCGGACGCCCGCCAGGCATCGAGCACCGCCCAGTACGGATAGAAGAGGCTGAGGATCGGGATGAAGCTCGACCCGACCGACCAGCCTGGCGAGCGCCGCCAGTCCGGAGAACCAAGCGCGGGCATGTTCCGCACGACACGGTGCACCCACATGCTGAAGAAGACGCCCGCCGGAATGAGCGTGCCGAAGATGAGCGCAAGGTAGGCGAGAGCCAGCACGCCCCAAACGGCGGTGAAGGCCTGGTCCGGGTTAGGCGTCTGGATGTAGGCGATGTTCAAGACCGTCCACAGGATTCCGAGTCCGAGAGCAATCGCGTTCGCGATGAGAAATACCGTCGTCATGGTGGCCCGGAATCGGGGCGTCTCGAACGGCGGAGCCCACTGGGCGACGACCGGCGGTCGATACGGGTTCGGGACCCACTCCGTCCCGTTCCACAGCCAGTAACCGTCCGGCGAAACCTGTCCGGCTTGCTGCATCAGCCGAGGGTAAGGTATGGATGTGGATTTCGATCTGAGCGAACCCGAGAAGGCATTTCGCGACGAAGTCCGGGCCTGGCTGAAGGCCAATGCGCCGACTGATGACGGCGAGGCGGATATGGATGGGTACATCAGCAACCGCCGCGCATGGCAGAGAAAGCTCTATGACGCCGGCTACGTCGGCATGACCTGGCCGAAGGAATACGGGGGCCGTGGCCGCAGCCTCATGTACCAGCTGATCTTCAACGACGAGATGATCCTGGCCCACGCACCGGAACCGATCAACGTCATCGGCCTCGGCATGGGCGGGCCGGTCGTGATCGCCCACGGGAGCGACGAGCAGAAAAGGCGATACCTCGCTCCGCTTCTCTCGGCGGAGGAGATCTGGTGTCAGGGTTTCAGCGAGCCCAACGCCGGCAGCGACCTTTCAGGACTGCAGACGCGCGCCGAGGACAAAGGCGACCACTACCTGGTCAACGGGCAGAAGGTCTGGACGACGCTCGCTCACGTCGCGAAGTGGTGCATGCTCCTCGCCCGCGAACGCAAAGAAGCCAACCCGCGGGATGGCCTCACCTACCTCCTGGTAGACATGGCGAGTCCAGGCGTCGAGGTCCGTCCGCTGGTCCAGATCACAGGCGACGCGGAGTTCAACGAGATCTTCTTCAAGGACGTGAAGGTGCCGAAGACGCAGATTCTTGGTGAGGCGGGCGGTGGATGGGCGGTCGCGATGACGACTTTGCTTCACGAGCGCGGCACGCTCGGGCTGGCGCTGGCGACCCGCGCGCAGATCACGGCATCCGAGCTCGCTGAACGGGCGCGGAAGCTGGGCCGCGGCTCCGACCGGCTGGTCCGCCAGAAGATCGCGCAGCACGCCATCGAGGCACGCGCGCTGCAGCTCAACGGTTATCGCGCCGTGACCGCCGTCAAGCGCAGTGGGATTCCCGGCCCCGAAGGATCGATCCTCAAGCTGATGTGGTCCGAGCTCAACCAGCGCATGACCGAGACGGCGATGGACATCGCCGGGCCCGCGTCACAAGTCGCCGACGGCGATGGCTGGAAGTACCAGTTCTTGCGTTCACGCGCCAACACCATCGAGGCCGGGAGCTCCGAGGTGCTGCGCAACATCCTCGCGGAGCGGGTGCTGGGACTGCCTCGATCTCGGTAAATTGGCAGCAGTGACTGCTGTCGCCTCCAAGGCGGCCAGCCCAAGCGCCAAGCCTGGTGTCGATCGCGGTGTGATGGCGGTCTTTGCCGGTCTCATGCTTGGTTCGCTGGTCGCCTCGCTCAACATGACGCTGGTCGCGCCCGCGCTGCCGACGATCGTCTCGGAGCTGGGCGGCCTGGCCGACTACAGCTGGGTCCCGATCTCCGCGATGCTCGCTTCGACCATCGTGGTTCCGATCGCGGGCAAGCTGTCGGACATCTACGGCCGCAAGCCCCTCTACATGTCGGGGATCGTGGTCTTCGCGGTCGGCTCGGCGCTCTCGGGGGTCGCGCCGAACTTCTGGTTTCTGATTTTCGCGCGCTTCATCCAGGGTGCCGGCATGGGCTTCATCATGCCGCTGTCCCAGGCGATCATCGGCGACATCATCTCGCCGCGCGAACGGGGCAAATACCAAGGCATGCTCGGCGCGTCGTTCGGCCTCGCGTCCATCGTCGGCCCCGCTGCGGGCGGATTCATAACCGAACACTTCTCGTGGCGATGGCTGTTCTTCGTCAATCTGCCGGTCGCGATCGTGACGCTGGTGGTGGTCGCTCTGTTCATGCACGTGCCCAACGAGCGGCGCAAGCACGCGATCGACGTGTGGGGAAGCGTGACGCTCTCCACTGGAATCGCCGCGGCGCTCCTCGCAACGGTCTGGGGCGGCACGCAGTTCGCCTGGACGTCGTGGCAGATCGTCGGCCTCTACGCAGCGGCCGCGATCCTGCTCGGCGCGTTCGTTTGGGTCGAGCGCCACGCGCCAGAGCCCGTGCTGCCGCTGCATCTTTTCCGGAGCGGCATCTTCACGCTCTCGAACATTGCGAGCGTCGGCGTAGCGATGTCGATGTTCGGCGCCATCTTCTTCCTACCCGTTTTCGTCCAGGGCGTGATCGGCAACAGCGTCACCAATTCGGGCGCGATCCTTGTCCCGATGTTGGTATCGATGATCGTGACGAGCGTCGCCGGAGGATGGCTCATCTCGCATACCGGGCGTTACAAGATGCCGCTTCTGGCCGGTCTCGTGTCGATGGGCGCGGGCTACTACATGCTCGCGAACTTCACCATCGAGACAACCAACCAGTCTGTGATCGAGGCGATGATCCTGATCGGTCTCGGCCTTGGCATCACGATGCAGACGTTCACCCTCGTGGTGCAGAACTCAGTGAGTCGCGAAGACATGGCGGTGGCGACGTCGGCGACGCAACTTTCTCGGTCCGTCGGCGCTGCGATAGGGCTTGCGATCCTCGGCACCATCCTCACCCAGGGCATGCAGAGCGCCATGGCGAAGTACCTGCCCGCCTCGGTCCTGCATCAGCTTCAGTCGTCGGACCGCGGCGCGACGGCGACGGCGGTATTCGACCCGTCCCAGCTGGCCCATCTGCCGCCGGCCGTCGCGGCGGCCATCCGGCACGGTCTGGCCGACGCGCTCCATCCCGTTTTCCTCGCCGGCCTGCCGATCATCGCCGTCAGCTTCATCGCCACCCTCTTCATCAAAGAGGTGGCGCTCCGCCAGACGGCGCACGTCACGGCCGGGCGGCGCAACGCAGACGCCTTACCCGAGCCTGAAAAATCGCCTCTGATCTGATATCCGCTTGTTTTGCGGTGTCCCGCAGGACAGAATCCGCACGTGAATCAAGAGTCAGGACAAGAACGGCAGCTGATCTGGGCCTTCTGGCTGGCCGCCGCGCTGGCGGCGATCGGGGGCGTGCTTCCGGTTGCGTTAGGCGGGACCTCGAGCCGGATCGCGACCGTGATCATCCCCTTCGGGATCGCCGCGGTCGCGCTGGGCCTGTGCGCAATCTTCCACTCAGCGGGGCGAGCGATCACGTCGGCCCTGTACTTCGTGGCCGGGCTCGCGCTCGTTTTCGGAATCCTCTCCATGTTCGCCCTCCCCCTGCAGCAGGCTGTCCTCGGGACATGCCCGGCTCCGCCCCAACCCTGCAGCGGCGGTCTGCAGCGACCTTTGACGGTCGCAGAGAACACCGGCATGGGTTTTGGCGCGGGGTTTGCCATCGCGTCGATCTTTGTCGGTTTCTTCGGGCTCTTCGTCCTGTATCGCCGGCGCTCTCTGCCGACGCCGGCGCCGCCCGTGCGCAAGATCCCGCCTGTCGCGACGCCCGCTTCGCCACCTTCGCCACCTTCGCCACCTGCCTCACCTGTCCCGCCTGCCGCACCTTCGCCGCAGTCCTCCGCGCCGGAGAACGGCGCGACGCCCGAATTGGACGAGCCTGAGCTGCCGGCGCACGAGGAAGAAGAGCGGCCCGAGCTTCCGCCTCACGAGTCGGCTCCGCCCACAACTTAGACTCGGTTCGTGGACTTCGCGTTTTCGGAGGAGCAGGAGATGCTGCGCGCCTCCGCACGCGAGTTTCTCGGCAAGGAGTGCAGCCCCAAGGTCGTGCGGAGGCTCATGGAGAGCGCCGACGGTTACGACGCCGCGCTCTGGAAGAAGATCAGCGAACTGGGTTGGACCGCTCTCGGCATCCCCGAGGAATACGGGGGCGTGGGCACGTTTCTCGACCTGATCGTCGTGCTCGAAGAAGCGGGTCGTGCGCTGCTGCCGTTGCCTTTCTTCTCGACCATGGGCCTTGCGGTTCCCGTTGTGGTCGAAGCCGGCACCGAAGCGCAGAAGAAGGAGGCCCTCGGAGCCATCGCCGCTGGTTCCGCCCGAGCGACGCTTGCCTTCACCGAGCCGTCGGGGCGCTGGGATGCGGGCAGCCTGGCGCTGAGCGCGAAGCAGATGGGTGGCGGCTGGCAGCTCGACGGCGTGAAGCTCTTCGTGCCAGACGCCGGCGCCGCCGATTACATGGTGGTCGCCGCGCGCAGCCGCGGCGAGGGCGAGGACGGGATCACGCTCTTCCTGGTCAAGGGCCGGCCGCAAGGCATGAGCGTCAAGCCGCTCGAGACGCTGGACATGACACGGCGCTGGAGCGAAGTGCACTTCGAAGGCGTGCAGCTGGGGGCGGAAGCGGTCATGGGCGCACCGGACAAGGCGTGGCCGCGGCTGAAGCGCGCGCTCGAATGGGCGACCGCGGCGCTGTGCGCCGAGATGGTCGGCGGGGTGCAGAAGGTGCTCGAAACGTCCACCGAGTACGCCAAGACGCGGCAGCAGTTCGGCAAGCCGATCGGGATCTACCAGGCGGTATCGCACAAGCTGGCCGACATGCTCGTGCTGTCCGAAAGCGGACGGTCCGCAACCTACTACGCAGCATGGGCGGTCGACGCCGACGCACCGGACCGGTCTCTGGCGTCATCGATGGCCAAGGCATACGTGTCGGATGCGTATCGGAAGGTGGCCGGGGATGGGATCCAGGTGCACGGCGGGATCGGGTTCACGTGGGAGCACGACATGCACCTCTACTTCAAGCGCGCGAAGTCGTCGGAGGTGACTCTCGGCGACGCGACCTACCACCGCGAGCTGGTCGCGCAAGCACTCGATCTCTAAAGCCCGATTGATGCCGTGGGTGCTGCTCAGCGCAGCGATCGCCACCGAGGTCGCGAGCACGCTCGCGCTGCGGGGCTCGGATGGATTCAGCAGGCTGGCCCCTTCGATCATCACGATCGTCGGCTACATCGCCAGCTTCATCCTCCTTGCCCTCGTTCTCAAGTCGCTGCCGGTGGGGATCGTCTACGCGATCTGGTCGGCGGTCGGCATCGCGCTGGTCGCCGTGTTCGGCAAGCTGATCTTCAACGACCCGGTCCCGCCGCTCGCGATGGTGGGCATGATCCTGATCATCGGCGGCGTGGCCCTGGTCGGCGTGTCAGGCGCAAAGACACACTAGCCTCCGGCCAGCAGGCGGAAGACGACGATCCCGAACAGGGCGCAGGCCGGGATGACCAGGCCTCGGAAAAGCGCCCAGTAGTTCGACCAGGCCTCCCGCAGCCGATCCAGGCGACGGCCGGAACCGAACGCCATCGACCAGTAGATAGGCAGAGCCGCGCCCGTGTTGAGAGCGAGCGCGAGCAGGGCAATGCCGCCTGCTCCCGCCAGCCAGACCCGTAGCGGGCCCGCTGACCCAAAGCCAAGCTGTACTCCCCACACGGCCGCGGCCACAACGAGCGCGGCGAGGGCCGGAAAGCCGAGCAGAAAAAATGCGGCGAAGCTGAGCGCAACGAGGAAAAGCATCAGGGCCAGGGTCGCCACGATTCCCGACAGCCCGGCCGCGGCCACGGTCACGCCGTTCGCCTGCGCCGGCGCTTCGCTGCTGACCAGGGTTGTCTGCGGCGAACCGATCGGTTGACCCGCCGCGGCGGCGCGCACGTCCGACCACGAATGCCAGTGGGCGTTGGCGCTGATCGTGCCGGCGATGCCGGCCGGCGCTGCAGCCAGAAGCACGCCCGCGGCGATCGCGGCGGCATTGCGACGCAGCACCCCGA
>Ga0209267_1001946_pt1 | contig 13685 bp, 15 predicted proteins | sample GraSoiAngelo_137_FD_185894 | JGI IMG/M metagenome (GOLD analysis project Ga0209267, IMG submission 185894) | Grasslands soil microbial communities from the Angelo Coastal Reserve, California, USA - 14_0929_09_30cm (SPAdes) (version 2) | ecosystem: Environmental > Terrestrial > Soil > Grasslands ... | reverse complement strand
TCGCCCCGGCGCTCGCGGGGCTTCGCCATATCGAGCAGGACACGGTCCCGGAGGACTACCGGAACCGCGCCGCGCACCGCGTCTTCCGGATCACGAAGTGATGCCGCATCGTTCACCGGCGGACACGAGCCGGCGGGCTCCGGCACGGTCGCTGAGCGGCAGCAACGGTTCTGAAACGCGCTTACCGGTTGCCGGGGGGTTTTCCGGCCCTCTCCGCAGTCTGCAAACTCCAGGCGTGCGCAGATCCATCGCACCGTGGGCCGCATTGGCGGGCTCGGTTGCGCTCACCCTGGCGACCGCGGCGTTCATCTTCGTCAGCGTCGGAATGCGCGATCGGGGAAGGTTTGCCCGCGCCATCAGCGCCGCGGTCGATCGGATCGAAGCGCGATTGAGCATGTACGAAAGCATGCTCCGCGGGTGCGCTGGGCTCCTCGCTGCCCGCCCCGACCTGACGCCGGAGGAATTCCACGCCTATGCGCGGCGTCTCGAGATCGAACAGTGGTACCCGGGCGTGCAGGGAGTCGGGTTCGCGCCGCGCTTCCGGAAGGAAGAGACGGCGGCGATCGAGGCGGGGCTGCGAGCGCGAGGATTCCCGGGCTTGCGGGTATGGCCCGATTCCCCGGGAGAGGAGCGCACCGCCATCGTCATGCTGGAGCCGCAGGACCGGCGCAACCGCGCCGCGATGGGCTACGATATGTTCACCGAGCCGGTGCGGCGCGAAGCGATGGAGCGCGCGCGGGACGAGGCGAACGCCGCCATCTCCGGGAAGGTGACGCTGGTCCAGGAGATCGACCCGCGCCGTCAGGCCGGGTTCCTCATGTACGTGCCCGTGTATCGCGGCGGCGACGTCCCTCCGACTCTTGAAGCGCGCCGCAAATCGCTCATCGGCTGGGCATACTCGCCCTTCCGCGCGGACGACCTGTTCGTGGCCATCTTCGGCAGCGAGACCGAACCGCTGCTCGAATTCCGCGTCTACGACGGCCCGGCAGTAGACCCGGCGCATCTGCTCCACGACCGCGGCTTCACCGCGCCGCCCAGCGAAACCTTGCTGACGACCGAGCAACTGCGCTTCGGCGGGCGTGAGTGGACGTTGACGTTCACGGCGCTTCCCGCGCTGCGGGGCGGGTCGCTCTTGCCAGCCCTCGCGGCCCTGCTGATCGGCAGCGGGATCTCGTTCGTGATCTTCGTCCTTTCCGTCCGCGAGTCGGAGGCACGGCGGCGCGCGGAAGAGGCGCTCGCGGGTTTGCAGCACTCGCTCGACGAGCAGCGGCGCTACGAGATGCGCCTGCGCGAGGAAGCGCGGGTGAACTCGATCCTGCGCCGGCTCGGCATCTCGCTCGCCGCCGAGCTCGATCCGGACCGGCTGGCGCAGCTGATCACCGACGAGGCCACCGCGCTCACGGGCGCGGAGTACGGCGTGATGTTCGACGCCGCTCCCGAACCGCGCATGCTCGCCACGGCCGGGCGGGGACGGGAGACTTTCGCCAACCTGCCGGTGCAGAAGCTCGCCCGCATCTGCGGAACCAGCGGAACGGTCCGCATCGAATCCGTGCAGCCGGCCGAATTCGACGGAGCTCCCGTGGGCAGCTTGCTCGCGGTGCCCATCACCTCGCGCACAGCCCACCTCTTCGGCGGCCTGGCGTTCGTGCACAGCGCCCCCGGACACTTCACGCAGCAGCATGAGCGCCTGCTCGCTGGCATCGCGGCGCAGGCGTCGATCGCCCTGGACAACGCCCGGCTCCTGCGCGACCTGCAGGATGCCGACCGGCGCAAGGACGAATTTCTCGCCGTCCTCGGCCACGAGCTGCGCAATCCGCTGGCGCCGGTGATCACCGCGCTCGAGGTGATGAAGCGGGACCCGAGCTCGGCGGAGCGGCAGTTCGCCATCGTCGAACGGCAGTCGCGGCACATGGTGCGGATCGTCGACGAGCTCCTCGACGTCTCGCGCATCAGCCGGGGGAAGATCGGGCTGCAGAAGGAGCGGCTCTCGGTGCGCGACGCGCTGGCGAAGGCGGCGGACTCCGTCTCTCCCATGGCGCGCGCCCGCGACCAGAAGCTCACGGTCTCTTTTCCGCCCCGGCCGCTGGTGATCGACGCCGATCCCGTCCGCCTGGAGCAGATCCTCGGCAACCTCCTCTCCAATGCCATCAAGTACACGCCGGCCGGAGGCGAGGTGGAGCTGTCCGCCAAAGAGCGCGATGGCCAGCTCGAGGTGCGCGTGCGCGATACCGGCATCGGCATTCCCGCCGACTCCCTCCAGGGCCTTTTCCAACCCTTCGTGCAGGTGCCCGGGGCCAAGGACTATTCGACAGGCGGCCTCGGGATCGGCCTCGCCCTGGTGCGCGGCTTCGTCGAGCTGCACGGCGGCAGCGTGCGCGCGGAAAGCGACGGGCCGGGCAAGGGTTCGACCTTCATCGTGCTCCTGCCCGGCGCGGTGGAGGGCGTCACGCAGACGGAAGTCCGCCCGCTCGCCGCGCGCGCACATCACGGCCGCGTGCTGGTCGTCGACGACAACATCGACGCCGCGACGACGCTCGCCGAGGCGGTGGGCCTGGACGGGCATGAGGTCCGCGTGGCCCACGACGGCCCTTCGGCGCTGCGGGTCGCGCGGGAGTTCTCGCCCGACGTGATCCTGCTCGACATCGGGCTGCCCGCGATGGACGGGTACGAGGTCGTTCGCAGGCTTCGCGAGCTGCCGCAGGCGCGCGGCGCGCTGATCGTCGCCCTCACCGGGTTCGGGCAGCAGAGCGACCGCCAGCGCGCGCTGGCAGCCGGTTTCGACGAGCACCTGGTGAAGCCGGTCGACCTGGACACCGTGACCGCGGTGCTCAGGCGCCGGCTCGGAGCGGCTTGAACGGCCGGTGCGCTGAGCGCCTCCTGCCCGCGGCGGCGCAATGCCCGGTGGCGAACGGCCGCGTCAGGCGCTACCTTGCCGGGCGGCATGGCCACCCCTCGCAAGCGTCCTGTCACAAAATCCGGAAAGCCGCGCGCCCGCAAAGGCGTGAAGCTGAAGCCGACGGAGCTGGGCCCGCCGCAGCTGCGGCTCGAAGCGGTCCCGGAGGAGCTGAAGGAGCTGGCCGGGCAGGTCGAGGCGGAGGGGGGATCGGTGCTGGCGGCCTATCGCGAGCCGCTCGGAGGCAACGCGCTTCTCTTCGCCGCCCTGCCGGTCGACAAGGTGGAGCCGACCAGCTACCAGCGCGACGTCTCCGACGCCCATGTGCTCAAGCTCACGCGCGCCATGGACAAGACTCGCCGCTACCTGGACCCGATCATCGCCGTGCGCGAGCCGGAGGGGTTTCGCACGCCGAACGGAGGCCATCGCCTCACGGCCCTGAAGGAGCTGGGCGCGAAGGCGATCCTCGCGCTGGTCGTCCCCGAACGCGAGGTCGCCTACCAGATTCTCGCCCTGAACATCGAGAAGGCGCACAACCTTCGCGAAAAGGCGCTGGAAGTGATGCGCATGTACCGGGATCTGGCCCAGCTGGACGGCGGCCGCAAAGAGAGCGACTTCGCGCTCGAGTTCGAGGAACCCGCCCTGGTCACGCTCGGCTTCGCCTACGAGAAGAAGGGCCGCTTCTCCGGCGGCGCCTATGCGCCGGCCCTGAAGAAGGTGGACCAGTACTTCGAAAAGCCTCTGCGCGATGCCTTGGCCGAGCGGGAAGAGCGTGCGCAAAAGTTGCTCGAGCTCGACGAGGCGGTCACCGAAGCGGTGGAGAAGCTGAAGGCCCGCGGCCTCACCTCCCCGTACCTGAAGGCGTTCGTGGTGGCCCGGATCAATCCGCTCCGCTTCATCAAGGGAACGCCACCTCCGTTCGGCGAGCTTCTGGAGACGATGACCAAACGCGCCCGCGGCATGGATCCGGCGCGGGTGAAGACCGAGGACCTGGCCCGTAGCGGAGGGCCGCCGGAAGAATGAAGTTTCCCTGCCAAAAAGGGCGGAGGCGTCCATGGGAGTGCAGAGCATCGGAAAAGAGGCTTTCCAGCAAACCGTCGAAAAGGGCGGCATCCTGTTCATCGACTGGTGGGCACCCTGGTGCGGCCCCTGCCGGGCGTTTGCCCCGGTGTACGAGAAAGTGGCTGAGGCCAACCCCGACGTGGCCTTTGCCAAGATCAACACCGACGAGCAGCAGGAGCTGGCAGCTGCGTTCAACATCCGGAGCATTCCGACGCTAATGATCTTCCGCGACAAGGTGCTGCTCTTCGCCCAGCCCGGGGCCTTGTCGCAGAACGTGCTCGAGGAGCTGGTGCGGAAGGTGCGCGAGCTCGACATGGAGCAGGTGCGCGCGGGGATTGCGAAGCAGCAAGCAGCCCCGCCGGAGCCGGCAGCGTAGAAGGTATCTCGCCCGCTACCTGCTGCGGACCTTCTTGCGGACGGCAGCGACGATCTCGTCCTCGCTCGGAAACCCGAGCGCGTTCTTCTCCGCCACCGCCCGGCCGTCGACGAGCACGATGAATGAGCCGGTGGCGCCGACCTCCAGGTCGGCCTGCAACCCGAGCTCCTTCTCCAGCGCAGCCGCCGCCCGGACGGCTCGAGGCTTGTAACCTCAGGAATTGCAGTACTGAATCTTGATCACACCAGGAAGATAACGCGGCGCCTTCCACCCGCCAGCTTTCGAATCGTGCGGGGTCGTCTCGCATCCTACGTGCGCGCCGGAGGTCCCTGGCGTAAAGGGTGCGAGGGAGAAGACGATGATCACGGTTCTCAAGGCCAACGAGCGCTTCCACACCCGGACCGAATGGCTCGATTCCTGGCATACCTTCGCGTTCGCAGACCATTACGACCCGGATCGCCTCGGTTTCCGCGCTCTGCGCGTGATCAACGACGACACCGTCGAGGCAGGGCAGGGCTTTGGTTCCCACCCGCATCGCGACATGGAGATCATCACCTACGTGCTGGACGGCGGTCTCTCTCACCGGGATTCTTCCGGGGGCGGCGGCGTGATCCGGCCGGGAGACGTGCAGCGCATGAGCGCGGGTAGTGGGGTGGCGCACAGCGAGTTCAATGCCTCCGAAACCGAGCCAGTGCATTTCCTGCAGATCTGGATCGTTCCCGAGCGCCGCGGCCTGAAGTCGGGATACGAGCAGAAGAGCTTCCCGGTGGAGGAGCGCAGCGGCAAGCTGCGACTGCTCGCCTCTCGCGACGGCCGCGACGGATCGGTCACCATCAACCAGGACGCCCGCGTGTACGGGGCATTGCTCGGCCACGGTGAGCGGGTCTCGTTCGAGCCGGCGTCGGGCCGGCACGCGTGGGTGCACGTCGCGCGGGGTGCGATCGACCTGAACGGAGAGAAGCTGTCCGCGGGCGACGGCGCCGCGGTGAGCGGGGAGCGCGTCCTCAGCTTGCAGAGCGCCGAGCCGGCCGAAGTGCTGCTGTTCGATCTGGCGTAGCCTCCAATGGCGTGCGTGCGCAGCTTACCGGGGTGACCGGTGCCGTGCTCGCCGTCCTGCTCGCGGTGGCTCCTCATGCGAGGGAGGGGGATGCGCAGGCGTTCACCTCGCTGATCGACGCGAAATCCGGGGCGACGATCGCGGACGGCCACTACGCGCAATGGGTCGAGGGTGGCCTGCTGCATATCGAATCGCGCAACGATTTCCCTGACGGGCGCGCGACCGTCGAGCGTGCCGTGCTCCGGCTCGAACCTGAGTTGCAGCAGCAGAGCTGGGAGTGGACCGAGCGCAAGAACGGCGCCCTCGTCCGGCAGTACGAGGTCGATTTCCGCTCGAAGCGGGCGGTGACTACGCGGGTCGACCAGCACAAGCGCTGGAAGGAGGACCTCGACATCGAGCCGGGCAAGACGTTCGCCGGCATCGCGTTGGTCGCCGTGATCAAGTCGCTCCGGGTCGAGCTCGCGCCCGGACAGAAGGCCGACCTGAAGGCGGTTGCGTTCACGCCGCGTCCCCGTCTCGCGCCGATCAACGTCATTCGCGAGCGGCCCGAGAGCGTGCACATGGCGGGGCGGACGATCGCCGCAGACCGGTACACCATCCACCCGGACATTCCCGCGATCGCGAAGCTCTTCGTCAGCGCCCCTGACCAGCACGTCTGGCTCTACGCCGAAGGACCCGCGGCGTTCCTGCGGTACGAGGGTCCCCTGGTCGAGCCGAACGACCCGATCGTTCGCGTCGACACGATCCCTTCGCGCGTCGCGAATGCCGGACGAGCACCTTCGCGGCGGCGGTAGCCGCGCCCCGCGACTAGAGGTCGAGCACTCTCCACAGATACCAGCTCGCGACGGTGCGATACGGCCGCCAGCGCTCGCCATGGGCGAGCAGCTCTTTCGGAGAAGGGAGCTCCGGTGCGCCGCGCACGCGGGCGAACCCCTTGCGGACGCCGTAGTCGGTCGCGGGCAGCACGTCCGGGCGCGCGAGCCGGAAGATGAGCAGCATCTCCACCGTCCAGGGCCCGATCCCGCGCACGGCGGTGAGCCGCTCGACGATCTCGGCGTCCGAGAGCTTCTCCAGCTGGCGGGCCGAGGCGGGGACCGTGCCATCGAGCGTCTTCGCCGCCAGGTCCTTCAGGGCCGCCGTTTTCGACCGCGAGAGTCCCGCGCCGCGCAGCTTCTCCTCCTCGATACCGGCGACGTCCTGGGGCCGCGGAAAGCGGCGCGGCCGGAAGAGCGCGATCACGCGCGCGAGGATGGTGGCTGCCGCCCTCCCCGTGAGCTGCTGATAGACGATCGACTCCAGCAGCGCCTCGAACGGGCTCTGCAGCTCCGCCGGCCGGAGGCGGAAGGGGCCGACCCTGTCGATGAGCTTCGCCAGGCGGCGATCGCGGCCGCGCAGATGCTCGACGGCGGCCGCCGGATCGAACGGCAGGCCATGGTCGACGGCCAGCGTGACCCCCTCGAGCGCCAGCAGCCGCTGTTTCGCGATCACGCCGCCCGGAGCCGAAAATCCTCCTGGGGCGCCGCCAGCGGCGAGCACGCGGTGGCAAGGGACTGCGACCAGGAACGGATTGCGCCCGAGCGCCTGGCCCACGGCCCTCGACGCGCCGGGCTTTCCCAGCAGCGCGGCGATCTCCCCGTAGGTGGCAGTCCGGCCCGGGGGCAGATCGCGCACCTTCTCGTAGACGGCGCGCTGGAAAGGGGCGAGCACCGAGAGATCGAGTGGGAGGGCGGCGAGGTCCTGCGCCTCGCCGGCGAGGTGACGTTCGAGGAGCCGCGCCGCTTCCCGCGCGAAAGGCGGTACTTCCGCCCCGCGCTGCTTCGCGAGCTCCGCCCGCAGAGCGCGTGGCGGCAACTCCGGCATCTCGATGGCCGTGAGCCCGCGCTCATTCCAGCGCAACCGCAGCGGTCCGGCGCGGGTCTCGAACAACATTCCCGCAGTTTAGCGGGTCGCCGAGGAGATCGCTGAGGTCCAGGGCATCGCGGATGGCGTGGCCGAAGGTATCGTTGTTGAAATAGACGTACGAGTCGCCCTGCCAGCGGAGCAAGTCGCGCGCGAACGGCCGCAGCGCCCGCTTTCCATACCGGCCGCGGTACTTCCCGGTGGCGCCGTGGAACCTGAGGTACCGGAAGCCGCCGGTGAGTCGCGGTGGCTTCACCGCGACCAGATCGTGCTCGCAGAATGCCGCTCCGTGCGCCTCGAGCACCTCGCAGACTTCATTCACGTACCAGCTCGCGCTGCGGAACTCGAGCGCATGGCGTAAACCTCGTCGCGGCAGCTTCCCGAGGAACTGCGCGAGGCGCTCGGGGTCCGCCTTGTTCATCTGCGGCGGAAGCTGCCAGAGGACAACCGACAGCTTCTTTCCCAGCCGCAGGACGAGGTCGAAATACCGCTCGATACCTGGTCCGGAGTCCTTGAGGCGCTTCATGTGCGTGAGATACCGGCTGCCTTTCGCCGCGAAACGAAAGCCTTTCGGCGTGCCCTCGCGCCATCCGTCCACCGCCGCCGCCGTGGGCAGGCGGTAGAAGGTGGCGTTCAGCTCGACGGTACGGAAGATCCGGGCGTAGTGCTCGAGCCATCGCCTGGCCGGCAGCCCCTTCGGATAAAAGACGTGGCGCCAGTGATCATAGACGTACCCGCTGGTGCCGAGATGGATCACGGTCTCAACGTGTGTACCTTCCGCACATGGCGCACCCGGCGCTCGAAACCGCCGCTCCGCTCGTTCCCGAGAGGCCGACGCTGGAAAAACTCCGCGCCGCCGCCGCAGGATGTAGGGCCTGCCCCTTGTACAAGACGGGAACGCAGACCGTCTTCGGCGAAGGGACGGCGACGGCGCGCGCCATCTTCGTCGGAGAGCAGCCGGGGGACAGCGAGGACAAGCTCGGCCGCCCCTTCGTCGGCCCGGCTGGCAAGCTGCTCGACCGCGCCTTGGAGGAAGCGGGCATCGACCGCGAGCTCGTCTACGTCACCAATGTCGTGAAGCACTTCAAATGGACCCCTCGAGGGAAGCGCCGGCTGCACGAGAAGCCGAACGCGCGCGAGATCGCCGCCTGCCGCCCCTGGCTCGAGGCGGAGCTGGCCGTGGTGAAACCCGAGTTGCTCGTCTGCCTCGGCGCCACCGCCGCGCAGGCGCTGCTCGGCAGGAGCTTCCGGGTGATGCAGATGCGCGGCGAGATCCTCAAGCACGAGCTGGCTCAGGCGATCATGGCCACCGTGCATCCCTCGTCGATCCTGCGCGCTCCGGACGAAGAGTCCCGCCACCGGGAGATGGATCTCTTCGTGCGCGACCTGCGGAAGATCGCGCCGTTGCTACACCACTAAGAGCTACGTCTAACTGGGAGCGACTACGTCTTCGCCGCCTTCTCCGCCGCGACGCGCGCTGCGCTCGTCTGCAAGATCCCCCGTGCCCGCAGCGCTTTGAACTCCTCTTCGAACTCCCTCAACTCCTCCTCGGTGGCATGCTCGAGGTCCGCGAATACATTCCGCGCAGACCGCTCCATACGCAAGCCTATGCGGGCCTGAAGTGCTCGAACGCGACCGACACCCCTGGGGACCAGGCGGCAAAATGGGGGCGGCCGAGCGCCGGCACGCCTGCGGCGGTGGAAAGATCCTCGTTCACCTCCGCTACGGTGGCATCGAACAGCAGCCAAGGCTCGTGGCGCACCACTCCGCACCAGAGGGCGGGCCCTGCGGCGCGCGAGTAGAGGCGATAGCGTTCGACCAGGAATTCTTCGAGCGATCCGGGCGCCGCGCGCCCCCGTTCCGCGCCGGTGGAGAAGCGCACTTCGAACCGGCCGCGCCTGAGAAGCCGCTCGCTGCGGTACCAGCCCTCGCCGCGCTTCATCCGCGCCGGAAAGTATGGCAGCCGCACCGAGAGGCGCGCGATGGCGACTGCGAGCGGGTTCGCCGCGTCGAGGCTGAAGAACCAGATCCCGGGGCCGTGCCGCGGATGCGTCACGTAGGTGCGGAAGTTGAGCTCGTGAAAATCCGGCAAGGGCGGCAGTCCCCGGAACCTCCCCTTGCGCAGCGTGAACGGCGTCATCGATACCCACGCGCTTCCCTCGAACTCGTCGATCGAGAGGCGCGGATGCACGAGCCCCGCCACCTCCGCCGCCGGCACGCGCCAGTGGAGGAAAAGGAGATCGCGCCAGTCCTGGTAGCCGATGATCAACGGTCGTGCGCGCGGCGCCACGCCTTGCGGGCGCTGGCCGCGAGCTCCTTCGGGTGTACCGGCTTCACCAGGGCCTCCCGGCCGTCGTAGGCGATGCTGACGTCCAGACCTTCCATCTCGAGCCCCATCTTGGTCACGTCCGCCAGGTCGCGCTCATCTTCGACCAGAAGCACCCGCAATTTCTCGGCCGAATCCGGCATCCGCGGGACCATCACTCCCGGTGGCTCCGCGGCGAAGCACGTCTGCACAGACCTGTTCAGTCACCGACGCGCAATGCGTCACAATCAATGCACTCCTGTGGGTCTAGGTAGTCAAACGTAACGACACCGAGAACCAAGTCCTGGAATTGTTGAAGACCTGACGTTCCTATCGTGCATTTTGCGTTCCTGAGCGCGCCGCCCTTGTCTGAAGTCCTCCCCGTCGGGCTAGAAAGGATTTGCTCATGGGAACCGACCTCCAGCTGGGACGAACGCAGAGCAGTGGACTGGTGGACGTTCTCGATCGCGTGCTCGACAAAGGTCTTGTGATCGCCGGCGACATCAAGGTGTCGCTCGCGGAGGTCGAGCTGCTCACGATCCGGATCCGGCTGATCGTTTGCTCGATCGACAAGGCGCAACAGATCGGCCTTGACTGGTGGCGTTACGACCACCACCTGGCTCCCGGCCACAACCACGGCGAGTTGGAGAAGGATGCGCTTCGCGAGCAGATCCGGTTGCTCGAGCGCAAGGTGGAATCGCTCTCACGCAGGACACCCGCGGCCAGGCGAAAGACCGGGGTACGCACCGACCGAACGTAGGTTAAAGGAGTCAGCCAATGCCGGTCGAAAGAGCTTCAGGCGGCACCAGTCTCATCGACGTTCTCGACCGCGTGCTCGACAAGGGAATCGTGATCGACGCGTGGGTTCGCGTCTCCCTGGTCGGCATCGACCTGATCACGGTCGAGGCACGGGTGGTGGTGGCATCGATCGATACCTATCTGAAGTATTCCGAGGCTGTGGGCCAGACGCCCACCGTCGCGCAGAAGGGCATCGAGGCCAAGACGCACGAGGCGTTGCTGGCGGAAAACGCCTCGCTCAAGGCGCAGCTCGCATCGGTCGGCGTGACGACCGAGCGACGGCGGAGGCGGGCAGAGTAACCGATGGCGGCAGCGGTCCCGACTCAGGCCCGCTCCGGGGCGGAGGCGCCGCGGGACGCAGCGGCGCGCCTCGCGCTCGTCGAGCTCCTCCTCTTCAGCGACGATGCAGAGGAGTGCGCGCGCGCCACGGTCGACTGGCTGGCCGAGCGCGGCGGCGCGCGCAAGTCGATCTGCGCGCTGATCGACGCGGAGTCTGGAACGCTGAAGCACGTCGCGGCGGCGGGCGTTTCCGACGGACAGATCGAATCGCTCCATCTCGCCCTGGAGGCGCCGGACCACCCGCTGGTGTTCGCGCTCGCAGGCCGGGAACCGGTGAGCCTGGGCAAGCGGCGCGCCCCCGATTCCTGGCGAAACGACTTCCTCGCCATTCCGCTTCCCCTCTCCGAGGCCCGGGAGGCGCGGCAAGGGCTGCTGCTCGTGAGCCCGGCGCGCTGCGAGCCGGAAGCCCGGTGGGCGGCGGAGATGCTCGGACAGAAGATCGCGCGCCTCCGCGCCGCGGCCGCGACCGCCGAGTCCGCACATAAGGTGCAGCGGGAGCGCGAGCTGCTGCTGAACATCGTCAATGCTTCGCCCGACCCCATCCTGCTCACCGATCCGGAAGGCAGGATGATCATCTCCAACGCCCGCGCCGACGCCCTCTTCTCCAGCAAGGAAGGGCAGAGCGAGGGTCGCCACCGCGCGGTCACCCTGAACAACATGATGTTCTCGGCGGCGCTCTCCCAGCAGGCGATCGACGAGTCGGGCGAGGTGCGCCGCGAGCTGCTGCTGGTCTCGCCCTCCGAAGGTTCCGATCTCCTCTTCGAGCTGCTCTCCTCGGTGGTGCAACACCCACGCGAGGGCACCTGCGTGGTGTCGATCCTGCGCAACGTCACCGATCTGCGCGCCGCCACCGAACAGATCGAGGAGAACTATCGCCGCTTGAGGCTGGCGGAAGCCGACGTGCGCGCCGAGCGCGACCGGCTCGACCTGATCATCGACTCGGCCGCGGACCCGATCCTGGTGACGGATTCCTCCGGCAAGATCCTCCTGATGAATTCGCCGGCCGAGCGGTTGTTCACGGCGCCCGACCTGGGCGAGAGAGCGGAAGCGGAGCGAGCGGTCCGCAGCAACGACGCGCACTTCTCCTCGTTCATCTCCAACCTGTTCCTCACCGGTTCCGGCCTGCGCTGGCGCGGCGAGATCCCGCTCACCGATCCTTCGACGCTGCAGCCCCTGCCCGTGGAAGCCGTGGCCGGCAAGGTGATGAGCGAGCACGGCGAGGTCACGGCCGTGGTTACCATCCTTCACGACCGTACCGAGGCGATCGAGAAGGCCCGCCTCTACGAGCAGCTCAAGGCGGCCAGCGAGCAGCTGGAAGAGAAGGTGCGCGAGGCGACCGCGGAGCTGGTCCGGCGCAACGAGCTGCTGCAGCGGCAGCATCTGGAACTGGAGCAGGCCTCGCAGCTCAAGAGCCAGTTCCTCGCCAACATGTCCCACGAGTTCCGCACGCCGTTGAACGCCATCCTCGGCTACACCAGCATGCTCCTGCAGGGCGTCTCCGGCGATCTGGCCGCGCCCCAGAAGAACAAGATGCTCCGCGTCGACTCGAACGCGCGGCACCTGCTGTCGATCATCAACGACATCCTGGACATCAGCCGGATCGAGGCCGGCAAGATGCCGCTGCACCTCGAGGAGTTCGAGATGCCGGCCCTCGTCGCCGAACTGCTCGCGGAAGTGGAACCGCTGATCCAGAAGTCGCGGCTGCAGACGTTGACCGACCTGCCGCCGGGCACCGCGCTGGTCGTTTCCGACCGGCAGAAGGTGAAGCAGATCGTGCTCAACCTGCTCACCAACGCCATCAAGTTCACGCCCCACGGGCAGGTGAAGGTGATGGTGCGAGAGGACGAGCGGGGGGGCGAGGTGAACATCGCCGTCGAGGACACGGGGATCGGGATCGCGCCGCAGGATCAGGACAAGGTGTTCGAGGATTTCCGCCAGGCGGACGACTCGGTCACCCGCGAGTACGGAGGCGCCGGCCTCGGGCTTGCCATCTGCCGCCGCCTCGCCAAGATGCTGGACGGCCGCATCGAGCTGCAGTCGCGGCTCGGGAGAGGCTCCACGTTCACTCTCGTCATTCCGCGCAAGGGGAAGGGCCGATGAGCACCATTGCGCCGTCGACCCGCAGGCCCATCGTCCTGGTGGTCGATGACTTCGCCGACAACCGGGAGATGTACTCCGAATACCTGAGCTTCGCAGGTTACGACGTGATCGAGGCCCGCAACGGCCTCGAGGCGATCGACGCGGCCCAGAAGCGGTTGCCGGACATCATCATCATGGATCTGTCGCTGCCGGTGATGGACGGCTGGGAAGCCACCCGGCGGCTGAAGGCGGACGAGCGCACCCGGCGGATCCCGGTCGTGGCGTTGACCGGACACGCCCTGGCAGGGCATTCCAAGGGCGCGCAGGAAGCGGGATGCGATTCGTTCCTCGCCAAGCCCTGCCTGCCGGACCAACTGGTGGCGGAGATCCGCAGGATGCTCGAGAGCGGCAAGGCCGCCGTGACGACGACGAAGGGAGCAAGCTAGGCATGCCCGGAATCGAGAAGCTCAAGGGAGCTGCTCGCAAGTCGCGGAAAGGGGCGCCGTCGGTGAGGAAGAGCGCCAGGCCCGCGAGCGCGGCCGCGAAGGAACCCTCCCGTCGCGAAGGGGCAAACGGCAACGGCAACCTTCGGCGGCAGCCCGACGCGCGCGGCAAGTACGTCTACTGCATCATCCAGGCGAGCGAGCCGCTCCGGTTCGGACCTCTGGGCATCGGCATCGAGCCGGCCGAGGTGCACACGGTGAACTACCGCGACATCGCCGCGGTGGTGAGCGACACGCCCATCGAGGTCCACGACCCCACGCGCGAGAACGTCCTCGCCCACGAGCGAGTCAACGAGACGGTGATGCGCAAGCACACGGTGATCCCGATGAGCTTCGGCACCGTGTTCAAGACGCGCGACGACATCGTCGAGCTC
>Ga0209267_1001942_pt1 | contig 13712 bp, 10 predicted proteins | sample GraSoiAngelo_137_FD_185894 | JGI IMG/M metagenome (GOLD analysis project Ga0209267, IMG submission 185894) | Grasslands soil microbial communities from the Angelo Coastal Reserve, California, USA - 14_0929_09_30cm (SPAdes) (version 2) | ecosystem: Environmental > Terrestrial > Soil > Grasslands ... | reverse complement strand
GACGTACGCCCTCCAAAGCCCATCGTATGGTTCGGTGAGAACGAGTATGAATGGCGATGAAACAGCGACAGTTACCGTAAGTTCGACCCCACTCGTGTGTTCATATCTGGTCACATTGGCCGAAGGTGAAGAAACAATACTTGCATTACTGCTTAGCAATTCGGTAACGTTCTCATTGTTCGCCAAATCCAGGCTCTGTGAGAAGACCGGGCCGGCGAAATCTTTGTTCTCGAAGATGATATAACGATTGGTTATTTCGTTTGGAACAAGTGTAAGTCTGTCGATGAAATAGATCGGGGTTAGGGGTTTGTATTCACTGTCGTAATAATTGGCGTAGAGGTCGATTGACGTTTCCGGATAGTTCGCGGATGTATCTACATTGAAGGATACGTACCCACTCGTCTTGTTTATCATGTTTTGATGAGCGACCGTGGCGAAAAAGACCCTGTTATTGAAGTCGAGAGACCCGGCAGGAAATCCATGAATGGCGATGCTGAAATAGTCTGTGAACTGTCCCCCTGTGTACCCTTGGTCAATCACAGATTGTGGTATCGTGTAGCTCATCGTGAGGTTTGTTTGTCCTCTAGGCAGGGTGACCGTTGAAAGGTGGAAGGGGCTGTTCCCGAACGATGTTCCTGGGGGACCGATGTCGACACCGATAGGGAGGGGTGCAAGGGAATTGTCAGTTGGATCAATGGTGCCGTTGAGAGACTCGACCGGGGTAAGGTCGCGCTGATTGAGTAGCTCTTGAAGAATCTGGTCGTTCGGGAAGTTGATCGAGTCACTATGGAAGACGATAAACTTCACTCCTAGGAAAGCCAGGATCTTTCCAATGTTGTTTGTTGACCCTAGCGGGTTCGGATAGATGCTGTTGAAGGGTACAGTTGGTGCTGACGACAGCAAGTCTGGAAACGCGGTTATGGCATACTGTTTCCAGTCGTATGCTCCGCCCGCGGGGATCCACATTACCTTGTAGTCTCCAGGCTGCGATGTGAGCCAGTTGTTTAGCGTTCCGTATTGTTGCGGAATGGTTGTAGGACTGTAGCGAGGCCATGTGTACCCTTGAAGGTCGAGCAAAGTTCCGTATGTTATGGGCGCGAGGACTATGAAGACCAGTGCGAGAACAATCGAGTACCGGACGAGAATTCTACTTGAGATTAGTCGAGGAAATCGTCTCGAGGAGAGCAAGGAATTTACTGCGACCACCCCCAAGCCGAGAAGTAGCCCATAGGCAAAAGTCACGATGGGGACAAATTTCGTAGGATTTCGCAGAATAAATCCGGCACCATAAGGAAGGTGGCTTGCCAATAGGTAGTAGAGGAACCCTAAGGGTGAATTAGCGCCAGCAGTGGCAAGTACCCCTACGGTCAAAATGGCCCCAACGAAGAACACTGAGCGGCTTCTGCGATAGACTAGAACTGATGTCACAGCCAGCAGTGGAATAATGATGCTAAACAGCGTATAGTTCTGGGGATGATTCCAAAAGAAATAGTGGGCGCTTTCACCCATCAACAGAATGTCCTGAAGACTCCAGAAGCTGAGAAAGGCGAGGTCACTGAAGCTGGCCGCTCCTTGAGAGCCGTAGAGCTGAAAGGCCGAGCCTCCTGCCTGCAAAACATAACCTGCGATAGTCGGCATCAGCCAGAACGCGTTGAGTCCTAGCCCAACCGCGACTGCCAGCAACGAATTCCTGATGAGTTTCGCCGGGCCTGGGCTGCGAGTCGTTTGGGTCAATGTGGAGACTATGTAGATCAGCCAAACGATTCCGACAAGATACTGCCAGAAAGGTTGAGGGCTTGCAAAGACTGAAGCTAAGCCAAAAGTGAGCAGGTGACGTATGTTCCCCGCGTCCATGAATATGACAAGAGACGATGCGAGAAGAGGGAACATGCCGTAGTTCCATACGAAACTGTTTGAGCCTGCAACGGTTGCTTGATTACTGAAGAACAGCAAGCATACCAGGCCGCTTACGCCCGAAGCGAGTTCCAGTTTGAGAGGATCAAGTAGGAGCTTCCAGTGTGCTAGGAGTCGCCGAGTCGCAACGTAAGGGATGACAGCGGTCAGCCACGCCATCAGGAGAAGGTAGCCCTTGACTCCGAACTCTTGACCGAGAATACCCCTTAGTCCGACAAGTAGCAGCGTGGGAAACAGCGAGAGTATGCCTCCCGTAGGCCCGTTGCCAGGGGTCCAGATTTGGAGGTTGTACCTTGAGAGCGTGGCGAGGGTCCAGGGAATATAGTAGGTTTCGTCGCCTTGGAAGGGAAGACCCCCGGGTAGTAGTAGCGGGGAAAGGAGAATAATCGAAGCGACTAGTCCGATGATCGGGAATAAGAGGCGAATAAGCCTCCTCTGTGAGAGATGATGCAACCGGGCGAGGCCGTGCCACGCGTAGTTAATAGCAGTCCAGATGTACCGTGCCGTTTTTCTACTAACGAATCTTGGTCGCATGAAACAACGCCACGTGGAAAGGATAGTAGCCCAATGCCAGGTTTCCCGCAAAGCGCCACAGATTCCAGAATAAGGTCCTATAGGGGGCGGTTCGGCCCCCAATGTACACCTGAACCCTAAATCCGAATGTTTCGAAGTATGCTGCTTCGTCCTCCAACGCTACAGGCTTGTGGGATCTGTCCCTTTTGAAGAATTCTATGAGGTTTAGGTTGGCAATGTACGGGACATCGACGATCAGGCTGCCGGAGTTGCTGAGCAATTCGTGGGCTCGGGAGAGGAAGCGCTCTCTGTCGGACTCGGTGAGGTGCTCGTAGACCTCTGATGCAGCTATGATGTCGAAGGCTCCTCGGAGAGAGTTGTCGGCGTAGAAGTCGTAGTAGTAGTCCTGCTCTTTTAGCCATGAAATTGTATCTTCGTCAATGTCGTATCCCTTGTATTTCCCTCTCTCTCCAGCATTCTCTCGCTGGAATTTTTTGTAGAGTGGAGATTCCACGTCCGAGCCGAAGTCGAGGACGAGCCTTCCCCGAAGATTAAGCAGTCGATCATAAAATCTCCCCCAAGACCCCCAGACTGGTTGAGGTTTTACCTCTTCTTTCCGGGCCTTGATCTTGTGATATGCTCTCTGATAGGAACCGCTCATTGCAAAACTTCTTCGTAGGCTGCCAGTGCTCTCTCAGCTACATGCTCCCAGGTGAATTTTTCAAGAACCCTTCGTCTGCCTGCCGTACCCAGTCTTATCACTTCGTTATGGTCGGTCAGCAACGACTGTAATCGGTCGCTCAATTGGTTGATGTCCCCTGGGCGTACTAGGTAGCCAGTATTCCCATCCTCCACCGCGGCCGGAATTCCTCTGGCATTGTGGGCAATGACGGGCAGTTCACAAGCCATCGCCTCTACCAGAACAATTCCAAAGAGTTCTTCTGATGAAGGCAGGACGAGAACCGTGGAAGATGAGTAGTAACGAATCAGTGATTCATCGGATACTAGCCCCATGAATCTAGTATCAACCTTGAGCTCCTCTGAAAGTCTTTCCAAGAAAATTCGGTACTCAAGATCTATCGTTGGGCCAATGACTATCAATCTAGGCTTGTCGTCTAGTGAAGAGAGAGCGCGAATTATGTTCTCAAGCCTTTTGTGAGGCATGATGCGTCCAACGAAGAGAACCTCTCTACCTCGCTTACCGTTGAGCGGCCTAAACAGGTTAGCGTCTACACCTCCATACAACGGTCCGAACACTCTAGCAGAATTTGCAAAGGCCGAAAACGAGGAACTTGTCACGGGAAGCAAACCATCGAACCCTGAAAACCTCATCATCGGCTTAGATATTTGAAAAACTCGGGAGAAGGTGAAACCATTCCAGCCATGATCGGTGACCATAAGGCGGTACTGGGTCTTCATGATTCTCCTTATCACCGAGAGCAGAATCGACACATCAGATGCGATGCTGTGCGTGTGAACGATTTCGTAGCTGATCAGTGCACTCGCGAATCGCCTTAGGTCCATGGGAAGGGGATCGAAATCCTTGTTGATCGAGGGAACACAGCGTGTAGCTCTTGCCAAGAGAATGGGGATGCCCTCGACTTCGAGGCCACCTTCTCTCTCAGCAAAGACCATCAGGGCGCTTTCATGGCCAAGCTTTCGCTGAGCTCGACAAAGATTAACTGCATATCGCTCCGCGCCCCCAATCCTCTCCAAGTTGTAAAGTGTATCAATATTGCCAAAGAAACGGGGCAGAACATGAAGAATTCTCGTATTCACACCTCGTCCTCTGCGGTCAATTGTCTTCGCGGCAAGATTGTTAGGTGCCACACCTGTTTTTAGCCTGAGACTAGGTTGCGGTAAACGTCGAACACTTGGTTTGTGATTACCGACTGGTCAAAAACCATCTTGCATTTCTCAAGCGCTCGGGTTCCCATTTTTACCACTAACTCTCGTTGATTTTTGAGGAGGAGTAGCTTCTCGGCGATGGCCGATGGTGTAGCGGGCGGTATGAGGTAGCCCGTTTGTTCATTGTCTATTATCTCAGTCAATCCCCCCGTAGCGGTTCCGATGACTGGCCTGCCTCTGCTCATGGCCTCCACAGCGACTCTGCCAAACGGTTCTGGTGTGATCGTAGGGACGACCACAACATCACACCAATCGTAGAGACCTATGAGCTTCTGAGGAGACACTCGACCGACAAACTTGACTCGGTCCGTGAGGCCTAATCGCTCGGCCAGTTCCAGCAGTTTGCTGCAATACGGTCCGTCGCCTACCATGGTGACATCCAAGGGCCAGCCCTCCGTAGAGAGCTTTTTTATGGCTAGAATTAGGTCTTGGAATCCTTTGTGAATTTGCATTACTCCCACTGAAAGCACACGAATGTTAGGGTCGTCATGATGAATTGGAGGGGAGCCCCATTCGCAGATAGAACCACCAATGTATATCCGTTTGACGCAAGTGGGAGATAGGCCCGCCCGCACCAGTCGCCGGGCGATGTAGTCGCTATCAGCGATTACAACCGAGCATCTGCTCGCTACCTTCAGTAATCCCTTCTCTCTCGAGTCCATCCAAGAACTGATAGGATACGGATATCCATATGATGAGTATGGTATGTTCAAGTTATTATGATATGAGAGAACAAGAGGAATCTCAAGAGCTTTCGCTGCCTTTGCAGCTGCGCGCAATGAGTATGTGTCGTTAACATGAAGAAGTTCGATGCGGTTCTCTCTCAATAGCTTTGTCAGCCGGTTCGCGAGAATTGAGTTTAGCCCGGGCATTCCAAAAAGTTTCAATCTTTTAGGAACCGTTGCAAAGCGGGGTATACGAATCACACGAATTGGGAGGTCAGATTGAGCCCTAGATAGCGTGACAAGAACTTCGTCCAGGCCCAATCTTCGGAGCCCATCGAGAAGAATGGCCAGACTGGTTTCGGCACCTCCGTGAATTTCGGGATAGAAGGAGCTGAATATTCCAACTCTCAAAAGCCTGCTTTCTCCGTGCCCTTCGGGATCAGAGGAATATGTCCCTTTTCCTTGAACAAACCATGAAAATAGTGTAGCCTGACCCGCTCATCCTATTGTATTGCGTGTCAGCCATTTCGCTCAGTCCCAATGGACCGGGCACTTCCCGCCTGAGGATCCTGCTGAGAGGGTATTCAATCAGGTAATAGATGAGAAGACCGATAGCCTCCCAGATGCCTCCCGAGACGGTCAGATGCTCTATTCTCCAGCCGTTGCCAACAATGATCCGGGATATCTTTTCTACCGTGTAAGGATGATTGCCTAACAGCCATCGGTCCGGGTCGAGCAGGGTAAAAACGCCAATCGCGTTAGGCACGCTCAGAACCAGATGTCCTGATCTCTTCAAGCATCGTTTCATTTCGGAGAATGCCAGGCTCTCCGTGTTGACAGGGAGATATTGTAGCACGTCTGTGAAGAGTATGGTGTCAAATAGTTCCGGACCGAACGGTAGGTGGAAGACTGTCGCCACGATGTCCGGCCTCGCCCCCTTGTTAGGGTCAACGTTCACATCGGCGAGCTTCGTCGACTTGGACCCTACTGATAACGAGAAACCATCACTTCTGCGTGCTAGTTGATCGATCACTCTAAGACGGCCTAGCGTACGGCCTCTCGAAACCATTTGCGAAATCGTGGAATCTGGACTGGTCTGATAAGGATAAGTTTGGGTGAGGGATCTAGTTAGCTGAGGCCTCTAGTATCTTAAAGGTCTCGTTGGCGGTCGTGTCCCAGTCAAACTTGTTTGAGTATTGGACGGCGGCGTTCGACATGGATCGACGCAGCTTCTCGTCCTGGTTAAGCATCACAATTTTTTCGGATAGCGCTTGAATGTCCCCATTCTTCACCAAGTATCCGGTCTCTCCGTCTATGATCGCCTCACTGCTACCTGATCCATCATACGCCAAGGTGGGAGTTCCGCATGCTGCGGCCTCGGTAATGACAAGACCCCAGCCCTCAACGAGCGAGGGCGTGCAGAGTGCCCAGGACTTTTGGAGGAGCCGCACTCTCTCCTCGTCTCTGACCCGCGACACGAATAGTACATCGTCTAGGTTCAGGCATTTGGCGAGGTCGACGATATGCTCCTTGTAGTCGCCGCCTCCGCAGATTACAAGCCTTAGGTCGGGCACTCTCTTCTTAGCTTGGTCGTAGGCGCGTAGTATATGATCGAGGTTCTTGTATTTCTTTATCCGTCCCAGCGACAACAGAGTGGGTCGAGAGAATTTTTCTCCATCAGGGCGGAAGGTTTCATGGTCGACACCGTGGTAGACCACGTGAATTCTGGAGCCTTCAACCCCGAGTTGTTTCTCAATCTGGTGCTTCGTCTCTTGAGAGACAGTGATGATATTATTGTAGGATGGCTTGATTGTTTTCTCGGCCAGCTTTACCGCAGTCCCTAGGACAGGCCCGAGTTCCAATGTGGCTACGGCCTGGTGGACATGATGAACTATCCCAACGACTGGGGTTTTCGTTGCAAAACGGGACCACCATGGCACAGCGTGAGCGATATCATCAACGACGACATCCGCATCCTTGGCCAGTCTCCTCATTAGCAGTGGAGCTCTAAGATGTACTCCCAGTCTTCCTCCTCGTCTCAGAACCTTGATGCCGTCAATCAATTCTTCCTCCTGTGAGCCTGGAAACCGCTCTGATATCAGAGTGACCTCGCAACCCGTTTTGACGAGCCTCTTTGCAACCTCTCGGAGGTGGACTTCGGCACCGCCCGCCTGTGGATGCCGTGGGTCTCGATGATTCAGCCAGATAATGTTCATGACTGAACCGACATCTGGAATTTGAGCTTTCGCAGAATATTAAGAAGGTTCGAATTTTCAGAGCCAATCATCGTTATCTCTGAAGGGAGCGTTTTGCCCGTTATGGGGTTCTTGAAGAAGCCGTTGGTTACTCTATGGACTCCCAGAAGGTTCCGGCTCCTAATTGAAACGGTCCGGAGTACGATAAGGTCTATCAGCATTGCGAGTGTGGTTCTGAAAGCGGGAAGGCTCGAATCGAGCCCGTTTCTTTTCTCCAACCAGTCGATCTCATATTGAGTGATGGGTATACCTTGCGACCTCGCCTTCACGATCAATTCAGCATCGAAAGCAAAAGAATCCGTTCCAATCAAGGGGAACAGCCTATCAGCTGCGCCACGTTGAATTAGTTTGAAGCCACACTGGTGGTCTCGAACTCTAGTTCTGAAAAGAATGTTCATCAGTGTGTTGAAGCCAATGCTCAAGAATTTCCTCCGTGTCCTTGTAAAGGGCCGGGCCCGGCGCACTCCTATTACGAATTGGTGCCCCTCCTCCATAAGAGAGATTGCCCCCGACAACTCCGGCAGCGAGACTGGTATGTCCGCGTCTAGAATGACTACCATCTCCCCTCGAGCTGCGTTGAGTGCGTTCTTTATTGTTGCTCCTTTACCAATTCTCTCTGAGAACCGTAAGTGGAAAACACGGTCCGATGAAGCTAGCTCAGCCGCATCCCTGGTGCCGTCGTTGCTGTTGTCATCGCAAAGCAATATTTCAGAAACCAGACCTAGGCGGTTGAGTGTTTTCGTCAAGTTACGAACATTGTCAAGCAGTATCATACCTTCGTTATAGATCGGAAGGATGAGTGAGACTCTAACTGGCTCGGCGTACGCAATAAGTGAAGGAGTCTTGACGAACCTTTGCACCAGCTCTACTGCTGCCTTAGAAGACGGTTCCGCGAGGACCTGTTCCATCATTTGTCTCAATCTCAGGGGTTGACAATTCGGCCATTGGCCAGGGAGTCCGTGGATCGTTCGTGAGGCACAATTGATGTGTAGGTCAGATTATGCCCGCTCCTAAACAGACCTGGAAGCTTTCGTCGAGTCGCCAACTCCAGGCTAGGTGGTTTTCCCATCGTACTGCGAGTTCGCTCATGCAAACCGCTACTGGCGCTCCACGCTCGCGCAAGCGACATAGAACCGAAGCCATTGCCTTCACTAGTTTCGCCAGAATTCTCGTCAAGACTTGTTTTAGTCGATCGCTTCTTATGTTGTTCAGCCAGCTTAGGGTGGCGTCCAGTAGGCCTCTCTCCTCGCATTCCAAGGCTCGGAACCACAATCCCTGTCGCAACGATCTCACCTTGAACTTCAAGACGAGTCCATGCGTCAGGGGTCTGAGCCGTAGTTCTCTCGATAGTTGCGATAGCCCTGGCATAGTTCACTGGTCTTCTCATAGCGGCACAATAGCCCTGTTTGAGGAGCTATCGACCGATAGCTAATACATAAGGTGTTCCGTTATTTTAGCTTACTCCGTATTCCTACCGCTACCCATGTATTGAGAGGGCAACACCTCAGCTATCAAAATGGTGCGGCGACCAATCTGGTCGCCGCACTCAAAGCATAGTTTGCGCTAAGCAACAATGCCAGCAGAAGCGCGAGGTTGGAGTGGGCAGTCTTGCTCCCCGCTGGACGAATAATAACGAGTAGTCCCACGGTGGTTAGTATGGGGAGGGGTAGGTCGTATAGGATTCTTGCTTGGAGCCCATCGGCGAGAAGCGGAAATGGGAGTGATCCTATTGCGACCCATAGAATCAGAAGTCGTTCAAACCTGTCTGGGAATCTGAGATAGATCATTGAGACGAGAGATAATCCTATCACGACCGCGTTCCCGAGAAGGCCATCGAAGTATACGAACAGTGTCTCGATTATGTTTGTCCAGAAGCCGAGGAACTGCGATACGCCGGACTCGGATAGAGTTGACGAAGTGTATTGAGCAGTTGCTAGACCCTCAACGAATATGCTCTTTGTAATGTAGACTACAATACTGATCGTGAGCAAGAGGATAAGAGCCTTCAATAAGAATGTCTTACGAGAGTCTCTCCAGACGCTAGCAACGAACACGGCCGTTACGGCGAGTACTAGCCCTCCAGTCCATGGATGCGTAAGGAGAATACCAATTGACAAGAGATTAAGAATGATGAGTTTGGACCTCGAGGCGTTTCTCAAGAAACTCAGCAGTAGAGCGAAGAAAAGGTAGGCTTCGGCAATCGCCAGCCAGTTTGCGAAAAACCCTGCCCACATACCCACGGTCGCGTTGAAAGAGAACGCGGAGAAGAGCGACGCCATGCCAGCCATTCTCTCGTTCTGCTGGCCCTCCCGGACAAATAGGAAGGTCGACAGGGAAAGCAACGGGCCCAGAACTGCGGGAAGAAACTCGACGGCCTGAACCGTGGTGACCATGCCAGTAGCGACTGCCCAATAGACTGGGAAGAGGAGTAGCGGTCTCGAGCCGTACGAAGCGCTTCCCAGAGCGTAGGAAAAAGCTCCCGCTGGAGACAGTTGTAGCATCTGGTTCACCCACTCGATGTAGTAGTGAGCATCAACTCCAACCGGGGTCATAGCAGGGTTGAGATTTGGTCGATAAGGTACAAGGGCCGACAACATCGCCATGACCACTGCTAGTGCAAGCAGAAGCCTAGGACGATCCGTGAGGGAGAATCCATGGATGGAATCCGATGGGATTCTATATCTTAGATACGACAGAGATTGTGCGATCCAGCTGAAGTAGCTCTTCAGACGTTTTGAAAACTTGTTGTCTAACGAGACTGTTAGTTTGACAGCCCAAGTGTACAGCAGCATTATTAGAAGCGCAGGAGAGAAGGGAGCCAAGATGGAGAAGACGGTCGCATCCGTCCTAGCGAACAGTAGGTTCTTGTCAGCAAAGTAAGGGTAGGCGGCCCACTCGAGGGCTGAGAGCGCTTCTATCACGACCGCCAGGAGCAGTAGCGAAGTTAGGACGATATACCCAGATAACCTCAAGTCTGGATGGGCTAGAGATGACTGTTCCTTCTATTCTTTCGCATGATCTCCGATTTCGGATCGATTGGCTATGGCTATCTGGTCATAGCCCTTGACGGATTCCTCAACTTGTTATTTCCGGCGCTCCGTACGTCCCGACTCTCCAGGTTTTCTTGTAGTCGTCCGAACCAGGAGATCGGTAAGCCTTCTCAAATGGGGCGAGAAAGACTTTGGTAGTGCATTGTTCAGAAGATCGAGATCATCCTCGTTGAAGACGTTGAATCCTCTACTCGTCGCGAGAAAACAAGCGACAAACACCCCCAGTAACAGCGGGACCCGGATTAGAGGAGCGAGTCGGAAATCCACTATTAGAAGGCTATCAACTGTAAAGAGAGGAAAAGCGGTGAGAAAGGCGAGAGCCAGAGCCTTTGAGAGACCTTGTGCCACGGGAGCATGCAAGACTCGTCGGAGTGAGAACCATGCGAGCAGCATCGTTGTGATGGCGAGTAGAGCTCTGCCTATGGCCCCGGCTGTTGTTCCGAGAATACTAGCCCCCAAGCCGACCGTAACAAGATCGACTATTGTTGCGGCGAGGCTGATTCCCAGAATATGCCGGGTCCTGCTGACTGATTGGAGTGTTGTTATCAGGAGGAGGCTCTGTGCAGTGAAGATGAGTGTCGTAGCGAGTATGGCGAACGGAACGGCTTGATTCGCTAGTGATGTTCCGAAGACGGCCTCTAGGGCAGTTGGCGCGATAGCCGCGAGCGCTACTCCCGTCGGGAGAACTGTCAGGTTGATGAGCCTCGTTGCTACTGCAAGTCTGGCGGAGACTGCAGTCGGTCCCTCTCTTGTGAAACTCGACGATAGAGCAGGATAGAGCGCTCCGGCGACCGGAATCCACAGAATGGACAGAAAGCTGACACTGGAAACGAGGATGTAGTAAGCGCCCGTGTTTCCGAACTGGCCTAAGATAACCTGAAGGAGCGCGATATCCCCCCAGCCCTGTACGAGAGTAACTAGGGCAGCGGCGAAGAGCGGGAGGCCGAAGACCAGCAGGGGACGGGCGGGATATCTGCGGGAGTGCGATAGTTTCCCTTTCCACAGGTAAAGCGAGAGTAAGAGGGTGGCGAGTGCTCCTATTGCCCATCCTAGTGGGATTCCAAGGGGTCCGAGACCCTTGTAAGCGAGTGCTAGCCCAAGTCCTCGGCTTAGCGGAAAGAAGAGGATATTCTGGTAGAGAATGTCCACGTATAGCCCCAGTCCTAGAAAAAACGCGCCGTAGAGTGCTGTGAGGTCAAAGAGGAAAGAAGCCGTGAAAGTGGCGATGAGTAGATTGCTAGAATCGGGTGTTTTGAAGACTGTCGTTCCAATCAAAGGAGAGGCGAGAATCGCTATTACTAATCCGGGTCCGGCGATCGCTAATAGTAGTCTAAGGCTAGTTGCTGCTATGCCACTAGCACTTGTAGGGTCGTTGTTACCTATGCGTGAGGAGATGAACCGGGTCGCGGCTGCAGGAAGGGCAAGCTGTGTGAGTGTTGTAAAGATGGAACTCGCTGCCGCGAGAAGTGATACCTCTCCGACTTGGGAGAGGTTGAGGATTCGGACTAGGAGGACATAGTAGAGGAATGATGTGGCGTAGAAGACTACCTGCTGGATTGTAATGTACGCAGTTCCTCGGGGAACATTGAAGATCGTTGTCGTCTCTGCCAAGGATGATGAAACGCGGAGCGCATGGGCTCGTTCTTGTATTTTGTCCCCAGAGCTATGGCCGGGCGATGGTAGTGGCTCTCCGGCTCCTTCAGTCTTGTGATCAAATCCAGGACTAACGCCAGTCCAAGGGTCGGAGCTGTAATACTTAGAAGCGATGCGTCGCGGACCGAGTGAGAAAGAAGGAGGTAGCTAGCATCGTATGGAGCTATCCAATGGTACCGATCGGAGAGAAACTCTTAAATGTCGAACTGGACGGAGTCCGTCCGTTCATTATGACTTCTGGGGCTCTGCGGGGTAGCCAGCTAAAGTTCGCCGTTGCGCTCGCGTTGCTCCTAATCATTGGCCTGGGAGCCGGCTACTATTTCGCGAATGCGAACACTCCTTCGTTCCAGGTCATGTGGAGTGTGAGGCCTCTCGACATCAAGTTCACGGTGACACAGGGCTCTGGGAGCGCTCGGGACTCCTTCACATGCAACCCACCTGTTTCGCCTGTCACCCTGAGAGTCTTTTCCAGCCAGCCAGACACTATTGCTGTTACTGTGTCCCCGTCTTCGTTTCCTAGTTGCGGGTCCACGCCAGACAACGTGACAGTAACTGCATCCTGCACTCCTACTGCTCTTGCGAATGGCACGTGTCCCGGAGATAGGTATACTGCAACGGTACAAGTGTGCGGACCTGCACCCTACACTTGCCTGAAGCAATACTTGACTGTCAACATAGCCGTCCAAAACAAGTAGACCTGACGCGTCCAGGGCGAACTTGTTCATGCGGCGCGGACGGCTCGCGTGGAGCCTGTGGCCTGAGTTCAATCCCCACTCTCGATCGTTTGTAGCTTTTGATTGTCCTGTGGCCTTTCGTATTATCCATTTTTCTTCCCGCTTTTGCTCTAGTCGCATGGATAGCGGACCGGCGAGAGGCCGGCCACTGCTTTGCGTCCGCGAACATTCTCCTGTTTTCCGATTACTTAGTGCGCGGCTTGGATTGTCAGACCTCTAGGTAATTTGTCGGTTCTTTCGAAGCCTCTCCGTGAGCGTTTTGTCATTTGCGAATAATCAGGCTTTTCTAGGACAGCCTGCCAAATTACTCTGAGCATGCCCGCCTCATCGGCTCCCGGTTACGGGATTACGCCAGACAATTTCGGTCGTCAGGGCTGCTGCGCTAGCTCAGGCAAACCGCGCTCATTGGGGAGACGCCACAATCGGAACGATTGACCCGTGCAGATCGTCGTTCTACGACCCACGCATGTCATGAGGGCAGACCTAGTGCCGCTACCAACCTTAACCAATAGGACTGATACGCTCAATGCCGGTCTTCTGATCGAGCCAAGACAGCGAGCACGCTGGGTAGGTTGAATGAAACCATGAATGCGACGGAACGTTCAGTCGCAACTTCTGGGTTGGCGATGATGACCGATGAAGCGAGCTTTGGATTTACGGCTATGCTGGACATCTCCTTTGAGCATGGCCAGCATGAGATTCCGACACTACGAACGCTATCTGCGTATATGCGGCAGAATACACAGCTTGCCATAGGCATTCACGCTCCTTATCGCAGAAAGTCTTAACTCTCAGATCCGGGCAAGCGGTTGTTTGGGTATGACGTCGTCTCACGGACCGCGAACTTCGCTTGTCGCTATTGCTCTGGTCGCATCGGTCGCCGTTGGGCTCGGAGCCAGCTACTATTTCGCGTCTGCAGAGAACTCGTTCGTGGTGACTTGGAGCCAGAATCCTCTCATGATCAAGTTCTCAGCAAGAAGTAGCACGTCGGGAAGTGCTTCAGATTCTTTCACCTGTAGC
>Ga0209267_1001940_pt1 | contig 13721 bp, 13 predicted proteins | sample GraSoiAngelo_137_FD_185894 | JGI IMG/M metagenome (GOLD analysis project Ga0209267, IMG submission 185894) | Grasslands soil microbial communities from the Angelo Coastal Reserve, California, USA - 14_0929_09_30cm (SPAdes) (version 2) | ecosystem: Environmental > Terrestrial > Soil > Grasslands ... | reverse complement strand
GCAAGCGGATCAAATGTTTGTAGGTCTTCGGGTGTAAGTACAGGATTCGCGGAACCATGGCACCTCCTTCGAGGAGTATGCCAGATGTACCCATCTTATGTCCTGTTAATTATGCGCGGATGTATAGCTCACGCATGGTGGCCACCAGGAGAAGCCACGCCGGACTGCATACTCGATCAAAGCGTGGAGGTTCTCGAACTCAACGCACGATCGAGCACCTGTCTATCGAACGCCGGGATCCGGACGATACGCGATCTCCTGCGGCAAAGCGACTACGATCTCCTGCACATCAAGAACCTGGGCCGCAAATCCTTGCGAGAGATCCGAGAGAAGCTCGCCGTCTTCCAATGCGAAGGCGGCCTCCCTCCTCCAGAAATCCACATCGAACCGGGCTGGTTCCCTCTTGCGGCTCTGCTCTCATTTGAAGCTCTTGGCATACCAACGAAAACCACGAGGATCCTTCGGCAGGCGGGAGTCGACGATGTGCACGATCTGCTGATCCGAAGCCCGTCGGAAATCCAAGAAGCATTTCTGTCGGATTCGAGAGCCTGGCGGAAACTGCCTGCGCAACTGGCCTGCTTCCGACTGTTTCTCGGCACACCGCCGCCCTCCTTTGTAACAGCCTATCTGCAGAGCTTCCGCTCGGCCTTTCGTGGGGACATCGAGAGCGCCCTCCCGCACCTGGGCCGGACCCTGAGCGTCGCTTTGGCCCGCTCGCAGAGGTCCACCGCGGCTTATCTCGAAGAGGAACTCGAGTTTTCAGTTCGCGAGGAGGGACGCGAACGGCATTTGCCGATCATTCGCAAACTCCTTGGGTGGGATGGTGGCACAGGGACGACATTCGAAGGCGCGGCACGCGAGTTCGGGCTCACCCGCGAGCGCGTCCGGCAGATCGCGAGAGCGTGGATATCGAGGTTTGCAGGGGAGAAAGCTGTCCTCCTCCACCGCGCCATACGGTTCATCGCGAGACGTGCGCCCGCTATGGCGAACGAGCTTGAGGCGGCGCTCGTCCATGAAGGAATCATGCGCACCCCGTTTCGACTGGAGTCTCTGTGGGCCACGGCTTGTTGGTTCGATATCAATCCGTGCTGGGCGGTTCACCAGTGGAATGGCGTTCGGTTCGTAGCGAAAACGACCGACCTGGAGGCCATCCGGAATTTTCATGTCGAGGCCCGCAGAGGAGTAAGCCGCTTCGGAGTTACGAATAAGGCTTATGTGATGGCGGGGCTGCCTGTCGAGGCATCCGCCGGCTTCGCCGATCTATGTTGTTCCCTTCTCGAAGACCTTCACTGGCTGGACGACCAGCACGAATGGTTCTGGCTGCCCACGGCGCGAAATCCCATCGAGAAGCGCCTCGCAAAAGTCCTGCGCGCCGTTCCGCAGGTGAGCATCGAGGTTGCCCGCGCCGGCGTGCTGCGCGACCGCCACATGGATGGCGCTGACCTCCCCGTGGAGGTTTTCCGGTCCTTGTGCGGGCTGCTCTGCCCTGGTGCCACATCGAAGGTGCGGATTTAGACCTCGCCACGGCAAAATGCCGAGGATCGAGTAAACACTGCGCTGCGGCTGAAATCGCACCACGGCGGACTTGCTGCTGCACGCTTTCCGGGAGCAGTTCCACCAGCGCCAGACGGCCTGCCACCCAACGCACGCTTCGATCAAAACGGCGCGCCAGCTCCTCCAAGCTGTAGCCGAACGTTGCTCGAGTTCCGCCAGCAGCCAGCCTTGCTCCAAAGCGCTGTCTCGTTGCGACCAACGCAGCGAACGATCCAACACCAGCGCTTCCGCTTCGCTCAGCGGGCCAGAGCACTGCCTCGATCGTGTCCCGACCCAGTTGTTCCAGAGCGGCAACGCACTTGTAACCGTCGATCAGCCGACGCCCTGGGACGCCGAGTAGAACTTCTTCCGGAGAAACCGCACGTTCTCGGTGGCGGTGCGCAACTCTTGCACCACCATGGCTTGGTAGCCCTTGTCTTGCGCATCCGGCGGAAGCGTCGCTCGATCCACATCCAGCTGCACTTCCCGGTCGATGTGGATCTCGCTGAGCTTGGCCCGCTTGGTTCGTTCCCGGGGTTCCTTGCGCTATGCCTCTGCGGGGATGGTGCACTTCCCGGTTGGCCGCCGGGCTTTCCGCCTCCACCCTGGCGCCATCCTAAGCGCTCCCGCAGATAGGCGATTTCCTGCTGGGCTTTCTTCAGTTCTCCCCGCAGATCTTCCACCAAATTCAGCAATAGGCCGACGATGGCGCGCGCCTCCTGGTCGGCGATAGCGGTTAGATCGATCTGCTGAACTTGATCGAGCAGGGCTTCGATCCTCGTGGCTGGGGACGAGCCCTCAGAACTTTGGTTTGATTGGCCAGATCCGCGGCTACCCATCCGTTGTATCGTAGAATTGGGAGGGTCCTTTGTCCGGCAAAATCATAAAGCTTTGTTAATGTTTCCCCGGATCATTGAGAAGATACAACAATTGTTTGGCTCTGTGGCTCTGTGCAACAGGTTGCCAATAAGTGTAGTAGAATCAATGTGGAGGAGTGGCAGAGTGGTTGAATGCTACGGTCTTGAAAACCGTTAGACTCGAAAGGGTCTCGGGGGTTCGAATCCCTCCTCCTCCGCCACTAAATCCAAAGCAGCCTTGGGGTTAGAGACGACTTGCAATTCTTTCAGCAGGCATAGTCTTTATCCCAATTATCCCAATGCACGAATTGCCCGCCCGGCGGTCCGCGAAACCGTTAGGCTCGACCTCTACAAATAAAGCGACGGTCTGGTATCTGCGGTCGGAGATTACTGTCCTAGCGTTCGAGATGAACCTACTTGGAGGCGGCCTGGACTTTTGTGCCGTAGTCGAGACTGGTGTACCAGTTGCCGCGGCCTTGCGGAGTGAGGTCCATGAAGTGCCAGACGGGAGCCAGCAGGTCGATGCCGCGCTCGGAGATGTCGGGCGCCATTCGAGGATGCGCGGAGTAGAAGTGGCGCAGAGTGCCGTCGGCATCGCGCGTGAACACGGAAACGGTGGAGTCCTGATGCCCTTCGCGGTCTTCGCTGCCTAAATCGTACTTGAAGGTGCTGTCGCCGCCGCTGAGGAGGCGCAGCCTGTCCCAGCCGCGCGTGCGAGCGTGCGCGCGCAGAGTGGGCACATCAGCGGCGGCGACCACGGCGAAGTCAAGGTTCTGAGCGAGGTGGTGGGCCACGCCGTTCGCGCCGTCGAGCCAGGCGGTGCACATTGGGCAAGCCTTGGTCTGCCGCTTTCCGTACATCAAGTGATAAATGACGAGCGAGCGATTCGGCTTGGTGAAGAGTTCGCTCAGACGGACGGTCCGCACAGGCGCATCAACACCGTTGAGGTCGCGCGGGCCCTCTTCAAACGCATAGTCCTGAATAGGAGCGCCCTGCGGAAGATGGCGGCGCAGCTCAGCGACGCGTTCCCGCTGGCGCATGAGTTCGATTTCCGCGAGGCGAAGCTCTTCGCGCTTGGCTAAATACTCGGACGATTCGTTGGTCAAATTGGTCTGCCGGAACGTTCCGTCAACGATTGTGTTTACCATGAGTCGTTCTCTCCACAGGTGATTCTCTCTCCGGCAGCAAAGGAGACACAATGGGCAAGTAGAATTACGATCAAGCAACGTCTGTCCGATTAGTCTTGGATTCTCGGATGGTCGTCGGCGAGCCAGAAGTAATGGTGTGATCGGTTTTATTGGGATAACTTCCGCATGTCCGTGATTCGGGCACAAACCCCTTTCGCTACATGCAGTCCGAATGTCCTCGCAAATCGTGTGATAGACTTTCCGTCAAACAAAATCGACAGTAACTGCCGACGAAGGTTGTGTTCATTGAATGTCTCATCATCGATCGCAGTTTTGGCGCTCACCGTTTCGCTGGCACCAGCAGCTTCCTGTTTTGGTCAGACCGCGCACGATGCGGACGTGAAGGAGCTAGAGCGTCTAGAGATCGTGTGGAATGATGCACATGAGCGGGGAGATTCAAACGCGCTAGAGGCTCTCTGGGCAGAGGACCTGGAGGTTGCGGTTCCAAAAATGCCAGTCATGACCAAGGCCGAAGTCCTCGGTTTCGCCCGTTCTGGCCGCATGAAGTTCCTGCATTATGCAACATCAGACGTACACGTCCGTGTTTACGGAAATGCAGCGGTCGTAACGGGGCGCCTTCAGCGAACCCGCACCTTGAACGGGAACGAAATCTCCGACGATTGGCGATTTACAAAGACTTACGTGCGAGAGACTGGGAAATGGCGCGTAGTCGCTTTTCATGCCTCCGAAGCTGCTAAGCCTTGATGGTTGCTCGCCAACCGGGGGAAACCACCGGGCGAGCTTCTTCTTCGCAGGCTCGTTCGCGTATTAATTCAGAGCTTGGAGTATTCGTGATTCAAGTCCTGATCGTTTGACAAAAGCTCGCTGGCGCGACTATTTTCTCTGACTATCATGCCTCCTCGCCGCATCGAAGCCTTTTTCTATGGTTTGTTTATGGAGGCCGACCTCCTGAGAGCCAAAGGCGTCAATCCAACGAACAGTCGCCCGGCTTCCGTTCCGGGCTTCGCGCTGCGTAGTCGTCGGAGATCCCGCCTACGACGCGACCCAGCACCTGTTCAATTGTTCTGCGAGATTGCGATCGGACCCGGACGGAATGATCCGGAGCTTTGCGGACCTCTTGGCGTCGATCACGAACGCGTCCGGCTGTGGACGTTCGCTCGCGCAGCGGCGGAACCGCGGGACGATTGGAGCAACGGCGATTTGGTTGCTCCGTAAGTCGCACGCATCCTCTAGACCTTTGCATCCGAGGTGGGACATCCTCTCGGCCAGCGCCAATTCCGGTGAGTTCTGATTAAGTTAAGTTCTTTTCTGTTAACCGAAGGGTTACTAGTTCGAATCTAGTGCAGTAGCCATATCTTTCGCGGCATGCGACACGCGCGCACGTGATAGTCGGTGCGGCAAGTGGAATGTGCGAGTGCAGAGGCCAAGAAGCTTTTGCCTACGCCGCGCGGTCCGCCAGGTTTACTTCGTTTACTTCGCGTTCACCTGCTCGTCCCAGCTCCCGGCGCGGCCTTGGCCGTTAAAGAACGGCAAAGCGGTCTCGACTAACTGTGGTGCGAGGCCCATTTCATAGTGCGTCAGATTAGGCAGGATCGCCAGTCGATTCTGTGACATGTGCTCGCGCTGCCAGCCGGCATCCTTCAGTCCGCCGCCGAGTAACTGGTAGAACCTCACCTCGTGCTCCGGCCGAAACATGTCGCTGTCGCCGTAGATGAGCATCACCGGCATGGTCAGTTTCTTGACGTCCGCCGACCAGTCGTACGACTTGCGCATGTATGCGCCCATCGCATCGAGCAGCTTCGGAAACTCTTCCGGATGCGGCGCGATCGCCACGTACGACTTGTACATCGGCGTTCCCTTCATCTGCTCCAGCATGGCGGCGCCGACTGCCGCCTGCTGTGGCAGCATCTCCGGATAGAATCCGTCCTGCGCATAGGGAGTGGAAACCAGCGCCAGGCGGCGAACCATTTCCGGATGTTGAGCGGCGAACTGGAACGCGACGCCGCCACCCATCGAATAGCCGAGCACGTCGACCTTGTCGTAGCCGAGCTTCTTGAGCACGCCGGCCATGTCGTTGCCCATGTCGACCAGGCTGAGCTCGCGATCGCCCAGCGGCGTGCGGCCGTGGCCCTGCAGATCGACGCCGATCACCTGCCGGCTCTGCGCGAGCTTGGTCAGGTTGGGACCGAACATCTCGATCTGGCCCAGGCCGCCATGAAGAAGCAACAGCGGCTCGCCTGTGCCGTACACGGCGTAGTAGTAGTTGACGCCATTGACGGCAGCATGGCCGGTCTTGACGGGCTTGGGTGTTGCGGTTTGCATGGTCGGCTTCTCCTGGGCTGCGTGGACGATCGTCGGGGCGGCAAAGCTGGCGGTCACAGTCGCAATCATTGCGATCAGCGTCTTGACGGACATCGTGGTCTCCTTCTGCAAGGAGTGATAGTACGCCAAGTGCGAATTTTTTAACAAACCGGTGCTTTTTTCATGTGTTTGTCCCCCTTCCGTGCGTCAATTGCAGCCGCCGCAACGCCGAAGCGCGCCGCGACTACGGCTTCGCTGCCTTCCTCTGCAGCTCCTCGCGCAGACGCTGCTCCCGCTACCGGTTTGCCCGTTACCCATTCGGCTCCCGTTTGCTTTGGCAGGTGGTGGTGCATTCACGGCTGAGAAACTAAATCTTCATTCCCAACATGGAGATTATCCGGTCCTTCCGGCGCGTAGATTTCGAAACGAGCCAACAAGGAGCTCTTACAAAGGTTGAAATCGAGACTGTACAAATGTGGACTATGGACGACAAAAAATACGGCATAATTCGGACAAGAGAAAGGGAGTTTCACAATCCCCCAAGAAAGTTGGGGGATTGTGGGCGCGAGAACTTGTCTAGTAAATTACTTGGAATCAATAAGATACATTCGGTCGGCAGGCTTCGACTTGCGCACCGGACCGTTCGGATACATAATACCCCAAGAAAGTTGGGGGATTATGCAATGGCTGGTCCTTATAAGGAAGCCGCTCGGCGACTCCTCGAAATAGCCCAGGCGCAGCAGGGCTTTTTCACAACCAAACAGGCCATCCGGGCCGGGTTCGCCGAAAAGGTACATGCGTACCACGTGAACACGGGAAACTGGATTCGAGAGCACCGTGGAATCTACCGGCTCGCCGATTTCCCGACACCAGAGCGCCCGGACCTCATGCTCTGGTATCTGTGGTCGCAAAACCGACGGGAAATTCCTGAGGGCGTCTACAGCCATAACACGGCCCTCAGTCTTCATGAACTTTCAGACCTGATGCCTTCGAAACTGCACATGACGGTGCCGAAAGACTTTCGACGCAGCAGCGCGATTCCGGAGATTCTGGTTCTTCACAGGATGCATCTCGAGAGTAGCGACGCTCAGGAGATCCACGGCGTGCGGGTGACGTGCCCACTGCGAACGATTGTCGATCTGCTCCGGAGCGGAAACGTGGACCGGAGCCAGCTGAAGCTGGCAGTCGACGAAGCGATTCGGCGTGGTCTCGTCGTCCGTCGAGAGATCGATCGCCTGCCGCACGATAAACTGCAGCGCTCGCTTCAGGACCTGGCCGGTCAGCCCGCATGACGGAAGAAGCCAAAACCTACAAGACGGCCGGCGCGTTCCGCACCGCGCTCGAGACGCGTTTGCAGAATCGCGCGCGCGCGGAAGGAACGGATCTGCAACGTCTCCGCAGGCAAGTGGCTTTCGACCGTTTTCTGGCACGCATGTTTTCGAAGGGACCCAAGGCGGCGTATCCGTGGGTGCTCAAGGGCGGCTACGCCATGGAGCTGCGCACACATACCGCACGGACGACGAAGGACATCGACCTGACGCTCCGTGATGGCACGAGTTTACCCAAGGACCCGAACGAGCGTCGCGAGCAGGTGCGCGCCATGCTGCAGGATGCAGCGGCACCTCCCTTCGACGACTTCTTCGAGTTCCTGGTGGGCGAAGCAAGAGAAGATCTTGAGGGAGCACCCGGAGGCGGAAGCCGGTATCCGGTCCAAGCACGAATGGACGGACGAGACTTCGCGCGCTTTCACGTGGACGTTGGTATCGGCGACGAAGTGCTGGAGCCACTGGACGTAGTGACGGGTGAAGATTGGCTCGGGTTCGGTGGAGTGGAACCGCCGTCTTTCCCGGTGATTTCGCCAGAACAGCAGTTTGCGGAAAAGCTGCACGCATACACGTTGTCGCGGGGCGAGCGTGTCAACACAAGAACCAAGGACCTGATTGACATGGTGCTGTTGATCCGCGGAGAAAAACTCGATCGAGCGAAAACCGTTGCGGCGTTGCGTGCGACCTTTGCGAAACGGGCGACCCACGACGTTCCGAAAGAACTCGATCCGCCGCCGCCGGAATGGGACCCTGTTTTCGACGCCTTGGCAAAAGAATGCAATCTGGACATGAAGCTTCACACAGGATTCGAGGCGGTGCGCGCATTTACGCGGACCTTGCAGATCTAGCGGCGGGAAAGCGGAGGAAAATAAGCGAAGCGGTGTTTCAACACGTGCGCGTTATCCGGAAAAAGTTCGAGGGGCCTCGATTGTTCTCGACAACATGCAACCCTACAGAGTGTGGGGAGGGCTGGCAGTTTCTGCTGGCCTTTTGCTGGCCTTTGGACTGTTAAATCAGCATACTGCCGACTGAAAATTCTCCTGCTAACGTATGGCTGGCCTAGATTCCAACCAGACAGTTTCCCTGGTTTTGAGTTTCCCACGTACTGTCCGACGAGCTGACTGTCTTTATCCCAATTTATCCCAATACAATGAAATTCGTGCCCAAACCGTCCAGAGCGGGCCGAACGCCGTCTTTAGTTATCAACCATTTAGAGGTGAGCCAGACCGCAACCACCCGCCTTGAAAACCGTTAGACTCGAAAGGGTCTCGGGGGTTCGAATCCCTCCTCCTCCGCCACTAAATCAAGCGCTCTCGGGTTTAGAGACGACTGCCAATCTCTCCGGCGAGCGTAGCCTTTATCCCAATTTATCCCCATCGGCGAATTGTGTGCCCCAGCGGTCCGCGAAACCGTTAGGCTCGACCTCTACAAATAAAGCGACGGTCTGCGAAACCGTGGTATCTGCGGTCGGAGATTAATTCCGGGTTGCCGTCATCCGGACATGATTGCCAGAGTGACCCTGCTCCGGCGATTATCCCGGGGTGCGTTTTGTCAGTATACTCTTCGTGGCGCGAGCTAAACCGATGGACAAACCCGCCAAGACTGCTGGCGCTCATGTGCAGACCGCGTGGCCGATCATCTTCCTGCTCGGCATTGTGGTCAGCTTCTCAACCGCCCTTTACGCCCAAGAGACGCGGGACCATGTTCTGACGATGGGCAAGCCAAAAGAAGTCGGTATGTCGAGACCTGTCCTGAAAGCTGCCGTGAGCATGTATTCCGAAGCCGCGGCACGCGGAGATATTCTGGGGGCAGTTTTGCTCGTGGCACGACATGGGAAAGTGGTGGTGTATGAAGCCGTTGGGCTTCGAGACCGGGAGAAGAACCTCCCCATGGAGAAGGACACGCCCTTTCAAATTCAATCGATGACGAAGCCGGTCGTCGCTTCGGCTGCGCTGATTCTGTCCGCTCAGGGCAAACTGCGATTGGACGATCCGGTTAGCCGGCATGTGCGTGCTTTTTCGCAGGGCGCTCGCAAGAGATCAAAGTTCGCAATCTGGCCAATCACACCAGTGGATTTCGGATTCCGACCAACTTCATAGCCAAGACAAACGCTGAGATTCCAGATGGGTCAACGCTTCAGCGAGAGTTGCCCGTTTTTCCGGAAATCGGTCCCGCTGAGGCTCCCGGCTCCTCGTACGACTACAGCAACCCTGGCTACAACACGCTTGCGGCTGTTATTGAAGTGGCTTCCGGTGAGACGATTGATCGTTTTTTGTCCGATTTTATTTTCAAGCCGCTCGGAATGAACAACACCTACTCCTACTGGCGCGGTCAACCGAGGAGGGGACTCTCGCCAGTCTATGAAAGGAGAAACGGTGCCTGGGAAATCGTCCAGGAAGATGAAGCCCCATTCCCCAGAGGGTCGGGTAGCTTGGTTTCCACTGCATGGGATTATGCGACGTTCTGTCAGATGTACCTGAACCAGGGTATCTACGCCGGGGTCAGGGTAATGAGCGAAGACTCCACTCGGCAGGCGACCTCCCTCACTATCCGTAGTCCGTTGGTGTATCCAGGTGCCTGGCAACTGGAACAGCGTCGAATGCAACCACGGTGGCACTACCGGCGGAATTCTCGCGGACTAGGAATTGACATTGGTTATGGCCTAGCCGTGGTGCTTCCAGGCGGCAGCGGCGTTGACCGTGGAAACGATACGGAAGCTCGGCTGGCAGGTCAATCCTCCGGAATAGATTTGAGGAACGAGATGCCGCACACAAGTGAAATCGAAAAAGCTCTCGACGATTTGATCATCGATGAGCCGGCATGAAGTTTCAGGCCCTTGCGGTGGTACTAGCCAAGCAGAAGTGGCCCCGCCTGATCGCGTGCGACCTCAAAAAGGACTTAGGTCTCGATGCGTATGCGAGCGGAGAGCTGGAGCCCGACGGGTCCTACAGTATGGTCGGCAGTCCGGGGAGAGGTGGGAAAGCGTCTTCGAGCTTGGTATGCACAGCAGGACGGACATCACAAACAGTGCGCTCTGGCTGCGATGCTGACTACTGGGTCGGACGACTTCAAAGACGTTCTCGTGCCGTTGCTTAGAGACGCCAACAACCAAATGCGTCTCGCCGTGATTCACACTGGAGCGGAACTTCTTCCATCGAGTCTGGGACCGAACTGGCAGGAAGAAGTGAGAATGTGGCCAGAAGCCGCTCGTCTCGATTTCCTCACGGAATTGGCACGTAATGCCTGCCCGCGCCCGCTGGCATAACTTCGCAGTGTCATTACGCAGCTTTGGACAATTTGGCCACGGCTGGGAGGGTCGAGCATGTAGCGCGGATTTTTCTGCACGACAAGGTCGGCCGCGTCGAGCAGGCCCTGGAGGCGTGCACAGGAATCCGCCTGCGCCGCTCACCCGAAGATTAGTTCAGCGTGATCTTCAACGCCCAAGCCGGCTGGGCTCTAAGATCCTCAGGAAGATCTGGCAGCTCGATGGCGAGGCCTGATTTCATCGCCTTGAACTTCACTAGTGTCGGCGAGCCCAGCAGGGCGACTGATTTGGCAGCGTTCAGGTCTTTAATGACCAGGCTATGGCCTAACCAGTGCGGCAGGATGGCGTAAATATCGTTACCTTTCGCGGTGAAGAACGCCTCGATAGACGCTTTGCCGCTCGAAGGCTTCTCGATCAACTTAGTGACATCGTACGCGGATGAGAATTCCTTGTTGTATTCGATCTTGGGCACTTCGCCAGCCGTCCATTGCCGCGTATTTTTCCACGGCTTGGTGCCATAGATGGCTTCGCCGTTGATCCTCATCCAATCGCCGATTTCTTTGAGCCGCTGCTCCATGATGACTGGGATCGTTCCATCCGCGTTGGGGCCAATGTCGAGCAGCAGGTTGCCGCCGCGGCTCACGGTGTCGACCAGGATAAAAACCAATTCCCTGCCGGTGTGATAGACGCTGAGGTCCTCGGCGCGGTTGTAGCCGTAGCTCACGCCCATGCCGCGGTTCTCTTCCCAGGGATGGTCGATCCCGCTCATGCCCGCGGTGTATTCGGTCGTCCAGTAGCCGCCGTGCTTGTGGCGGGTATCGCTGCCCCAGCGATCGTTAATCACTACTTCATCTCTGACGGGCGAGTCATTGAAAAGCCATGCGAGCAGTTCGGGAGAATGCCAGTCGGCAGAGGACATCTCCCACTCGCCGTCGCTGAAGATGACCGAAGGCTTGTAGCGCGTGACCAGGTCTTTGAATTGCGGGAACATGTGCTCGGTCACGTACCGCGGCTTGTTGTAAAGCCAGAGGGGGTTGTACCACTCGTACAGCGAGTAGTAATAGCCCATGCGCAAGCCTTTGCGGCGAACGGCGTCGGTAAGATCACCTAACAAATCCCGCTGCGGACCGATCTCGACCGCATTCCAGGGACGTCCCCATGTGGCGGAAGCTTCTTTGCTTGGCCACAGGGCAAATCCCTCGTGATGTTTGGAGGTTAGGACAACGTATTTCGCTCCCGAGCTGGCAAGAACGTCGGCCCAGTGATGGGGATCAAAGAGCTCAGCTTTGAATTGCACCGCAAAGTTCTGGTAAACGAAATCGGCACCATACAATTTTTGATGGAACGCCCAGGTACCCCTCTCGAGATCATTCGCTTTTGGATCGTATCTGCCATTAGTCATCGCGTGCCAGTACCACTCGGCGTAGGCGAGCTTGCCGGGAATGACAGGAGCATAAGCTGGTAGAGAATAGCTGCCCCAATGAATAAAGATGCCAAAACGCGCTTCGGTAAACCACTCCGGGTTCGCGCGTTGGTCAATGGAAGCCCAGGTAGGCTCGTATCTTTGCGCAAGTATCGTTGCGGCTGGGAAGCAAAGTAAGAAAAAAAGAGCAGCAAGTCTCTTCATATAATCTCCCTATGGCTGAACCGCAGTACAAAAGCGCACGCTCTGTTACGGCAGAAGCGGGCAATGGTTGTTAAGATTCTGGCGTCAAATCAGAACATAAATCTCAGTCAGGAACCTGCTTCCTACTAAAGCTTTGTCCAGTTACTTTGAGCGTCGATCGTCCTGGATGGATATCGGAGAGTCCTCCGAAACTCGGACACCGGTGCGGGGCGCGCTACCGTCACCAATGACTCGGGTACTTACGTCTTCCAGCCCGAGGTCGCTCATGTTATTCCTACGGACGTTTAGAAAATTTCCACAAGAGTATTTCAAATTAAACCTTCATTGCCCCCCTTTTGCTTAAGGCGCTCTTTGGCTCTAGCTTTTCATCGCGCTCCGCAGCACTTCTTGGAGACGCCTCGCTACGATCTCATCCTCACTGGGTTGCAGCATCCAAACTCCCACAACGATTACATTGCTGCCTCCCGCGAGACCCATGCTGGCGGGGCCTCCGCCTGTGGATGGGTTCAGTTCAATGCGCGGGGTCCCTTCGCGCATCCTTTGCATCACCTCAATTGCCGAGACCTTGATTCGATTCATGTCATAGGTAATCAGCAGGTGCGGGACATGGTTCGCAACGGGAGGAATAAAAACTCTTGCTTCTACGCTAGGAACGCTTTTAACGCGCTCTGCGATTAGCGCGGCGCGCTTGCGATATTCCGCTTCCATGCGGGCATCGTCCTGCTCAAGAAACCAGTCCACGGCAGCAACCAGACCAATGATTTCTTCCTTCCCCACCTTCATCCCGCGACCTATTGTGTTTGAGTTGGGTGAATTGTTTAGCTGTGCCGCGTCGATCAAATCTTTTTTCCCCAAGAGCAACCCGGTACATTGCGGCCCACGCAGACCCTTTCCACCCGAAAAAGCCACCAAATCAAAGCCCATCTCCGTATAGTTCCAGAGATTTGAAATAGGCGGAACATCGGCAGCCGCATCGTTGAAGCACGGAATTCCATGCTTGTGGGCTACGCGGACCCAATCTTCCCTACTGATCCGGCCTCCCTCGGCGGCATTGAAAAACTGTGTCATTACCGTGCGTTCCGAGAAGGCTCGTTCATATTCATCGAGCGTTTCCACGTCGATGAGGCGTGCGCCACAGTCTCGAATCGCGTGATCGTAGTCATAGCGATGCGCCTTTTGGACGATAACTTCGTTCTTTAATCCCTGCATTTCCGTGGGAATATTTATAACCGCAGATTTGTTGCCCCGAGTAATGCACGCTGCTGTCGCCAGCTTGATTGCAGCGGCAGCACCGGAAGTTACCAATGCGCCCTCACAGCGTAGACGCTTGGCCAGGTACTCGCCAGCCGCCTGGTGTAGCTCCAACAGATGAACTGGCCTTTTTGCCGCCAAGGCGACGGCCGCTTGCACCTCATCTGGCATGGTTGAAGCGGATAAGATCGTGTAGGTGCCAGCCGCGTTGATGAAGGGCGTTACTCCAAGTCTCTGGTAATAATCTACGGCGCTGGCAGCAGGGGTAGAGGCGTTCGCAGGCAAGGCGCAACCGATGCACAGGCCTCCGGCGACAGCTTGACTCCCCTGGCGCAGAAGTTTTCGACGGCTGATAGATTCCGGCATGCTTCCTCCTTTTTTAATTTCTCGCGTAGTTGTCGGCGGTCGCTGGAA
>Ga0209267_1001939_pt1 | contig 13734 bp, 8 predicted proteins | sample GraSoiAngelo_137_FD_185894 | JGI IMG/M metagenome (GOLD analysis project Ga0209267, IMG submission 185894) | Grasslands soil microbial communities from the Angelo Coastal Reserve, California, USA - 14_0929_09_30cm (SPAdes) (version 2) | ecosystem: Environmental > Terrestrial > Soil > Grasslands ... | reverse complement strand
AATTCCTGGTCCGCCTGTGCCCAGCGAAACAAGGACCGTAACCGTAGCGGAATTGTGTACAGCCAATGATTAGGTCGCATTCTCCGGCCCTCCCTTACTCGTATCTCAACGCAACCATAGGGTCGACGCGAGTCGCGCGTCGCGCCGGAACTGATGCCGCAAGGACAGCACAGGCAGCAAGAACTGCGGCCGCAACGCCAATGATCATCGGGTCGTAACTCTTGACGCCGTAGAGCTGGCTAACAAGCACCCGGCCTCCCGCTAGCGCGGCTGGTATACCCATGGCCAGACCCATGCCGAGTTGGGCCAGCGCAGCGCGCATCACTAAACCGAGCACATTCCGGCGGTCGGCACCTAGCGCCATGCGTATCCCGATCTCGTTGGTTCGCCGCGCCACGCCATAAGCTGTTACGCCATACAGCCCGACGCAGGCCAGGATGAGCGCGAGCGCGCCGAACAGCTCCGTAAGCCGTGCAATGAGTCGTTCTTGATTAAAGTTGTGCGCCACCTGCTCGCCAAAACTCATCATGTTGAGAACGGGGAGATTCGGATCGGCATCGGCAAGCGCCTTGCGGACAGCCGACTCGATATTCTCCGGCCTGCCAGCAACATGCAGCTCGATGGCACCGACCCAGCCACGAAAGGACTCTCCGGGCGGGGTTTGGAGTAGCGGCAGAAAGAATGTGGCATATGCAGGGCCACGGGTGTCCTGGTATTTCGCATCCTCGACAATGCCGACGATTTCGTAATCGCCGCTGTGACTCACATCCGTCATTCCGAAGTGTTGGCCGATCGGATCCTCGTTCCGGAAGAATCGGCGCGCGAACGTTTCGTTGATGACAGCAACATTTAGACCGCCGGGCCTGTCGCGTTCCTCGATGCCGCGCCCTCGCAGCAAACGCGTGCCGATCGTCTCGAAATAGTGAGGACCAACCCTGTCCCAGGAGGGCGCCGTCCAGCGATAGTCCGGTGCTTTTCCCTGAATGTACACGCGTTCGTTCGCGTTGTTACCGCCCAGCGGGCTGTACCAGGACAGGCTTGCGCTCAGGACGCCGGGTATTTGCGGCATCGTCTCCTCAAGCCGCTGATAAAGTCCGTCAAGCTTGTCTGGCGTGTAGCCGGACAGGGACGGAGCGATATTCACGATCAGCCGGCCGTCCGTCACAAAGCCAAAATGCTGGCCTTCGAGATTGCGAAGGCTTTGCGTGACCAGACCGGCTGCGATCAACAGCGCAATCGAGAATGCAACTTGTGCTGCGACCAGTGATTTCTGCAGTACCGAAGCGCGATCGCCCGTGGAACGGCCTGCTCCGCGCAGGGCATCGAGGGGATCGGATTGCGACGCTGTCCATGCGGGTAAAATCCCGAACACGATACCTGTCATCAGCGATAGAAGGATGCAGAAACCGAGCACAGGCAGGGATGGCCGGGCGTCAATAGGAACATAGCTGGCCCCGCGAAAGGCAAGGAGCAGGATGGTACGTGTCCCGGCGTAGGCTACATAGAGTCCCGCGGCACCGCCCATAAGCGCCAAAAGAACGCTCTCGGTGAGCATCTGCCGAATTAGGCGATGTCGTGGCGCTCCCAGGGCCAACCGCACGGCCATCTGCGAACGGTTGGCCGACCCGCGCGCCAGCAACAAGTTAGCGATGTTCGCGCAGGCGATCAGCAGAAGCAATGCAGAGAGTGTCACTAACAAGTGCAGGCCCGTTTCATAGTCAGTCCGCAGTTTCTCGACACCGCCAGCTGCTGGCGTCAGGCGAATGTATTGTCGAGGAATGTCTTTCCTGTCTCGGTCGGGAATAACTTCGCGGTGACTGCTGAGCCACTCCTGTAATTCGACGGTGAGTTGCGCTTGCACGGGTTCCGGCACAAAGCCGGACTTTAGTCGTCCCACAAGATACAGCCACTCCACGGCAGCGTTAGGGAGACGCCATTTTTCCGGGTCGGCGGCCAAGGGCAGCCAGAAGTCCGGAGGATCGCTGCGAAGCGTGTCGCCATAGAATCCCGGTGGGGTCACACCGGCAATCGCGCAAGGAACGCCATTAATGTTTAACGTTGAGCCGATCACAGATGGATCTAGCCCGAAGCGCTGCTGCCAAGTGTGGTAATTCATCACCGCAACGCGAGGCGCGCTTGCTGAGTCATCGGGGGGCGCGAGGAGTCGGCCAGCGAAGGCGCGGACGCCTAACGTATTGAAGTAATTTGCCGAGACGAACTCCCCCTTATAGGGCTCGGCGGCAGACCCGTTACGGCGAACGCCTAAATCCGATGTCCAGGGCTCAAAAGCAGCGAGCTCGCTAAATTCAGGTGTGTGGTCGCGAAGATTCTGGTACAGCGCATAAGAATAAAGAACAAAACTACCGCCCTCCTGCGTCCCGACCATAACGCAACAACTGTTATTGTCGCCGAGACGATAAAGCTGCCTAGGATTTGCTACCGGCAGCGACTTCAGCATCACCGAATCAATTAGGGTGAAGATCGCGGTGTTCGCTCCTATACCGAGCGCTAAGGTGACGACAACCACCACAGTGAACCCTGGGGATTTGCGCAGGGTGCGGAGGCCGTAGCGAATATCCTGAATCAGGTTCTCAATCCAATTTACACGTCGCGCGTCGCGGCATTTCTCTTTGGTCTGCTCGATACCATCCAGGTCGAGTCGCGCACGGCGGTGCGCCTCTTCTTGCGTCATCCCTTGTGCGACATATTCCTCGGTTTTTCGTTCGAGGTGGTCGTGCAGCTCGTCGTCCAATTCCTGGTCCGCCTGCGCCCAGCGAAACAACGACCGCAGCCGCAGGGGAATCGTGTACAGCCAATGACCCGGTCTCATTCTCCGACCCTCCTTTACTCGTACCTGAGAGCGACCATCGGATCGACTCGCATGGCGCGGCGCGCGGGTATGTAGCAGGCCGCAAGTGCTACTAGCGCGAACAAAACCGCAACGACGGCGAACGTCAATGGATCATTCGGGCCTACGCCATAGAGCAAGCTACGCATGAACCGCGTAAGGGCGAACGAGGCAGCGATCCCGGCAAAGACGCCCGCCGTCACGATCTTAAAGCCCTCGCCAAGGACCAACTGCACTACATCGCGCCGCCGTGCACCCAAGGCCATGCGCACGCCAAACTCGTGTGTGCGCTGACTGACCGCATAGGCAATCATTCCAAAGATTCCGATTGCCGATAGCGACAGAGCCAAAGCTGCGAACGACCCGACGAGAACGAGGCTGAGGCGCCGTGGCGCGAGTGCTCGGAATAAGGCATCGTTCATTGTCTGCATGACGTCAATCGGTTGGTCTGACCGAAGTGAGTGGACAAGTACACGAACGGTTCCCGCGACTGACGTAGGTGGGCCAATGGTGCGAACGAATAGATTAAAACCTGCAAAGGCATGGTTTGTTTCGTCTTGCAGGTAAGGTGTGTAGAGGGCTGGCTCAGCGGGCAAGTCGAGGCCTTTCTGCTTTACATTTGCGACGATCCCGACTACCTGGCGAAAGCGCGGGGCACCTGTTGTGTTTCGGCCTGCTCCGACATAGTCAACCCCAATCTTCTTGCCGATCGGATCTTGTCCGGGCCAGTAGGATTCCGCTAATGCTTGATTGACGATCACGACAGGTGGCGCGCTCGCATCATCGCGCGCAGAAAAGAACCGACCATTCACGAGACGGGCACCAATCGCCTTGAAGAAATCTGAGCTGATCCAGCAAGCCTCCACAGTCGGAACGTTCAACGGGTCATTCGGGCGGTCACCAAAAAGTAGAGCCGCCGAGGGCGCATATACGCCAGGCATACACTTCCCTAGCGCTGCTGCACTCACCCCCGGAAGTGCAGCTGTCTGTTCGACCAACTGAGGGAAAAAGAGCCGCGCAACGCGCCAATCGTTGGCGCGCAAATAGGTGGCCAGGAGATGATCAGGAAGGAAACCTGGATCGAGACGTTCTGCCTGCTGGAAGCTGCGCAACAGCAAGCCGGCTGCAATGGACAACACAACCGCCAAGCAAATCTCAGAAACCAACAGCAAGCCGGAACGCGGGCCGGCGATACTTCCAGCTTGGTACCGACCTACCTTCAATTTGGTGATCACGTCAAGTTTCGAAGATGCGGCGGATGGTGCCAGCGCAAGCAGCAAACCTGTGAGGACCGTGACAAGAAAAGCGAACAGCAAGGCGTACATGTCGACACCGACGGACGCGCTTCGAGGAAGAGTGCTCATGCGCTCGAACAACCTAACGATGACCACCGAAAGTATCAGGGCGGTAATGCTGCCGAGAGTTGCGAGAACTAGGTTTTCCGTGATGAATTGCCTCATCAGGCGGCCTCTGCCTGCCCCTAGGCTCACTCGCACCGCAAATTCCGCCTGTCGCTTTCGAGTTCTAGCAAGCTGCAGGTATGCCACGTTCGCACAGGCGATCAGCAAAACGAGCGAGACCGCAGCCATCACGATCTGAAGTTGCGATCTCACACCTCCCGTGAGTTCGTCCTTGAGCGGAACGAGATGCACCGAAAGTTCCGGAGATTCGCCTGGTCCCCGGCGCAAGATCGCCGTCAATTCCTGCTCGGCTTGCTCGCGTGTAACTCCAGGGTTGAGTCGTCCCACAACATCCAAGAACTTGTTGCCTCTGATCCGCATCCACTGGAAGTCCGGCATGTCTTTTGCCCACACATCGGTCTCTGGAAAAAGATCCGGCACAGGCGGCATCACACCAATGACCGTTTGAGCTTCGCCGTCCAGGTTTAGGACGCGTCCAATCACATGAGGGTCGCTGCCGAGCTGCTCTTTCCAGAAGCGATATGAAATGACCACCTGTACGCTGTCGACGCCGTGATACTCATTAGGCTCGTACAGGCGTCCCAGGTATGGTTTGATTCCTAGCATCGGGAAAAAATCGTAAGAGATGCCCGTGCAGTTCACAGTGCGCGGCTCGCCCTGCCCCGTCCATGTAATGGTCCAGCCGGACAACATATTGGCCATGTATTCAAACGAATGGCTTTGGTTTTTGTAGTCTTCAAACTCCGGCATGGAGGCGCCGATTTTGACTTGTTGGTCTTTCTGCACTGCCCATATCGCAAACAGGCGACCTGAATTCTGGAAAGGTAGGGGACGCAACAAGACACTCTCGACCACACTAAAGACGGCCGTATTCGCACCTATGCCGAGGGCAAGCGTGAGGGCGGCGATTAGCGTGAAGCCAGGGGATTTGCGCAGCGTGCGAGCGCCATAGCGCAAATCCTGAACGAAGTCCTGAATCAAATTTACACGTCGCGCGTCGCGGCATTTCTCTTTGGTCTGTTCAATACCGCCCAGTTCTAGCCGCGTCCGCCGCCGCGCTTCCTCTGGGGCCATCCCTTTTGCGACGTATTCCTCGGTTGCTCGTTCGAGGTGGTCGCGCAGCTCGTCGTCTAATTCCTGGTCCGCCTGCGCCCAGAGAAACAACGACCGTAACCGTAGCGGAATCGTGTACAGCCAGTGCTCCGGTCGCATACCCGATCCTCCTCTACTCGTACCTTAGCGTGACCATGGGATCGACGCGCATGGCGCGACGAGCGGGGAGGAAACTCGCGAGAAAAAGAACCGCAAGTAGCACCACGCTCGCAACCACCATCGAAAGCGGGTCGTAGATTTTCACACCGTAGAGCATGCCGCTGTGCTCATGGGGCACAAGATAGAGCGCGCTGCCGAGGATGCGGCCGATAGCCAGTGCTAGAGCGACGCCGAACACTAAACCGGCAATGCCCATCCCGTAAGCGCGGCCGATGGCTTGGCCCAAGACATGCGCTGGCGAAGCGCCCAACGCGATGCGAATGCCAAACTCTTGGGTGCGCTGCTGGACGAAATGGGCGACAGTGCCTAAAATTCCTACGGAAACCAAAGCAAGCGCCACGGCAGCTAGGCAAGCCACAAGAATCAAATCGAAGCACGCACTGCGAACGGAGTCTGCAATACGGTCGTCCATGGTCTTGATATCAAAAATGGGCTGGTCCTTGTCGAGCGAATAGGCCGCGTCGCGAATCGGGCCAAGCAGCGCGCCTCGAGGCACATCGGAGCTGACCAGGACATATGCGGACGGAAGGGGACGTTGCGCGAAGGGAACGTAGAGACCCACTTGCGGCACTTCGTTGGCCCCGAACTCCTGCGCGTTTTCTACGACGCCGACGATTTGCACCGAAGGCTGCGGTGGCACACCGCGGTGCGGCTGCGCGACAAAATCTAGAACCTTGCCAAGGGGATCCTCCGCGCCAAAGAGTTCTGTTGCGGCGTTGCGGTTCAGGATCGCGACGTTCGTTGAGGCCGGGTCGTCGTGCGAATCAAAAGGGCGTCCCGTGAGGAGGCGCATGCCCAGCCCTCGAAAGTAATTCGGGGCTACGGCGTGTATCGTTACGTAAGTGCCGTACTTGTGCGCGGGCGGCCGCCCGGCGATGTTGACGGTCCCGGACACGCCAGTCGAACCCGTGAGCGGCAAGCCGCTGCCGAGCGTGACCTCGCGGTTACCCGGCAGCAGACGGAGTTGCTCAAGCAGACTGTTGAAGTAGCGCTGCTGTTGTTCGGGTTTGGCGTAGTTTTCTCCGCGTAGCGAAACGTGAAACGTGAGCGCGCCGGGAGCGTCGAAGCCGCGGGGCGCTCGCTCTTCGCCCACGAAGCTGGATAGAAAAAGTCCGGCGCCAAAAAGAAGAACCAGCCCGATCGCAACTTCCACAATGACCAGTGTGCTGCGAGTCTTGTGCTGGCTTCTGCTAGCGGAAATGCCGGCGGCGCCCTGCCGCAGGGCATAGTTCAGGTCGACGCGCGATGCCAGCAGCGCCGGCATCAAGCCCATAACCAGCGCAGAGAAAAGCGAGACTCCAACGCAGAAGAGCAGCACGCGGGCATCCAGCACGATCTCCGTTTTTCGCGGCAGCGTATCTTCCGGTATGAACGCCGCAAACGCCTGTGCTCCCCAGATGCCCAGCAGAACCCCAATGGTGCCGCCGGCCAGCGCTAAGAGCAGGCTTTCGGCCAGCGACTGACGAACCAGTGCTGCGCGGCCTGCTCCCAATGTGGCGCGTAGCGTAAACTCACGCTGCCGCGAAAGCCCGCGCGCCAAAAGCAGACCCGAATTGTTGACGCAAGCGATCAAAAGCACCAGCAGAACGGCCCCTGCGAAGAAATAGAGCGGCCGCGCGGCAAAATCCGTCCAGGTTTCCCGCAGATTCGTCACCTCCGCGACGGATTCCGACGCGCGTCCTTCCGCTTTCATGATGGGATCGACAAGGCTTGAGAGCTCCGCGCGAGCGCGTTCGCGCGTGACGCCAGGCGCTAGCCGGGCGATGAGGTAAGTGTTGCGAAGAGGAGCTTGCTGATACGGGTCCATCGAGAGCGGGACGAAGATCGCGGGCTCGTCCAGGTGGTACTCAAAGCGAAGGCGCGCCGAGGCGATTCCGACCACGGTGTAGGCCGCGCCGTCGATACTCATCGTTTTTCCGAGGATCGCGGCATCCGACGCGAAGCGGGACTGCCAGAGTGCGTGCGTAAGGATGGCGACGTGATCATTGCCCGGGACTTCTTCGTCAGGCAGGAACGTTCGGCCCTGCTCAAGTGGAACCTGGAGGGTCTCGAACAGGGTGGAGGATACGGGCATGACTTCGACGCGTTCAGAGGTGCCGCCTGCGGTGAGATTGCGGTTGCTCGGATAATGGAAGGCGCTAAGACTGACGAAGGAATGGCTTGCCGTCCGCCACGCCTGGTACCCGCGGTAGGGCAGCACGTCCCAGTGCGTGTGGTTCTCGCGCATGACCAAGTGTGCGTCCACCAACCGCTCGGAATCGGGAAAGGGCAGCGAGCGCCAGAGCTGCGATTCGAGGACGCTAAAGATGGCCGTGTTGGCGCCGATGCCGAGGGCCAAAGTAAGGATGACGACGGCAGCGAAGCCGGGAGATTTCCGCAATACGCGCAGACCAACGCGCAAATCCTGAACGAAGTCCTGAATCCAATTTATACGTCGCGTGTCGCGGCATCTCTCTTTGGTCTGCTCGATACCGCCCAGGTCCAGTCGCGCGCGGCGGTGCGCCTCTTCTTGCGTCATCCCTTGCGCCACGTATTCCTCGATTTTTCGTTCGAGGTGGTCGCGCAGCTCGTCGTCCAATTCCTGATCCGCCTGCGCCCAACGAAACAACGACCGTAACCGCAGCGGAATCGTGAACAGCCAATGCTCCGGTCGCATTCTCCGGCCCTCCCTCACTCGTATCTCAGAGCGACCATCGGATCGACACGCATAGCACGGCGCGCGGGGACATAGCATGCCGCAAGAGCGACGATGATCAACAATATTGCAACGGCTCCAAGGGTCACTGGGTCGCTGGCCGTCACGCCGAAGAGCAAATCCGACATCAACCGCGTCAGGCCGAGCGCCGCTCCACTGCCTGCCACCACGCCAACAGAAATGAGCTTCGTCCCTTGCGTCAAAACCAGACTTAGGATGTCTTTTTGTTCCGCGCCGAGCGCCATGCGGATCCCGATCTCGTGTGTGCCTTGCGTGACGATGTAGGCCATCACGCTATACAGTCCAACGGCCGCCAGCACAACAGCGAGTGAGGCAAATATCCCCAGCAGAGTCGATTCCAATCGCGGTCGAGCAAGGGATTCGGAGATGAGGTCTTCGATTGGCAGAACCTCTGTGACCGGCATGTCCGCGTCGATGGAATGAATCGCGGCGACAATGGGCTTTGCGGAGTTCGCTGGGGCGGTTGCAGTGCGCACGACAAAGCTGAGCGGTGAGATGGGCAGGAACTGTGACACATCGCTGGTTTTCATCGCGCTCATGCAGAAGTAAATCGACGCGCGCGGGGGCTCGGCGAGGCCGAATTGCCGTTCATCCGCTGCGATGCCCACGATGCGGAGCCAACGATCAGGTCCATCCCAGAGCGAGACGCTTTGGTCAATGGCATCGCCTTTCGGGAAATAGCGCTCGGCGAGCGCGCGATTGATGACGGCCACATGAGCGCCTGACGCATCGTCCTGATCGTCGAGATCACGTCCGCTCAGCAGGGGCACGCGCATAGTGGAAAGATAGCCAGCGCTAACGATGCGCATTTCGGCTTCCTGTCCCTGTTCTGCTTTGGGCGGAGGCTGCCTGGCGATGGCGAAATCGCCATTGATGTTGTTCCCGGAGAACGGGAGATACACGACGCTGCTCGCCGAAATGACGCCCGCAAGGCCTCGAACGCGGTGGAGCATTTCGCGAATAGACGCCAAACGTGGCGGGAGTTCGGCCGTCGTTGTGTTCGGCATATAAAGCTGCATAGAGAGCACGTTGTGTGGGTCGAAGCCCGGCGTGACACGAAGCAGCGATGCAAAGGACCGAACCATGAGTCCGCCGCCCACCAAAAGCAACATCGCTGAGCCAATTTCGAAAACGACGAGAGCGCTCTTGAGGCGCGACATGGCGCTTCCCGAACCAGAACGCCCGCCCGCTTCCTTCAGCACTTCGTTCAAATCGAGGCGACGAGACTGGAGAGCCGGCGCGAGGCCGAAGAGCAGCCCCGTGAGGAGCGAGAGCGTCGCGGTGAAGAGCAGAACGAGGGCGCCAATGTGAACCGGGCCGGTGCTTCGCACGAGGTCCTCGGGAGCGATGGCCAGCAATGCGGGAATACCAGCCCAGGCAAGCGCCAGGCCCAGAGCGGCGCCGGCTATTGCGAGTGTGACACTTTCTGTAAGCAGCTGCCGCACAAGCCGGCCACGCCGCGCACCTAGCGCAGCGCGCAGAGCCATCTCCTTGCGGCGTGCGCTCCCGCGCGCCAGTAAGAGATTGGCCACGTTCACGCAGGCCATGAGCAACACAAAACCGACGGCCGCAAAAAGAATTAACAGAGCGGGCCGAACGTTTGAGACGCGAAGCTCTTCGAGCGAATCCGCGCGAACCCCACGAGTTGAGTTCGTGTCAGGATATTGCTTGCGGAGGCGCGCCGCGATCGTGTCGAGCTCTGTTCCAGCCGCCTGGAGGGAAACATCCGGCTTGAGCCGGCCAATTACGTCAAGCCAGTGGCTGCTACGATCGTGCATCGTGGGATTATCAGGAGTGACGGGCGTCCACAGTTCCTCATCACGTAGCGGAGCAAAATCGCGCGAGGTCACTCCCGTAACGGTGTAGAGTTGGCCGCTGAGCGTCAACTTCATTCCCAGAATGCTCTGGTCGGCACCGAAAATGCGTTCCCAGAGGCCATAGCTCAAAACAACCACGCGCGGCGCGCCGGGTTTGAAATCGTCGTCCGTGAACAGTCTTCCCTCGGCAGGCTGTGCGCCGAGGAGCCTGAGAAAATCGACAGAGACATTCAAGGCGCGAATCCGCTGCGCTTCCCCCGCGCCTGTGAGATTGAGCCCAGAACCGAAGGCCGCTGCTAAACCAGTGAATGAGCGGCTTTGTCCGCGCCAATCCTCAAAATCCGGGCCGGACGCTGAGCCCCAGCCGCCACTTCCCCAAGCCGTCGAGGTCTCGTGAAGCTGTACCAGTTCTTGCGGTTCTGGGTAAGGGAGGGGGCGCAGCAACACTCCGTTGACGACCGAGAAGATCGCCGTGTTGGCACCGATGCCCAAGGCGAGTGTGAGCACAGCGACAGAGGCGAAACCGGGAGACTTACGTAGGTTGCGGAGCCCGTAGCGAGTATCCTGAACCAGATCCTTGATCCAACTTGCATGTCGCGTGTCGCGGCACTCCTCCTTTACCTTCTCCACGCCGCCCAGGTCTAACTGCGCCAGCCGCCTCGCTTCCTCGGGTGCCATCTCCTTAGCCACATATTCCTGGGTTTTTCGTTCGAGGTGGTCGCGCAGCTCGTCATCTAATTCCTGGTCCACCTGTGCCCAGCAGAATAACGACCGTAACCGTAGCGGAATTGTGTACAGCCAATGCTCCGGTCCCATTTCCAACCTCCGTTTCGCGCGCCGCGACGCTCACGCCTCTTTGAGCTTAATGACCCGCGAAATGGCGCTCGAAAGCCTGCCCCAGTTGTCTGCTTCTTTTTCAAGCTGTCGCCGTCCCAGCCGCGTGAGCGAATAATATTTCGCCCGCCGTCCATACTCGGACGTTTTCCATTCGGCTGTAATCCAGCCCTCTTGTTCCAACTTGTGCAAAGCCGGGTACAGCGATCCATCGCTCACCTGCAACACGTCGCCCGACACCTGCTTTAACCGCTGACTCACGGCGAAGCCGTTCATCGGCTCAAGCGCCAGAAATTTCAGCAGCAACATGTCCAGCGTGCCCTGCACGAGATCCGAAGGTTTGCTCATCTCTATGTCCTCGGTAACCGAGGCTATCACCGTTGCCCTCGGTAAGCAAGGGGGGATGCTTTTCGGGGCGTCAGACTCACAGTTTGGGTCCCCTCCAAGGTGCTCCTGAGCAAAGAATCCGAGTCAGAGAGGCTTTCGTCTCTCTGACTCGGCTAGGTGGATATGGCACGAGCCGGTCATTCGGCAACTTCGGGCAAGAACTCTTCGATGTTCTTGTATCCGTTGTGGCCCTGACCGACTTTCACCAGACAGGGAAGATGGAGTTCCATCCCAGCTTCGAGCCTAGAGCGGCTCTGGATTGCTTCGGCGGCGATTCTCGCCGAAACAGGCCGGATAGGTGAATTAGGAGCTGTGCATCGGCGCAACGCGACGGCGGCTAAGAAAATCGTTAAACGCTCGCTCGGCCTCATCTAGATATCGGGAATCAAGGGCCAACCGCGAAATTACTTTCTCCCTAAGGTCTGCGTAACCTTCAGGCGCACAGCCTGTGTCGGTCACGTACCGCATGGCGGCCGCAACTCCGATCAAGATGCCACTCAAGCTCTCGGCTACCGCGGCGGTATTCGAATTGAGGGTGTGAGTAACTACATAATTTATTGCGCCGATTAGACGGTCACCCTGTTCGAGCTTGCGAAGGGCATCGCGACACACCCGCGTTGTTTGGTCCCCGAGCTCCGGGTTGTTGTACCGGTCGAGGATCCAGGACACGTAGTGGTCCGCTTCACGATGCTGTGTATCTGAGTAACGCCAGTCCGCGTAGAGGGCGTTCGCGACGGTGTTCGCGGCGTCGAAAACCAAGGCACGGATCTCGGGGTCCAGCACTGCTTCCGACATCTCTAGGTAGCCCGCAAAGTGACCCAAATATCCTACCAGTGCATGAGTCATGTTATGTACGAGAAGCTTCCGCAGATGAATTGGTTCGAATGGCCTCTTGAACTGTACCCCAGGCCAACTGGGTAGCTGGTTCGAAGAATCAAGTTTCCATTCGCTGGCATCCACATACAACGGAGCGAGATCGGCCTCGATGGGAATAGGGTTCGCGAAGCTCGCTTCAACTTGCGGCACGATTGCCTCGTTGATCGCGGGAACTAAGCCCACGTGGGTTTCAAAGTAGAGTCGTACCTCGCTTGACTCTCCGCTAAGTGCGAAAGCAATAGCGGAACGCAGCTGGCTGATCGTGTCTTTTCCGACAGGCATGTTCTCGCATAGGAGGATATTTAGCGGGCTGGCAATGTGGAAGGCGTATCTGAACTTGACCATCTTGGCGAATAGACAAGCAAGATCCTGTAGATTACCCGAGCCCACGGCCGTAAATACATGGTCGATACGGAGAGTGAGCGAAGCGATCTGATTCTCAGATTCAGAATTAAGCCATAAGGCTGAAATAAGAGATTGTGGCCCTCTGAGGCCCTAAAGGATCAGAGCGTGGACCAACCTTCAAAATGTCATACCTGTAGCGCGCGAACTGCATAGCCTTAACGCGATTAGACATCTTCTCAACGAAGCAAACGTCTTTGCCGAGCGGCACCATTAGAGGAGCCAAGTAGGCGAGACCGATCCCACCCATGCCAATCATCATCACTTCGGGAGGTCCAGACTCGGGAAAACTGCGACGCTCCATGAAGTTTCGAAGGTGTTCTTCTTCCACTTTGACGAGGACGGCCGCAAATCTCTCCGGTTCGTCTTTAACCAACTGTCTGATACGGTCGCGTGACAGAATGTCTAGAATCTCCTTGTCTACGCGAGACTCCCGGCGTGCGAAGACTCCACCGGGATGAGAGTTTGTAGCGAATTGTGGCCTGTTTTCGCGATCTCGTGCCCGATTTGCGCGAAGAAAACAGCCGGTTTTTGGGATTGTCTGTCGCGGACCCAGGGGACGGAGCAATTTCGAATTGCCGCCCACGGTCTTGATGCTAGCGGCTACGCGGCCAACCGAAGAAGAAATCATCTTCGATTGCCCGGAACATTTCTTCGATGAACTGGAAAGATTCCAATGGAGAGTGCCAGAGTTGCCCGCGGCCGGTCGCGAAATTTCTCGACGAGTAAGCCACTGATGCTGACCGGAGCGGCTCGACCTGAATGGGCACCCGCCTGCTCAAGGTTGTGAGCGTTCGATTGTAATCCGCCCTGCGAAGCGGATCGATTAGGGTTTCATAGGCTTCAGCAAGGTCCCTGAACTTTTCGGGCGATGATCCGGTGCCCACATCGGGATGAAAACGGCGGGCAAGCCTGCGGAACGAGGACCGAATCATTCCATCGTCGGCATCAACTGGAATGCACAACAGTTCGTAATGGTTCATGGCCGCACCGTGCCAACCACAGACATAGACCAATTATAATACAATAAGCAACGGTCTTTACTCCTCATGTGATCCCATGACTTGTTATTATTTGCCAGCGACGAGGAAGTCGGCGAGAACGAGAAGTTGGTGCATGTTTGGCCGCGAATGGCATGATTTCCCCCGAACAGCAAGACCT
>Ga0209267_1001932_pt1 | contig 13762 bp, 15 predicted proteins | sample GraSoiAngelo_137_FD_185894 | JGI IMG/M metagenome (GOLD analysis project Ga0209267, IMG submission 185894) | Grasslands soil microbial communities from the Angelo Coastal Reserve, California, USA - 14_0929_09_30cm (SPAdes) (version 2) | ecosystem: Environmental > Terrestrial > Soil > Grasslands ... | reverse complement strand
AGGTCGCCGGCGATCTTGCCGTCGAGGGCCTGGGCCAGAGCGCCCATCACGGCCGATTCGACGCAGTACTTCACCTCGACCATGCCGCCGCAGGGCGCGGGCGGGTCGGCGTTCACGATCGAGCCCGGCGGTGTCAGCACGGTCAGGGGGCGAAAGGCGCCCGAGTTCACGTCGGAGCCGGGATCGAGGAACGACTTGATGATCGTGAAGGCACCGGTGGGCGCCATCGCGGGACCGACGTTGGTCGGCCCGAGTGTCTGCGGCGAGGTGCCGGCGAGATCCACCGTGATCGTGTCGCCTTCGACGACGACCTTCGCGCGCACCGTGAGCGGCTCGAGCCGCTCGGTGCCGGCCTCGAGATGCGCCTCGTAGAAATACTCGCCCGTGCGGAGCCCGCGGATGGCCCGACGCATGCGGCCCTCGGCGCGGTCCATCAGCTCGGCGACCACCTCGCGGATCGTCATGGCGCCGTAGCGCGCGACGAGCTCTTCGATTCGCTCGATGGCTTTCCGGCACGTGCCGAGCATCGCCTGGTAGTCGCCTCGGCGCTCGCGGGGGCCGCGCATGTTGCTGAAGATCAGGTCGAGCGCCGCGTCGTTCGGCCGACCCCGGTCCACGACCTTGATCGGCGGGATGCGGACGCCTTCCTGGAAAATCTCGGTCGCGCGGCCGGAGAGGCTGCCGGGACTCATCCCGCCGACATCGCCCCAGTGGGCTCGCACGACCGGGAAGACGAAGAGCTGTCCGTCGGCGGCAAAGAGCGGGTAGATCATCGCGACATCGTTGAGGTGCGTGCCGCCGGTGTAGGGCTCGTTGTGCAGGAAGATGTCACCGGGATGGATATCGTCGCCGAACTTCTCGCGCACGGCCTTCATCGACCAGCTGATCGGCACGATGTGGAGCGGGTGATCCTGGCCCTTGGACATGGCGACGATCTGGGCGTGGCCGTCCATCAGGACGCACGAGAAGTCTTCGCCTTCGTAGAGAATCGACGAGTACGCGGTGCGCACGAGAGTCACGCGCATCTCCCGCACGATCGACACGAAGGCCTCGCGCAGCACCTCGAGCGTGATCGGATCGATCATGCCGGCGTCTCCCGCGTGAAGCGCAGGTTGCCGTGCTCGTCGACCTCACCGCGCCAGCCCGGCGGCACGATCGTTGTCGCGCCAAACTCCTCGACGATGGCAGGACCGCGGAGGGCGGCCCGCTCGGGGAGGCGCTCGCGCTCCCATACCGGACAGTCGTGCGGCGCGCCGGCGAACCACACCGCTCGCCGCTCGACCAGCGCCGCGTCGAGCGACTGGCTCGTCCTGCGGTAGCGCTCTCCAGCGGGCCTGGGGACGACACCGTAGGCGGTCAGCCGCGTGTTGACGAGCTCGATCTGCGCCCCCGGGCTCGAATGGCCGTAAGCCGCGAGATGGTGGCGGTGGAACTCGGCTTCGATGGTGTCGAGCGCCAGCCCGTTCGCGCTCGGCTCGCCGAGCGCCACGTTCAACTCGAACGCCTGGCCCTGGTAGCGCAAATCCAGCGAGCGGACCAGCCGTTGCTCCTGGGCCGTAAAGCCTTCGAGCCCCAGCTGATGGCGGGCCGCGTTCTCCATCGCGCCGAACAGCTCGAGCGCCACATCGAGACGCTCGCGCAGCGGGCCGACGCGTGTCCTGACGTCGTCGTGCTTGATCTGCGAGGCGAGAAGGCCGAGCGCCGAGAAGTTCCCGGGATGGCGGGGCACGAGCACGCGCGGGATCCCGATTTCCTGGGCGAGAGCGAGCGCGTGCATGGGCCCGGCGCCGCCGAAGGCGATCAAGGTGAAGTCGCGAGGGTCGTGTCCGCGCTGGATCGAGATCTCGCGGATCGCCGAGGTCATCCGCGCGACCGCGATCGTGATGACGCCCTCGGCGAGTGCCTCGACGCTCATCGAACGACCGAGGCGTGTGCCGAGCTCGGTGAGAGCGCGCCGGGCGCCGGCCGTGTCGATGGCGATGCTGCCGCCGAGGCGCTTCGTCGGTCCGATGCGGCCGAGCACGACGTTGGCGTCGGTCACCGTCGGCTCCGTGCCGCCGAGGCCGTACGCGACAGGGCCCGGCGCGGCGCCCGCGCTGCGTGGGCCGACCTGAAGGCTTCCGTCGACATCGAGCCACGCGATAGAGCCGCCGCCAGCCCCGACGCTGTGCATGTCGAGCTGCGGAACCTTCACGGGAAACGCGCCGAGCATGCCGTCGGACGTCGTCAGTGGCGCCAGATCGCGCACCAGGCAGACGTCGGTCGACGTACCGCCCATGTCGTACGTGATGAAGTCGCGCACGCCGGCGACCTCGCCGACGAAGCACGCCTGGCTCACGCCTCCGGCGGGCCCCGAGAAGATCGTCTTGATCGGCAGGCGTCGCGCGGTCTCCGTCGTCATCATTCCGCCGCTCGAGGCGAGGGTGAGCACACCGTGCGCGTACCCGGTTGCCCGCAGGCGCTCCTCGAGCCCGGCGAGATAGCTGTCCATGATCGGCTGCAAATATGCGTTGAGCACCGTCGTCGAGAAACGCTCGAACTCGCGATATTCGGCGACCACGTCCGCCGAGCAGGACACGGGCAGCTTCGGGTAGCGACCTTTCGCGGCATCGGCGACAGCCCGCTCGTGCGCAGGGTTGAGGTACGCGTGAAGCAGACACACGGCGAGCGCCTCGGCCCCGGCAGCCACCGCGGCGTCGAGCGCGCGCTCGACGCTCGCCGGCTCGAGCGGAGCCAGAACCGTGCCGTCGGCCGCCAGACGCTCGAGGACCTCGAAGCGATGCTTGCGCTCGACGACCGGCTTGGGGCGCACGAACGTCGGCACGAAGAGCGCCGGAATATTGCGCTTGGTGCGCCCGATCTCGATCAGGTCACGGAAACCGGCGGTCGTCAGGATCGCCACGCGCGCACCGCGCCGCTCGAGCACGGCATTGGTGCCGACGGTCGTACCGTGGACGAGCCGCCGCACGTCGCGGCCCGCGATACCCAGCGCCTGGAGCCCTGAGAGAACGGCCGCGCTCTCGTTGCGCGGCGTGGACGGGACCTTGGTGACGACGACCTTGCCGGTGGTCTCGTCGGCAGCGGTCAGATCGGTGAACGTGCCCCCGACATCGATGCCGACGATGAACATGCGCGAGATGATAGCATCGGGCCACAAAGGGGAGGCCATCCATGGCGACGAGCGGCGACGCGATCCGGCACCTCTGGACCCACAAGACTCAGGATCATCCCTGGCTTGCCGATGAAGAGCTCGTGATCGAGCGGGCCGAGGGAGTGCACGTCTGGACTGAGCGCGGCAAGAAACTCATCGACGGCTTCGCCGGCCTCGCCGTCGTCAACGTCGGCCATGGACGTCGCGAGATCGCCGAGGCGATCGCCGAGCAGACCGTGCGTCTGGCCTACTATCCGACGACTCGCCAGTTCTCCAACCGGCCGGCCGCGGAGCTGGCGGCCAAGATCGCGACGCTCACGCCGGGCGATCTCGACTATTCGTTCTTCGCCGTCAGCGGCGCCGAGGCCAACGAGCGCGCGATGCAGATGGCCCGCCACTACTGGCTCGCGTCCGGCAAGCCCGGCAAGCACAAGGTCATCTCGCTCCAGGGGGGCTACCACGGTGGAACGACGGGCACGTTCGCCGTCTGCGGGCTGCCGCACCTGACGGCGGCGTACACCGACCTGCACGTTCCGGGTTTCACGAAGGTCGTGCCGCCGTACCCGTTCCGCGATCGCGGCACCGGCACCGACGAGGCGCTCGTGCAGCGCCGCGCGCGCGAGCTGCGCGAAGCGATCGTCAAGGAAGGGCCGGAGACGGTTTCCGCGGTGATCATGGAGCCGGTCATCTCCTCGGGTGGCTTCATCATGCCGCCGATCGGCTGGCTCCGGGCCGTGCGCGCCATTTGCGACGAGCTCGAGGTGCTGATGATCGCCGACGAGGTCATCACCGGGTTCGGCCGGACCGGGCGCTGGTTCGCCTGCGAGCACGACCACGTCGTCCCCGACCTCATGACGGTCGCCAAGGGCATCACGTCCGGGTACATCCCGCTCTCGGCCGCCATCGCCCGCCGGCGGCTGGCCGACGCGTTCCCCGACGACGCCAAGGAGGAGAACGTGCACCCCGGCACCTACGCGGCGCACCCGGTCGCGTGCGCGGCGGCGCTCGCCAACATCCAGATCATGGAGAAGGACAACCTCATCGCGAACGCCGAGGCGATGGGCGCCCGGCTCCGCGAGGGGCTTCAGCACGCTCTCGGCAAGAAGCGGATCGTCGGCGAGGTGCGCGGGCGCGGGCTTCTGGTGTGCGCCGAGCTCGTGGAACCGGACGGGTCGGGCCGGCCGCTCGACAAGGAAAAAGTCGCCAGGCTCGACCGCAAGGCGTGGGACCGGGGCGCGATCGTCTACGCGCGCGGCCAGGTCGTGAGGCTGGCGCCGCCGCTCTGCATCACGCGCGAGGAAGTCGATCAGCTGGTGGACATCGTGGCGGCGAGCATCGGCGACCTTGACGCCGAGCTCGTCTGACGCCCGCTCTCGAGGGTGTCCCGTCAAGTTCAAGTGGTTCAACAGCAAAGATGTTGGTCTCAGGAGAGGTCGCTAGCTTCTCGAGCTGATATTGCTCATCTCATCTCGCGCGATCCATGCGGGCGAGCGGCCCACGTTGGACCAGTTCCTGTCAGCGCACCAGGACACGGCGTGATCGTTCAGGAAGGCGTGCGATTCCTGCCGTAGATCCACGATTACGACGCGGCGCACCTCTGGGTTGTCATTCGCGATTCGGTCGCTGAGGCTGGCGAGACACGAGATCTTAGCGACTCTCGAGGTCCAGGTCTACTGTCACATGATCCTCGTCAAGGCGCGACGGCACCAATGGCCGTTTGCTCGTCAAGGCGCTCCTTCAGGCAGGCTTCCCAGTCCGCGCGATGGTCCAGGATCCGACCAGGGCGGCGGACCTTCGGCGGGACGGTGCGGAGCTCGTCGTGGCCGACTTCGACCAGCCTTATACGCGCGTGAACGCGCTCTCCTGTGTGGAGCGAAGCTTGTTGCTGTCGTCGGTCGATGAGCGATTGATCGAACGTGAAGCCCGCTTCATGGAGACGGCGAAGAAGACCGGGAGGCGGCCCCGACGTTCTGGGACCGAGTCTGAGAGACCGTAATCGGCTTAGAGACCTGGTGATCTAGGAAGTGATACGCCTGAAAGCAAATTCCCCATGTCGCTCCTCACGATATGGAAGCTCTTCTATCTCGAGCACAGAGAGTGCGGCCGGCCCGAGGTGACCAAGGTCCAATACGCAAGCTGCACGACAGGGAGTAGATTCAAGCGTGTTGCGGACCGGTCTGTCAGAGAGAAGCTTCATCCCACCCTGACGACCTCGACGGGCAGCAGGGATTGCCAGGTGGGGACGGTACTAGGCACCCACCCGCTGCCTCGACGAGGTCGGCCATGATACAAGCCCTGTTCTCCCGTGTATCGTTTTTCCGCCAGCGCGCGGTGGCGCTGTTTCACCGCACTAACCAGCTCAAGGCAGACTCTGTTGAGCGGCGTGAGCGCTGGAATCAAGTGATTGCCGAGCACAAGAAAGACCAGCAAAAAAGCAAACAGTGACCGTTCGGTGTTGTCGAAAGTGAAGAACTCGACGAACGCGCTTAATCGCAGCTGAGAAAGTGAGGGTCGCGATGATCACGATCTTTCGTCGTTTTCGGAGATTGAATATCGCTTTGCTGGCGGCGGGAGCGGTTGCCTCCTGTAGCCAGTTGCCCTTGTCGCAACAGCCGGTGCAATCGAGCAACCCTAGCGTCACCTATAACTATCGGACAGACCAGGAACTGCTCAAAGCTAACCAGAACGCGACGACGTATTGCGGTCAGTATCAAACCGCCCCGCGAACTGCGGGCCTCACGAACAACCCGGACGGCAGCAAGACCGTGGTCTTCGAATGTGTGCGGACCGCTCTTTCCGCGTCGGCGCCGATCAATCCCAACCTGAGCTACACATACCGGACGGACCAGGAGCTGGTGCAAGCGTCGCAGACCGCTAACGCCTACTGCCTAAAGTACGGCTCGCAGCCGATGACATCTAACATGGTGACCAACTCGGACGGAACCAAGAGCGTGACGTTCCAATGTGGTTCACGTTGAGTTCCAGGAACCGAAAAAGGGAAAGCGGCTCGGTCATAAGAGCCTCCTACATGAAAACCAACACGCGAGGGCTGAATCCTAGATACAGAAACACACTGTGTGCCATTCATCGCTCGCTCCGCAACATCCTCTTGCATCGCTGGTAGGTCAATACAGCACAGACTCCGCAGTGCGAAGGGCGTATTCCTGTGATGGGCCCACTCTGACGTCAAGCGGGCCTGGCGCGATAGTTCATCGAGACGGGCGGGTTCGGCGCTGAACGGGCCAAGTGCAATGATGCCAACGAGCAGTGCAGCCAGCGCGACGGGCGAGTCGAGGTCATGGTCCGCCCCGCTAGCTAGAGGATGAACGATGAAGCCACCGGGGGATCGCACAAGAGGTAGCGACAGCGCGCGACATCGGCGCTGTGGCGCGGCGCTGGTGATCCTGGTCGCCGCGGTTTCGCTCGGCACGCAGCCTGCCCGTTCCGGGGACGCAGTACAGGATGTGCAGCCGAGCGCGATCGCGGATCGCGTCCGCCCCCTCGACCTCGTCAGGTCGTCCGTCTCACAGGTGCTGGCGGCCGTTCGATCACAGACGGCTGCCGGCGGCGAGAGCGCCGGGCACCGGGCCGAGATTCGTCGGGTGGCGGACGGGTTGTTCGACTTCAACGAGATGGCCCGGCTGACCTTGTCCCGGCACTGGAGCGTCCAGTCCCCGCGGGACCAGGAGGAGTTCGTTCGACTGTTCACCGCGCTGCTGGAAAGGTGCTATCTGTCGACGATCGAGAACTACGCCGGGGAGCGGATCGCGTTTCTGGGCGAGTCGATCGACGGCTCGTACGCACAGGTGCGGTCCCGGATCACCACCGAACGCCGAGTCGAGATCTCGATCGACTACCGTCTCATCGACAGGGGCGATCGATGGGAGGTGTACGACGTCGTGCTCGACAGCGTGAGCCTCGTTTCGAATTACCGGAGTCAGTTCAATTCGATCATCCGGACGTCGTCGTTCGGGGAGCTGTTGACGAGGCTTCGGAACAAGCAGATCCAGGCGCATGTGGTTCCGCGAGTCGGTCGCGGGTCGTGACGACCCAGACATGCTCCTGATCGAAGGACACACGGAGAAAGCGACTTGAGCCTGCTCGGACTCGTCCTCACGTTAGTGGTGGTCGGAGTTCTGCTCTGGTTGCTCAACAACTACGTGCCGATGGATTCGAAGATCAAGTCGATCGTCAACGTGGTTGTCGTCATCGTCGTCGTCGTCTGGCTCCTGCAGGCCTTCGGGGTGCTCGGCTCATTGCAGAACATCCGCATCAGATAGCGGCGCCCTCGAGGTCATAGCGTGGGGGAGGGCTGGCGATGGGAACGTGGGTGGCGTTCGCGATCGGGGTGAGTGGTGTGCTGCTGCTCAAGATGTTCGTGCTCCAATTCTGACGAGCACGGCCCTATCCGACCAGCTGGGTGCGGTGGCATCCAGCTGGTCAAGGGGCCGGGACGTTAGGGGACAAGAAGGAGGGTGTCATGCTGTGGACAGTTGCAGTGATTCTCTTCGTGCTGTGGGCGCTTGGTATGAGCACTTCCTACACAGGCGGCGGGTTGGTCCATCTCCTGCTGGTGGTCGCCGCCGTGGTCATCGTGTTCCAGTTCCTTGGGGGCCGCCGGACCGTCTGACGGCGCCGCGGTGAGGTGCGCGGTCGACCGCAGCAGGAAGACGTAGTGGGAAGCGTCGAGAGATCCCGGCGACAAGACAACGACGAGTCGCCGGTGAGTAGGTCGCGTTGAACCTGTTCGTGAGGAGGATCGGACTATGCGGTACGGTACTACGATTACGGCAGCGATCTTGACGACACTCATCGTTGCGGCCCCGCTGGCGGCGGGCGCAGCCGACGAGAAGGCCCAGACCACGACGCAAGCAGCCAAGACAATGGTCAGCGATAGCTGGCTCACCTCCAAGACCAAGATCTCGCTCTTCGCCGACGAGCGGGTGAAGGGAACCCAGATCAGCGTCGACACCGCCAAGGGTGTCGTCCACCTCCGCGGCAAGGTCGATTCCGCCGAGGCCAAGAGCGCCGCCAGCGACGTCGCGAAGGGGATCGAGGGCGTGAAATCCGTGAAGAACGATCTACAGGTGGTGACGCCGGCGGCACGACAGGCGGTGGACGCCAACGATAAGGACATCGCGAAGGCCGTCGAGACCCGGCTCGCCAAGGATCTGCAGCTCAAGAAGGTGGATGTCCGCACCGATGCCGGTGTCGTCACGTTGACGGGCCAGGTGGCGACGATTGGCGCCAGCGCCAAGGCCTCCGAGATGGCGCGCGGCGTTTCCGGCGTGAAGTCGGTCAAGAACGAGCTCGCCTTCGCGAAGTAAAGGATCAGAGGTCTAAGGAAACGAAACGGGAGAGCAGCGGCGGCGCCCGTCGTTCGGCAGCGACGTGAAGGAGGCTGCGACGGCGGGCGCATTCGCATATGCGGGCTGCATACACCCGCGCGGCTACATGGGTAAGGGCAACCGGGCTGGCGATGGGAGCCGCCCACGCCGGCAGCCTCAACATGCTGGATTCGCTCACCTATTGACGTTGGCTGAGCCGCTGGACTAGACTTTAGCCGCAACGAGGTCGGCGTCGAAATCCCCGCTGATATTTGGGGGGCCGAACATGGCACGAAAAAAAGACGCGCCGCTCGATCTCAGGACGTACCTTGCGAAAGCCCGGGGGGGGACCACCTCGGCCTATCGAAAGAGAGCCATCGTCTTCTCGCAGGGCAGTCCCGCGGACGCGGTGTTTTACATTGAGAAGGGCAAGGTGAAGCTGACGGTCCTCTCTCAGCGGGGGAAGGAAGCGGTCGTCGCCATCTTAGGGAGCGGGGATTTCTTTGGTGAAGGAAGCCTCGCGGGACAGCCGCTTCGCATGGCCACGGCGACCGCGATGACCGAGTGCTCCATCCTTGAAGTTCAAAAAGAGACCATGATCCGGATGCTCCACAACGAACCCGCATTCTCAGAGCGGTTCATGTCGTACCTGCTGTCCCGGAACGTTCGGATCGAAGAGGACCTGGTTGATCAGCTCTTCAATTCCAGCGAGAAGCGGCTGGCGCGGATTCTGTTGTTGCTGACCCGCTTCGGCAAAGACGGGCAACATGAGCTCGTCGTACCCAGGATCAGTCAGGAAACCCTGGCCGAGATGGTCGGGACAACGCGATCCAGGGTGAGTTTCTTTATGAACAAGTTTCGGAAGCTCGGCTTTATCGAATATAACGGCGGCTTGCAAGTTCATAGTTCCCTCATGAATATCGTCCTCCACGACTAGAGGCGTCTGCACCAGCTACGCATAGATAACCAAAGGTGACCAATTTTGAACAGACATTAGAACCTGCATTGGACGATCCTGAAGTACATGGCGCGACGTGCGTCATCAGATCGCGACCGTGGCAATGGCGTGGAAGTCCGGGCCCTTCGTGCGGGAATCACGCACCGGAAGCAGGCCGAAGGGGCCATCCGGGAACTGGACATCCTCCGGTATGTCGCCAGCCTGGCCGCTGCGGCCGCGCACGAGATCAACAATCCGCTGACTGTCGTCGTGGGATATGCCCAGCTCCTGGCCGACGAGGTGGACTCGGCAGAGCGCGGCCGGATTGACGAAATGCTGAAGGCCGTTTCGCGGATCCAGGAAATCGTCACTCGGATGGCACGCGTCACCCGGGTCGAACTGACGGGGAAGGTTCCGTACCGAGATGCTTGAACGCCGTCTGCGTCGCCCTGGCCCGCTGGCATCCTTCCGATCGATCGCGTTCCCAGGAGGCCCCCATGACGAACAGGGTCCGGGTCAACTTGGCCAATGCTCGCGAGTTGCTCGAGTTGGTCGGCATCAGCGAGAGCGATGTCGAAACGATCGTCCGGTTCCGGGCCGAGCATGGTCCGATCGCGAACGCTCAGCAGCTAAGCGCCGTGCTCGGCGGGCGGCCGATGACCGCCGAAATCCTCGAGCGCGTCGACTTCGCGCCATCCGAGACCACAGCGCCGGAGGCTCCAGGCGCCTGAGAGGTCAGCCGATGCGACTGTCCGCGCTCATCGGAGGATCATGGAGGTGGGCGAGGACGGGGCTTTCTTGACGGGCGCCAGGAGAAGGCCCGGGTCCGGCCGTTGTAGAGCCCTGTGCTCGAGATCTCGCCGATGACCTGGCCCGAGGCGTTGATGCCATGAGCCCGGCTCGCCCTGTCGCCGGGCAACGTTCCAAGATCCAGCGTTTCGCCGTTCTTGCGGAGGAACGCGCGGCCGGCCCGCTCGCCAACGATCTACCCTGGTCGTTGACCCCATAGGCACTTCTGTCCAAAGGCTGGACGGGCTCCCGACGACGTCGATCATTGCGTCGTCTGCCCAACGATAGGCGTGAAGTACGCCGCGCATGCTCTTCGCCACTTCAGCGGCTATAGTGGCGCCGCCGCACCGTTGGCGGCGCCGCCCGGCAGCGTCCCGAGATCGACCATCACGCCGGCCCGGTAAACGAAGCCGTGCGTCTGCCCGGCGCCGGTCTTGGACCGGCCCACGACCTCGCCACGGTTGTTGATGGCGGACGCCGCGCCCGAGTCTCCGCCGAGCGTGCCGAGGTTGATAACAGTGTAGGTTTGCGCGAGCCGGCAGGTTCAAGGCGAGGCCATCCGAGCTCGAACTCGCGCGGTCTCTCCATGAACGCCACCGTACGCGTACGGATAGCACTTTTGGACAAAGTGCTGGACCATTCCTCGACGATGGGAGGGGGTTTGGTAGCTATGGTTCAACTAGTCGGATAGGTGCGCGATGCCGTCAAAGGTTCTGCGGCGATGACGACACAGTTGAGGAAGACCGGACTCGGTGTCCTGGGCGACATGCCGTGGGGGACCCACTGCTGTCACTTCTATCAGACGCAAAAGGAGCTGCTGGAGACGCTGGTCCCCTATTTCAAGGCTGGCTTGGAGAGCAGGGAGTTTTGCTTCTGGCTCGTCCCGGAGCCCCTGACCGAGGCGAAGGCCCAGAGGGCGCTGCGCCAGCATCTGCCCGACAGTGATCGATACCTGGCCGACGGGAGCATCGAGATTGTATCCAGCCGGAAGTGGTATCTCAACCGAGGCAAGTTTTCGCGCGCCCGTATATGGAACGAGAAACTCGAGCAAGCCTCGGCTCGAGGCTACACCGGGGTGAGAGCCACTGGGAACGCCTTCTGGCTCCACAGAAAGCAGTGGCGGCGCTTTGACGAGTACGAAAGAACGCTCAACGACTCCCTCGCCGGGAAGTCCTTGATCGTCTTGTGCAGCTATCCGCTGGTCGTGTGCGGAGCGACCGAGGTTCTCGACGTGGCGCGGAATCATCACTTTGCCATCGCAAAGCGAGCGAGGAAATGGGAGGTTGTCCAGTGGCGCACGCCGTCCAGCTCGGGGGAGCGCTACGAGGCCCTGACGAGCCGGGAGCGAGATGTGTTCCACCTAGCGGCCGAGGGCCGCACCAACCCGGAGATTTCCCAGCGGCTGTCTATCGGCGTCCGTACCGTCGAGGGCTACCGCGCAAATCTCATGCGAAAGCTTGGGCTGCGCAATCAGACCGACTTGGTCCGGTACGCGCTCCAGGGGGGAATGCTGCCCAACGAAACATGGATCGGCCAGAGGAAACACTAAAACGATCACGGGGTTCCACAGCCACCATACGAGCTCGAACCCGCCCGGTCTCCTCTATGACGCCACCGTACGTATACGGATAGTACATTTGGACAAAGTATTAGACCATTGTGTGAAGACGGGAGGGGTTCTGATGGCAATGGGCCAATTCGGCGGATAGGTAGGAGCCGACTCGTGGCACAGAAAAAAGACGCGCCACTCGATCTCAGGATGTACCTTGCGAAAGCCCGTGGCGGAACCACGAAGGATTATCGAAAGAAGAGCACCATCTTCTCCCAGGGTAATCCCGCGGACGCGGTGTTTTACATTGAGAAGGGCAAGGTGAAGCTGACGGTCCTCTCCACGCGCGGGAAGGAAGCAGTCGTCGCCATCTTGGGAACCGGAGATTTCTTTGGTGAAGGAAGCCTCGCGGGACAGCCGCTTCGCATGGCCACGGCGACCGCGATGACCGAGTGCTCGATCCTTCGAGTGCAAAAAGAAACAATGGTCCGGATGCTGCACAATGAACCCGCATTGTCAGAGCTCTTCATGGCGTACCTGCTGTCTCGGAATGTTCGGATCGAAGAGGACCTGGTTGATCAGCTTTTCAATTCCAGCGAGAAGCGGCTGGCGCGGATTCTATTGTTGCTGACCCGCTTCGGCAAAGACGGGCAACATGAGCCCGTCGTTCCGAGGATCAGTCAGGAAACCTTGGCCGAGATGGTCGGGACGACGCGGTCCAGGGTGAGTTTCTTCATGAACAAGTTTCGGAAGCTGGGCTTCATCGACTACAACGGCGGCTTGCAAGTGCACAGCTCCCTCCTGAACATCGTCCTCCACGACTAGAGGGCGTCAGTATCAGGTATCTTGTGAGGCCGGCAGGACGCGTGGCCGCGCTGCTCCTGACGCTCGCGCTCAAGAGCGGCGGCCACGCGATCCTGATCCTAGAAAGCGAGCGCGGGGAGTAGGACGAGCTTTGCCGCCGCCATCACGAGCGCCCTGCCAGGAGGTTCGACATCCGCCGCTGATACTTCGCCTGGCGCTTGCTACTGATCCCCGCCGCGCGCAGCGTGTCCTCGGGTCTGACGGTCAGCTCTTCGCCAAACAGTCGAGAGGCGGCCAGCGCCTCCACCTCGCGATCCAACGTGAGGGCGGAAAGCTTCACCGCCGTGTTGAGCCAGAGTAGGAGCTTGGGCCTTCGGGGGCTGAAGAAGTCTTCAACCCGAAATTGCGGCTCGGGACGATCGGGTCGTCGCGGTGTGGCCACTGCCTTCCTCCTGTCGGGTGGGAAAGTCGGTCAGCCGCATAGGCTCCTCGGTTCAGGATAGCTGGCGAAAGTCTAGCCGAACGCTAGGACGCGCACCAGCGGCAGGCGCATTACCTCACAAAGGGCGGTCGCCCTCGGCCTGCGTCTCGTCCCGCCGGGTGAAACGATTCTGAACCGCCCCGCAGCAAACACGTCAAGTATCCTGTGGTCAGTGTGAGCGCGCGCGTTCACGACACGAACCCGCAACTCCCGGTCGATGGCAAGACCAGACGATCGCGGCATCGCCCGACCGTCTACACGACTCCTCCGGGGCGGCGCCTCGCGACTCTCTCGTTGACCGCCCTGGGGGTTGTCTACGGCGATATTGGCACCAGTCCCCTCTACGCGTTCCGGGCGTGCTTCAACCCCAAGTACGGGCTGTCGCCCACTGTCCTGACGGTCTATGGCGTGCTCTCGCTCATCGTCTGGTCGTTGATCCTGGTCGTCAGCGTCAAGTACCTCATCTTCGTCATGCGTTTGGACAATCGCGGCGAGGGCGGTATCGTGGCGCTGCTCGCCCTGCTGCGACAGAAGCGCCGTCGCGGCCTCGTCGTCGCGCTGGCACTCTTCGGCGCCGCCCTACTCTACGGCGACGGCGTCATCACCCCGGCCATCTCCGTGCTCAGCGCGGCTGAAGGTTTCGAGGTCGTCACGTCGGCGTTCAGACCCTACGTGCTTCCCGCTACCCTCCTCATTCTCTTCTTGTTGTTCTTCTTCCAGAAGT
>Ga0209267_1001931_pt1 | contig 13762 bp, 9 predicted proteins | sample GraSoiAngelo_137_FD_185894 | JGI IMG/M metagenome (GOLD analysis project Ga0209267, IMG submission 185894) | Grasslands soil microbial communities from the Angelo Coastal Reserve, California, USA - 14_0929_09_30cm (SPAdes) (version 2) | ecosystem: Environmental > Terrestrial > Soil > Grasslands ... | reverse complement strand
CACTCCCATCGTCTGCCTCGGAGAAACGCAAGAAGACCGTGACGCTGGCCTTACCGAAGAGGTTCTCAGCCGGCAATTCAGCGGCGGCCCGTGCGCGTTGACCCCAGAGGAGTTCTCCCGTATTCTGATGGCATACGAACCGGTCTGGGCCATCGGCACGGGCCGCACCGCGACACCGGAAATTGCCGCCGCAGCTCATAGGTTTCTCCGGCGATGCGCGGGGGAGAAGTTCTCCATCCGCCATGCCTCCGCCCTCCGGATTCTCTATGGCGGCAGCGTCAAGCCCGACAATATTCGGGGGTTGATGGCGCAGGAAGAATTGGATGGCGCACTTGTGGGTGGAGCGAGCCTTGACCCGGAGTCGTTCGCTGCGCTCGTGAATTTCGCGTAGCGCCCCCGCACCGCGCGGTATTTCTTGATTTCTTGATAGAGGGTAGGTATGGATACAAAAATATTTGTCAAGTGGGGAGTCGCCCTGCTGATTGGCGTGGGGATCGTTGTCATCGGCTTCCGATTCGCTGCTTGGCTGCTCAGCGGCTTTTTCATTCTAAATTGTCTTGTGTTGATCATCGTGGTGCTGCTCCAGAGCGGCAAGGCCGCGGACCTCGCCGGCGCATTCGGCGGCGCAGGCAGTCAGACGGCCTTCGGTCCGCGTGGCGCGGCCAACGTTCTCTCGAAAGCCACGACTTGGTGCGCCGTGATGTTCATGCTGTGCGCGATGGCCATGGTGCTGCGCACGGACAGGGCCGTTGGGCAAGGCAGCTCGATCCTCGAAAAGGTTTCGAAACCCGCGCCAAAACCGGTGCCGGGAACACCTGGCAGCAGACCGGCAACAACGCCAGCGACCACACCGGCGACGGCGCCATCGGCGCCGCAGTCCAACTCGCAACCTGTTTCCCAGCCTCCGGCCGCTTCGCAGCCAGCTCCCGCGCAACCGAAAAAACCATAGCTGGTTCGAAATTGCGTTTTCGAACCGGTGATTTGACACTCTGCACCGTTGCCTTTACGATGGGAGGTCATCGCGGTCGTGGCGGAACTGGCAGACGCACTAGCTTGAGGTGCTAGCGCCGCAAGGCGTGGAGGTTCGAGTCCTCTCGACCGCACCAAAATTTTCCAGAAAGCGAAATTTTGCCCTGCGCGAGGCCGGAGAGCTCTTCTGCTTTATTTTCTCTGGATTCCCAACCTGCACTCCAAGCAAATCCATCTGCAAAGCGAGCGAGACGAGGCGAACCGAGCCGAAGGCCTCACTTATCTCCCAGCTGGTGTACGTACAGGCCCATCTGCATCGACGGCTCCCTCGTTCATGCGGGGGAAGGATGTCAACTCGTGTTAAACTCCTGGCGTTTAAGCCGTCGTAGTCCGAACCGCACCCGGCGAAGCGCAAGCCATTGCAATGTCTAAACTCGCAGCGACCATGACCAGTATCTTGTGTTGTGCAATCCTGATGCTCGCGCCCCTCGGCCACGGCCAATCCCCTCCGACTCCCGCACTCCCCGAAAAAGTAATCCTCGACACCGACATCGGCGACGACATCGACGACGCCTTCGCCCTCGCGCTCGCCTTGCGCAGTCCCGAATTGCAAATCCTCGGCATCACTGCCACGTTCGGAGACACCGAAACCCGCGCCAAGCTCCTAGACCGCTTCCTTGCCGAAGCCGGTCGCCCGGAGATACCCGTAGCCGCCGGCGCTTCCTCCCCGGCCAAGACCACGCTCACTCAGCGGCGCTACGCCGAAGGAGGCCACTTTGCCAAGCCTTCTCACCTCGATGCCGTTGCCTTCCTTCTCGAACAGACTCACCGCTACCCAGGCCAAATCACGCTGATCGCCATCGGCCCGCTGATGAACGTTGGCGCCGCCATCGACAAGGACTCTTCCACCTTCCGAAAGCTCAAGCGCGTCATCCTCATGGGCGGTTCCATAAAGCGCGGCTACGGCGACCTCGGCTTCGGACCTCCCCAAGGCCCACAACCAGAATGGAACATCATGAATGACATTCCTTCTGCCCAGAAACTCTTCGCCGCGGAAGTGCCCCTCTTCGTTATGCCGCTTGACGCCACCCAACTGAAGCTCGACGAGGTCAAGCGCGCCTTCCTCTTCGGCCAAGGCACACCGCTCACCGACGCCCTCACGCTGCTCTACCACCAATGGGGCCAGAAAACGCCAACCCTCTTCGATCCCATGACCATCGCCTTCCTCGTCAATCCCAGCCTCTGCCCCGTCCAACCCATGCACATTCGCGTGGACGACAAAGGTTTTACTCGCCCCGAACCAGGGCCTCCCAACGCCCAGGTTTGTCTCGATTCCAATCCTGACGCCTTCTTCCGCTTCTACCTCAACCGCGTTGCCGCGCCCTAGCTCCGGAACACCCTGCTCCAGCGTCCCCTTCTTGCGCTGCCATTGATTGAAATGTTGTGAATCCCCAAATTGTGCAGGTAAATTCGCTATCAATTTCCTGGAAGCTTCGAATCCTTCAGAACCTGCAGTGATTGCCGCCAGCGGACTCGTCGCTCACCACTCTTCCATGCCCTTGCCTTTTCCTCGCCGTTGTATTCTATTTATCCCGCGCCCGGCGACCCTGGTTCTTTATCGGGCGGGCGAGGCTCTTTCCAAGACTGGCATGGCCAACTACGACAGCGGAGCAAGTTACCCGGATTCATCTCAGGGAGGGCTTCTGACCCGCTGTCTTTTCAGCACTCGCCACAAGACCATTGGCCTCCAATACCTTTGGCTCGCACTCTTCAGCGTTTTCCTCGGCATGGCCATGTCGCTGCTCATGCGTATCCAGCTGGTGTGGCCGAGCGTGCATCTCCCGTTCCTCTCCAGCCTCGGCAACTCCCCGGATCGTTTTGCAGCTCTCACCACGCTTCACGGTTCGCTGATGGTCTTTCTGGTCCTGACTGCCGCGCCCCAGGCCGGCTTTGGAAACTACTTCTTGCCTCTGCAGATTGGCGCACGCGAAATGGCCTTCCCGGCACTGAACCTCCTGGCCTTGTGGGTCACGATGGCCTCGTTCGTAGGCCTGACAGGTGCGTTTTTGATTTCCCCGCAATCCGGGATCGCGCTCTGGATTGTGGGCGTTGCCCTCTTCTGCGCTGCGTCCCTCCTCAACGCACTCAATTTCAGTGTCACCACCATCGATCTGCGCGTCAAAGGCATGACGCTGCCCCGGCTCCCCTTGACCGTGTGGGCCTGGTTCATCAATGCCATCCTGGGAATGTTGATTTTCAGCATTCTCCTGGCAGCCTGCGTCTGCTTGCTCTCGGATCGCCTATTGAACACGCACTTTTTTCCCCCATTTCATTTTCCTGCCATGCAGCAGGCCGGCGTAGTCACCGGCGCTGTTCCAGTCCTTTGGCAGCGGCTCTTTTGGTTTTTCGCCCAAGCCGAAGTCTACGTGGCCATGCTCCCGTCCTTCGGCCTGATCACGCATCTGATTTCCACGTTTTCCCGCAAGTCGGTCTGGCAGGAACGCCTCGTTGTTCTGGCGCTGTGCGGCGTGGGCCTCTTCGGTTTTTGCGTGTGGGGCCAGCACATGTTCTCGAGCGGCCTGAACCCCTTTTCTCCCCTCGGTTTTTCGCTTCTGGCTTCTTCCCTAGGACTGCCCGCCACGATTCTCATGGTCAGTTGGCTGGGCACACTTTGGAACGCGCGCATGCAGCTCAACACCGCAATGCTTTTCGCGCTCGGCTTCATTTCACTGTTTCTCTCCGGCGGACTCTCCGGGATTTTCCTCGCCCGCCACGATCTCGCGTCTGCTGCCGTTAGCGACGATTTTGTCACCGGCCACTTCCATCTGGTCATGGGCGTCGCGGCCACCTTCGCCATTCTTGGCGCATTGTTCTTCTGGTTCCCCAAACTTTTTGGCCGCCGCCTGAACGAGCCCCTTGGCAAACTCCACTTCTGGATTACCTTCGCCGGCGTCTACTGTGTCTTCATGCCCATGCACTGGCTTGGGCTGATCGCCCATTCACGAGTTTCGCCGGGCACTCCGGTGGCTTTCGTCGCCGCGGCCGGCTCCGCAATTCGCACCTTCATCACCGTCGCGATTGTCCTCACGGTTTTCGCTCAGGGACTATTCCTCATCAATTTCCTATGGAGCCTGTTCCGCGGCGAAAAGACGGAAGAACGCAACCCCTGGCGTGCCACCACTCTCGAATGGAGCGTCCCCTCACCGCCGCCCCCCGACGATTTTGGCCCGAGCGACCCGGTGGTGTATCGTGGGGCTTACGAATTCAGCGTGCCGGACGTGGCCGAAGATTTCCTGCCACAGCACCTTGCGCCGGAGCAAGGTGCCAAGGCCCGCGAGTCTGTAGAATAGGGAAGATCACCATGCCGGGCACAACCGCATTTCCGGACGTCGAACTCGTAGTTGACGACGTCGGGGGAGGAGGAGGGGGCCCCACCCCGCCCCCAAGCGGTGGCGACGACGACAAGCGCCGCCGCCCCGGTACGCCCTCGCCGAATCGCTACTACACCGGCATCACTCTCGGTATTGTTTCCATTCTGATGTTCTTCATGGCCCTCGCCAGCGCCTTCCTGGTGCGTAGAGGCACGAGCGGCGACTGGATTCCCGTGCATCTCCCCGCCGTGCTCTGGCTCAACACGCTCGCGCTGGTGGCCAGCAGCGTCACGCTGGAGCGCGCGCGGCGTTCCCTCTCAGGGCTTGATCTTTCGGGCTTCCGCAAACTGTGGGCCGTAACGACAGGGCTCGGCGCTCTTTTTTTGATTGGCCAGCTCGTCGCATGGCGGCAACTGGTTGCTCAGGGCGTCTTCATGGCCAGCAATCCTGCCAGCAGTTTCTTCTACATTTTCACTGCCGCCCATGGCGTGCATCTCCTCGGTGGAATCGGCGCGCTGTTTTACGTTTTGGTTCGCAAATTCGACGGTACCAGCATTGCGCTGCCCACGGCCGCGGAGGTCGTTTCCTACTACTGGCATTTCATGGATGGACTTTGGATTTTCCTGCTGGCCCTTCTTTACCTGGGCAAGTGAAATTCTAATTTTCCAAAATTCAACACTTCAGAAATTCGGCGACGGCTTCCACCACTCGCGCGATCTGCTCTTTGCGTAGTTCAGGATACATCGGCAGCGAAAGCACTTCTTGCGCCGCTCGCTCCGCGTGCGGGAAATCTCCTGCCTGGTGACCCAGCGCCGAGTACAGTGGCTGCAGATGTAAGGGGTAAGGATAATAGACCGTGCTCTCGATTTTTCGGTCCGCAAGATAGCGCTGGAGGGCGTCACGCTTCTCCACGCGAATGGTGTACTGGTGGTAGACGTGTTCGAAGCCCTCGGGCGCGAGCGGCGGCATGACACCGGGGATGGCAGAAAGGAGCCGATGGTACTCCGCGGCGTGCGATTGGCGGGCCCGCTGCCAACTCGAAAGATGACGCAGCTTTACGCGCAGGATGGCCGCCTGGATTTCATCGAGTCGGCTGTTCCAACCCGGCTCGCTGCTCAGATATTTTTCTGCCTGGCCGTGATTCCGCAGCGATCGAATGCGCGCCGCGAGCTCCGCTGAATTCGTCAGTACCATTCCCGCATCGCCGTATGCGCCCAGATTCTTGGTGGGATAAAAACTGACGCACCCCGCCTCGCCGAGCGAACCGGTCCGCCGGCCTTTGTGGGACGCGCCGATGGCCTGGGCGTTGTCTTCAATTACCGGAAGTTTGTGTGACTTCGCAAAGGCTAAGATAGGGTCCAGATCCGCTGCGAGGCCGTAGAGATGGACGACCACGATGGCGCGCGTCCGCGGCGTCACGCGGCGCTCCAATTCGGCCGGATTGATATTGTAGGTGTCCGGCCGGATGTCTACGAAAACCGGCTTCGCGCCGAGAGCGCTGACGGCGCTTCCGGTGGCCACAAATGTAAACGGCGGCAGAAGCACATCGTCTCCAGCGTGAACGCCGCACGCGCGCAATGCCAGAATCAGCGCGTCCGTTCCCGAAGCAAGGCCCACGCCGTGAGCGACGCCGCAGAGCTTGGCGAGCTCTTCTTCCAGCGCCATGCCCTCGCGGCCCAGCACAAATTGCTGCGATGCCATCACGCGCTCGACGGCCGTTCGAATCTCACCGCCGATCGCGGCGTACTGCGAGGACATATCAAGCTGCGGCACGGTTTCAGGTTGGAAGGAAGTTTGAGGCTGAGAGGTCATGGCTTTGTGGCGCGTCCAGTATACGACAATTGGGTTTTGGCTTCGGGCCGGGCCCGATTACAAACTGGCTTGAGGCCCGCCGCGGCGGACGCCGTTAGAAATGCGGCCATTCCCCTATAATGGTGCGGCTTCAAAAATGTTTGCAAAACGCACCAATTGGAATATGGCGCCCAACCGGCTGAGCGAGGCGCTGGTAGCGCATCGCGCGGCGGGGAAGCCGTTGCTCGATCTGATTGTTTCGAATCCTACCGAATGCGGTTTCGACTACGATAGTTCCGCAATTCTGGACGCGTTGAGCAATTCCGCTGCGCTTTGCTATGAAGCCAATCCGAGGGGGCTGGAATCCGCTCGTCGCGCGGTCGCTGGCTATTACGCCGATTACCAAGTGGACGTTTCGGCCGGGGATATTTTCCTCACCACCAGTACCAGCGAAGCGTATTCCTATGTTTTTCGAACGCTCTGCGACCCGGGCGATGAAGTCCTGATACCTTCACCAAGTTATCCGCTGTTCGATTTTCTGGCGGACATACAAGACGTCACCCTGGTGCGCTATCCGCTGCTTTACGACCACGGATGGCAGATCGATTTTCATGCGCTGGAGCGGGCCATCACCCCGTCCACACGCGGCGTCATTGTCGTTCACCCCAATAATCCGACGGGACATTTCACAAAACATGCGGAAATGGCAAAGCTGAATTCCATTTGTTCCGCGCGCGAGATGGCCATTATCGCCGATGAAGTGTTCCTCGATTTCCTGCTTGAGGAAAATCGGCCGGCGAGCTTCGCTGCGAATCACGGCGCGCCGACATTTACACTAAGCGGTCTGTCGAAGATTTCCGGGCTGCCGCAGATGAAGGCCGCCTGGTTGATCGCCGGCGGACCGCAGGAATGGAAAAAGGAGGCACTCGCGCGTCTCGAGGTAATTGCCGACACCTATCTCTCCCTTAACGCGCCCGTGCAACTGGCGATACCCAGGTTTCTCGAACAGCGCCACACTTTCCAAAAACAGGTGATCTCGCGCGTGCGGCGAAATCTTGCTGAACTCGACCGTCAGTTGGCAAAGCAAAGGACCTGTTCCCGGCTAATCGTAAAAGGTGGCTGGAGCGCGGTGCTGCGGGTACCCGCGACGCGCTCCGACGAAGACCTGGCGATTGAACTCTTGGCTGTCAAGGGCGTCTCTGTCCATCCAGGTCACTTCTACGAATTCCCCGGGGATGGTTATCTCGTTGTTAGCCTCATCACGCCCGAGCGAACCTTTGCTGAAGGAACCATCAGATTACTCTCATTGTTCTAACCGTTGGCGGAAAACCCAGAGTCTCCAGGCCCGGTAGCTCCAGTAAGAGAAAAACTGTAAGAGCAAGCATCGAGGCAGCGCTCTCATACATAAAATCCACAAACAGTTGACCTCCTCGCTCGTTCTTCTAGTTTCCATAGGGTCTATGGTCCATGGTATGGAAGTACTAGGGAAGAGTTTAGAAACAAGTTCTGAACTCGCGTAAAGCATAGATAACCCACCAATTGGTCCCTGTTAACGTTTACATCAACGGCGGGAATCTTTGGAATTTAGATTGCACCTCATAGGCGCTAACGTTACCAGATAGGTGTCCAGTAGTGGGGGGTTCGTCGAAATTCTTGAAAATTTAGGAGGCTTCAGTGATTAAGAGGTATCGGATTTTTTTGACGTTGCTCAGCCTCATGGTTCTCGTGCTGGGGCTCGTTGCAGTCAGCCAAGTCAGCGCCCAACTTATCAGCGGCAACTTGGTGGGCACAGTTCTCGACAAGACCGGAGCTGTCGTGCCGCATGCAGCAGTCGAGGCGGTAAATACGCAGACCGGTGCTAGGTACAGCACAACGGCCAATGACGCCGGCGAATACCGATTCAACAACATGGCGGTTGGCACTTATAACATTTCGGCGTCTGCTACGAATCTTGCGACTACGACCATCAATGGGTACGCCATCGAGCTCAACATGACAAAGTCCCTGCCGATCACTCTAGAGATCAGGGGCGCTATTACCACGGTAGAGGTATCCGGCGTCGCGGAGGCGCTGGATACGGCGAGTTCGACACTGGCGACTACTTTCGACCCGAAAATGAACGCGGATCTTCCCAGCACCACGCTTGGCCCCAGCGGGATTCTTAACCTTTCGCTCTTGAGTTCCGGTGTGGCGAGCAGTGGCGCGATTGGTGCCGGTTCGGGCCCCAGCATTGGCGGCCAGCGTCCGCGCAACAACAATTTCACCGTTGAAGGTATTGACAATAACAGTAAGAGCGTAACTGGACCCTTGGTTCCCGTACCCAATGACTCGATCGCGGAATTTACGGTGCTGCAAAACCAGTATTCGCCGGAATTCGGCCACTCCTCTGGAGGCCAGTTCAACTTTGTGTTGAAGAGCGGAACGAATTCTTTCCATGGCGCCGGGTACATCTACTCGCAGAACCGCAACTTCAATGCCATGGACCAGGCTACGAAGAACAATGGCTTTGCATCGAATCAGCGTTACGACAATAACCGCTTGGGCGGGAACATTGGCGGCCCTATCCTGAAGAACAAGCTGTTCTTCTTCGGGAGCGGCCAATACAATCCCGTGGGCCAGGCGAGCGTGCCGGGCGCCCCTGTTTGTACTCCTACAGCTGCCGGTTATACAACCCTTGGGGGCATCTCCGGACTCTCCGCCACGAATGTGGGTGTTTTTAAGACCTACGCAACGCCAGCTCCAGCGGGGGGGAAGCCCTGTCCGACGGCCCTTACCGGAATAAAAATCACTGATCCGAGTGCTGTGACCGGATTCACCAACGTGGAGGTCGCGGTTCTGCCCGTAGCAGCGCCCAATTACAACAATGGTAAAACTTTTATGGGCAAGATTGACTACGACATCTCGCCCAAGGATCAAATTCGCGGCAGCTACCTTTACAATGACTTTTTTGCAATCGACGCTACGCCTTCGTTGCCGGCATTTTTCTTACCAAATCCGGCTAATATTAACCGACTAATTACGGTAAACGAGTATCACACATTCAACGCTAGCCTGAGCAACGAGCTGCGGCTCGGCTTTAACCGCTCGTACAACCGGGTGTCAACAGGCAACTTCAAATTCCCCGGACTGGATAGTTTCCCCGATTTGCTCTTCGATCAGCTCAATACCCTGCAGCTAGGACCCGACCCGAACGGGCCACAGTTTGGATATCAGAACGTTTATCAGGCCACCGACAACGTCATCTGGACCAAGTCTCATCACACTTTCAAATTTGGGATCGAAGGGCGCAAATACATCTCGCCGCAGTCTTTCACACAGCGTTCCCGCGGCGATTATGAATACTCCTCCATGGACCGTTATTTCAGGGATCTAAACCCCGACCTGCTAGCCGAACGCAGCAACGGAAATCCCATCTACTATGGCGACCAGACCGCTCTCTACTGGTTTGCCAATGACGACTGGCGCATCCGCCCCAATCTTACGCTAAACATCGGGGTGCGTTATGAATATATGACCATCCCATTTGGCGAGCGTTCACAAGCACTGAACCAAGCCGCGAGTGTGCCTGGCCTGATCAGCTTTGCTGAGCCGCAAGCCGCCAAGAATAACTGGGGCCCGCGGATTGGCATTGCCTATTCGCCGGGTTCGAGCGGGACGACTTCCATCCGCGCGGGCTTTGGCATCTCCTACGACGTCCTTTACGACAACATCGGAATCCTTTCGCTGCCCCCACAACTGAGCGGCACGATTGATACGCCGTTTACCCCGGACATTACGAATTATCTGGGCAATGGCGGAATCAAGCCGGGCGCGGGAGGCCTAAGATCTTTCACCCCAGCTACTGCCGACTGCGTTAAGAAAAATGTCGCCGCCGGAGTACCGTGCCAAATCTTTAGCACGGGCAATCACATCGTAGTGAACCAACTGTCTCCGAAATCGCTCCAATGGACTCTCGGTTTGCAGCACGTATTCGGCAAGGACTACACGGTGGAGCTCCGGTATGTGGGCACGCGCGGCATCCATCTGAATACCCAGGAGCGTATCAATCGCTCTTCTTTAACCACGAGTACTGTCGGCTTGCCAACGTACACAGCAACTCCAGGCCAGGCAGCTCTTGACGCACTTCCCTATACAGCTGCGGGAATTGCGGCTGGTGCTTACGGCAATGGCGACAGTCTCGTTCCGGCTTTTGAAAATGCTGGTTTCTTCGGGGCTAACCTCGTTCAGTTCACTCCAAATGGGGACTCGAACTACCATGGCCTGGCGGAGCAGGTAACCCGACGCATGGCCAACGGCCTGACGTTCGTTCAGTCCTATACTTACAGCCACACAATCGACAACAGCACGGCGGACTTCTTTACGTCGGTGCTGACGCCACGCCGCGGCCAGGATTTCCAGAACCTGGCAGCCGATCGTTCCAATTCCGCGTTGGACCGTCGTCACCGATTCACCCTGGCGGCCATCTACGACCTGCCCTACTTCAAGAGCGGCAGTTGGCTCAAGAAAAACCTTCTCGGGAACTGGGAAGCGGGCCCTATTTATACGTACCAGTCACCGGAGTGGATGACCGTGCAGTCCAACCGCGACGTGAATGGGAATGGCGATACGGCGGGCGACCGAGCGGTGTTCAATCCAAAGGGCACACCTGGGACAAGCTCGGACGTGACAGCGCTGCACAACACAGCGGGCGCAACCGTTGCGTACCTGGCGAACAATTCCAGTGCGCAGTACATCCGAGCTGGGGCATTCGCCTTTATGAATCTTGGGCGGAATACCCTGCCAGCGCGTCACATCAACGACCTCGACTTCACCGCGTTGAAGCGTTTTTCGCTAACCGAATGGAAGAAGATCGAATTTTCGGTCCAGGCACTCAACGTGCTGAATCACCCGCAATTCGTGCCAGGATCATTGAACGATGTTCAGTCGATCGGCTACACTGCAAGCCGGAGTTTCTTGGTACCGGGTAATGCCGAATTCAACAATCCGGAAACTGTGTTCGCGAGCAACGCGCGGGCATTGCAACTGGCTCTGAAGTTTATTTTCTAAGCTAGTCCAACCTCTTCCGCTTGCGAGCGTGAGCGGGGCTTTGGAAGGGCGTCCCTCTGGACCGGGGTGCCCTTCCTCTTTTTTTGGAGCGCGGGCAGCTAAGCCGTTGTCCAGAGGTTCCCTGCCGGCGTTTAACGAAGGCGGCCAGGAGGATCAGCAGGGGAGGGCATAGCGGCAGACTTGCGGCTGTTTGGCGCATTTGCGGAGACGTTTGCAGGCGCCGGGAGCGGAATGCCGACGCCAGCGTTTAAATCGACGTGATCTTTCCCGCAGGCAGGGCAGTAGCCCTTGCCCGTGTCTTCATCGCGCAGGCTGGCCAGCTCATAGCAGCCGCAAATGCAATCGCAGTAGCCCGTTTCGGATGCCGTCTTGATGGGTACCAGTGCCATGACATACAGATAGTACGTTTTCTGTTCGCACCCTGCAAGAGAAGCGACAGCGCTTGGGACTTAATTCCTTAGTGGTGGGTCATCTCGCGAAGCAGCACACTGTTGGTGAAAGGCTAGCTATCTACTTGTCCTGCTGTGCGTTGCAACTGTCCTTCAAGTTACTCGAGAGTGGCCAGCCATGCGTCTAAAATCAGAAATTCGGGCTTTGATTTTCGGTCCGCTTGCGGCGTTTGCTGCCTCGCTGCTATTTGTCCCGGCCGCGGCGGCGCAAGACAATACGGGCATTCCGGGGGATCCTTCCTTTGCTAACACCGCAACCTGGCGCGCGCCTTCGGCGAACCTCTTCGTGAGTGTGCGTGAGTCAACTGGGCTTCCCGTGGGCACGAATGCGATAGTGAAGCTGTCATGCCCCCTTGCGGGAATAGACGTGAGCGGACCTGCGCAGGGCGCTGGTGCACAGGTCCAGTTCCGCAACGTGCCGGTAGGGGATTGCAACATAGAAGTCATCGCGCAAGGCTATCGGTCCGCCAAAGATCGCACCGAAGTCACTCAATCGATGACCTCTCACAATCAATACGTCTTCATCTACATGCATCCAGAATCGGAGAGCGCGACGGCCGCGGCGCGACCTCCGGTTGTTCCGCTTGGCCTCATTAAAGAAATGGATAAGGCCATGGAAGCCATGCAAAAAAAGCACGACGAGGACGCGCGAAAACACTTAGCCAAAGCGGCAAAAATATCGCCGACGAATCCGGATGTGGCGTACCTTCGAGGCATGTTGGAACTGGAACATCATGATTTGCCTGCCGCGGAACAGTTTTTCCAGACGGCAAGTTCCTCCCGCTCGCAAGAACGTGTCCTCCTTGGGCTGGGCTATGTTCAGGTGCAAATGAATCAGGCTGGGGCGGCGGCGCAAACGCTCGAGAAAGCATTGCAGCTGAATGGGGCTTCGGAGCGCGCACATTTGCTCCTGGCCAATGCATATGCCCAACTGCGGGAATATCCCAAAGCGCAAGAACATGCGCAGCGGGCGGCGGCCTTCAATTCGGAGAACTCCGCTCCCGCGAGAACATTGCTTGCACAGATTTTGGCAGCGCAGGGCAATCGCGAAGGCGCCAGGTTGGAATTCGAAGGAGTGCTGCGGGAATATCCCAAGTCGACCTCCGCGTCCGTGGCCAGAGACTCTCTTGCCAGCATGGCAAGGACGACGCCCGGGAGTACCACAGAGGCGGCCGTGCCGCTCTCAACCGTGAACGCCTCTCTCCTTCCTTCCGTCTCTGCCGCTTCTGTAACGCCGTGGGCTCCGCCTAGTGTAGACACTTCGGTGCCCGGGGTGGCACCGGACGTGACCTGTCTGGCAGACGACATTGTCGAACACACCAGCGCAAGCACGAATCGGCAACTTGGAAACCTCGAGAAGTTCCTAGCCACCGAGCACATTCAGCACCAAGAGATTAACGGGCGCGGCGAAGTCTCGCAAATCCGCGATAAGAATTTTTCTTACATGGTCTTCATCGAGCACGCAAAAGACGGCCTTGTATTCCTTGATGAGAAACGCGACGGAGGCACGGGTACCGACACGTTTCCCAGTTCGCTCGCGACCGTCGGACTCGTCAGCCTCGGCGTCGACATTTTTCATCCCGGCTTCGCCAAAGCACTTGACTTCAAATGCGAAGGTCTTGGCCAGTGGCGCGGGAAAGCGGCGTGGATACTACATTTCGAACAGAAACCCAATGTGAAGTCTTTCCTGCGGCTTTGGGAGACGAAAACCAAGACCGTCGAAATTCCGCTCAAAGGCCGTGTGTGGGTCGCGGCGAGCAGCTACAACGTATTGCACGTGGAATCCGACTTGCGCGAGCCAATGAAAGAATTGGAATTGATGCGCGACCATTTGGCAATCGATTACGGGCCGGTAAATTTCCAGAGCGGAAAAACCGAACTTTGGCTGCCTTGGTACGCCGACATGTATCTTGAGCTGCACGGCAGGCGCTATCATCACAACCATACCCTCAGCAATTTCAGTCTTTTCGCTGTCGACACGAACGACAAAATTAATCTCCCGAAGGATCTCCCTCCTCCACAAGAGAACCCGAAGCAACACCCACTGCAAGAGAAATAACAGGTTCGGTGGGAGTGAACACTCGAACCGGCCGCAACATAACGGCAGGTTTGCTTTCAGGCCTTGGTGAGCGCAGT
>Ga0209267_1001923_pt1 | contig 13794 bp, 10 predicted proteins | sample GraSoiAngelo_137_FD_185894 | JGI IMG/M metagenome (GOLD analysis project Ga0209267, IMG submission 185894) | Grasslands soil microbial communities from the Angelo Coastal Reserve, California, USA - 14_0929_09_30cm (SPAdes) (version 2) | ecosystem: Environmental > Terrestrial > Soil > Grasslands ... | reverse complement strand
ATTCCATACCGTCCAGCCGTCATTCTTGGAGTTCACCTGTGTGAGCGAGAAGTACCGCCAGCGAACCTCGATGTTGCGCCTACCCGAGCGCTGCACGGCGTCGAGCAATCCGGCGGCCCGGTAGACGAACGGGCACGTGTAGTCGAAAAAGACGTCGAATGTGATGGTTTCAGGTACGGCCACGCAGAAAACTCCAACGCGCCTGGTCCTGACGCGTATTCCAGACAGCTGGGCCTGGATGCGCCCGGACCTGTTGGTCCGGCTCCTGCCCTTCACAGTCGCTTACACGATCGCCTACGCGGCGAGCGGCAGCGCCGGCTGGCTGGGACTGGGGTTCGGCAATCTCGCGGCGCAGCTGGTGTTCGGCGCGGTGGCGGCGCCCACGATATTTGTCGCGGCCGCCGCGGTGCAGCTGCTGCTGACGCGCCGCCGCGGCGCTTTATCGGTGCCCTCCGGTCCTGACGACGCCTGGTTCCAGGCGGGGTTCTACGCGGTCAACGGGCCGATCGAGGAAGCGTTCTTCCGGGGCCTGGCCCAGGGCGGGATCAGTATCGCGTTGGGGGCGCCGACTGGTTTCGTGATCGCGACAGCCGTCTACGTGCTGTACCACCGCCTCGGACGCTGGACCTGGCCGGACACCCTGGCCACCGCCCTCGTCGGGGTGCCCCTAGGCCTCGCATTCTGGCTCTTGCCCGGACCACCTTCCCTGTTGGGCGTGTCGCTGGCGCACATCGCCGCGACGTGCGGCTTCCTCGGCCCAGGGCCCTATCTATTGCAGAAGATGCGTCTTGTCTAATTGATCGAACTCGACCGGCGGCAGCGCGTCACGCTCATCTGGGCGGGGCTCGCCGTCGTGCTCGCCGGATTCGAGGGCTCGATCCTGATCCTGGCGCTGCCCGCCATCGCCAGGGAGTTCCACGCCAGCATCCCGGCTCTGTCGGCGCTCGGTTCGATTCTGGCCATCGGCACGCTCGGCGCGCTTCCCCTCGCGAACCTCGCGGACCGTTACGGCCGGCGACGGTTGATCGCCGTCGGAGTCGCCGGCTTCTCGTTGGTCAACTTCGCCAGCGCCTTCGTGGGTTCCCTGGCCGGGCTCGCATTCCTGCGGCTGTTCGCGGTCTGCTTCGAAGTTCTCGTGCTCGGCGTGTCCACGGCGCTCATCGTGGAGGAGGCTCCTCCGCGAAGTCGCGGCCAGGCGGTCAGCGTGCTGGCGCTGCTCTCCGGATTCGGGACCGGCATCACCGTGATCGCCTACCCGATTCTCGCCCCCAACTGGCGATTGCTGTTCCTGGTGAGCGGCGTGGGAGTGCTCGCGGCGCCGTTGATCTGGTGGCTGCTGCCCGAGGGCAGGACGTGGCAGGGCGTGCGCGTCACCGGGTCGGCCCTGCGCCTTCTCATGCAGCCGCCCTGGCGACGTCGGATCCTGATCCTCTCGGCGATGTTCGCCCTGTTTGCGGTACTGCTCGAGCCTGCGGGCCTGCTCTACACGGTCTACGCCAGCTTCGTGCTGAGATGGACGCCGGCCGAAATCAGCATCCTCATCGTCGTCTCCGGGACCGTGGGCGCGGTCTCCTACCTGGCGGGCGGATATCTCACCGACCGCTTCGGCCGCCGTGCGCCGGCCATCGCCTTGACGGTCGCGACGGCGGGCGCGACCAGCCTCAGCTTCGCCACCGGGACGGTCGGCTTTTTCGTCGGCAACGTGCTCTGGAGCGGCTTTGCCAGCGCGGCGACCCCCGTTTTCGGTGCCTGGTCGGGAGAGCTGTTTCCGACTCGCGCGCGCGCGACGGCGGAAGCGGCGCTCGGGTTGGCCGGGGCGGTGGGCAGCATTGCCGGGCTGCTGGCCGTGGGCGTGCTGTCGGCGACCACCGGACTGGGTGGCGCGATCGAGCTGGGCGGCGTCGCCGCGGTCGCAGGCGCGCTGCTCCTCTTCCTTCTTCCTGAGACCAAGCAGCAGCCGCTACCCGAGTAGCGACTGCTCACTCTCGCTCCCGGATAGTCCGGACGAAGCGATGTGAACTCCGCGAGAGATTCCGGATAGTCCGGACTATCCGAGGTTGAGTAGTCTTCACACGCCATGGAACGGGCGCGTGCTGTGGTGGTCGGCGGCGGCATCACCGGCGCCAGCGTCGCCTATCACCTCGCGAAGGCGGGATGGCGCGACGTCGTGCTGCTCGAGAAGGACGAGCTGACAAGCGGCTCGACCTGCCACGCCGCCGGCCTCGTGACGCAGTTCAATCCCTCGCCGACGATGATGCGGTTCCGCCGCTACAGCATCGAGCTGTACCAGGAGCTGGGTGTCTTCGAGACGGTCGGAAGCCTGCGGTTTGCGTCGAGCCAAGACCACATGATGGAGCTGCAGCGCGGCGTCAGCCGCGCCCGCGGCATCGGCTTGGACGCCGAGCTCATCTCCGCCACTGAGGCGGTCCGCTTGATGCCCGCGATCACAACCGAGTCCCTGTACGGCGCCGTGTGGATGCCGGGCGACGGCCACCTCGACCCTCACACGGCGACCCACGCGCTGGCCGCCGCCGCGCGCGAGCTCGGCGCTCGCGTGAACACGAACCGGCGCGTCACCGCCATCTCCATGTCAGGTTCCAATGCAGTCGAGTCGGTCAACACCGACGCCGGCCCGATCGAGACCGAGGTCGTGGTGGTGGCGGGAGGCATCTGGGGTCCTCAGATCGCGGCGATGGCGGGCGCCTTCGTCGTGTCGACGCCCGTCGATCATCAACACGCGGCACTGCTCGCCGTGCGGGGTCACGAGATGCCGCACGATATGCCGTGCTTCCGCGATCCGGACAACCTGATCTACGGCAAGGCGGAAGCCGGTGGCATCGTCCTCGGCGGGTACGAGGCGAACCCGGTTGCGCGCTGGATCGACGGGGTGCCATGGGACCATGCCGGGACCTCTCTGCCGCCAGACCAGGCGCGATTCGAGCCACTCCTCACGGGCGCGGCGCGCCGTTTTCCATTCCTGCACGAGGCGGGGATCGTGAAACTGGTCTGCCATCCGGACGCCATGACACCGGACTCCAACCCGTTGGTCGGGCCGGTGCCTGGAGTGACCGGCCTGTACATGGCCGCCGGCCTCTCGCTCAACGGTTTCGGCGGCGCGGGCGGTATCGGACGGTGCCTCGCCGAGCTCATCACAAGCGGCGAGACCGATCTCGACCTCTATCCCTACCGGCCTTGGCGGTTCGGACCGGTACATCGCGACTTCCGTTACGCGGCCGAGCTCGCGCGCGAGGCCTACAAGTACTACTACTACCTTCGATATCCCCTCGACTCCGACGAGTGGGGACGCCCGAAGCGGACGAGTGCGCTGCACACGCGGATGCAGGACCTCGGCGCCGTGTTCGGGGTCAAGCACGGATGGGAACGGCCCGACTACTTCCAGCCGGGGAAGCCGTGGCGTCGGGCCGGCGCCGACCAGCGGGGCTTCGGATTCACGCGCCCGCCCTACTTCGACCGGCTCGCCGAAGAGCACCGCGCCTTTCGCGAGCGAGTCGGCATCATCGACATGAGCTCGTTTGGAAAGATCGAGCTCACTGGGCCAGATGCGCTGCCGCATCTGGAGCGGGTTGCGGGCAACCTCATCGATCGACCCGTAGGAAGCGTCGTATACACGCAGCTGCTCGAGAAAAATGGGGGAATCGTCGCGGACGTGACCATCACGCGTCTGTCCCAGGATCGATTCCAGCTCGTCACGGGCGCGGGCTTCGTGAACAGCGACCTGGGATGGCTGCGACTTCAGGCGAGCGGTGAGTCCCCTCGAGTTGGGATTCGCGAGACATCGGACGAGCTCTCGGTCATCGGACTGTGGGGGCCCGATGCACGAGATGTGATGCAGCGAGTCACCGTCGGAGACGTTTCGGACAGCGCTTTTCCCTTCATGACCGCCCAACCCCTTCGCATCGCCAACACGAACCTTCTTGCACAGCGCGTCACCTACGTGGGCGAGCTTGGCTGGGAGCTCTACGTCGATCCTGCTCGGGCCGGACAGGTGTGGGATCGGTTGCTGGATGCCGGACGCGACTTCGGCATCACGCCTGGCGGCTATCGCGTCCTCGACTCCCTCCGCATGGAGAAGGGCTATCGCTACTACGGGACCGACATGGGGCCGCTGGACACCCCGTTCGAAGCTGGGCTTGGCTTCTGTGTGCATCGCGACAAGTGGCCATCCATTCGGCGCGAGGTCTCGCGCCGATTGCGCACGCTTGCGGTCGGTGCCGAAGAGTACGTCCCGATCTATGGCGGGGAGGCGGTGCACGGCGATGGGCGGGTGGTGGGCCGGCTGCGCAGCTGCGCGTACGGCTTCACCGTGCGCAAGAACCTCGCCTACTCGTACCTGCCCGTCGAGCTGAAGCCCGGCGCACAGGTGGACGTAGAGGTTTTCGGTCAGATGGTGCCCGCGGTCGTGACGCAGGACGCGGTCCTTGCCAAACATGAGCTCAAGCAGCGCGCGAGCTGAGGCGGCGGCGGCTCGCGTCTCCCTGTGGAAGGGGCGGCCGGTCACGATCTCGCCCCTCTCCGGAGGTCTCACAAACGAGAACTACCTGGTCGAATCCGGCGACAAGCGCTACGTGATGCGGCTGCCAGGGCAATCGACCGAGCTCCTTTCGATCGACCGCGAGAATGAGGTCCACAACACCAAAGCCGCCGCCTCAACTGGGATCGGCCCGCGCGTGCTGGAGCACGTGCCGGAGCTGGAAGTGATGGTGCTGGAGTTCGTCCCCGGCCCGACGATGTCGGCCAAGACGCTTCAGACCAGGCAGATGGTCGCCCGGATGGCGCATTCGTTTCACCGGCTGCACAACGCACCCCGATTCCTTCGCGATTTCAACATGTTCCGGCTGATCGAGACCTATCTCGGCATCGTCGACCAGCACGGCGCGACGATCCCGGGCGACTATCGCGACTGGCTGCCGACCGTCGACCTGATCGAGCGGTCGGTCAGCGTCGGGGCGCTGCACCTGGCGCCCTGCCACAACGACCTCCTGTGCGAGAACTTCATCGACGACGGGGTCGCCCTGCGCATCGTCGACTACGAGCTGAGCGGCAACAACGACCCGTGCTTCGACCTGGGCAACACCGCGCAGGAGGCGGACTTCGACCAGGACCTTCGCGCGGCTTTGTGTGAGTCCTATTTCGGCAAGGTCGACCCGCGCCAGCTCGCTCGGATGAACCTGTTCGCGCTCATGTCGGACGTCGGCTGGACGCTGTGGGGCGCCATCCAGGCGAAGATCTCGAGGGTCGACTACGACTTCCGCGGCTACTACACGGGAAGGTGGGAGCGGGCGCTCGACGTGCTGCGCTCCGACCGGCTGCAGGACTGGATGGAGGCAGCGACCAAAACCTCCGATTGACGCGGCACCGGGACGGTGCTACGTTCCGCGCCGGTATATCGGTCGCATATCGCTTTGGGGAGCGAGAGGGGAATGATGGCGGTCGCTGAAGCCGTCGCTACGCGATCTCAGAGCGAGGAGGCGTACCAGCGCATCCTCGAACGGATCGTGCGCCTGGAGATGGCGCCGGGATCGGTGGTCAACGAGGCGCGACTGCGGGAAGAGCTCGGGATCGGGCGAACGCCGATCCGCGAAGCCCTGCAGCGACTGGCTCGGGAGAACCTGGTCCGCTCCATCCCCCATCGCGGCACGTTTGTCACCGACGTCAACATCACCGACCTGGCGCGCATCACAGAGGTCCGGGTCGTGCTCGAGGCGCACGCCGCGCGCCTGGCGGCCGAGAAGCTGACGACCGCCGACCGGGAGGCGATCGAGGGGCTGCTCGAGCTGCTCCGGCCCGGCCATGCCACCGACCAGCGCGACCTCATGCACCTCGACCAGCAGATCCACCGGCTGGTCTACCGCAGCACCCACAACCCCTTCCTCGAGGCAACGCTAGAGCGCTACTTCAACCTCAGCCTCCGCCTGTGGTACCTCGTGCTGGACCGCGAGGTGGGGCTGCTCCAGGCGGTGGACGAGCACGTCGAGCTGCTGCGGGCCATCCTCGCCGGCGACGGGGCCCGCGCCGACGACGTCATGCGCCGGCACGTCACAGGATTCGAGCGCGAGATCCGAAAAGTATTGGTCGAGCGATAGGAGGAAGATGCCAAAAGTATTTTTCGCGACCGACCTGCACGGTTCCGAGGTCTGCTGGAAGAAGTTCCTCAACGCGGCCCGCTTCTACGACGCTGACGTGCTCATCTGCGGCGGAGACATGACCGGCAAAGCGATTGTGCCGATCGTCTCGGAGAACGGCCATTTCAGCGTCACCCTCGGCGGCGAGCATCAGACCGTCGCCGCCGAACAGGTCGGCGAGGTCGAGGCCAACATCCGGCGCAAGGGCTATTACCCGCTGCGCATGAGCGTCGATCGCCTGCACGAGCTCGACGGCGACGCGGGCAAACGCGCCGCGTGTTTTCAGGAAGTGATGCTGGAAGGGGTCGAGCGCTGGATGGGCATGGCGGCCGAGAAGCTGCGTGGCTCCGGCATTCGCTGCTTCGTGTCTCCTGGCAATGACGATGAGATGGAGGTCGACGAGGTGATCAGGCGGGCTGAGCTCGTCGAGCTCGGCGAAGGTCGGGTCGTCGACGTCGACGGCTTCTCGATGATCTCCACCGGTTGGTCCAACCCGACCCCGTGGAACACGCACCGCGAGGAGTCCGAGGAGAAACTCGGTGAGCGCATCGAGAGCATGGCCTCGAAAGTCGCCGATCCCTCGCGCGCCATCTTCAACCTGCACTGCCCACCGTACAAGTCGGGCCTCGACGAAGCGCCCGCTATCGACGCCGACCTCAAGCTCCTGCATGGCGGCCGCGCGCTGCGCCCGGTGGGCTCGACCGCGGTGCGGGCGGCGATCGAACGGCATCAGCCGCTGCTGTCGCTGCACGGCCACATCCACGAGAGCAAGGGCGCGATCAAGATCGGCAAGACGCTGTCCATCAACCCAGGCAGCGCGTACGAGGAAGGGATGCTCATGGGGGCGATCATCCAGCTCGACCCCAAGAAAGGAATCAAGAGCTACCAGCTGGTCAACGGATGAAGAGTTAAGGAGGAAGCAAACATGGCGGACACCACGATGGGGACGGCACCTGGGACGAGACCCGCGCTGTTCCTACGCAACGCGACCGGGCTGGTCAAGGCCTGGTCGACGTTCGACGCGTTCATCTATTCGTTCTGGTCGATCAACCTGATCACGCTCGGCCTGTACGGCATGTCTTACGTCTACTGGGTACCCGACGGGCAGCTGCTTGCCGCCATCGTCATCTTTGGGGTCCTGACGACATTCCTGGTCATCACCTACGCGATGTTGGTGAGCGTCATGCCTCGAACAGGCGGTGACTACGCATGGCAGAGCCGTGTGCTGGGTGGCGGCCTCGGGTTCGTCCTGTCCATCACCGGGTGGTGGTTCACCCTGTTCCTGTGGGCGCCGATCTACGCCAACATCCTGAACGTCCAGTTCTTCCTTCCCCTCGCTTACACGCTCCAATGGTCGGGCGTCGCCAGCTTCTTCACGAGCCAAACCGGGCTCTTCGTCAGCTGCCTGATCGTGCTCGCGTTCGTCAGCGTCGTGGTCACGCTAGGCATGGAGACCTACGCACGGATCCAGAAGATCTGCTTCTGGATCGGGCTCGTCGGACTGGTGGTCGTGTGCGGTCTTTTGTTGTTCGCCAGCCAGAGCGACTTCCAGAACGCCTTCAATCGCGAGGCGGCTTCGCTGTTCGGCGCCAGTGGAAATGCCTACCAATCAACGATCGACCTCGGAACCAAAGCGGGTTACACGCAGCACGACTTCGGCGCCTTCAGTCTTGGGCCGATCTTCCTGCTGATGCCGTTCCTTGCGTTCTACCTGCTCTGGCCCAACTGGGGCGCCACGCTCTACGGTGAAGTCCGCGGGGCCAAGGACATCCGGAAGCCTTTCTGGAGCATGTTCTGGGGCCTGTGGGTGACGATCGGCATGGTGGCCCTGGTGATGATCCTCATCGTGAAGACGATGGGCTGGCAGTTCTACAACGCCGCCAACGCCGCTTACTACAACTACGCGCTCTATGGCGGCGACGCGACGCCGGTCACGACCTGGCCTTACCCGGTGATGTTCGCGGGCTGGTTGGTGAACAACCACCTCTTCCAGGCCCTGCTCATCATCGTCATGGGACTCTGGTTCTTCGGCTGGGCCGGCACACTCTTCCTCTCGTCGACACGCGTGATCTTTGCCGCCGCCTTTGACCGCGTTCTCCCTGCGTGGGCGGCCAACATCTCGGCGAAGAGGCGCGTGCCGTACGGCTCCCTCGTTTTGATGATCGTGCCGTCGGTGGTGATTAGCGCGATCTACTCCTACATCCCCAAGTTCCAAAGCGTCTTCCTGGACGCCACTGCGGTTCTCGCCTTGACCTTCCTGGCGACCGTGGTCGCGGCGATCATCCTGCCCTGGCGGCGGAAGGACCTATACGACGCTTCACCCATTTCGCGTTACAAGGTCGCCGGCGTGCCGACGATCACCGTGGTCTCGGTCATCACGGCGCTGTTCCTGCTGTTCATGCTCTATGAGTGGTCTTTCAACAGCAGCAACCTCTACGGGACGTCGTTCCAGGCGACCCTGAACTCCGTCTACTACTTCCTCGCCACCTACGTGGCGGCGATCGTCATCTACGTCGTGGCGCGAGTCGTCCGGAACCGGCAGGGAATCGACCTTCGCCGCATCCACCACGAGATTCCGGTTGAATAGGATTGTCACGGCCGCCGGGTTGATCCCCGGCGGCCTCTTTTACTAATCCCATGCTGGAATACACGCTCCGCACCTACCAGAGTCCAACCCGCCTCGTGCAGCGACTGGGCGCCATCCAGGAGCTCGGCAGCGAGGCGAGCCGGCTCGGCATGCGGCGTCCCCTGCTCGTCACCGACGCGGGCGTCAAGGCCGCGGGGCTGCTCGAGGTCGCGCTCGAATCGCTTCGTCGCTCCGACGTCGAGCCGGTGGTGTTCGACAAGGTCCGCGCCAACCCGGGCGTCTCGCTCGTCGACGAGGGCGCTGCAGAGTACCGATCGCAGGGCTGCGACGGCCTCGTCGCCATCGGCGGGGGGAGCTCGATCGACACCGCCAAGGGCATCGGGGTGGTCGCCGCGCACAAGGGCAGCATCGTCGAGTACGAGTGGGGCCACAGCCCAATCGAGTCGCGGATCCCGCCCATGATCGCGGTGCCCACCACCGCCGGCACCGGCAGCGAGGTCACCCTGTGGGCGGTCATCACCGACCCCAAACGGAAGATCAAGTTCAACGTCGGGGGCACGCCGCACATCGCGTCCTGGGTGGCGGTCATCGACCCCGAGCTGACCGTCAAGCTGCCCCCGACGGTCACAGCCGGCACCGGCATGGACGCCCTGGCCCATGCGGTCGAATGCTTCACGATGTCCTACCACCAGCCGTTCACCGACGCGGTGGCGCTGCTCGCGATGGAGTACGTCGCCAAGTATCTACGCGTCGCGTTCTCGCAAGCCAACAACCTGGAAGCGCGCTACCACATGAGCGCGGCGGCGATGCTGGCGGGACTCGCGTACGGCACCGATTCGGCCGGGGCCGCGCACGCCATGAGCCAGACCGCGGGAGGCGTCCATGACGCTCCCCATGGCGCGCTGACGGCGCGGCTGCTCGGGCCCGTCATGGAGTACAACCACTCGGGCGAGCCCGAGCGCTTCGCGCGCATGGCGGCCGCATTCGGGCTCGACGTGCGCGGCGTGTCAACCTGGCGCGCCGCGGAGATGGCGGTCGAGTACGTCCACGAGCTGACTCGCGACGTCGACATCCCGAGCATGCAGGAGCTTGGCTTCGGGGAAGACGAGATCCCGATGCTGGCCGACAAGGCCTTCGCCGATCCCCAGACGATCGGCAACCCACGGGACGTGGACGCGGCGGCATATCGGCGCATCTACAAGCAGGCCTTCGACCTTGGAAACAAAAACGGAGCCAGGTAAATGACCATCGACATAGCCAAGTCCGTGAAGAAGATGTTTGTCGACGGTAAGTGGGTCGAGTCCGAGAGTGGCGAGTTCTTCGATGCTGACAGCCCGGCCACCGGCGAGATCATCGCCCAGGTCCCAAAGGGCACCCGCGCGGACGCGCAGCGTGCCGTGGAGGCCGCACACCGGGCGCGGGCGGCGATGGCCGGGCTCAAAGGATTTGAGCGCTCGAAGCGGCTGCATCGGATCGCCGAGGCGATCGAAAAGCGCAGCGATGAGCTGGCGCGGCTGCTCACGCTCGACCAGGGCAAACCGCTCAAGGCCGAGGCGATGGGCGAGGTGGCCGAAGCCGTCGAGTACTTCCGCATCGCGGCCGAGGACCTCAAGCGCCTGGAGGGCCGCGTCCTTCCGTCGGCGAGCCCGACCAAGCTGGTGCTGGCGCGGCACTACCCGCGCGGCGTGTACGGGATCATCACGCCCTGGAACTGGCCGCTGACGATGGCCGCCGAGCTGATCGCCCCTGCGCTCGCCGCCGGCAACTGCGTCGTCTGGACGCCCGCCTCATCGACGAGCGTGATCTCGGTCGCGCTGATGGAGTGCATGGCCGAGGCGGACTTTCCGGCCGGTGCGCTCAACCTGGTGACGGGACCGGGGGCCGAGGTCGGCGATGAGGTCGCGGGGCATCCGCTGGTCGACGGGGTGGGTTTCGTCGGGTCGACCGAGACCGGCGCCTCGGTCGCCAAGCGCGCGGCGGGCAAGCACGTGATGCTCGAGCTTGGCGGCAACGGTCCGCAGGTCGTGTTCGCGGACGCCGATATCGGCAAAGCTGTCGAGGGGGCCATCGTCGGCTGCTACCTGTGCGCCGGCCAGAGCTGCACCGCAGGTGAGCGCATCCTCGTCGAAGAGCCGGTGCGCGACGAATTCGTGGCGCGCCTGGCCGATGCGGCGCGTGCGCTCCGCCTGGGCGATCCCTTCGCGGACGACACGACGCTCGGACCGCTGAACAACGAAGGCGTGGCGACCAAGATGGACCAGCACATCGCCGACGCGCTGAAGCACGGTGCCAAGCTCGTGCTCGGCGGCGAGCGCGCGAAAGGCTTCCCGACGCGTCTCTACTACCACGCGACGATCCTCGACGGGGTGGAGCCGACGATGCGGGTGAGCCGCGAGGAGACGTTCGGCCCGATCGCTCCCATCATCAAGTTCCGCGACGAGAAGCATGCGCTCGAGCTGGCGAACGACTCCCCGTACGGACTGCTCGGCGCGGTGTACACAAAGGACCTGTCGCGCGCCCTTCGATTTGCTGACCAGCTCGAGACCGGCTGGGTGAACATCAACGAGTCGACGAACTACTGGGAGGCGCACCTACCCTTCGGCGGCCGGGCCGGCAAGAAGAGTGGGATCGGGCGGGTGGGCGGACGTTTCGCCCTCGAGCAGATGACGGACCTAAAGACGATCGTGATCGAGATCTCGCCCGAGTGACATCCAACGGACCACTGCCAGAAAAACCACTGGCAGACACGATCGCTGAGGCCGAGCGCGTGGCGCAAGCCGCCAAGGCACAGAAGCTCGGGGTCAAGCTGCTCGGTGGGGCCGGCATCCACCTGCACTCGCCCAGCGCGCACCACGCGCCGCTCAGGAGGAAGTACGGCGACCTCGACTACGTGATCTCGACGAAGGACCGCAAGCGGGCGCTTGCATTTTTTCCATCGCTCGGCTACGAGGCGAACGACCGCTTCAACCTCATGCAGGGCGATCGCCGCCTGTACTTTTTCGACGGGAGCAACGGCAAGCAGGTCGACGTCTTCATCGACGTGATCCGGATGTCGCACGTGATCGACCTCCGTAGCCGGCTCGGCCATGAGGGGCCATGCGCGAGCCCGTCCGACCTGCTCCTGAGCAAGCTTCAGATCTACGAGGTCAACCGCAAGGACATGGTCGACCTGACCGCCCTTCTGCTCGACCACCCGATCCAGAGCCAGGACGATGAGGCGATCGACCCGGCATATATCTCGAAGCTTGCTGCCGAAGACTGGGGGATGTACCGAACGCTGCAGATCAACATCGGCAAGCTGCGTCACACCGTCGACGAGCTCGACGTCGACAGGGAGCTGGTGAACTCCCGACTGGACGAGCTGTGGGCCGTGGTCGAGGCGACTCCGAAGCCGCTGAAGTGGCGAATGCGCGCGCAGGTGGGCGACCGCATGCGCTGGTACGAGCTGCCCGAAGAAGTCCGGTCGCCGTATCAACCGGAGTGAGCTGGTGAGCCTGCCGGCGCACGCGCGGTGCGTGGTCATCGGCTGCGGCATCGTCGGCAACAGCGTCGCCTATCACCTGACGCGCCTGGGATGGCGCGACGTCGTCCTGCTCGACAAGGGACCGCTGCCGAATCCCGGCGGTTCGACCGGCCACGCCTCGAACTTCATCTACTTGGTCGACCACTCCAAGGAGATGACCGCGCTGACCATGGACAGCGTGCGCCAGTACAAAGAGCTGGGCGTGTTCATCCAGTCCGGGGGCATCGAGGTCGCACGCACCAAGGAGCGGATGCAGGAGCTCACCCGGCGCATGGCTTCCGCTGGTTCATGGGGCATCGAGGGGGTCTCGCTGCTCAATCCAACGCAGGTCAAAGAGCTCGTGCCATACATCGACGAGTCCATGGTCCTGGGCGGTTTCAGCACCGCGGGCGTGGGCGTGGTCGACTCTCTGCGAGCGGGAACGCTGATGCGCGAGGACGGCCAGGCCGCGGGCGCGCTGCACGTGGCGCCTAAGACTGAGGTCACCGGAATCGACGTCGAGCATGGACGGGTGCGTCGAGTGCGGACGACCGACGGCGATATCGAAGCCGAGACGGTCGTCATCACTTGCGGCGTGTGGAGCCCACGCGTTGCGCGCATGGCCGGAGCGCGTATCCCACTCACGCCCGCGGTGCACCAGATGATCGACATCGGCCCCGTGCCGCGATTTCGCGGTGCAAAGTCTGACATCGAGCATCCGATCGTCCGCGACATGGACACCAACATGTACGAGCGTCAGGCGGGTGGCGACCTGGAGATCGGCTCCTACGCCCACCGTCCCATCCTTTACGACCCGGAGGACCTGCCGCCGGTGGAGCAGGCCGCGCTTTCGCCGACGGAGTTCCCCTTCACCCAGGCCGACTTCGAAGAGCAGATGCAGCACGCGCTCGAGCTCATGCCTGAGATCGTGGGCGACGAGTCGGTGGGCGTGAAGTACGCCATCAACGGCATCCTGTCGCTGACGCCTGACGGAATGCCGGTGCTCGGCGAGTCGCCGGACGTGAAGGGGCTGTGGTCCGCCGCCGCCGTGTGGGTGAAGGAAGGACCCGGTACCGGCAAGGCTCTCGCCGAATGGATGGTGCATGGGGAGTCGGAGATCGACCTCCACTCCTCCGATATCGCGCGTTTCCACGAACATCAGAAGACGCGCGCGCACGTGCGCGTGAGGGCAGCCGAAGGTTTCAACAAGACATACGGCATCGTCCACCCGAGCGAGCAGTGGGCCTCGAACCGCAACATCCGGCTCGCGCCGTTCCACGCGCGGGAGCGCGAGCTGGGCGCCGTGTTCTTCGAGGCGGCCGGGTGGGAACGCCCGCAGTGGTACGAGTCGAACGCGCCGCTGCTCGAAGAGTTCGGCGAACGAATCACCCGCAGGACGGCCGAGTGGGAGTCGCGCTGGTGGTCGCCGCTGATCAACGCCGAGCACCTGGCGATGCGCGAGCGCGCGGGGCTGTTCGACCTGTCGGCCTTCACGGTCTTCGACGTCGTGGGGCCGGGAGCGCTGGCGTCGGTGCAGTGCGCGGCGCTGCGCCAGATGGACG
>Ga0209267_1001918_pt1 | contig 13807 bp, 14 predicted proteins | sample GraSoiAngelo_137_FD_185894 | JGI IMG/M metagenome (GOLD analysis project Ga0209267, IMG submission 185894) | Grasslands soil microbial communities from the Angelo Coastal Reserve, California, USA - 14_0929_09_30cm (SPAdes) (version 2) | ecosystem: Environmental > Terrestrial > Soil > Grasslands ... | reverse complement strand
GCGCGCTCGCAGTCGGGGGCGATACCGGCCTCGTTCACGCCGCCCGCGCGCTCGGGATCCCGACGGTGGCCGTGTTCGGGCCCACGCCCTCGGACGTTCACCTGTTCGGGCCGCGCGAGCGCGCCGTATCCCTCGGGCTCTCCTGCTCGCCGTGCACCGTGCACGGCTCGCAGCGGTGCCCGCTCGGGCATCACCGCTGTCTCGACGATCTCGACGCGGAGCGGGTGGCGTCCGCCTGCCGGGAAGTCCTCGCCTGATGGACCCGCGTCTCGATCCTCCTCCGGGGGCCCTGGTGCGGGCGATCGCGCGGATGGCGCATGCGCTGTTTCCGCTCCCGGCGAAGCCGCCGCCTTTGGCACAGATCCGATCGGTCCTGGTGGTCCGCACGGACGACCGGGTGGGGAATGCGCTGCTGACGCTTCCGCTCGTTCGCGCTCTGCAGGCCGCTCTCCCGCAGGCCCGGGTCGACCTGCTGGTCGCGGCACGGCGTGTGCACCTCGTCGAGGGACTGCCGAACTTGCGCGCGATCGGTTTCGACAAGCGCGCCGGGCCGCTCCGGTACCTCCGGTTCCTGCGCGGGCTGCGCGCGCGTTACGACGTCGTCATCGACGCCGCCCACTGGCACGCGTTCTCGCTCACCTCGGCACTGCTCTCGCGGTGGGCGGCGCGGCGATGGGTGGTGGGAGCCGACCGCGGGCCGGCGCGGCTGGTGTACTCCGGGATCGCACCGCTTCCGGACCCAGGCACGCCGGACGTGGTGGCGAAGCTGCGGCTGGGAGCACCGCTCGGCCTGCGCCTTTCTCCCGCGCCCATGGAGACGGCGCTCGGGCGCGGATCCTCTCCAGCGGCGGGGAGGTACGCGGCGCTCAATCCCGGCGCGCGCAAGCAGGACCACCGCTGGCCGGCGGCCGGATTCGCCTCGTTCGCGAGGAAGCTGCAGCGGACGCGAGGGATCGATTCGGTGGTGTTCTGGGGCCCGGGCGAAGAGGCGCTCGCGCGGGAAGTCGTCGCGGCGGCGGGAGGGTCCGCGGCGCTCGCGCCGCCGACGGACCTCGATCAGCTCGCTGCCGCTTTCCGCGGTGCCGCTCTCGTCGTGACCAACGACACCGGTCCGATGCACCTCGCCGTCGCTTGCGGTGCAGCGGTCATCGCAGTGTTTCTCGACGATGCCGGGTTGCGCTGGGCGCATCCGGGTCCACGTTTCGAAGCGGTGGTGGCCCCTGCCGACGAGACGCCGCTGCTGGCCGCGGCGGGGCGTCTTCTTGACACGGCCCGTCCGCCGGAACAACCTCCCTGGTCTCGGGAGGACACTCCTTGATCCGCTCCATGACCGGCTTCGGCGCGGGACGCGGCGAGGCCGGCGGAGAGACGGTCTCCGTGGAGTTGCGCGCGGTCAACGCCAAGTTCTGCGAGGTGAAGGCGCGGCTGCCGCGGGAGCTCATTGCACTCGAGGCCGAGCTGGTGAAGAGCATCAAGGCGCGCATCAGCCGCGGAGTCATCGATGCGTTCGTGCGCCGCGAGACCGCGCCGGGAGCCGCCTCGTCCCCGCGAGCCGATCTGGTCCTCGGGGCGGCCTATGCCAAGGCGCTGCGCGAGCTGAAGGATTCCCTCGGTCTCGCCGGGGAGCCGACGGTGCAGGACCTCGCGGCGATGGAAGGGGTGATCTCGCTCGGCGAGGCGGCGCCCGACGCCGAGGCGGCTGCGTCCGCGCTGCAGAAGGCCCTCGACGCCGCCATCGAGGCGCTCGACGGCATGCGGCGCTGCGAAGGCGAAGCGCTGGCGCAAGATCTTGCCGCCCGCCTCGACACCGTGGAAAAAGGCGCGCGCGAAGTGTCCCGTCTCGCGCCGTTGCAGGTCGATGCAGTGCGCGAGCGACTCTCCGCGCGCATCGCCGAGCTGACGCGCGGGGTGCCACTCGACCCCTCGCGCCTCGCGCAGGAAGTGGCGCTGTTCGCGGACCGGACCGATGTCGCCGAAGAGCTCACGCGTCTTGCCAGCCACCTGGCGCAGGCGCGGGGGCTCATCCGGTCGGAAGCGCCGGCGGGACGCAAGCTCGAATTCCTCGTCCAGGAGCTGAACCGCGAGATCAACACCATCGGCTCCAAGTCGCAGCACGCGGCCATCGCCGCGGCGGTGGTGGAGCTCAAGGCGGAGCTCGAGCGCATCCGTGAGCAGGTGCAGAACGTCGAATGACGCCGCTGCTGCTCATCCTCAGCGCACCATCGGGGACGGGGAAGACCACCCTCGCGCGCCGTTTGGTCGCGGCGCACCCGGGGGCGATGTTCTCCGTCAGCTACACCACGCGTCCGCCGCGCGGCGACGAGAAGGACGGGGTCGATTACCACTTCGTCAGCCGCGAGCGCTTCGAACAGATGATCGCGGCAGGTGCATTCGTCGAATGGGCGCAGGTGCACGGCCATCTTTACGGGACGCCGCGCACGTCGATCGCCAGTGCCGCCAGCCTGGTGGTGTTCGACATCGACGTGCAAGGCGGCCAGGCGATCAAGAAGCAGCACCCGGAAGCGGTGCGGGCGCTGATCCTGCCGCCCTCGCTGGCGGAGTTGGAGCGGCGCCTGCGCGCGCGCTCGACCGACGACGACACCACCGTGAGGCGCCGCCTTCATGCGGCCCGGATCGAGATCGGCCTCGCCATCGCGGCGGGCTACGAATACTGGGTGGTGAACGAGGACCTCAATCACGCCTACGCCGACCTGGAAGCGATCGTCCGGGCGGAGGGATGCAAAGCGGGACGGCGCCCCCTCGCCCCGGACCTCGGCATCCCCTGAGGGCGGTTGATCTGAACCGCGGCTGGCTTTCCCTGCTACTGTGCACCGGTGCCGCGGATCGAGGTGCTGGATGCGACCCTGGCGAACCAGATCGCCGCCGGAGAGGTGATCGAGCGCCCCGCCGCGGTGGTGAAGGAGCTGGTCGAGAACGCCCTGGATGCCGGCGCGAAGCGGATCGAGGTCGACCTCCAGGACGGCGGCCGCCGCCTGGTGCGCGTCCGCGACGACGGCTGCGGCATGGGACGAGAGGATGCCGGGCTGAGCCTGCAGCGGCACGCCACGAGCAAGCTGCGCCGCAAGGACGATCTCTTCGCCATCTCCAGCTACGGGTTTCGCGGCGAGGCGCTCCCCAGCATGGCCGCGGTGAGCCGTTTCGCGCTGCTCACCTGCGAGCCGGGAGCGCTGGAGGGCACCCGGATCGAGGTCGAGGATGGCTCGATGGTCCGCATCTGCGGCGCCGGCGCGCCCGCGGGGACCACGGTCGAAGTGCGCGACCTGTTCTGGAACGTCCCCGCCCGGCGCAAGTTCCTCAAGAGAGCGCAGACCGAGCAGGCGCAGTGCCTCGACGCCGTGCTCCGGCTCGCCCTGCCGCGTCCGGAGGTCACCTTCGTGGTCGGCGAAGGCGACCGGACGATCGTGCAGCTGCACGCCGGGGCCGACGTGCTGCCCGCTCGAGCCGAAGAGGCGCTCGGGCGCGAAGTCCGCAATCGCCTGGTGCCGTTCTCCGGCGGGTCGCGCTCCATCCGGGCCCACGGGCTCGCGGTGTCTCCCGCCATCGAGTACGGCAGCGCGCGCAACGTCTGGCTGTTCGTGAACGGCCGCGCCATCCGCGACCGCTCACTCACCCATGCCGTCCTGCGCGCCTATGGCGAGCTGATGCCCCACGGGCGCTACCCGGGCGCGCTCGTCTTCCTCGAGGTGCCGCCGGCGGAGCTGGACGTGAACGTCCATCCGGCGAAGGCCGAAGTGCGCTTCGCCGACGCGAAAGCCGCCTGGGACGCGATTTACGAAGGCCTGACGCACGTGCTGGCCCGAGGCGAATGGATGCCGCGCCGCCAGGGCGCTACGGACGCCGTCCAGCCGGGTCGCGTGTACGCCTTGGGCGATCCGGTCGAGCGCGTCGCGGAAGCGATCGAGCGCTACGGCAGCCGGATGCCCTCGACGTGGTGGATGCCGCCGGCGCACGCGCCGAGCATGCGCGAGACGCAGCCGGACCTCGTCGTCCGCCCGCCCTATTTCCGCGGGTTGCGATATCTCGGCCAGCTGCATCGCACCTACCTCGTCTGCGAAGGCCCGCAGGGGCTGGTGCTCGTCGACCAGCACGCCGCTCACGAGCGGGTGAATTACCAGCGCCTGCGCGGCGCCGCCAAAGCACCCGCGCAGCCCCTGCTGGTGCCGCAGGTCGTGCAGCTTGCCGCCGCCGCGGCGGCCCGCGTCCTGGAAGCGACGGACATGCTCGCCTCGATCGGCGTCGAGCTGGACTCTTTCGGCGCGAATAGCGCGGTGGTCAAGGCCCTCCCGCCCGCGCTCGCCCGGCTGGACGAGGCCGGCCTCGGCGCGCTGCTCACCGATCTCGCCGACGAGTTGGCCGCGCACGGCCGCGGGGAGTCTCTCGACCGCCTGCGGGATGCGCTGCTCGCGCGCGCCGCCTGCCACGGGAGCGTCCGCGCACATGACGCTCTCGCCCCGCCCGAGGCGCAGGCGCTGCTCGATGCGCTGGACGAGACCGACTATGGCGCCCGCTGCGCGCACGGCAGGCCCGTGGTCGCGGAATGGACAGAGGCGGAGATCGAGCGCCGCTTCGGGCGCGACTACGCATCCCACGCACACGCGGCGCCGCCCGAGGCCGTCTGAAATACGACGTCCGCGCGCCGCCGCGCGCATTATGATGAGGCGAAGGAGGGCCACGCATGCAGGTCGCGGTCGAGGGAATCGTCGAGACGCTGCGCGGAGTGCCACCCGCCCGGTTCCAGCCCGGAGAGGTATGCGCGCGGTTGCGCGGTCTTCTGCTGGATCCGCGCACCCTGCAGCCCTACCTGCACTACGCGCCGCGCCGCTACACCAGGAACCTGATCTATCGCGACGAGATCTTCGAGCTCATCGCGCTGTGCTGGGAGCCGCACAGCCAGAGCCCGATCCACAACCACTCCGGCCAGCTCTGCTGGCTGTCCATCCAGCGCGGGGCGCTGCGCCTGGAGAACTTCAAGAGCCTCGACGGCCCCGGACCCGGCGACGGAATCCGGCTGGTCCCGAACGGCGGCATCGCGCGCGCCACGGAAGGCGCGCTGGACCTGCAGCAAGGCGAGAACGCGATCCATCGCGTCTCCAACCCGTTCGAAGAGCGCGCGGTGAGCCTGCACGTCTACTCCCGCCCCTACGACACCTGCATCGCCTACGATCCGCCCTCGCGGACCGCACGGGTGATGAAGCTGTGCTACCACTCGATCGGGGGAAAACTCGTGGACGATCCGCCGGAGCAGCTGCAGTGAAGCACGCCGCGGCGCTCGCGCTGGCGCTGCTCGCCTGCGCGCACGCGCCGGCGGCGAAGGAAGCGCGCGCCGCCGGCCTGGAGGTGCAGGACGCGGTGCACGGTGTGCGGTATGCGCTTCCGGCCGCATCGGAGACGTGGCAGGTGACGCGCGAGGGCACGGCCCGGTCTCCGTCGGGCGTCGAGACGGAGGTCAGCTCGTTCCCGCTGGCCAGGCCGGGCACGCCGCAGCAGTGCCGCGAATACGCCCGCGCGCGCCTGTCGGGAAAGAACGCCGCGCCTGCGGACACGGGCGGCGCGAGCGCGGATGCTCCCCGCGAGCAGGCTTCCTCCGATGCGCCGGTGGTGGCCTGGAGCTTCACCAGCGGCGCCGCGTCTGCGCCGGTGCGCAACCGGTGGGCGTTCTTCACGCGCGACGCGGATTGCCTGGTCCTCTACGTCACCGGCCCCAAGGGCGACGCCTTCGCCGACCAGACATTCGACACCGCGGCGCGCAGCTTCCAGGTGCTGCCGCTGCCGCCGGAGCGGCAGCGCGACGTGGATCTGCTCGCCGGGATGGGTTTCCTCGAGCGCCGCGAACCCGCCTCCGCGCTGGAGCGATTCGAGGCGCTCACCCGCCGCGAGCCGGACAATGCGAAGGCGCATTTCGGAGCCTTGATGGCCGGCTTCGAGCTGGGCCAGGAAGCGTACGCGCGCGCCCTTCCTCACGGACAGCTGGCGCTGCGCTCGGAACGCGATCTCACGCCGGAGCAGCGGCACCTTGCCCTGCGCGCGGTCGGCGTGATGCAGCTGGCGGAGAACCAGGTGCGGGAGGCCGCGGACACGCTGGCGGAGCTTGTGGTGCGCGCGCCCGATCTGGCGGAAGCGCAATACAACTATGCCTGCGCATTGGCGCGGCTGGGCGACGCACAGGCCGCGATGGACCACCTCCGCACCGCGCTCCGCCTCGACGGAGAGCTGGCCGCGCATGCGCGGCAGGACGAAGACCTCAAATCGCTGCGCGGCAGCGCTGCCTTCGAGCAGCTCACGACTCCCGCGAAGTAGCCGCGGAATCCGGCTGGAACTCGATCTCCAGCGCCTCCGGGTCGACTCCCGGCCAGCGCGTGGCCACTTCCAGGCGCGCCAGGTCCGGCGTCATCTCCACCGGATCACCTACATGCGCCCACTCGCCGCCCGTCGGAAAAAGCGCGCCCTCCAGGACCAGCGCGAGTCGCTCGGCGACGGGCTCGAAGTAGAAACCGGTCTCGGGCGCGCGGGCCATCACACTCCGACACGAAACGAAAATGGAAGAGCGGCGCAACTCCTGTATCTTAACGCAGATGCGCCTTGCGCTCGCGCTGCTCCTCGCCGCCTCGTCCGCCGCAGCCGCCGTGCCGGAGAAAGGCGAAGGCACGATCACCCTCCTCGGAGGGGTCCGCGCACTGCTTCCCGGCAACGGCGATTACCTGACGGAGCAACTCGCCACGCACCGGACGCTGCAGCCCGGTGGGCTCGCTTCGTTCGGCTACCAGTACGACGAGGAGCTGCATTTCAAGATCGAGGTCGGATACCTCTGGGACCGCTACCGGATCGCGGGCGGCGATCTCGAGGTCAAGAGCATCCCGGTGTTCCTCGCGCTCGACACCGCGCTCGTTCACGGGCGCTCCTTCACGTTCTACGGAGGCGGCGGCATCGGCTATTCGCTGAACACCGGCACCCGCAACGGCGTCAGCAACGAGGCCAACTCCACCGCTGGTTACGTCGCGCTCGGACTGCGCTACCAGCTCGCCGGCCCGGTCTCGCTGGTGATCGAGGAGCGGTACACGCTCGCCAGCGCGCAGGTCGATCCGCAGAGCACCCAGAGGCTGAACGTGGGCGGTAATCTTTTCTCCCTCGGATTCATGTTCCATTTCCTCGAACCGGACGAGGCCGGCAAGCCGAAAGCGCCGTAGGCAGCGCCAACAAACACGTGCACGGAAGTCCCCGCCATGGGATGCTTCTCCGCACCCCAGGCGTTCAAGGGAGCATGATGCCGATGACCGACGAGACCTCCTCTCCGCGCAGCCTTCCGCCCCATGCAGATGGAGGCCGCGACGGCGATATCTCCACGCTGCGCAAGGAGCTGATCGAGGCACGCAACCTCGTCATCAAGACCGACAACCTGCTCAAGAACCTGCATGCCGAGCTCAAGCAGATGGGCCGCAGGCACGAGGAGCAGGAGAAGCGGCACTGGATGACGAGCGTGACCGCCTACATCGGTTTCGCGGTGATCGCGGGGGCGGGAGCGATCGCCTACGCCAACGCCGAGGTGCGCACCGCGCGCAGCGACGCGCAGGCGAACGAGGCCCGGGCCGCGGCGCTGCAGAAGGATGCCGAGAAGATCAAGGCTGCCGAGAAGACGCGTCGCGATTCTTCGGAAAAGGCCCTCCGCGTCTACGAGCTTCTCGGCAGCGAGAAAGAAGGACCTGCCCTGAACCAGGCCATGACGCAGGCCATGCATCTCGACCGCGGTCAGCTCTCGGCGCTCGAGGGCAAGGCCATCGACGACCGGGCCGCCGGCATGAAGCGCCAGCTCGCCGAGGCGGCGCGCAGCGCAGGCGAGTCCGCGTACCGGCGCCAGGACTGGAACGCGACTTCCCAGGACCTCGGCCGCTACGTGGAGCTGGAGCCCAAGGTGAGCGACAGCATGATCTGGTTCCACCTGGGCAACGCGCGCATCCAGACCAAGGAATTCCAGGGCGCGCTCCACCCGCTGGAAACGTTCCTCAAGAGCGCGGGTGGCACCAAGACCGCCCAGTACGCGGGTCTGCTGCTCGGCCAGGCATACGAAGATGTCGGCAACGCCAACCGCGCGCGCGAGGTGTACGAGCGCGCCCTCACGCTCTATCCCGGCAGCGAGTTCGCGACCCAGCTCCGCAACCGGCTCAAGCGGCTCGCGGCAGCAGCCGCGCCGCTCGGCACGCCGCCGGCCACCGCGGCAGCTCCGAAGCCGCAGTAATCGCGGCCGCTACACCTGTAGGGTCCATAGCCGCATCCCCGCGCCTTTGGCGCGGAGCGCTAATGCACCTTCAGCTCCTTTCGCGCCTGCGCGAGCGCGTCCTTGACCCGGCGCGCCTCCTCGGCGGCATCCGCTCCTGACTGGGAAAGCCGCCGCCGCAGCTCCTCGATGCCGTCCAGCGCGTCCGCGATCGCCCGCGAGGCCGCTTCGTTGTCGGAGACGAGCCGGCAGCGCTGACTCACCTGATCCAGATCGTCGTCCCACCGCCGCGACCACGCGTCCCATTCCCGGGCAAGCGCTCCACCCTCGAGCCCGCCGGGCGCGGGCTCGACGTCGTCCAGGCAGGCGGTGGGAGTCTGCTCCGCGGCCGTCTGCGCTTTGCGGCCGTACAGGTCGGCGACGACGCTGCGCACGAGTTGGAAAAAGAGCACCGCGCAGAAGGCCCCATAGATGCAGTACACGGCGATCCGGAATGGCTTCAGCGCAGGGTCGCGCGGCACCCGCAGGGTCTAGCTTGGGCGAGGCGGCTGTTCAAGGGCCGGGCTGCGCGACGTCCGGCAGGTACGCGTCGTAATGACCCTGCGCGTCCGTCCGGCCGCCGCCGAGGAAGACGCTGTGCCCGTTCAGATCGACGGAGAAGAAGCTCACCATCGCGTTCGACACCAGCGTATCCACCGCGCCCGGCGACAGCCGTCCAATGACGGTTCCGCCGACGTGCAGCGCATTCGAGATCAGCAGCGGCCCCATCTCCGACTCCCCGAGGTCCGCTCCGTCGAGAACCACGCCCACGATGGCGCGGGGAAGGGCAGTGCCGGCCGGCGGCACGATCTCGAACCGCCAGTTCCCGGCGTCCGCGACGAGGTGGAAGACGCCATACCCGTCGGTCGGGGTGGTGAACGCCGTCCGCGTGGGCACCAGGGCGTCGGCGAGGCGCGTGGCGAGGATCTGGAAGTTGGCGCCCACCGGCATTCCGTCGGGGCCGACGACCTTGCCGAACCGCTTCACCTTGGGAGGACAGGAGAGCACGACCGGCGCCGCCTGCGGCAAGGTGATGGATTTTGCATCGGACAACGCGGGAGCGCTGGCGTCGGCGGGCGGCGCCGCTTGCACCAGGTATCCGCCCTCGCGCAGCGAAATCGTCGAGACGCCGCCGTCCGCGACCACCGAGCGCGCGAGCGTCCACGACGTCTCGACGCTGCGGACGTAGACGCGCGCGGACGGCACGGGCGCGCCGGCCGAATCGAGGACGTTGACGTCGAGCCCTGCCACGGGAGGCAACGGCAGCGTGAGAGGGTTCGCGTACGGCTGCGGTGGATAGCTGGGAAGCGGGTCGAGCGGGAGTCCCCCGTCGGCATCCGCCGGCGGACCGACTTGCATCAAGAAACCGCCCGCATCCGGCGGAACGAGGACGGAGTAGCCACCGGCGGCATCGGAGATCTGCGACGCCGAGAGCGTCCTGCCCTGGACGTCGACGGCCGTGACGCTCGCGCCCGCGACCGGCCCACCGTCCGCGAGCAGCCCACCGTCGATCGCCGTCAGCGTCGTGGCTCCGGGAAGCGCGAAATCGAGGACTGGAGAGACTGAAGAGGAGTCGACCGGACCGGCGCGCAGCGGAGGGTTCGGCGTGGGCGGCTGGACCAGGACGTCCCACGCTCGCTGCGGAAGCTGCGCCCGGTACGCGCCCGACTTGTCCGTGACCGACACGACCTGATCGACGCGGTCCGAAATCACCGGCGCATGATCCGTGAACGTGACGGTCGCGCCCGGCACCGCGGCCCCGTCCTGCGTCACGCTGCCCGTCGCGGCCAGCGGAGCGGCCAGGGAGAAGTCGTTCAGCACGCCGTGGCGCAGATCGATCTGCAGCTCCTTCAGTGCGAATTGTGAACCGCTCGGAGGACGCACCTCGACCTGCACCACGGACAGGTTCGCGGCGGGGGCGCGGCACTGTCCGAGGAAGCAGACGTTCGCGCTCGAGCACTGGCTGCTGGCGGAGCATGCGGTGTAGCTCACGCGCGGTTCTCGCAGCGAGCACGCGGCGAGGGCGGCGACCAGCGGGATCGCGCGCCTCATTGGCACACCCGGTGCGCAGGGGGGCTGGGAGAAAAGGTGGGGCCGTCACATTGGCCGGAGAACTGTTCGAGATGGACGTCCACCACGAACTTGTACGTGCTGGCCGTGAAGCCCTGCTTCATCGCGCGATTGGGGAGCGTGGTGGAGGCGGGGTCGAATCCGGTCGTCTCTCCGATGACGACTTCCACCACGTGCACGCCGCTGCTCACGATTCCAGCGGCCGCGGCGTCGAATGCGAACGTGCGGCGCGATCTGCTCGGAGAACGCAATCCGCGTCGAGGGGATGTTCGCGGTGTCGTAGTCGATGAACCAGCGCGCCTCCAGCGTGACCGTGGAGTCCTGCTCCTGCACGCTCAGGCTGTCGAACTCGAGCCGGCAATGACACTGGGGTGACGCGGCGAGGTCGGTGGAGCCCTGCTGATAGAGGGTGAGCACGCGGGCGAGAAGGTAGGGCTGTATGCTCTCGAGGACGATATGCGGCGCCGGGTGCGGCGATTCGACGATTGCGTCGATCGTCTGCGGCACCATGCAGGAGACCTGTAGACACACGACCACGACCAGGATCGACGCAAGGGCTGCGCCACGGACAAAGCAACGGAAAAACAGCAGCCTGAACGACGTGCAAAGGTGCGCGAACGTCTCCCTGCGCGACATTCCTGTCACTGCTCGTCCAGCGCTTCGTCGGGGGGAAGCGTCTCACCCCGTTTCTCCGCCTCCATCCGCTCCAGGTGGCGGAAGATGGTCCGCGGATCCACCCCCAGGTCTTTCGCCGTCTTGGTGCGGTTCCCGCCGTTTCGTTCCAGCACCTCGTTGATGTAGCGCTTCTGCCACTCGTCGCGCGCCTCGGCGAGCGGCAGGATGGGCTCGAGCTGCTCGGGCCGCAGCTCCAGATCGTCCGGGCCGATCAAGGGCTTTTCGGCGAGCACCACCGCCTTCTTGATCCGGTTTTCGAGCTGCCGGATGTTCCCGGGCCAGCGGAACCGCTTGATCGCGACCAGCGCCTGCGGGGAGAAGCCCTTCACCTTGCTCCCGAGCTCGCGAGCCGCGCGGCCGAGAAACCACTTCGCCAGCGTCACGGCGTCCTCGCCCCGTTCGTGCAGGGGCGGCAGGTGCAGGTGCACGACGTTGACCCGGTAGTACAGGTCCTCGCGGAAGCGGCCCCCCTTCATCTCCTCGTCGAGGTCCTTGTTGGTCGCCGCGACCACCCGGATGTCGACGGGCTCGGCCTTGTTCTCGCCCACGCGCGTGACCGCATGCTCCTGGAGGGCGCGCAGCAGTTTCACTTGCAGCGCGGCTGGCATCTCGCCGATCTCGTCGAGGAACAACGTCCCGCCGTGCGCCGCCTGGAACCTTCCCGGCCGCGACGCGACCGCCCCGGTGAACGCCCCTTTGGTGTGGCCGAACAGCTCGCTCTCGAGCAGGTTCTCGGGGATGGCCCCACAGTTGATCGCCACGAACGGGCCGTTCTTGCGCGAGCTGCGCCGGTGGATCTCGCGGGCGATCAGCTCCTTGCCGGTTCCGGTCTCGCCGGTGACCAGGACGCTGATGTCGGTGCCCGCCACCTTGTCGATCTTGCGGAAGATGTCCCGCATCGCGTCGCAGGCGCCGATGATGTCGCCGTACGCATGCTCTTCGAGGCGCTCCAGGAGCGCCCTCTTGTCCGCGCGCAGCTCGTCCAGTTGGCGGCCCAGCTCGACGAGGAGGACCGCGGTGCTACAGAAGCTCGTCGCCACTTCCAGCTCGCGGTCGGTGAACAGGTTCGTGAGCTTGTCGTTGCCGACGTAGATGGCGCCCAGCAGCTCGCCGCGCATGACCAGCGGCAGGCACATCACCGACGCCAGTTTCAGGCTGACGACGCTCTCGCTGGCGTTGAACTGCGAGTCGTGGAGCGCATCCTCGATGCACAGCGGCTGCCGCGTCTCCAGCACGCGCCGCACGATCGTGTCGGAGAGCCGCTCGACCGCGTCCGCCACGTTCTCGCGCTGGAAGTTGCGCGCCTTGAGGACCTGTGGGGTGCCGTCGTTCACGACGAGGACGAATCCCTTGTCCGCCCGGACCACCTCGATCAATGCGTCGAGCAGCCGGGTCAGCGCCGTGTCCACGCCCGGTTCGCTCGCGAGCTGTCGCGCGAACTCCGCCAGCCGCGAGGTCGCCAGCGATTGCGGATCCCGCTGCTCGTTGCGGTGGACCTGCGCCGGCGCGGGGACGCGTTCGCCGCTCTGGAACACCAGCTGGGTGCTGCCAAGCTCCATCGTGTCGCCGTCCGCCAGCGTGTGTTTCCCACGCCGTTTGCCGTTCACCACCAATTGGGCGCCTTCGAGCGCCGTGGCAGTGAAGGACTCGCCATCGAACTCGATGGCCACGACGCCGCGCAGGTTGGGGACGCGCACGTCGCTGTCCGGCGCCGCTGCCAGCGTGGTCAACGGCTTGACCAGCGTCACGAAGGAGGGCGCCGCGCCCGCGGCGTGCACCACGAGCGTGGCCATCAGCGCCCCTGTCCTTGCTGGAGCAGACGATCGGGGAGCTGCTCTTCGCCCTTGAAATTGATCGCGGCGTGGATCGCCCCGCCCGCCCAGAGAGAGTAGAACAGCGCCGCGCCGACCCACTTCACCACGTTGAGGCGCGTCGCCGTCTTGTACGGCGTGCTCCCGGGGCCGTGGTCGTCGAAGCGGCCGGTGGCATTGTCGCGGAGCTGCTCGATGAGCAGCGCGCTCCCCGCGCTGGCGGCGCCGGCGATGAGCTGGGAAGTGGCGAGGAAGATGCCGAGCTTCCGGTCGCCGTTCTGGAGCTGCCCGAGCCCGAACGGCATCATCGTCACCCAGAACTCGTGCTGGACCACGCGCCGCTCGATCGACGGCGAGATCTTCTGCAGGCGCTTTTGCTCCTCCTCCAGCTCGCGCTGCCGCCGCCGTTCCGCCTCTTCGGCCGCCGCCTTCTTCTGCGCGTCCTGCTCCGCCCGCTTCTGAGCCCGCAGCGGCGCGAGCCGTGGCTCGGCCTCCTTCTTCACCTGGGCGAAAAAGGAGACCGCCGCCGGCGGCACGTAGAACGGGTCGAGCTCGGCATCCGGGTTGATGTACAGGTACTCGAGGAAGGCGCTGTACGCCTCGCCCTTGCGCCCCTGGTAGAACAGCGAAAGCCCGAGCAGCCGGTAGGCCTCGGCGCGCATCTGCAGCGACTCGAAGCGGCCCGCCTCGAGCAGCGCGGCGAGGAGCTTGGAAGCCTGGGCGTAATCGCCGTACTCGAACGTCACGCGCGCCCGGTTCATCGCCTCGATGGCCGCGCGCGACTCTTCGTCCGGCGGCTGCGCGGGCTGGGCCTGCGAGAGGAGGATGACGGCGAGCAGCGCGATCATCAGGGCGTGGCCTGCGCGTAGTCGAGCGTGTTGACCCAACCGGCCTTCAATTCGATGGACAGCGTGCGATCGCCGACGGTCACGGTGGCGGGCTGCGAGGGGGCTGTCATGGCATAAGGCAGCGGATTCGACGC
>Ga0209267_1001901_pt1 | contig 13852 bp, 15 predicted proteins | sample GraSoiAngelo_137_FD_185894 | JGI IMG/M metagenome (GOLD analysis project Ga0209267, IMG submission 185894) | Grasslands soil microbial communities from the Angelo Coastal Reserve, California, USA - 14_0929_09_30cm (SPAdes) (version 2) | ecosystem: Environmental > Terrestrial > Soil > Grasslands ... | reverse complement strand
GTGCAGCACGAACGGTTCGGTGATGTCGCGGTGGTAGTAGCGGTCGGACGCCGAGGTGTCGCCCGGCAGCGTGAAGTTCGCCATCGCCGCCATGGCCACGTTGCCGGCGCGGCCGATCCCCGTTTCGAGCATCCCGCCCATCCACACCGGCACGCCTCTCGCTGCGCACAGGTCGTGGATCTTGCGCGCCTCGAGGTAGCCGCCGACGCGCCCCGGCTTCACGTTGATGACCCTGCACGCGCCCAGCTCGATCGCGTCGGCTGCGTTCTGCGCCGACTCGATCGATTCGTCCAGGCAGATCGGGGTTTGCACCTTCTTCGCCAGCTGCGCGTGGGCGAGCACCTGCTCCTCGGGCAGCGGCTGCTCGATCAGGAGCAGACCGTATGGATCCAGCTTTGCGAGATGCTCTGCGTCTGAGAGTGAGTAGGCCGTGTTGGCGTCGACCTGCAGCGGCACGTCGCCGAACTTTTCCCGTACGGCGCGCACTGGCTCGACGTCCCAGCCCGGCTTGATCTTCAGCTTGATCCGCCTGTAGCCCTGGTCGAGGTAGCTGCCGACCGTCACGAGCAGCTCTGCGATCGAGGCATGGATGCCGACCGAAACACCGCAGTCGACCTCGCGACGCACCCCGCCGAAGAAGTGTCCGAACGACTCGCCGCGTGCGCGCAGCTCGGCGTCTAGCACCGCCATCTCGATCGCGGCCTTCGCCATGTGGTGCCCGTGCACGGGGCGCAGCTCCGCCGAGACGTCCGCCGCCTCCAGCTCGCGGCCGAGCAGTCGCGGGATCAGGTGGTGGATCAGCACGTGCTGCGCCGCGTCGACGTATTCGGACGAGTATGTCGGCTCCTCACCGGCGACACACTCTCCCCAACCCTCTCCCTCGCTCGTGATCGCCTTGACGAGCAGGATGTCCCGCTCGGTCTGAATCCCGAACGAAGTCTCGAACGGAGCCACCAGCGACATCTCGATCCGGCGCATCTCCACGGCCTCGAGCCTCATTTGTCCACCGTCGCGTCCATCACGATTTCTCCGCCACGAGACGGTCATACACGATCTGTGACCACGACTCCATCGCGAGGTAGTACAGGCGCATCTCGTCGAGCGTAAGCAGCTCGCCCGCAAGCTTGTCGGTCTCTCGGATCTGGATGTTCGGCGAATCGCCGTCGACGATGAACACGACGCCGAGGTGAACCTTCGAGACCGGAGAGGAGTCCTCGTTCAAAAAGCCCAGCAACGTGGCCTCGAAGCGCCCGTCGTACACGACCTCCTCCTCCCACTCGCGCTTGAGCCCGTCAAGAATCGGATCGCCGGCGTCCAGGTCGCCCGGGTTGATATGCCCCCCGACACCTAGCGAGTACTGCTTGCGCAGGCGCTTCTCCGACGAGGCGCGCAAACGGTGCGTCAAGAAGTACCGGTCGCCGTGGCGAAAGACGACGTACGGAATGATCTGTTGGTAGGTGGGGTCGTTCTCGACCTCCGCCCGCGGCCTGAAAGAGTGGCGCTCGCGGATCACCGACTGGAGACGCTCCAGGTTCTCGCTGACGAATCCATGCCACGCGCCGTCGGGAAATATGTCGTCCCGCCTGACGCACAGGACCTGCTCGCTCGCCGCCTTCAATCGCCGGCCATCCGCATCAAGCCGCGGCCGAAGACCGCGATCAGCTCCGCCGTTCGGTCGACGTCGTCCTCACGCACCGGAAGGAAATAGATCCAGGCCGCTCGCTCGGTGTCCGTGGTGATCATCGTGCGCGCCGAATCCGCGCTCGGGTTGCCGATCGGGCCGTCGGCGTCGGCGACGCAGATCCGGCCGGCCACGTTCACGCGCTCCTTGCCGATCCCTTCGTAACTTTCGCCTTCGTTCCCGAGCCGGATCACCAGCTCTTCGCCCTTGACCTTTTCCAGGTCGTACAGGCCCACCGGCACCTGCAGCTGAACTGAAAGCGCGTTGGCGACATCGACGAGCGAGTTGATGCGCGGTAGTGCCTCACCCTTCTGCATCCGCCGCAGGAGCGCCTCCGACGATGGGCGCATTCGAGTCGGGTCCATCCTGAACTTGCGAAAGAGCTCGCGGGACCGCTTGACCTGGCCGGCGTCGGCCGACCGAACGGCCTGCGCCGACCGCTTTATCTCGAGCTCGAAGTCGTCGCGCGGCGGCGTGACCTCCAGCTCGTAGAGCTCGAACGCGACCACGTCCACGTCGATCTCACAGCGGACCTTCAACACAGATATTCGAGGTGGTCGAAGAAGCCCGGATACGAGATCTCCACGCACTCGGCGCCTTCGATCTCGGTGTTTCCGCCTGCGATCAGGGCGGCGATCGCGAGCGCCATCGCCACGCGGTGGTCGCCGAGCGAGTCCACGCGTGCCCCCTCGAGATAGCGGGGTCCGTTGATGATCCAGCCGTCCTGCTGGGCGACGATGTCGGCCCCCATCGCCGTCAAGCCCTGCTCCATCGCGGCGAGCCGGTCGGACTCCTTCACGCGAAGCTCTTCCGCGCCGGAGATGACGCTCGTGCCCGGGAGCTGTGTCGCCACCACGGCGAGCACCGGCAGCTCGTCCAGCATCTCCGCCGCCAGGTGGCCGTCCATCCGGATCGGCCGGACCAGGTCGACGGATGAGACCTCCAGGTCCGCGACGGGTTCGCCCGCCTCGAAGCGCGGGTGCGAGCGTTTGATCCGAAAACCGACCGAGGCCAGCGTGTCGGCAAACGCTGTGCGCGTCGGGTTGACGCCGACACCGAGCAGGCGGACCCGCGACTTCGCGACGAGACCGGCGGCCGCCAGCCAGAACGCCGCCGAGCTGAAGTCCCCGGGGATCGAGATGTCGACCGGCTGGAGCTGCTCGGTTGTCTCGACAGTGACACGCAGCCCGTCGACCGAGACCGCCGCGCCCATCGCGCCGAGCATGAGCTCGGTGTGGTCGCGGGTCCGAACGGTTTCGACGACCTGCGTCTTCCCGTCCGCGTACAGGCCGGCGAGCAAGATGGCCGACTTCACCTGTGCGCTCGGGATCGGGGCCTGGTACTCGATACCGTGCAGCGGGGTCTCGCCGCCAACGCGCAGCGGAGGCCACGTGGCGGCGGCTCCCATCTCGCGCAGCGGATCGACGACTCGACTCATCGGCCGCCGCGACAAAGACTCGTCGCCGGCCAGCTCGCTCTCGAAGTCCTGCGCCGCCAACAAACCTGCGAGCAGTCGCATCGTGGTGCCGGAGTTGCCGCAGTCGAGCGGCCCGGACGCAGCGCGAAGGCCTCGCATCCCGCGCCCTTCAATCCTCAAATCCTCGATCTCCACGCCCAGCGACCTCATGCACGAGGCCGTCGACTGCACGTCGGCGCCGGTCGACAGCCCGCGCACCCGGCTCTCGCCGGAAGCGATCGAGCCAAACATCAGCGCCCGGTGCGAGATGGACTTGTCGCCGGGCACGGTGATCGCGCCTTCCAGTTTCTTGGCGGGGCGGACAGTGGCAATCACGCCCTGAATGATGCCGCTTACACCCGCGACAACGATTCCGTGCGTTTTGCGCAAAACACTCCTGTCGATTGATAAGAGAGGAGCCTTCTGCGCAAAAAGCACCCAATCGATGCCACTATGACCGGCTCGCCCACCGCTCCCGCACCGCGCGCGCCTCCTCGAACAGCTCGACCAGCCTCGGGTCGTCGGTCTCCAGGTGGCGGTACAGCCGGCCCAGCTCCTGGCTGATCGCATCCAGCATCTCGAGCAGGTTCTCGCGATTCGTGCGCGCCACACCCGCATACAGGTCCGGGTCGCCTGCGGCGAGCCGGCTCATGTCGCGAAAGCCGCCCGCCGCGAGCTTCGACGCCTCAGGCCAGTCCTTGCGCCGTGACATTGCAAGCACGTAGCCGACCGACAGCAGGAACGCGGCGTGGCTCACCCCGGCGACCAGCTTGTCGTGCGTCGTCGCGTCCATCACCACGGGATGCGCGCCGACCGCCTCGACCAGCTCAGTGATCCTCGGCTCGTCCCGCGTCAGCACCCACGGCGCGCCCTGAAACATCGAGGCGTCGGCCGCGTCGATGCCGGAGACCTCTTTGCCGCACATCGGGTGCCCGCCGACGAGGTCGATCCCCTCCGCGGCCGCCCACTCCATGACCGAAGCCTTGGTGCTGGCCATGTCGGTGACAGGCTTGCCCTCGGACAGCGCACCAAGGCCCGCGAACACGGAACGCAGCGCGCTGATCGGTGCGCCGACCACGATGACGTCCGCCAGCGGCACCACGCTCAGGTCGGTGTTGGCGGTCGACACGATGCCGCGGTCCAGCGCCTTGCGGACCACGATCGGGTTGCGGTCGCTGCCCACGATCACCATGACGGGCCGGGCCTGCTTCAACGCCAGCGCGAAAGAAGAGCCCATCAGGCCCAGGCCCACCACCGCGACCGTCGGCATCAGAGCACTCTGCTTATGCGAGCTGCTTCTGCATCGCGCCGAGGAGCCGCCGCACATCCGCCATCAGGCGGTCGAACGCCTCGAAGTCGAGCGACTGCGCGCCGTCGGACAGCGCCTGGTTGGGCGTCGGATGGACCTCGATGATCAGCCCGTTCGCCCCAGCCGCCACGGCGGCAAGTGACATCGGGCCGACCAGGGTCCACTTGCCCGTCGCTTGCGATGGATCAACGATCACCGGAAGGTGCGACAGCTCGCGCACGAGCGGGACGGCGTTCAGGTCGAGCGTGAAGCGCGTCGAGGTCTCGAACGTGCGGATGCCGCGCTCGCACAGGATCACGTTGCGGTTGCCCTGGGACAGGATGTACTCGGCGGCAAGCAGCCACTCCTCGATGGTCGATGACATGCCGCGCTTCAGCAGCACGGGCTTGCCCGAGCGCCCCGCCTCCTGCAGCAAGGCGTAGTTCTGCATGTTGCGCGTGCCCAGCTGGAGGATGTCGGCGTACTTCGCGACGAGCGCCACGTCGCCGGGCGACACCACCTCGGTCACGACCTTCAGCCCCGTTTCGTCGCGCGCCTCGGCCATCATCTTCAGCGCCGACTCGCCGAGTCCCTGGAACGAGTACGGCGACGTGCGGGGCTTGAACGCGCCTCCGCGAAGGATCCGGGCGCCCTGCGCGGCGACGTGACGCGCGGTGTCGAGGAGCATCTCCTCGCCCTCCACCGAGCACGGTCCGGCCATGACCACGACCTCGTCGCTCCCGATCTTGACCCCGCCGACGTCGACCACTGTGTCGGCCCTGCGGAACTCGCGGCTCGCCAGCTTGAAGGGCTTGGTGATGGGGATGATCTCCTGGATCCCGCCGAGGTGGGAGAAGGCGTCCCGGTACGCGTAGGCGTTGCCGCCGATCACGCCGATGACCGTCCGCTCCTCGCCGCGCGAGAGCTCGGTCTTGAGACCGATCTCCTCGACGCGGTCGACGACCGCGGTGATCTCGGCCTGGGTCGCCTGGTGCGACATCACGATGATCACGGTTTCAACGAACCTCTCATGTACTCGAGATCGACCTTGATCGCTTCCGCGCCGCGCAGATACGCGAAGCGCATCGAACCCTGTGGCCGCGGCGTGTTGTACAGCAGCAAGATACGGATGCACATCGGAACGCCACGAGGGTTCGGCTGCTGCACGTCCATATCGTGTCCGCACAGAAGCGGCACCTCGAGCCATCCGAGCCGGCGCGCGGCCAGGGCCGGAAACTCCGCGTTTAGATCGGGCGTCGTCGTGAAGTAGGCGAACGCGATCTCGGTGACCTCGAGGTCGTTCAGCCTCACCAGCTCGCGCAGCAGCTCCTCGGTGGCGTCGGTGATTGCCTCCGCCGTGTTCGCGCTCGCCGTGGTGGCGCCCCGAATGCCTCTTACCGGCACGCCTTCAGCAGCTCCCTCACCAACGCAACGGCGTCGCCGCCGTGGTCGATCTCATCCACGATCGCGCTGCCGACCGCCGCCGCGTCGACGGTGCCTCGCAGCGAGCGCATGTGCTCCGGCCGCGAGATGCCGAATCCGGCCGCGATGGGCAGGTGCGTGTGCTTGCGCACCTCGCCGAACAGCTCTGGCATGCCCTCCGGCAGCTCCTTGCGCGCACCGGTGATCCCGGTCACCGTAACGCAGTACACGAACCCGCTCGAGTGCGAGCAGATCGTGGCGATGCGGTCGGGCGGAGTCGTCGGCGCGACCATGAAGATGGTGTCGAGCGAGGCGGACCGCAGCCAGCCCGCGACGGGCTCGGCCTCCTCGATCGGGAGATCCGGCACGATCACGCCCGACACGCCGGCCTGGGCCGCTTCAGCGGCGAACTTGCGCGGGTCATGGGACAGGACCGGGTTGATGTAGGTCATGAGCGCCACCGGTACGCCTTCGGCCGCGACAGCTTCCGCGACCTCGAGCGCGCCCGAGACGGTCATCCCGTGTTCGAGGGCGATCTGCCCCGCGCGCTGGATGACCGGGCCGTCCGCGAGCGGGTCCGAATGCGGGATTCCAATCTCGATAGCTGCGACGCCAGACGCGGCCAGCCTCTTCCCCACCTCGATCGATCGCTTCTTGTTCGGATGGCCGGCCATCATGTAGGCGACCAGCTTGAGATCGCCGTTGGCCTTGAGCGCGGTCGCCAGTTTCGTTCTTTCAGCCACCATCTTCACAGGGGTCCCCGCGAAGTCACGGCGCAGCCTCTGACTTCGTGGGGATTTCGACGCTGTCCATGTCCTTGTCTCCGCGCCCTGATAGGCAGAGGAGGATCCGACCGCCCGGCCCGAGGTCGCGCGCGATCACCCCAGCCTGGTGGATCGCATGCGCCGGCTCGAGCGCCGGCATGATGCCCTCCAGCTGAGTGCAGAGCTTGAACGCCGCGAGGGCTTCTTCGTCCGTCACCGCGACGTACTCGACCCGCTCGATGTCGCGCAGGAACGAGTGCTCCGGTCCCACGCCCGGATAGTCGAGCCCGGCCGAGATGGAATGGGTCGGCAGGATCTGGCCGTCGCCATCCTGCAGCACGTACGAATACGCGCCGTGCAAAACACCCGGACGCCCGCCGACCAGCGATGCGGCGTGCTCCCCCGTCCTGATCCCCTTGCCCGCCGCCTCGACGCCGACAAGTACGACGTCCTTGTCATCCAGGAAGGCGGTGAACATGCCGATCGCGTTGGACCCGCCGCCGACGCACGCCACCACGACGTCGGGCAGCTTGCCGTCCAGCGACAGGTACTGCTCGCGCGCCTCGTCGCCGATCACGCGCTGCAGGTCGCGCACCATCTCGGGATAGGGGTGCGGCCCGACGACCGAGCCGATGATGTAGTGGGTCGTGCGCACGTTGGTCACCCAGTCGCGGATCGCCTCGGTGGTCGCGTCTTTCAATGTCTTGGAGCCGCTCGTCACTTCGACGACCTCAGCGCCGAGAAGCTTCATACGGCGGACGTTCATCGACTGCCGCCGCATGTCCTCGGTGCCCATGTAGACGGTGCACTCGAGGCCGAACCGGGCGCAGACCGTGGCGGTCGCCACGCCGTGCTGGCCCGCCCCGGTTTCGGCGATGACCCGCTTCTTGCCCATGCGCAGGGCGAGCATCGCCTGGCCGACCGCGTTGTTGAGCTTGTGCGCCCCCGTGTGGCACAGGTCCTCGCGCTTGAAGTGGATGTGCGCGCCGCCGAACTTCTCGCTCAGCCGGTTCGCGGCGTAAAGGGGAGTGGGCCGCCCGATGAAGGCGCGCCTGTGCCCGGCCAGCTCGAGCTGGAACTGTGGGTCGGCCTTGGCCTCGTGCCACTCGTCTTCCAGCTCGTGCAGCGCGCTCATCAGCGTCTCCGGGACGTACTGCCCGCCGAAGGCGCCGAACCTCCCGTCGACCGGGTGCGTCAGCCCCGCGCGGATGCTCATCCGAGCGCCTCCGCGAGCCTGACAGCGTGGACGAAGGCGCGCATCCTGGCGGGGTCCTTGACCCTGACTCGCGCCTCGACGCCGCTGGACACGTCAACTCCATAGGGCTTGAGCTCGCTCACGACCTTGCCCACGTTACCCGGTTCCAGACCACCCGCGATGAACACCTTGCGTGACGCGAGCAGCGGGCGCGCGAGCTCCCAGTCCCAGGTCCGGCCGGTCCCGCCCCGCTGGTCGGCCGACCAGGAGTCGAGCATGATCGGGTCGGGCCATGCGTCCACATCGGGCACCGCACCATCCCGAATCTTCAGCACCTTCATCACAGGCCGGCCCGCCTCGAAGCCCGGCGGCTCGGAGCCGTGGAGCTGCAGCAGGTCGAGGTCGAGGTGGTCCGCGATCCGGCGCACCTCGTCGGGCGACTCGTCGATGAAAACCCCGACGATCTTCGGCCGCACGGACAGCTCGTCGAGGATCGCGCGCGCATCCTCGGGCGAGATACGCCGCTCTGAGGTGCAGAAGTGGAACCCGATCATGTCCGCGCCCGCCTCGACGGCCGCCATGGCGCTGTCCAGGTCGCAGATGCCGCAGATCTTGACCCGGATCATGCGCCCTGCACGCGCCCGGCGACCCTGATCAAACTGCAAGCTCCCTGATCTGAGCCGCCGGGTCGCCGGCCCGCATCAGCGCCTCGCCCACCAGGATCGCGTCAGCGCCGGCCTCACGCATGCGCCGCGCGTCGGCCGCCGTGTGGATCCCGCTCTCCGCGACGAGCACGACTTCCTTTGGCACCAGCTTGCGCAGCCGCTCGGTCAGGCCGAGGTCCACCGAGAAAGTCTTCAGGTCGCGGTGGTTGATCCCGATCACCTGCGCGCCCGCCTCCACCGCCGCCTCCGTCTCCGCCTGGTCGTGGACCTCGACGAGCGCCGCGATGCCGCGGCTCCTGGTCAGCGCGATCAGGTCTTTGAGCTGCGCCCGCTCGAGCGCCGCCACGATCAGCAGCACAGCATCCGCGCCGCACGCCCGCGACTCGGCGATCTCATATGGATCGGTCACGAAGTCCTTGCGCAGGATCGGCAGCTGTGTCGCGGCTCGCGCCATGCGGATGTGCTCGACCCGACCGCCGAAGCCTGCCATATGGGTCAGGACCGAGATCGCCGCAGCGCCGCCGTCCGCGTAGGCGTGGGCGAGGTCAGCGGGCCGGTACTCCTGGGATAGAACTCCCATGCTCGGCGTGCGCTGCTTCATCTCAGCAATCACCGCCAGGTTGGGCTTGCGCAGCGCGCCGATGAAGTCTTTCGGCGTGTACGCCGCCACCGCCAGCTCGAGCTGGTCGGAACCGAGCAGGAAGCGCCGGCGCTGCAGGTCCATTTGAGCATCCAGCACCAGGCGGCGCAGGAGATCGTCAGTCACTCCTGCGAGATTCTGGCCCACCGCTGCAGAACCTCGCCGGCCCGCCCCGAATCGATCGCCTCCGCGGCGAGGCCGAGCCCGTCCTTCCAGTCACGGGCAAGACCCGCCGCGCGCAGCGCGGCCGCCGCGTTGAGGAGCACCACGTCGCGCCGCGGCCCCTTCGTGCCGGCCAGCACCTCGCGCGCGAGGCGCGCGTTCTCAGGCGGCCCACCGCCGCGCATGGACTCGACTGGCGCATGCGCCAGGCCGAGCTCGGCCGGGTCGAGCTCATATTCCTTGCGCTGCCCGTCGATCTCGATCACGAACGAAGGTGTCGCGACCGACAGCTCGTCCATCCCGTCGGCCGCGTGAAAGACGATCGCCCGCTCAACGCCCAGCCGAATCAGCACCTCGGCCATCTTGCCCGCGACCTTGGCGTCGGCCACGCCCAGCGCCTGGAACTTCGCGCCGGCCGGGTTGCACAGCGGGCCGAGAACGTTGAACACCGTGCGCAGCCCGAGGTCCTTGCGCGGCACCGCGGCGAATCGAAACGAGGGATGGAAGATCGGCGCGAAGAGAAAGCCGATGCCGGCCTCGTCGATGCACCTCGCCACGCCCTCGGGCGGCAGGTCGATCTTGACGCCGAGCTGCTCGAGCACATCGGCCGACCCGCACAGCGACGAGGCGGCGCGGTTGCCGTGCTTGGCGACGCGCGCGCCGCACGCGGCGGCGACGATTGCGGAGAGGGTCGAGATGTTGAAGGTGGCGAGACCGTCGCCGCCGGTGCCGCATGTGTCGAGCAGCGCGCCCTCGACGTGGATCGGCGTCGCGACGCCGCGCGCCGTCCGCGCAAATCCGGTGAGCTCCTCTACCGTCTCGCCCTTCATGCGCAGCGCGACGACGAAGCCGGCGATCTGAGATGGGGTCGCGTCGCCGCGCATGATGACCTCGAACGCGGCCGCAGCCTCCTCCTCGGAGAGGTTCTCGCACCGAACGAGCTTGGCGAGGGCTTCGATCACGCGGGGACCTTGGCGGTGCGACGCACGAAGTTACCCAGGATCTTCTTGCCTTCCCTGGTCAGCACGGACTCAGGGTGGAACTGCACGCCGTAGGTCGGATGCTTGACGTGGCGGAGGCCCATCACCGTCCCGTCGTGGGTCCACGCGGTGATCACGAGCTCGGGAGGCACCGACGATCGCTTGACGATGAGCGAGTGATAGCGCGTCGCCTCGAACGGCTCGCTGACCCCGGCCAGCACACCGGAGTTGTCATGGTGGATCCACGAAGTCTTGCCGTGCGACGGCTCGTTGCGCACCACCTCGCCGCCGAAGACCTGGCCGATGCACTGGTTGCCCAGGCACACGCCGAGGATGGCGACCTTGCCGCTCAGCGCGCGAATCGCGTCGTTGGAGACGCCGGCGTCATCCGGCGTGCCAGGTCCCGGCGAGATGACGATGCCATCGAACTTCGCGAGCTCGTCAACCGTGACCTCATCGTTGCGGAAAACGGTCGGCTCGGCACCGAGCTCGGCCATGTACTGGACGAGGTTGTACGTGAAGGAGTCGTAGTTGTCGATCATCGCGATGGCCATTACATTCCCTCCGCCATCTCGATGGCCTTGAACATCGCGCCCGCCTTCTCGAGCGTCTCCTCGAACTCCCGCTCGGGCCTGGAGTCAGCCACGACCCCCGCCCCCGCCTGCACGTATGCAATTCCATCGGCGACCACCACGGTGCGCAGAGTGATCGCCATGTCGAGGTTGCCGCCGAAGCTGACGTAACCCGCCGACCCGGCGTACACGCCGCGCTGATCGGGCTCGAGGTCGGCGATCACCTCCATGGCGCGGATCTTCGGCGCGCCGGACACCGTGCCCGCGGGAAACGCGGCCCGCAGCGCGTCGAGCGAGGTCTTGCCTTCGCGAAGCTGGCCGCTGACCGTCGATGAGATGTGCATCACGTGCGAGTAGCGCTCGACTTCCATCAAGCGGTCCACGTTGACCGAACCGGGACGCGCCACCCGACCCACGTCGTTGCGGCCGAGATCGACGAGCATCACGTGCTCGGCTCGCTCCTTGAGGTCGCCGAGCAGCTCCTTCTCGAGGCGCTGGTCCTCGGCGGAATCGGCGCCGCGGCGCCGCGTTCCCGCCAATGGCCTGGTCTCCACGCGCCGCCCCTCGACCTGGACGAGCTTCTCAGGCGAGGTGCCGACCACGTGGCGGTCGCCGCCGAGCGCCAGGAAGAACATGTATGGCGACGGGTTGATCGCCCGCAGGCAGCGGTAGACGTCGAAGGGCGTCGCCTCGAGACGTTTGTGGAAGCGCTGCGACACCACGATCTGGAACGCGTCGCCGCCCATGATGTGCTCCCGCGCGGCGTCGACCATGGCGTGAAACTGGCCGGGGGTGACATTCGACTCCCACCTCGCGCCGTCGAGGCCTAGCGCGTGCGCCGGAGGCTGATCGCCGGCAAGGCTCCTCTCCATGGCATCGATCCGGGCGACGGCATCGTCGTAGTCCTCGCGGTCGGGCCTGTGAATGGTCAGGAGCTGCAGCCGCCGGGTGACGTGGTCGAAAACCGCCAGGTCTTCAGCGCGTACGAAGGCGCTCTCGGGCATCGGAGGCGGCGCGCCTTTCGCGACTGGCAGCCGTTCGAAATGTCGCGCCGTCTCATAGCCGAGATAACCGACCGCACCGCCATGGAAACGCGGCACGCCTTTGACTGGCGCGGTCTGCTCCTCGGCCACCCTCGCGAGCGCGACTAGCGGATTGCCGCCGCCGAGGTCGAGGTCGCGCGCCTGTACGCCGATGAACGAATAGCGGGCGAGGCGCTCGCCACCTTCGACGCTCTCGAGCAGGAAGCCGGGCTCGCCGGGCGGGCATAGCAGAGAGTAAGCGCGGACAGGCGTCAGCATGTCGGCGAGGACTTCTCGGTAAACCGGGATCAAGGCGAACTGCGAGCCAAGCGCCCGCGCTTCTTCCCTGGAGGGCGTGCAATCTCTCATCTCGTTCCTCTCATCTAGATCTTTCCGCCGAGCTCTCTGCGGCGCGGCCGGAGGCAAAACCTTATCAGATCAGTGTTTCGCCTTCATCTCCCGCTTCACCTCGCGAGCTTTCGCCATGGTCTCGGCCGAATCGACGTCGGCCACCGTGTGCCAGGTGGCGGCGTGCTTCTCCCACCCCGCGGGCTTGACGTCGAACTTCTTCGCGAGCACCGCGACCAGGATGCGCACCTTCATGTCGCCGAAGCCAGGCAGCTTCTTGATCCGGGCCGCGAGGTCGTCACCGTCGCGCGCGTCGCGCCAGACCGAACCGGCATCGCCGCCGTAGTCCTTGACGATCGCGGCGCACATCGCCTGCACGCGGCTGGCCATCGAGCCGGGAAAGCGGTGGAGCGCCGGCCTCTCGCGAAAAACTGCGTCGAGACGCTGGGGATCCATGCTCGCGATCTTCCGCGCGTCCAGCTGCCCGAGCCGCCGCTTGAGCTCGTACGGTCCGGCGAAGGCCTTCTCCATCTTCACCTGCTGGTCGAGGACCATCCCGATCAGGAGGGCAAGCGGGTCCGTCTCGAGCAGCTCGTTGGCGGCCGGGTCTTCCGTCCAGACGATGGGCATGTTCAAGTAGCCTAAGCCGTTATTCACTGCTGATGGGGGAGGGCTACAAACCCGGTTCGCGGGAGGATTTCGACCGGCTGTACCGGACTGCGTACCCGCGCGTGTACCGGACGCTGTCGGCCATCCTGAGCGATCCCGAAGCCGCCGAGGACTGCACCCAGGACGCCTTCGTGCAGGCGTTCCAGGCGTGGAACCGATGGCGGCCCGACGCACCCGCTGAAGCGTGGATCCACCGCATCGCAGTCAACCGCGCCATCTCCTACCGACGAAGCGCAAAGCTGAGGAACGTGGGCGAGGTGCTGCGGAGGCTGGGAAGGCCAGGGCCTGGCGTCGACCCCGCCGATGCGGCCACGAGGCCAGACCTTCTGACCGCGTTGAGGGCTCTCCCGCCCAAGCTGTCCGCAGCGATCGTCCTGCGCTACTACCACGGCTACAACAACCGCGAGATCGCAGCCGCGATGGGTGTTTCGGAGCGAACCGTGGGCTCGCGCTTGCAGCAGGCAGGAGAGCAGCTTCGCGCCATGCTGGATTCGCCCTTCTCACTCGAGGAGCCACCGGCGTTCTCTTCAGAAGGTCATGAGCTCTATGCCGAAGACTGATCGCGATCCACTCGGGCCCGAGCTCGGTTGGCGACTGCGCTCCGAGCTCGACCGCGTGCAGCCGCGCTTCTCGACGCCGCGCTATCTGAACCCGACGCGCGTCCGCCCGTGGCGCCTTGCGCCGGCCGCCCTGGCCCTCGCCCTGACCGGCATCCTCGGCCTCACCGCGTACGCGGCGACAGGCAGCGCCAACCCGGCCGTATGGACGGAGCGCATCGTGACCGTGGTCCACCCCATCCCGCCGACCCCGACGCCGGAAGTCACCCCCACCCCAGCTCAGCCGAAGGCTGCTCCCGCACCCAAGCCCACTGCCGAGCCAACGGAAAGAGCCGAACCGACGAACCGGCCGGAGCAATCAGCTTCGCCCGCGCCTCCGGAGTCGCCCGAGCCAGGCGGCGAGGGTTCGGATTCAGGTTCGATCGCTGGCG
>Ga0209267_1001900_pt1 | contig 13853 bp, 15 predicted proteins | sample GraSoiAngelo_137_FD_185894 | JGI IMG/M metagenome (GOLD analysis project Ga0209267, IMG submission 185894) | Grasslands soil microbial communities from the Angelo Coastal Reserve, California, USA - 14_0929_09_30cm (SPAdes) (version 2) | ecosystem: Environmental > Terrestrial > Soil > Grasslands ... | reverse complement strand
GTTCGCGCGATCGCCGGCAGAGCCCGCTCGACGGGGCGGATTCTGGTTCGGAAGGCTGGCGTTGAGGGGCCCGGTTTCCGGGTCGGGAGGGTAGGCGCCGACCACGCCAGGCTGTGCCAGCAGATTTGGTGCGAACACGAGCCCCAACAGCGTCGCATCGAAGATCGCGTCCTCGCCGCCGAGAGAGCAGTTGTCACCGTTGTTGCCGTTGCCGTTGCCGTGGCCGTTGTTGGCGCCGCTACCGAACGGACAGCCCGTCAGATCGTTGTTGCGGACGGGACCGTTAACCGCGATGCTGCCGGCAAGCCCGAACGGGCCGGCGCAGCCGTTCGTAGGCGGCGCCGCGTAAACGTTGAAGGACGCCGCGCCGGGCAGGTTGCTCATCTGGATCTGGATCGCCTGGCCGACCGCGATCGAGACGGTTCGACACATCGACGGCGCACTCTCGCGGGTATACGTCATCCCGTTGTACGTGTCCGTCCTGACCGAGGTGATCTCGATCGCCCAGGTACCGGTACGGATCGCATCGACGCCGCCGACTCCCTTCGCCGCCAACATGAATGAACCCGCGCAGTTGACGCCGCCGCTGTTCCAGAACTGGTAAGCGGAGGCCACCTGGTTGTTGCCGACGGTGGGCTCATCGGGCGGCTTGAGCTCGTTGCTGACCAGAGCCCCGCCCCCGCTGTTGGCGTAGCCCGCCTGCCACGCATAGACGCCGCCGCTCAAGAAGTAACACACGTTTGCAGTGAGGTTTGGGTTCACGGCGTAGGTGCCCGGCGAAAGTCCCACCGTGCTGCCAGGTCGCGATTGAGAGGACCCGACCACCGCTGGTGACGGATAGTTCGGATCGGCAAGCCTGAATCCGGATCGGGTCACCCCCAGGACATCGGGATACGAGCACGGGCTCGACGCAGCGCTGGGATAGCACGCGGTCGAGCCACCGGCCACGGACGACTGGCAGCGCGCGTACGCGTCGCCCGCGACTCGAAGGGCGCCGGACGAGACGGTGATGGACCCGTTGGATACCACGTCGCCGTTGACGTTCAGCGTGCCGCTGCCGCTGAGGCTGATCGCGGTCCCTGCGGCCCCGCCACACCCAGCCTGGTTCAGGGCCGCGATCGTCGGCGTGTAGAGGAGATTGTTGACGTTGCCGGTGGCGGAGCTGGCGAGGACAGGGCTCGGTCCGCTGCTCAGGACACGGGCGAACTGGAGCTGGAGCGAGCGGGTCGCGGACATTGCGAACTGGCTGCCCTGCGGACCCACCGCCCGGACCACCTGGGTGAGCGCGGTGCCGTCGGGATAGGTGCAGGTGACCGTCCAGGGGGCCGCACCAGGGGACCCGTAGCTGGGCGAGCACGAAGGCGAGGAGTAAAGGCGAAGGTTGCTCGCAAAGACGTTGGTGGCGGCCTGCTCGGCCGTGGCGTAGCTGCCCGACTGCTGCAGCTTGTCCGCGGCCGCGAGCGCCGCCGAATCGACCGCGGCCTGGAGGTCGCGCTTGAGCGCGTAAGCGCGCGACCCGTCGATCGCGAGCGCGGTCATACCGACGAGGACCGTGAGCATGATCGCGATGAGGACGATGGCCTGGCCAGACTGGCCCGCTCTCCCTTCAGTGGAGAAGGATGTGGGCTGAGGGACGCGGAGAGCAGCAGCCATCAATACTCGGTCCGGAAGACGGCCGCCGCCGAGATCACGATATGGTTCGCCGTCGCCTGGGCCACGATCGGGGTGACCAGCACGAGGTTGAAGCGAATCGTCACCTGGAGCTGCGAGTTGCCCCCGGCCGGATTGACCGCGCTGCACGAACCGTTCGCGTTCGACGAATATTCGCCGCCCGGGGCGTTCGGCGGAGGTGTGGTCTCGACGGTGGCGGGCGGGTTCGGCTCCGTGATGTAGAGCCAGGCGGTGTTGTTGGGCGGCGTGGCAGCGGTCACTGGGCCCTGCGGGCAGGGCGTTGTCACAGGCACGCCCAGCATCTGGCTGTTGACCGCGCTCAGCACATCCGCGTTGCTCGGCAGCTGGTTGGACGCCCGGACGGCGACGCGCGCGCCCTCACGCGCGGCATGGTTGATGGTGTCGTAGTAAAAGATCGCGCGGCCGATGTCGATGATGCCGAACAGCAGGATCAAGAGCACCGGCGAGACCAGCGCAAACTCGATCAAGGCCTGCGACCGCTGCCGGTTGGGACCCATCAGCTTCCCTGCACGGTCATGTGCTGGTTCGCCGCCATCTGGAAGACGCCGAACTGCGACTTGACCAGGGGCGTCAGCGGCCCATACGTGTACAGCACGATCACGTTGACGTCGAGCTGGCCGAGGTTCGTGGCCGGAGCGGTGTAGTCGAGGCCGGGCGAGTTGTTGTAGCAGATGTAGAGCCACGGCTCGTTGGCGGTCGGCGGGTAAGCCGACGACACAAACGGAGGGTTGTGCGCGGTGTTCCCGTCGGTTGTGTTGGGACATGTGTTGCCCGGGTTCTTGAGGACCGACGCGGGCAACGAGATCGAGGCCAGCTCCGAATCCACGGCGGCCTTGATCTGCGCGTCGTAGAGGTAGGGGTGCGCCAGGTTCGGAGCGTCGTACCAGGCGCCGTGGCGGGCCCCCTCTCGGGCGGCGTTCGAGAAGGCCTCGGAGAGGTAGATCGAGCGCCCGATGTCGACGAGCCCGCCAACCAGCAACAGCAGCACGACGGACGACACGGCAAACTCGACCAGGGACTGTCCGTCCTGCCTCAAAAGTGGGGATTTGAGTGTCACGTAAGGGGGGCTCGGCACCGGGATATCTTGCCTATGATTGGTCGGCCTTGCGGACCTTTAGTGCAATTACTTCGCGCCGCCCATTCACCCTGCTTGGCATCCTGCTCGCCGTGCTCGTGATCGTCGCGTTCGTCCTCGTAGCTCTCAACGCCAGTACGTCCGGAAGCAGTCCCCTCCAGACGGTCGTGGTTGCGAGCAAGGACCTGCTGCCGAGAGTCCCGATTCCGGCCGACTCGCTGAGCATCCGCTCGATCCCGGTTCCGGCAACCTACCCGAAGGTCTACTTCGCCAGCGTCCAGCAGGTGCAGGGCATGGTGCCGCTGGTGACCATCAACTCCGGCCAGGCGGTGTCGGCCAACGACGTGGCCCGGCCGAACCAGGCGCTCGGCTCACAGTCCGAGTACCTGCCCATCCCCAAGGGCTACGTCGCGCTGACCATCCCGACCAGCGAGCAGCAGGGTGTCGCGGACTACATCCAGCCGGGCGACTACATCTCGGTGATCGCGACGGTGTCGTCGGCCGGCAAGGTCGCGGCGAAGACGATCTTCACCCAGCTCCACGTGATCAAGGTCGGCATGCAGGGCACGACCGGCAGCTCGAGCGCGACGAGCCTCACCGTGGTGGTGACCCAGTGCCAGGCCGAGATCATCACCTGGTTCCTCGCCTACGCCGCGCTGAAATACTCGCTCGAGTCGTACAGGGACTACCAGCCGGGCGAGCAGGCGCCGGATCCGAACTGCCAGTCGGTTGAGGACGCGCACGGCGTGACGCTGCAGTTCATCCAGACGAGCTACCCCACCCTGTTCAAGTGAACTTGCCGCCCGAGACCATCGTCGCCGTACCGATGGCGGCGGCGATCTTCGTGTTCTTCTGGGCGCTCGACAAAGTGCGGAAGGAACGCAGGTCGAGGGCCACCGAGCCGCCCGTCGCCAGGGCCACGCCCCGCGAGCTGGTGGAGCGCCTGCTCAAGCCGGCGGCCGAGAACCTGAGCCAGCGCCGCAAGGTGCAGGGCAAGCCGACGTTGAGCGAGGACCTCGCGCGGGCGGGCTTGAACGTCACCCCGCCGGAGTACCTGCTGATCCGGATCGGGGCGGTCGGACTCGGGGCCCTGATCGGCCTCTTCCGTTTCGGCTTCTCGGTTGGACCGATCATCCTCGGTGCGGTCGGCTACCTCATCCCCCCGCTGGTCGTGGCCTACCTGCAGCGACGGCGCACGAGACAGTTCAACGAGCAGCTGGGCAGCATGCTTCAGCTGCTGTCGAACTCGTTGAAGACGGGCTACGCGATCGATCGTGCTCTCGAGACCGTGGCCGCCAAGTCGCAGCCGCCCGTCTCGACGGAATTCGAGCGCGTGGCGACCGAGATCACACTCGGCACATCGGTCGAGGACGCGCTCAGCGCATTGCTGCTTCGCATCAGCAGCCCCGACCTCGAGTTCATCGTCACCGCCATCCTGCTGCACATTCGAGTCGGCGGAAACCTCGCCGAGGTCCTCGACAACATCTCCGACACGCTCCGCGACCGGCTGCAGACCAAGCGCGACATGAGCGTGCTCACCGCGCAATCGCGCGCGTCGGCCGGAATCATCACCGGCTTGCCGATCCTGCTTGCGTTGGGGCTTTACGTTTTCGTGCCGGGCTATTACGCGCCCATGACCACCACGTGGGTCGGCTACGCGATGCTGGGCTTCGCCGGTTTCATGATCCTCATCGGCAACCTGCTGATCCAGCGCATGACCTCGCTGGACTCGTAACAGTGCTGCAGATCGCAATCGCCGCCGGCGTCATCTGCGGCGGCATCATCTTCGCTTACTTCATCGCCATCGACCAGTTCCGGGCGGCGGTGGCCAACGGCGGCCTCGCGCCCGGCGCTCCCCGGGCGACGTTCGTCAAGCGGCTCGAGTCGCTTTTGCGTCCGGTTTCCCGCCTTCCGGCACAGACCGTGATCCAGGTCCGGCACAAGCTCAGCCAGGCCGGCAACCCGGGCAATCTGACCCCCGCCGGATTCCAGGCGGTCCGCTACAGCCTGGCCGCCTTGATGGCCGTCGCAGGGCTCGCCCTCGGCCTCATCCTGCCGCTCGGTTTGCCCAACCTTGTCTCAGTGCCGCTGACGGGCGTCGTCTTTGCCCTCGCCGGATACCTCTTGCCCAGCCTGTGGCTCGAGCAACGGATTTCGATGCGCCGCCGCGAGATCCAGCGCTCGCTGGCCGAAGCGACCGACCTGCTGACCCTGGTGGTTGAGTCAGGCATGAGTCTCGACGAAGGGCTGCTCAGCATCGTTGAACGCTTTCACAACGCCCTGGGCGACGAGATCGGTAAGGTACTGCGCGAGATCCGGTTGGGACGGCCCCGCATGGCGGCGCTCGAGCACATGGCCGACGCGGCGGGCGTGCCGGACCTGCATCACCTCGTCGAGTCGATCGTGCAGTCCGACCAGATGGGCGTGCCGATCGCTCGCCTGCTTCGCGTGCAGGCGACCGAGATGAGGCGCCGTCAGCGCCAGGGCGCGCAGGAACGCGCCGCGCAGGCTTCGTCACGGATGGTGTTTCCGATGGTCGGCTGCATCTTTCCCGTCCTCTGGGTCGTCCTGCTGGGACCGGCCATCATCCAGGTCCTGAAGTCCCTCAAATGACCACCAACAACCGCGGCCCGAGGGCACATCACCAGTCGTTCAGCGACCTCGACAAGCCGCTCTACACGATCAGCGTCGCGGCCGAGATCCTGGAGACGCACCCGCGCACGCTGATGCTTTACGAGGACGCCCAGCTCATCGAGCCGCACCGCACGAGCACGAACCGCCGTCGATACTCGCAGCGTGACATCAGCAAGGTGCAGGTCATCCAGAACCTGACGCGAGAGAAAGGCGTGACGTTGGCCGGTGTGCGCCACATCCTCAGTTTGTTTGAGGTGATGAAGAAGCACCGGGTCGAACCACCGGCCGACCTGCGCGAAATCTTCGACCGCTACTCCCAACTGATCTAAAGATATGAGAGGGAACCCAGATGGTTCCCTCTCATCGCGCGTGCGGCTTCGCCCGCGACCGATACAACCATTTGTGCCCGAATGGCTGGATCGTGAGCCGGAGACACGACCGTTGGGGCACAAATGGCTGATACTCGGGCGACCTCTTAGGCCGAGGCTGCTTTTCTTCGCCTCTTCGCCGCCGGCGCCCACAAGCTCTCCAGGTCGTAATACGATCGCTCCCCCGGCAGGAACACGTGCGCGAGCACCGAATCGAAGTCCAGCAGGATCCAGCCCGCGTCGGCGTACCCGTCCACCGCGAGCGGTTTGCGGTCTTTGGCCTTCGCGGCTTCGACCATCCCGTCCGCGATGGCGCGTACCTGGCGGTCCGTCTCGCCCTCGCAAATCACGAAATAGTCGGCGACCGAAGTCTGGTCGCGGACGTCGATCACCACCGGGTCCCAGGCTTTCTTCTCGGCTGCGGCGCCGCGCAGCAGGCGGGCCAGCTGCAGTGGCGTGAGTCGCCTGGTCCGTTCAGCCAACACTTCGATTATCCCTGTAGAGATCGTGTTTGGCGATGTACTCCTCGACCGCCGCGGGCAACCTCTCGCCCACCGGTTCTCCCCGCGCGATGGCTCGCCGCAGCGCGCTGCCTGAGATGTCCGGCGTGGGGCGCAGGCACAAGACCGTCCCACCCGGATCGAGGCCCGCGGCTTGCAACGCCGCGGCGTCCGGAGCGCCGCTGCCCGGCCGGCTGACGACCACCGCCTGGGCCAGACGGCGGATCTCCTCAGGCTTGCGCCAGGTCGCGAACAACCTCGCTGCGTCCCAGCCCAGGATCAAGAACAGATCGTCTTGCGGATAAATCCGCCTTAGATCATGGAGCGTCTCGGCCGTGTACGAGACGCCACCGCGGCGGACCTCCAAGTCAGAAACCTCCAGAGCGTTGTCCTCGCCGATCGCGAGCCTGCACATCTCCACGCGCTGCTCGGCATCGGCCACGGTGCCGCTTCGATGCGGAGGCTGTCCGGTCGGGATCAGCAGCACACGCTCGAGGCCGGCGCAGTCGATCGCGGCGCGCGCCGCCGCCAGGTGACCTGCGTGGATGGGGTCGAATGTGCCGCCGAGGATGCCGATCCTCACGGCTGGTACTCGAACTCCACCCCCGCGATGCTGACGGTGTCGCCGGGCTCCACGCCCGCGGCTTCCAGCGCGGTGTTGACGCCCAACCGGTCCAGCTCGGCTTGGAACCGCGCGAGTCCCCCCTCCGAATCGAGGTTGGTCCGCTCGACCAGGCGTTCCACGCGTTCGCCGCGAACGACAAAGCCCGATGGCTTTCGCTCCACGACCAGCTCGTCGGCACGCCGCACCGGCAGCCTGGTCACTTTCGCCGGCGCGGGCACGGGGGGTTCAGGCGCCGCAGCAACAACTTCTGCGATCGCGTCCATCAGGCGCGGCAGGCCTTCCCCGGTGAGGGCCGAGACGAAGTACACGCCTGCACGTCGCGAGCGCGCACGCAGCCGGCGCGCAGGTTCCAGGTCGACCTTGTTCACGGCGACGATATGCGGGCGATTCGCGAGCCCGGCTGAGAACTGCGCGACCTCCTGCCGGACGGTCGCGAGGTCTTGCCATGGATCCGACGACGATCCATCCAGCACGTAGACCAGCGCCTTGGTCCGCTCGACATGGCGGAGGAATCGCTGCCCCAGCCCCGCGCCCTGCGCGGCACCCTCGATGAGTCCCGGGATGTCCGCAAGCACGACGCGTCCGGCGTCGCTTTCGGCAACGCCCAGCTCGGGGTCCAGCGTCGTGAACGGATAGTCGGCGACCTTCGGATGGGCCGCGGTTAGCGCCCGCAGCACCGACGACTTGCCGGCGTTAGGCGGCCCGACCAGGCCCACGTCGGCGATCAGCTTGAGGTCGAGGAGAATCTCCAGCTCCTCACCTTTGAGCCCTGGCTCCGCGTAGTCGGGAGCGTGGCGCGTCGAGCTCTTGAAGTGGACGTTGCCTCGTCCGCCGGCGCCGCCACGTGCAGCCACCACACGCGCGCCGGGGCGATCGAGGTCGGCGATCAGCGACCCCTCGGAGTCGAGCGCGATCGTGCCGACGGGCACTTTGAGGACGAGGTCGGACGAACTGCGGCCGGTCTTGCGCCCGCCGGCGCCGTCAGCGCCAGGCTCAGCGTTCCATCGCCTCCGCTGTGTGTACAGGGAAAGGTCGCTGACGTCGTTGGTGGCTTCGAGGACTACCGATCCGCCACGACCGCCGTCCCCGCCGTCGGGGCCGCCTCGCGGGGTGTATGGCTCACGGCGGAACGAAGCCGAGCCTTTGCCGCCATGACCGCCGCGCACGGCGATCCGGGCGGAGTCGACGAAATGCCTGCCGTCAGCTCTTTTCGGCGTTCTGCTGGATGGTGACGCGACGGCGGTCTTTGCCCACCCGCTCGTATTTGACGTGGCCACCGACGAGCGCAAAGAGCGTGTCATCGCGCCCCACGCCAACGCCTGCTCCCGGCGCGATCTTGGTCCCGCGCTGGCGCACCAGGATGGCGCCGGCGGGGACAAGCTGTCCGCCGTAGATCTTGACCCCGAGCATCTGCGGGTTCGAGTCGCGGCCGTTGCGGGACGAGCCACCGCCTTTCTTGTGTGCCAACTACTCCGACCCCTTCTTGGTCGTCCGGCCGCGCGTAGCCTTCTTCGGCTCGGCCTTGTCTTCGACAGCCTCAGCCTTCGGCGCGGCTGCCTTCTTCTTCGGCGCGGCCTTGGTGCGAGCTTTGGTTTTGGTCTTTGAAGCTTCCTCTTTCTCTTCCTCGACTTCGGTCTCGATGCCGATGCCGCCGACGGCGATGATCTCGAGCGCGGTCAGGTGAGAACGCCCACCGTGATGCACGCGCACGCGCTTTTTGGACTTGTAGCGAATGCTCTCGGTGCGCGGTCCGCGAGGGTGCCCGATCACCTTGGCGTCGACGTCGAGTCCTTCCACTGCCGGGCTGCCCACCTTGAGCTCGTCGCCATGATTGAACAGCAGCACGCGGCCAAGCTTGACCGAGGAACCCGGCTCCGCGGCGAGCCGGTCGACCAGGATGCGGTCTCCGGGCGCCACGCGATACTGCTTGCCGCCGCTGACGATGACGGCCGACAGCGAACTATCAGGCTTGGGCACGGCGAGTGATTGTACCAAGCAAAGACTCCTGCCCATTTCTGGGGAGCGGCTCTTCGTGGACAACCCTGCGTCGCCGGACAGTAACGGACTGGACGATTCCCAGCCCGGCCAGCGTGGTGATCGTGGCCGAGCCGCCGTATGAGATCAGCGGCAGCGGGATGCCGGCGATCGGCAGCAGGCCGATGTTCATCCCGACGTTCTCGAGCACCTGGACCAGGATCATTGCGAACACGCCGCCGGCCAGCAGCTCGCCGAAGCGGTCCGAAGCGATACCGGCCGAGCGCAGAACACGAATCAGCAGAGTCCCGAAAAGTGTCAGGAGGACGAGGCTGCCGAGCAGGCCGAACTCCTCGGCGAACGTCGCGAAAACGAAGTCGGTCGCTCGTTCCGGAATGAAGCCGAGCTGACCCTGCATCCCATGCAGCCAGCCGCGGCCGAACATCCCTCCTGATCCGACCGCGATCCGCGCCTGGATCAGGTTGTACCCGGCGCCGAGCGGGTCCAGGCTGGGGTTGAGGAAGACCTCGAGCCGTCGTTGCTGGTAACCACGTAGGAGGTTCGGCAGCGACGGGACCATCACCACCACCGCGGTGAGGACGGACCCGAGCTGAACGGGTCGCGAGCCGCCGAGGAACAGCATGCCGAACGTCACGGCCGCCAGGACGAGCGTGGTGCCAAGGTCAGGCTGGGTCACCACGAGGCACGCGGGAGCCGCGGCGAGACCCAGGGCCCCGGCGAACGCACGCCATCCGATCCGATCGGTGCGCGCGAGATAAGCGCCCAACACGACGACGAGGACCAGCTTCGACAGCTCCGACGGCTCGAGTGGGAACCCGGCCACGGCGAGCCATCGCCGCGCCCCCAGGGCAGTGTGACCGACCAGGTGCACGCCGACGAGCATCAGCATCATCCCGCCGTACAGCGCGGGCGCAACCGTGCGCAGCCGGCGGTAATCGAAGGTCGTGGCGGCGACGTAAATCGCCGCGCCCGCAATCACCCACACGACCTGCCGCTGCCAGTCGGCGCGCGCGCTGAAGACTGTCATCACACCCAGCGAAGCGAGCATCGCCGCCAGCACCACCTGGAGGCGGTCGAGGCGGCGGATCACTGCCTTCGGATCGAGCTCAGGTTGTCGCGGTAGAACTTGGTGATGTCGACGCCGATCGGCGCCGCTTGCACTTCCGACAGCTCGCCCCGCTCGACGAAAACCGAAAGAGCGATCTCCGGCTGAGCGTAGGGCGCAAAGAAGACAAACCACGCGTGCGTCGGAAGGTCGAGGCCGCTCCCGCCCCACTGCGCGGTGCCGGTCTTGCCTCCCCCGTCCGCCGGCACGCCCGAGGCGCGGAACCAGAAGTTCATGTGGTACGGCGGGTTGATCTCCTGGCGCATGCCCTCACGCACCGACTGGATGTTGCCCGCCGAGGCAGGCACGTCGGAGGTCACCTCTGCCTTCTGTGTCTGGACGACGCGGCCCGATGCATCGCGGACCTCGTGCACCAGCGTCGGGCGAAGCAGGTGCCCGCCGTTCGCGAGCGTGGCGACGTACACCGCCTGGTTGAGCGGTGTCGTGAGCAGGTAAGACTGGCCGATGCCGAACGTGATGGTGTCGCCCTCGCTCCAACGACATTCGTCCGAGTTGAGGTCCGGGACCCCGCATTGCAGCTGCTTCCAGATGCGGTCCGGGACCAGACCCGCCGCCACACCCGGCATTTCGATCGCCTTGGCCGTGCCGAACCCGTAAGCCCGCGCATAGCGGGCGAGCGTGACGTCGCCGACCATCGACGCGACCTGATAGAAGAACGTGTCGCACGAGGTCGCCAGCGCGCGCGCAACGTTCATGCGCCCGAGGCTGTAGCTCGCCCAGTTGTGATAGATCCAACCGTTGACGTTGATGTACGGAGGGCAGGCGAGCAGCGTCTCGGCGGTGATCTTTCCCTCCTGCAGACCCGCCGTCGCGGTCACCATCTTGAAGGTCGACCCCGGCGCGTACTGGCCGGCGATCGCGCGGTTCAGCAGCGGCTTGTCGGGGTCGTTCAGCAGCCGGCTGAAGTCAGCCTGCGAGATGCCCCTCGTGAACAGGTTGGTGTCGTAGGCGGGCAGGCTGATCATCGCCAGCACCTCCCCCGTGCGGGGGTCGATGACCACCGAGGCGCCCGCGGTCTTGTGGTCGCGGGCGAGACCCGCGGCGAGCGACGCCGCGGTCGCGCGCTGGAGAGCCGCATCCAGGCTGAGGTACACCGCGTGTCCAGGGACCGCGGCCTGCGTCTCCAGCACTCTCTTGACCTGACCGCGCGCGTCCACCTCCACATCGGCCCAACCGTCCGTCCCGCGAAGGAGCTCTTCCAGGCCGGCCTCCACGCCAACCTTGCCGACCATCTCGTCCGGCTGATAGCCGGCCGCGCGCAAGCTCTTCACATGCGATGAATCGATGGGGCCGACGTAACCGAGCACGTGGCCGAAGACCATCGGCTCGCCGTAGCGGCGGATGGAGCGCTGGGCGATGGATGCGCCGGGGAGCTCGGGCAGCCTTTCGTTGATCGCGAGCTCGTCCGCCTGCGACAGGTTGGCTTTCACGGTGGCCGGCGCGAACGGGTCGGCGTTGAGAAGTTGGGCCGCGAGCTTTTCCTCCGCCACTCCCGTCAGGCGCGCGAGCAGGACCAGCTCCTCCGCGCGATCGCGCGCCGCCGGGGGCAAGCCCGCGGGGACGACGACCAGGCTCCACACCGGGCTGTTCTCGACCAGCGGTGCGCCGTGGCGGTCGTAGATGATGCCGCGGTCCGCCTCGAGCACGAGATGTCGGATCGTGTTGGCCTGGGCCATGGCCGCCAGTCGCGAACCGTCAGTGACCTGCAGCTGCGCAAGCTTGACGGCGAGCAGCCCGATGACGAGCACGGCCAGTGTGGCCGCGGCCGTCAGACGCAGGGACCAGCGCGGCTGCGGAGCCACGCCGCCGAGCTGAAGAGGAAGTTCGCTCACGTGGGTTGCGGTCCCAGGCGCACCAACGTCTGCAACCTGCGCACGAGCTCGATCGCGATCGGCATCAAGAGCGCGTTGTAGACGGCGGCGGCGAACGCCAGCTGCGCGGCCACGCCGAAGGACGGCACGGGCATGCCGACGAGGTTGTCGGTGAGGACGAGCGAGGCAGAATACAGGGCCGTCATCAGTGCGGCGCTCAGTGCGACATGGAGCGCGTTGGGGTGCTCGAGGTTGCGAATCCAGAAGCTGATGACATACACGCCTGGGAGAAGGGCGAGCGCGTGCGGCCCGATGGGGCCGGGCGCCGTCAGGTCGAGCAGCACGCCACCGACGCAGGCCCAGACCAACCCCGACCGCGCGCCGAGGGTCCAGGTCACCGCGACGACGGCGAGCAGGACAAGGTTGGGGAAGGCGCCGCCGACCTCCAACCTCGGCGCCCAGGTCACCTGCGCAAGCGCTGCGGCGACCAGAAGCATCGCACCGAATGCGCGCCTCATGAAGGCAAGAAGTCCGTGATCACGAGCACGAAAGTGAGGTTCGCGGGATCGTTGACCCACGCGATCTGCGCCTCGTCAGAGGTCGACGACTCGCGATGGGTGACGCTGGCGATCTCACCCACCACAAGCCCCCGCGGATAACCCCCTCCGACTCCGCTGGTCAGCGCCCACTCGCCATTCGATGCGGTGACCCCCAACGCGTGCTGGATCTCCATGGCGAGCGACGCCGGTCCACCCGACACGGTCCCCTGGAGATTTGACTTCGAGAGGTAGACGTTGACCCTGCTCTGGGGGTCACCCAGCGTCTGGACGATGGCGGCGTGCGGGCCCGCCTCGCGCACACGGCCCAGCAGGCCGGCGCCCGTCGCCACGACCATGCCCGGCTGGACGCCGTCCGCGGTACCCCGATCGATCTGCATCGTGCGGCTGAAGCTGTCGGGGCCGCGACCGATGATCTGCGCGGCCACCAGGCGGTGTCCCGAGGCCTTCTGGAAGTTGAGCGCCTGCCGGAGCGACGCGTTTTCCTTGGCCGCCGCGTTGAGCTCCACGATCTGCCGGCGCAGCTGCTCGTCGGCGGCGCGCAGCCGTTGGTTCTCGGCGCGAAGGCTCGAGACGTCTCCGAAGACCGACGTCAGGCGATCGACCTGCGCGGCAAGCGATGTCATCGCGCCTTCCACCGGTGCCAGCGCGCTTTTGGCCGCACCCCTGGCGCCGGCCGCCCATGGCTGCTGGCTCGCCATCGCGAGCAGCAACATCGCGGCGCACAGAAAGAGGAAGAGTCCCGTCGAGCGCGACTGGGCCCTCGCTCCGTACACGACAGCTCAGTAACGGAGGGCCCTGGCGCGGCGAGTCCGCAGCAGGACCCGATCCATGGTCTCGATCTCTTCCAGGACGATGCCGGTCCCGCGCACCACGCACGTCAGCGGATCGTCGGCGATGCGCACGGGCATGAGCGTCTCGTGCGCGAAAAGCTGGTCGAGGCCGGCAAGCAGCGCGCCGCCTCCGCACACCACGATCCCGCGCTCCATGATGTCCTCGACCAGCTCTGGAGGCGTCGCATCCAGCGTGGACTTCACCGCGCGCACGATGTCGATCAGGACGCCCGACAGCGCTTCGCGCACGTGCGCGTTCGTCATCTCGACGGTCTTGGGGAGCCCCGTGATCAGGTCGCGCCCGCGGACCAGGAACGAGCGCTCATCGGGCGTGGGGAACGCCGAGCCCATCGCGATCTTGATGTCCTCCGCGGTCCGCTCGCCGATGAGCAGGCCCATGGTTCGCCGGACGTACTGAACGATCGCGTCGTCCATCTCATCGCCCCCGACGCGCACGCAGGTCGCCGCGACCACACCGCCGAGCGAGATCACGGCGACCTCCGTCGTGCCACCGCCGATGTCGACGATCATGGAGCCGCCGGCGGCCTGGATCGGCAGCCCCGCGCCGATCGCGGCCGCCATCGGCTCTTCCATGAGATGCGCCTCGCGGGCACCGGCCATCGTCGCGGCGTCGATC